>Ga0182024_10009572_pt1 | contig 20002 bp, 18 predicted proteins | sample P32metaG_FD_120480 | JGI IMG/M metagenome (GOLD analysis project Ga0182024, IMG submission 120480) | Permafrost microbial communities from Stordalen Mire, Sweden - P3-2 metaG (Illumina Assembly) | ecosystem: Environmental > Terrestrial > Soil > Wetlands > Permafrost | place: Sweden: Stordalen... | reverse complement strand
TCGCGGCCAAAGCGCAGCAGGCGGGCGTCGACGTTCAGTTCGACGTCTGGGAGGAAATGATCCATGTTTGGCCGGTCTTCGCCGACATCCTTCCGGAGGGTCGGCAGGCCATCGACAGCATGGGCGCCTATATAAGAGCGCGCATCCCGTGAACGCGATTAGGCCCCGATCGGGCCCAGCAGTCCGAGTTGCCCCAACAAAGCGACGGCCTGCGCGCGCGTTTTGCAGCCGAACTTGTCGACGACATTGTCGAGATGAAAGCGCACCGTCGCCTTCTTGATGCCGATGAGGCTCGCGATCTCGGCCTCGCGGTAGCCCTGTGCCAGTGTCCGGACGCAATCCCATTCACGAGGTGTGAGACGCGAGCGTTCGTGGACTCCGTTGACGGTGTTGTTCAGAGAGTGGCTCGCGATGCGCATGAACCGGTGCCCGATGGCAAGCAGGTCGCCTTCGATGCCCGTGAGAATGTTGGTGAGTCCGTCCGCTCTGCGATTGCCGGCCCAAACGATCATGCCAACCTGTCCTTTGGCAAGGTGCAACGGCACGACGAGCAATGTCGTCACCCCCATGCGATGGATGAGCTCGGTGATTTGAGTTTGCTCACGGCAGGCGCGATCGATCGAGTGCCTCTGACTCAGCGACACGACGAACGGCAGCTGCTCGAAGCGACAGCGGATGTAGAACGGCATCTTCAGCGCGGCGTGCCGGCTCCACCACAACTTGAGAAGCTCATCCGGCCAGCCATGCGCGCGGGCGTAAGCATCCATCTGCGGCAGTTCGTAAGGGTGGGAAGTGTCCGGAACCCAGCAGGCCCTCGGTAGCCCCAGAAGTGCGGCCACTGCATCGATGGCAGCCTCGCCGGCCTTGAGGTCGGTAGCTGCCCGCATGTCGGCCAAAATGCCTTCCAGCGCTTCGCGCGCTTTGCCTATTTCCCCAATAAATGGATCTATGACAGCAGCACAGGCAACCATTTCACGCCTCCCCCCACTGGCGGGCATGGTTTCCGCCAGGAGAATACATGGTTTACGCCAGACACTTATGATTCTCAGCGCGGGATATCCTTTCAAAAATCGACCATATAGTCAATACAGATGGATCATAGATATGCATAATAAGGGATATTATTGCGTATTAAGCAATGCTGTTGCTTGAATGTGGATCTTAGGAGGGTGGGCGTGGGAGAGCGGAAGGCGCGGGGAGAGCAGGTTGGGCCTGGTCTGGCGGCGGAGGAGGACTCACCGGTCAAGTCGGTACGCAAAGCGATCGACGTGCTGGATATTCTCGCGGATACCCGCCGCGCGCTGCGCGTCGGCGAGATTGCTGCCAAATTGAACATGTCCGCGAGCGCCGTGTCGCGCCTGGTCGCGACGCTCTCCCGGGCCGACCTCGTTCATCAGGATGAGGAAACCGGCCGGTGCTACTTGGGTCTGGGCCTAACCGTGCTCGGCGCCGACGCGCTCGGACGCCGTTCGCTGGACCGGATCGCAAAGCCGATCATGGATGAGTTGGCAAATCGGCTCCCCGGCTATGTGAGTGTGAGCCGGTTGGCGCGCGGCAAGGTCGTCTTCATGCGCGCATTGCCGGTGCCGGTCAGTCAACACGGCGTCAATCTCACCGTGGTGGCGCCTGTGCATGCCTGTGCGCCCGGCAAGATTTTGTGCAGCGGCTTGAGCACCGTAGAGATCCTCGAACTCGTGAGAACTCAGGGAATGGACCCGGTCACCACCCATACCATGACTCAGCCCGGGGAATTCGTCGCGGCCGTCGAAGCCGGCCGAAGCGACGGGTTTGCCATCGATGACGAGGAGTCAGCCTACAAGCATCGGCACGTGGCTTGTCCGATTTTCGATCACAACGGCAACGTCGTGGCCTCTCTATCCGGCGGAGGCGCGCTTACGGATTTTCAGTGGAGCGAGATGCCGGTCCTGATCCAGGCCTTGAGCCACGGGAGTCTGCGAATTTCCCGCGAGCTAGGGTTTCTGGGCGAGGCCAGCGTTAATCTCGATGCCTTCGATGCCACACGCCACTAATCGACGCCGTTGTGGTCGAACGACGTCGGAGACGCGAATTCGGGTAAGAGGGTAAGAGTGTAAGAGGGTCCTTCAATCGGGCAGCAGAAAGTCGGGACCCGCGAGCGGCGCCGTCTTCGCCTGTTGCATGCGTCCGCCCACTTTGAGGCTGCCGAGGTCGAGGGGTGCAAAGCCGAAGCTTGCGATGAGTGTCGTCACCGTGGTCTTCGCAGCCGCGTCGTCGCCGGAGACAAACAGCACGCGCCGGGTGCCCGCCCGCGCAATCGGTCCTTCGGCCAGCTTGTCCGCGAACATCGTGTTGAATGCCTTCACGAGGCGTGCTCCCGGAGCGAGCTGCGCGACGATTTCGCTGGAGAGCCGATCGCCGATATCATCCAGCACATTCAGATGCTGCGGGTTGAGAAAGGGGTTGGTTGCATCGATCAAGATGCGGCCGTTCCAGGGAGGCAAACCGCTCAAGGCATCGCGGATCGATTCCCAGGGCACGGCGAGCAGCACCACATCCGCCGCGGCCGCTTGCGCATGCGAGCCGGCGCGAGCCCCCGGACCCAATTCGGCCACGATTCGCGCTAGCTTGGCGGGTCCGCTTTGATTGCAGAGCGTGACCTCATGACCCTGCTCAAGAGCGTACTTCGCGATGCCTCGCGCAATATCCCCGGCCCCGAGTATTCCGATCTTCATGTGCGCTGCGGGTTTAGTGGAACTTGTAACCGACAGTGATCCCGTACGTGATGGGCATTCCGGTATAACGGATCACATCGTCCTCCAGTTCCACCACGTTGTTCACATAGAACCTATTTGTGACGTTCTTGCCCCAGAGGTAGATGCTCAAGCGGTCATCCAGGGTCTTGATGCCGGCCTGCACGTTCAAGAGCGAGTATTCCGGCATGTCGTACAGGGCGGGACTGCCCATTGCGGCCGTTTCGTCGCTGGTGAACGAGAGCTGAGCCGCGACGAAGCCCGTCCATTGATCGGTCAAGGGATGCTCGTAGCTGGTGGTCGCCGACAAGTTCCATTTCGGGGTGTAGGGCATGACCGAGCCCGCGAAATTCGCGACCACGCCGGCCTGGTTTACGCCCGTGAACCGGTCGATCCGCGATGAGAGATAAGTCCCTTGGAGGCCGAAGTCGAGGCCGGTCAGCGGCCTTGCGTGGATTTCGAACTCGCCTCCGCGAATCGACGATTTGGGAACGTTGACCAATGCCGTCAGCACGCCGAATAGCGGATCGATGATGCGAGACTTCAGCTGCTTGTTGGTGTAGTCGTAGTAGAAGCCGGCGGCATTGACCAGCAAGCGGCGATCGAAGAACTGAGCCTTGATCCCGCCCTCGTAATCGGTCAGCTCTTCCTGCGTGACCGGCGCCAGGGCTTCGTAGTAGCTGGCGGGAAAAGTCGGAAAGCCGCCCGCCTTATAACCACGCGAGATGTTTGCATAGGCCAGCAGCGTGTCGGTGGGCTTGTAATCGAGGCCGCCGGACCACGAGACGTTGTCCTGGTTCAGATGGCTATAGGTTGGTCCCAAGTTGTAGGTCGGCGGTGGCCCGATCTCTGCGCACTGACCCGGAGCGATCGGCGAGAAGGGCCGGCCACCCAGAAAGTCACCCGAGGCGGCCACGAAGTCCTGGATGATTCCATTGGGATCCAGTGCAGTACCGCGATATGAGATGCCGCATATGGTTGCCTGTCGATCCGCTTCGGTGTAGCGCACGCCGACCTTGGCCTTCAGCTGATCGACAATGTCGTATTCGCCGTGCGCAAAAGCGGCGTAATTGCTCATTCTCTGATTGCTGTAATCGTCGTTGCCTCGGGAGCCGGCAGTCTCGGGAAAGGTATAGGTCGTGCCACCCGGCCAGGAGATTGCGTCGAATTCGCGCACGTTGTCGCCGGAATAATTCACACCCCCGAGCCATCGGAGCGGCCCGTTGGTACCCGCGAGGCGCAGTTCCTGCGAGTAGCTGTCTATCCAGCCTTGGTTGAGCGTAGTCGCATTGGCGGCAACGTACGTACCGTCTGCGTCCGGCCGGTCGTTGCGATGATAGTAGATGTAGTTGGTGATCGCGCTCAGGGTGATCGTCGAGGTCAGGTCATAATCTGTGCGGAGAAACGTTTGTACCATGGACTCATTGGCCTTGGGCGGCCCAAAGAGGTCGGACCAGTCCGCGACGTTCGCGTTATTCGGAGCGGGCGGCTGGTTGACCGCGGGGGAATACGACGGAAAGTTCGGCTTGAATTGGATGTCCTGCGGCTGCTGCGGCTGGCTGCCGTTGTACCAACCGTTGATGTCGAGCTCGAAGCGCAGAGCATCCGAGGGATGCCAGTCGAGGATTCCGCGCGCGGCGAACTTGTCTTGCCTGCCGTTGGTGTCTTCCCGGGTCTGGCTATGTTGCCAGCCGTCGGCGCTCGCGGTCGAGGTGAACGCGAATCGGCCGAGCAGCGTGTCGCTCAAGGGTCCGCTGACGAAGCCATCGATCTGGCCGGTGTTGTACCGGCCATAGGTCAGGTCGGTGCCGGCGGAGAATTCCTGCGTCGGCTTGTTCGCGATGTAGTTGATGGCGCCGCCGGTAGCGTTGTTGCCGAACAGCGTGCCTTGCGGCCCCTTCAGCACCTCGACGCGCTGGACGTCGAACAACGACAGGACCGTCTGCACTGGGAACGGCATCGGCGCCTGGTCCAGATAGACGGAAACGTCAGGATAGGCGGCCAAGGACGTCTCGTAGAACCCGACGCCCCGCAGGGTGTACACCGGCGTCGAGCTCTCGGTCTCGGTAAAGGTCAGGCCCGGCACCGCGGCCGCCAGATCCTGCAGCGAGTTGATGTGCTGCGTCATCAGGGCCTGGTCGTCGATCGTCTGAATGGTCAAGCCGACCTTGCTGCTCGCCTCCTCGACCTTGTTGGCGGTGACGACGATTTCCGCAAGCCCCTGGATGTCGCTGTGTTTGGCCTCCGGGGAACTGACCGTTTCATCGGTTGCCCCGTCGGCGAGTGCCGTTGCGCTCATGGCGAACCAGGTGATGCTCAAAAGACTGCCGACCCGAAATGATTTCTTCGTCAAGCGTAGTGACATTTTTTTCGACTCCCCAACCCAGAAAATAGGACCTAGCCCCTGTCTTGGATTACCCTAGCCCGCTTCGCTTTCTACCGACCCCCACGCTTGTGAGGGCTAAGCACGGATTTTTTCCAGGGGGATAAAGCGGTAGATTGGATGGATCGTAGCCTAAGCAGGCATGCGTCGAAATCGAGGAGAATCAAACCGTGCCCGTGTCAGGGGATGTATATAAGCAAATCGGCCGCAACGCAGCCGGGCCCGTTTGCATTGCCGCCGCCTATGACCGCACCTCGGGTGCCATCGTAGGTCTCACCGCCTCCTCGTTCGTCACCTTGTCGTTCGAGCCGCCGATGGTGATGTTTGCCATCCAGCAACACGCCGACTCCTACACCTCCATCGTGTCGAGCAAGGCCTTTGGAGTCAGCCTGCTTGGCAGCGGGCAAAGCCAGGTTGCCTCATTGTTCGCGACCAAGGGTCGCGAGAAGTACGAGCGCACGTCATTCTCGGTCGGAGGGACGCTCCATGTGCCGCTGATAAAGGGCTCGCTCGCGGAAATCGAGTGCCTCACGTCCCAGGTCTTCGTGAGCGGCGATCATGCGATCATCGTCGGACTCGTCGAGGCGGCGCGCACGCGTTCGGGGGAGCCGCTTCTGTATTTCGGCGGCAAGTTCGGTTGTTTTGCGCCGCTGTCCGCGGCCGACCCGACTTCCAAGGGCTAGCCGCCGGCTCCGGCGCGGTTGCCGGAGCCGCTCGCGGGCGATCAGCAGAAGGCGACCTGCACGTTCTCCCATGAATTGACCAGCAGCTGCCTGTCCCGGACCGGGGAGCCGACGATCTCAACTTGCGAGAATCGCGTCATCAACTCCTCGAAGAGCACGTTGATCTCCAGGCGGGCGAGGGCCGCCCCAATGCAGAAATGCTCGCCGAAGCCGAAACCAAGGTTTCCCTTGTCCCGCGGCAGAGCCAGGTCGAATTTTTCCGGTGCCGAGAATGCTTCCTCGTCACGGTTGCCGGACATGAAGAAATTGAATACGCGCTGACCGGTCGAGATCTTCCGGCCCCTGACCTCGACGTCCTTGAGGACGGTACGTCCGAAGCCACGAACCGGGCTCAGGTAGCGTAGAAATTCCTCGGTCGCGGTCTTCATCAGCGAGGGCTGCGAGGCGAGCAGCTTCATCTGGTCCGGGTGTTCCGAAAGCAGGATGACGGCCCCGTTGATCGTGTTGCGCGTGGTCTCGTTTCCGGCGGTCAGAACCGCAGAAAGGAGCATGTGCACCGTGGCGCTGCTGAGCTCTCCCACCTTGCGGGACTGTTGCAGCACGGTCAAAAGATCGCGCGTCGGATTATGGTCGCGCTCGGCAAGGTACTTCTCGAAGAACCGTTCCATCGGTGCGAGCCGTGCAACGATCTCGGCGATCTCATCTTGGGTCGCGTCTGCGCCGATCTTGATGACCTCATCGCTGTAGAACTTCAACGTATCATATTGATCGAGCGGAACGCCCATCAAAAGGGCTATCACCAGGAGCGGCAGGGGCTCGGCTACCTGCCGCGACCAGTTGATCGTCTCGCCGGGCTTGATCGGCGCGAGCATGTCGCGGCACATCTTGCGGATCACCTCGCGCATCTCCGCAAGGATCTGCGGCGTGAAGGCGGCGCCGACGATCTTGCGGATCTCGTTGTGCCGCGGAGGCCCGAGCAACCCGATATTCTCCGACTCAGCACGGAAGAAGGCTTTGGTGACGTCGCCGTAGCGGAAATCATTCAGGAAGATCCCGTCGTGGTTGGAGAAAGTCGTCGGCGTGCGGCCGACGTAGCGGATGTCGTCGTATTTCGACATCACCCACATGTCGAGCGGCTCATAGTAGAAGACCGGATCCTCACGCCGAATTCGCTGCAGAACAGGGTGCGGATCATCCAGATAAAAGTTCGGATCTTCCAGGCGCACAAGCGCTGCTAGATCACTCATCGTCGGCTCCTGCTAGGTTCATATGATGGTGAAGCCGCCGTCGGCAGTGAGCACGGCGCCGGTCATGAATTTGGCAGCGTCGGATGCCAGGAAGACGACCACGCCCGCGATGTCATCGGGCTGGCCCATCCGTCCCATCGGAGTCATGCTCTCGAGCATCTTGTCGAGCGCCTCGACATTCGGCAGCACGCCGGCCTCGATGAACGCTCCCACGCTCCCTTTGAGCATGGTTGTGTTGATCGCGCCGGGTTGGACTGCATTCACGCGAATGTTGGTTTTGGCCTGGGCGAGGTCCACGGCGAGCGCCTTGGTGAACATCCGCACCGCCCCCTTGGAGGTGCAATACGCGACGTTCCAGGGACCGGCGACCTCCCCGTAGGTGGAGCAGATGTTGATCACCGAGGCACCGGCCGGGTTTGCCTCCCCGCCGCGGCGCAATAGCGGAAGCATGGCCTTGGCGCCGATAAACATGCTTTCCATGTTCACGCGCATCGTCTTGCGAAAATCCTCGAGCTCCGTATCGAAGAAGGAGCGCGAATCCATCATGCCGGCATTGTTGACCAGGATGTCGAGGCGCTGGAACGCAGCGCCGATCTGTCCGGCGGCGCCGCCCCAGTCCTGCGGTGAGGTCACATCCAGCCGGATGGTGCGGATCGGCAGATTCTCCTTGCGGCCGAGTTCCCCAAGCTCTTTGAGTTCCTTGTCGAGAATATCGGCGGCGAACACCGCCGCGCCCTGGCGGGCCAGCGCGAGGGCCGTCTCGCGTCCGATTCCGCGCGCGGCCCCCGATACAAACGCGACGCGGTCTTTCAAGCTGAACATTTGAGCCTCCTCACGAGGCGGCGGCCGCTGCGTGAAATGGTTCCCGCAAGCCGCGCGCCTCCAATAGGGGAAATACCTCGCCGGTCAGCCGGTGAAGGCCATCATCGAAGTCGAACCACGAGCAGAGGATGCCGTCGACACCCTTCTCGGACAGAGCCTCGAGTTGGTCGGCGACGTCCGCCGCCGAACCGAGCACCGGCGTTCCTCCCGTGGCAACCAGGAGGCGTGTATGTTTTATCGCCTCGTCGCCGGCGAGAGACCGGGTTTCCGCCTTGAGGCCCGCGGACCAGCCGTCGACGGCTGGGCGATCCTCATGCTCGACGGCGAAATAGTTAAGATGATCTTGCGCCTCCCGGCGCGTCCTGCGCTGCACGATCGGTATCTGCATCCACACCCCGATCTCGCGGCCGAATTCCTCGCGGGCCATCCTCTTGTATTCTGCAATGTCGCTCTTCGTGACTTCGGACACGACGAAGCAGCAATCGGCGTACTCGCAGGCGAAGCGCCTGCCGCGACCGGAGAACGCCGCATTCATGATCGTCGGATGCGGCACCTGGACCGGCAACGGCAACGATACCGCATGCTCGACTTGCAAGAACTTGCCGGAGTAAGCGAAAGGCTCCTTCGCTTCCCACAGCTTGAGCACGATGGTCATCCATTCCGTGAGATAGTCGTAGCGCAAATCGTGCTCGAGTAGCTTGATGTCGAACATGTCGAATTCCGATCGGTTCCATCCGCCGACGACATTGAGCCCGACGCGCCCGTTCGAGATATGGTCCATCGTCGCGACCTGACCGGCGAGGATGAGGGGATCGATCGTGGGCGCGTGAGTCGTGGCAAAGAGCGCAATGTGATCGGTCGCCATGGCGAGGGCGGCCGCCCAGGTGAAGGAATCGAGGACGAAGTTGCCACGGTGCGTGATCGCATGCCTGCCCGGGTTCTTCCAACGCGCCAAACCCAGGATCGCCTCAAAGCCCGCGCGATCCGCAGTTTTCGCGAGACGCAACGAGTTGGCCCATGACGGTTCGTAAGCATCTGTTGCGACCGAATGCACGGAGCCGATGGTGTTGGTGGCGAAGGTGCCGAGCTTGAGTTTGTTGCTGTTGAAGACCGGGCTACGGCGAGTTGGATCGGATGTGGACATCAACTTACGACCTTGAGCGTAGGCATGCGAGTGTTATAGAAACCTTGATCGGAGAATACTCCCTGCAAGGAGCGCAAAGACCGAGCTGCGCGCAGGCGCCCCCCTCTTTTGAGGGGGGCGCCTTGAATGCGCTACCTATACCGCCGCAGTAGAGCCGAAAATGGCGATCACGCTGCTGCTTTGATGATTCGCCGCCAGCATCGTGGCCATGAGACCTCTTGAAAGGAGATACACGATGAGGACGATCACGAAGCATTACATCGATGGGGCATTCGTGGAGTCGCACGGGCGCGAGGTCATGGACAGCATCAGTCCGACGACCGGCCAGCTGATCGGTCGCGTGGTATTGGGCGACACGGAGGACGCGCGGCGCGCCATCGCCGCAGCCAAGCGCGCGTTCCCCAGTTTCTCGCGCACCACGAAGGAAGAGCGCATGCAGTTGCTGCGCCGGCTGCGCGAGGTGGTCGCGGCGCGAGTCGACGGTCTGACAGCCGCCATGGTCGAAGAGTACGGCGGTACGGCGCAATTCTCTGCGCTGATGATGCAGGCGGCCGCCGAATCATTCCGCAATGTCGAGAAGTCGCTCGAGCAGCTGCCGTTGGTTCGTAGTTGGGGTAAGACGACAGTTTCGTTGGTCCCCATCGGTGTCGCGGGCCTGATCACGCCCTGGAACGCCAGTTCGCTGTTCGTATGCATGAAGCTGGCTTCGGCGGTCGCCGGCGGCTGTACCGTGGTCATCAAGCCAAGTGAGCTGAGCGCTCTGCAGACGCAGGTTCTGCTCGAGTGCCTGGAGCAGGCAGGACTGCCGCAGGGCGTTTACAACGTCGTCACCGGCCGCGGGGACATTGTCGGAGCCGAACTCGTAAGCAGTCCCGATGTGGCGAAGATCTCCTTCACCGGCTCGGCTGCCGTCGGCGAACAAATTTTGCGTAACGGCGCAGCGACGATGAAGCGCGTCACGCTCGAGCTCGGCGGCAAGTCGCCCAACATACTGCTCGAGGATGTCGACCTGGACGTCGCCATCCCGAGGGCGCTCGGCATCGCGTTCATGAACAGCGGTCAGGCGTGTGTGGCAGGGACACGGCTCCTCGTGCCCAAGAAGCGGCTGGACGAGGTCAAGCGCAAGATCGTGGAGACGATACCCGCCTTTCCAGTCGGCGATCCGGCCGACCAAAAGACCGCGGTTGGACCGATGGTGACGCAGAAGCAATACGAGCGGGTGCAATCCTATATCCGCAAAGGCGTCGCCGAAGGCGCGCAGGTGCTGGTGGGTGGCGAGGGTCATCCCGCGGGTCTCGAGGCGGGACACTTCGTCAAGCCGACGGTATTCGTCAATGTGCGCAACGATATGACGATCGCGCGCGAGGAGATCTTCGGGCCCGTACTTTGTGTCATCCCGTACGAAACCGAAGAAGAGGCTGTCAGCATCGCGAATGACACGAGTTATGGCCTGCACGGTTTCGTGAGTGGGACCGACATGGCGCGCGCACGCCGCGTGGCCTCTCAGATCCTCGCCGGCCGCGTTGCGATCAACGGCATGTTCGACGATCCGCAGGCGCCGTTCGGCGGATTCAAACGCTCAGGTATCGGCCGAGAATTCGGTGCTCCCGGGATCGAGGCGTATCTTGAATCACGGGCCATCCTGGAATGAGCACCCCTTGTCATCGATGGAGAATCGAGGAAACCAAGTCATGATCAAGCACGCCGCCATCTCCCCGAATGAAGCGGCGGATCGCCTCTCGATCCGCGAGCTCATCGAGAGCTACGCACATTGCGCCGATCGCCGGGACGCAAAGGGCCAAATGGCTCTTTTCACCGTCGATACCCACTTCGTGGTGTACATGAATGCCAAGGATCCGACGCCCTCGATGGAGCTGAACTCGCGCGAGGCGCTCGCGCCAGTCTTCGCGGATCTGAATAAGTATGCTGCCACAACACACTTTTTGGGACAGAGCACGATACTCACGCTGACGGACGATCGGGGCACGGGTGAATGTTACTGTCTGGCGCATCACGTCACGGTCGATGGTGAGAAGCGGCGCCTGATGGTCGCCTCGCTCCGATACCTCGATGCTTTCGTGAAATTGAGCGGCGTGTGGCTGTTCGCCGAGCGGCGGCTGTATGTCGATTGGCTGGAGGAGCGTGCACTGTCATGACCGGCGCCAGCGCCACGATAACAGTCGCGTATGGTGCTTTCGGTTATGACTGCCAATAAGCAGTTGGTGACGCGCTTCATCGGGCTGCTCAATGCCGGTGCGCATGATGAGGCCGTTGCATTGCTCACCGACGATTTCATTTGGTCGATACCGGAGTCGATTCCGGGCGGCGGTGAGAAGTCCGCTGCGGAGTTTCGGGAAATGCTGACCAGCGTCATGGCGCTGTACGAGAGCCAGCCGCAGTACACCATAGTTTCGATGACCGCTGAAAGCGATCGTGTGTCCGTGGAACTCGTCGGCGTCGGCGACCTGAGGAATGGCAATCGCTTCCACAATCGCTATCACATGCTGTTCTTTCTCTCAGGCGCTTCCATTCGTCGTGTCAACGAATATGTCGACACGCATTACTCGATCAAAAACATCTTCGGCGGTTGATACGTCTTGCCGCGTGCAACGGGGGAAATATGGCATCTGGTACCACGCGCGTTATCGTTCTAAAGAAATACGCCAACGGAACGGCGGTCACGGACTCGCATTTTGGCCTCGAGCGAAGGCCTCTGCCCGAGCTTACGACAGGCGAGATTCTCCTCGAGACGCTGGAGCTGTCGCCCGACCCCTATATGCGGGGGCGGATGATGGGTCTGGAGAACTTCTACCTTCCGCAGGTTCCGCTCGGCGAGGCAATACGCGGCTTCGGTGTCGCTCGAGTCATCGAGAGTGCCAACCTCGAATACAAGCCGGGCGAAATTGTCTACGGTATCGTCGAATGGGCGGAGCGCAGCGTCTGGAATGACCGCCATAAGACCGACCTTTCAGCCGTCGTCGGCGGCGACGGGAGCGGGCTCAAGCCGATCAGCCCGTATGCGAGGCCTTATGCCCGCGCTCTGGATGTGGTCGGTATTACGGGAATAACGGCCTATTTTGCCGTCACGGAAGTCGCCAAACCGCGGCCCAGAGAGACGACTCTAATCTCCAGTGCTGCCGGCAGCGTCGGCTCCATCGCAGGTCAGATCGCCAAGCTGCGCGGGTCTCGAGTGATCGGTCTCGCGGGTTCGGATGAGAAATGCCGTATTTTGACCGAGCGACTGGGCTTCGCCGCCGCCTTGAATTACAAGTCCAGCTCGTTCGAGGCACAGCTGCGGGCGGCGCTACCGCAGGGTCCGGACGTGTACTTGGACAACGTGGGTGGCGCCCTCAGCCAAACGGTCATGTCTCAAATGAGATGGCCGGCACGCGTGGTCGATATTGGCCAGATTTCCACCTACGACGATGAAGGCGGCGGGTGGACCGTGGATCTTCGCCCGATTCACAATAATTGCCTGCAATTGAACGGCTATCACCCATTGATCTTTGTCGACTACTTCCCAGCCGCTCTGGCGCAGCTGGGACATTGGCTGCAAGGCGGAAAGATCGTTGCGTTGGATACCGTCGTCAATGGCATCGAGAACGCTCCCAAGGCCTTCACCGGCCTGTTCCGTGGAGCAAATGTCGGAAAGATGATCCTACACGTGGCTGACTAATGGCTGCGAAACAGCAGGGGAACCGAACGTGGCTCTAAAACTCGTCTATGAGCCATTGAAGATTCGTGGCTGCGTCATACCCAACCGGGTGTCCCGCTCGGCGCATGCCACGGGACTTTCGAATTTCGGCGTCATGTCCGACCGCCTGATCGACTATCACGCAGCGCGTGCGAAGGGCGGAGTGGGCTTGACGATCCTCGAAGCGGCGGCGGTGCATCGAAGTTCCGTGCTGAGTCTCGCCAACTGGGATGACTCAGCGATCGAGGGCTACCAGCGCTTGATGGCGGCCATCAAGCCGCACGGCATGCGCGTTTTCCAGCAGCTGGTGCATACCGGGCACATGTATCCGTTGCCTGACAGGCTGCCGCCGTGGGGCGTTTCGACCGTTCCCAACCCGGTCACCGGAATCGTCGCCAATCCCATGGGTCAGGCGGAGATCGACGAGGTGATCGAAGCGTTTGCGGCAGCCGCGCGACGCTGCCAAGAAGGCGGCATCGACGGCGTGGAGGTTCACGCGGCACACAGCTACCTCATGATGCAGTTTCTCTCGCCCTTGGTGAATCATCGCACCGACCGCTATGGGGGTTCGCTCGAGAATCGCATGAGGTTTCTGCGTCAGGTGATGCATGCCGTGCGCCAGGCGGTCAGCGATGATTACCCCGTGGGCATCCGCGTCGGAGCGAGTACCGCAGAGGGCGGAATCGGCGAGTCGGAACTGGCGCAGGTGATCCAGACATTGGAAGCCGACGGGTCGATCGACTTCGTCGACGTGAGCTGGACCGACTACTATGATTTCAAGTTCGTGGCAGCGATGGATCAGCCCATGGGCTATCAGTTGCCGCATGCCTGCAAATTGACTGCGGCCACGAGATTGCCGCGCATCGTCATCGGTCGGTTCCGCACCTTGGATGAAGTGGAGCTCGTACTGCGCGACGGTATCGCGGACATGGTGCACATGACCCGTGCGCATATTGCCGATCCGGACATCGTCCGAAAGACGAGGGCAGGGCATCCGGAACAGGTGCGCGCGTGCATCGGGTGCAATCAGGCCTGCTGGTACGGCACCAACACCGGATGGGGGTTGGCCTGCACGATTAACCCAGTAGCCGGACTCGAGGGGACGCTCAATGAAGACCTGATCGTTCCGACGAATCGGCCCGGGCAGGTTCTGGTCATCGGCGGTGGGCCCGCCGGCATGGAAGCCGCGAGGCTCTCGCGTTTGAGAGGGCACCGCGTGACTCTGGTCGAAGCGGGGCCCGATTTGGGAGGGCAGGTGGCCGTGGCGAAACGAGCTCCGCGCCTGCACACGATCGGCGACATCGCGTTCTGGCTCGAGCAAGAGATCTACCGGCTGGGCGTGGAAGTGCGAACCGGCACCTGTTTCGATGTCGAGGACGCCGTGGCGGAGCGGCCTGACTATGTGGTCATTGCGACCGGTGCAATTCCGCGCGCAAACGGTATCCAGTATGAACATCCGCATGCGCCAGTGGACGGTTATGACCAGCCACACGTAATGTCCGGAGCCGACTTGCTGACTTCCCCTCAGCGGGAAGTGGGCAAGACGGCGCTCGTGTTCGACGATGTGGGCCATTACGAAGCCATTGCTGTGACGGAGCATCTCCTGTCAAAGGGCGTGTCTGTCACCTTCGCCACGCGTTTTCCCGCCATCGGGCCACAGGTCGATTTCCTGAGCAGGGTCGATCCGGCGTTGCGTCGGTTCGCCGGGTTGGGGCCATTCCGGCCGTTGATTCGTGCACGGCTGGTGAAAATCGATCGCCGTTCCTGTTCCGTGCATGTCCGTTATCAAGCTGAGCCGGAAACGATTGAAGCCGATTCGGTAGTGTTCATCAACGCGCGGCAGCCGGTGCGCGATCTTTATGACGGTCTGCGGCAAAGCGGCTTCGAGGATGGCCGCAATCTCGCGATCGTGGGGGACGCCCGTGCCCCACGCGACCTGCAGTTCGCGATAGCTGAAGGTCACCGGCTGGTGCGGGCGATGGTATAGCGGGCTGCGACACCCTTCCCTCCTCACATGGAGATTCCGATGAATGCTGTAATCAGACACTGGCCCGATACGGGAGAAACCAGGATTCCTTATTGGGTTTATACCGACAAGGACATCTATCAATCCGAGCTCGAACGGATCTGCTACGGGGAGCACTGGCTTTATGCGGGCCTCGAGGCCGAGATCCCGAGCGTCGGGAGCTACCGCACCACGACACTGGGGGAGCGCTCGGTCATCGTCGTGCGTAGCGCACCTGACGAGATATCCGTCCTCGAGAACCGTTGCAGGCATCGCGGCGTCACGATCTGCCAGGCGCGTTCCGGAAAAGTGCCCGCCATCACCTGTCCGTATCATCAGTGGACCTACACGTTGAACGGCTCGCTGCGCGGCATTCCTTTCCGCCGGGGCATCCATGGCAAAGGCGGCATGAGCGCTGATTTCTCGCCGAAAGACCTGGGTCTTGTCCGGTTGAAGGTCGAGGTCGTCAACGGCGTGATCTGGGCGAGCTTCAGCGACAAGACCAAGCCCTTCCGCGAGTACTTCTCCGAGCGGCTCTGGCATTCCTATGAGCGCATGTTCAGCGGACGCAAGCTCCGGGTCGACGGCTATACCCGCCAGACCATTCCCGCGAACTGGAAGCTCTTAATCGAGAACTTCAGAGACCCGTATCACGCCGGGCTCCTGCATGTTTTCCTTCCGACCTTCGGTCTGTTCCGGCCGGATCAAGGACTCGAGCTGCGGATGGACGAAACGGGACGGCATGGAAGCCTCATGCCGGTGCCGGGCCACGATCCCAAAGCGCACAGCGGCGAGGACTTTCTGAGCGAGACCGCGCATGACAAGTCATTAAAGCTTGCCGACCGGCGTCTCATCGAGGCGGTTCATGAGTTGAAAGGCGAGGAGACAGTCTCGACCAGCACTATCTTTCCGAGCGTCATCTTTCTCCAGCAGATCAACTCCCTGCAGGTGCGCCAGATCGTCCCGAAAGGGACCGACGAGTTCGAGCTCATCTTCACGTTTTTCGGATTCGAGGACGACGATGAGGAGATGCGGCAGAGAAGAATTCGCCACGGAAACCTGTTCGGTCCGGCAGGTTTGGTGACGGTGGATGATTTCGAGGTTCTGCCCATGGCTCAATCTAGCTTCCGGGCGGCGGAAGACGAGGAGTCCGTCCTGATGATGGGGCAAGGAGGACGCGTAAACAGCGACCAAGGAAGCATGGCGACGGAAAGCCCCATCCGCGGCTTCTATGAATACTATCGCGAGGTGATGGGGCTATGACGGCGCTCGCGAACTCCGAGGCGGCTGCGGGCCACCAAGATGTACGGGCATGCTACGAGGATGTGCGCGCATTCTACGATGCGTATTACGAGGCGCTCGACGACGACCGCATCGAGGAGTGGCCCAATTTCTTCGTGGACGATTGTCTCTATCGGATCATCCCGCGAGAGAACTACGAGGCCGGACAGAAGACCTGTCTCATGCAGGGCGACAGCAAAGGCATGCTGACCGATCGCGTTCGAGCCATTCGCTCGACGCAGGTCTACGCGCCTCGATATTGCCGGCGCTTTTATTCGAGCCTGCGGCTGGTCGGCAGAACCGGCGGCGAATTGCAGATCCGGCAGAATTTGTTGGTCGTTCACACCCTGATTTCCCAGCCCTCGAAGATCCTCGGGTGCGGAGGCGCGCACGATCGGTTGACCCTGAGCGACAACGGGAATTTGAAGCTCATCGAGAGGACGATCGTTCTCGACACGGAAATGATCGATAACACCATCATTTTTCCATTCTGATGCGCGCTCATACCGTGCAACAATTCACCGCGATCGATAGAAGGAGCCGACATTGACACAGCAGCACCCTGCCTTGGATGGGCCCGTCCGCGGGCGCCCCGATACCGAAGGTGACACGCGCCGGCTGATCGACGTGCTGGTGAGCGGCGGAGTCGCGATCATCCCTGGGAATCTCGGCTATGGCATGGTGGCGAGCACGCCCGACGCCAATCGCCGCATCATCGTCGCCAAGCGTCGCGAAGCACACAAGCGCCAGGGCATCGTGATGGATGCGATCACGGAGCGCGAGGTCCACATCCTGGATCAAAGGAAGCGCGACATCGTCGATTGCATCACGATCGACTACGACCTGCCGCTGGGCGTGATCGCCAAGTATCGAAAAGATCATCCCTTGGTCCAATCGCTCGACCCGTTTCTCCTCAAGATCGGAGCGGCGCGCGGCACCATCGCCACGCTGCTCAATGATGGCGGCACCTTCCACAAGGCGTTGGGGAGGTACTCGCGCGAGCATTTGTGGCCGTTCTTTGGGTCCTCGGCGAACTTGACGGGATCGGGTGCCAAGCACCGAGTGGAGGACATCGAGCCGGAAATTATCGCCGCTGCGGATCTCGTTCTCGATTACGGCCTCAGTCGCTGTCACTCCTACGTCACGGCCTCGACTCAGATCAATTTCGAGACGATGGAAGTGATGCGGTTCGGTGCCTATTACGATCTGATCTCCGACATATTAAAACGGCGCTTCAATTGGGAGCTCCCTCCGGATCCTGGGCGCGGCGTGAATCCGTCCGGCCACCTGCAGGAATTCGCCTTGGTCGGGGTTGAAGATTAGCGGGCCGTCATGCAATCCACTCATCCTTGGGTTCATTCGGCGACGCACCCGGAAAAACTGGCCATCGTCATGGCCGATTCGGATGAGCGCTGCACCTATCGGGAACTCGCCGAGAGCAGCAATCGATATGCGCGCGCACTGCGTCGTATGGGATTGACTCGCGGCGACACTGTATCGATCCTCCTGGAGAACCGTCCGGAGTACTTGGCGCTGTGTTGGGCTGCTAAGAACACTGGCCTTTACTACGTGTGTGTCAGTGCGCACCTGACGGCTGCCGAAGCAGCCTACATCGTAGGCAACAGTGGTTCTCGTTTGCTCATTGGCTCGCAATCGACTCGGGACGTGGTGGCGGGCATGCGTGACGTATTGGGCGCCGCGTGCAGCTATACGTTGCTCGACGTATCGACGCCTGCCGAGCCCGGCCTAGAGACTTTAAGCCGCGAAATGTCGAGTGAGACCCTTGAAGATCCCTGGCGCGGGGCTTCGATGCTGTACTCGTCCGGGACAACCGGTCGTCCGAAGGGGATAAGGGTCCCGCTTGCGGATGTGACTCCGGACGTGGCACCGGTCCGACACGCAATGCTGGTGGCGGCATTTGACTTCAATGAAGCCACCGTTTTCATTAATCCGGGACCTTTGTATCACGCCGGGCCTTTGCGCTTTGCGATGTCGGTGCATCGCGCAGGCGGCACTGTAGTTTTGAATCGGAAGTTCGATGTGCTGACAGTGCTACGCGCGATGCAATCTTTGCGAGTTACGCATGGTCTGTTCGTCCCAACGATGTTCGTGCGCATGCTGCGCCTGAGCGACGACCTGCGCCGACCGTTTACCTTTCCCAGCCTTCGGTGCGCGGTTCACGCGGCCGCACCTTGCCCCGTGTTGATAAAACAACAAATGCTTGATTGGTGGGGCCCTGTCATCTTTGAACTGTACGGGGGAACCGAGGGTAGCGGAACCACCGTTATCAGCGCTTGCGACTGGCTGACTCACAAGGGTTCAGTGGGTCTACCACTGGCGGGCTGCGAAGTGCATATCGTCGATGAGGCCGGCGAGGAAGTACCGGCCAATGTGCAAGGGCGTATTTTCTTCAAAAGCCCGCGCACTTTCGAATACTTCAATGACCCGGAGCGGACAGCCGCCGTCCATCACATACGCGGCTGGACAACCATGGGGGACATTGGCTATGTCGACGAGGGAGGCTACCTATATCTCACGGATCGTCAGGCGGACATGATCATCTCCGGGGGTGTGAATATCTACCCACAAGAGGCGGAGAATGTTTTGCAGAGCCATCCACACGTCGCAGACGTTGCGGTGATTGGTGTGCCAGACGAAGAGTATGGAGAGCAGGTAAGGGCGGTTGTTCAACCTGAACCCGGGATCGAAGCGTCGCCAGAGTTTGCCCGCGACCTGATTAGCTTTTGCCGCGCGCAGCTAAGTTCGATCAAGTGCCCGCGGGCGGTGGACTTCGTAGATCGTCTTCCGCGCGAGGAGAACGGCAAGCTGTACAAGCGACTACTCAAAGATGTGTACTGGAAGGGGCACTCGACGCGAATTATCTGAGCCAACGGTCCCACTGCGACCTCGAGACCTTGCCCCGTCAGTCAGCCCAGCGGTTTGAAGTCACGGAACGCCTCGTAGGTGCGGAGGATATCTGCCGGCGTCATGCCAGGGAGGGGCGTGAGGATATGCGTATGGACGCCCGCCTCCGCGCACCAAGAGATCCGCTCGCGGCATTCCTTTTCATTCCCGAAGATGGCAATCTCGTCGATCATCTCATCGGTGATTGCCGCCCCGACCTTCTCGCGGTTCCTTTCGGCCCAGCCTTCCCGGGCCTTGGCCGCGGCCTCCTCGTAGCCGGCCCAACCGAGAAAGGCGTTGTAGACCCCGGTTGCAAAGTAGGGTGCATACTGCTTGCGGAACAATCCCCGGGCATGAGCCTTGTCGTCGGTTACGAAAACGTTCGCGCGGTTGACGATTTCGACGCCGCGCGGATCCTTGCCGGCGCGCTCCGCACCGATGCGGACATGATCCAGCATTTTTCCGATCGCCTTGCGGGGCCAAACATTGAAAATGACGCCGTCGGCCATCTCCGCGCCCATCTCGACCATGCGCGACCGTAGCGCCGCGACATAGAAGGGCACCGGCTTTTGCAGCGGCGGCTGCCGATAGCCGTGGCTGTGCAGGGTTTCGAGATCGAAATCCGATTTCTCGCCTTTGAGCATGGAGCGGGTTGCGATCAGCATGTCGCGGACGCGGCTCAAGGGCTTATCGAAGTGAAGCCCGTTCCAGCCCCTCACGATAATCTCGCTCGAGGAACCAAGCCCCATGGCGAAACGGTCCGGAAGGACCTGCGAGACAACGGTCAAGGTTGCGGCAAGGAGGGCCGGCGACCGGGTAAAGGCCGGGGTCACGGCCATGCCGATGCGGAGACGTTTCATATGGCATCCGAGTACCGCGGCAAGCGTCAGCCCATCCGGGCCGGTACCGTCCGCAAGCCAGACATCGTCGTACCCGGCCTCTTCGGCCCATTGTGCGCGGGCAATATTGTCTTTCAGCACCGGGCCTTCGGGCAGGGCTACGGCAATATGTTGCCTTGGGATCATCAGCGTTTTTCCTGGGGTCAGGCCTCGTCTTCCCGCCCGGCCAGTATGGACGAACGAAACCCGCAGCCTAGATGACCGGGGAATG
>Ga0182024_10009571_pt1 | contig 20002 bp, 17 predicted proteins | sample P32metaG_FD_120480 | JGI IMG/M metagenome (GOLD analysis project Ga0182024, IMG submission 120480) | Permafrost microbial communities from Stordalen Mire, Sweden - P3-2 metaG (Illumina Assembly) | ecosystem: Environmental > Terrestrial > Soil > Wetlands > Permafrost | place: Sweden: Stordalen... | reverse complement strand
GGCGCGATCGCGATTCACCGGATGGGCCGCGGCCGGCAGGAGTTCCAGCCGGTCGAACAGGCCGAGCTCCCGGGCGCAGACGAGACACTTGCGGACGAAAGGCGAGGTAGCGGCGTAGAAGATTTTCATGAGGCGTCGAGCGCCGTTCAGGGCGTACCCGCCGGCGCCGTGAACTGCACCGTGACGCGGCGATTCTCGGCCCGTCCCTCCGCAGTCTTGTTGGTCGCAATCGGGTTCTCCTCCCCAAATCCCTCGGCCGCCAGAATGCCCGCCGGCACGCCGTGGGACTCCAGATAGTCCTTCACGGCGATCGCACGCTTTTCGGACAACTTCTGGTTGTACTCGGCCGTGCCGGTGGAATCCGTATATCCGCGGATGCTCACTTTCGAGCATTGGCATTGCCGGATGGTCGAGGCAACCCCTTCGAGGGTCGAGGTCGACTCCGGTCTCAGCCGGTCCGAATTGATCTCGAAGGTCACGCCCTTGAGGACCATCTCCCGAGCCAGCGGCGGGGGCGGAGGCGGCGGCAGCGGCGCGGGCTCAGCGGCCGGGGGCGGAGGCGGAGGCGGCGGGGGCGGAAGTGCAGCGACGACCGGAGGAGCAGCAGGCTTCGGGCCGCCGGCGAACTTGAAGCTCAGGTCGATACCGACCGTGAGCGGCTGCTCCATGGCCGTCCGATTGAACGTCGGGACGTTCACGTTGATGGCGGACGCATTGGTGAGCAGCGCCAGGCGGTTGGTCGCATTGTTGACGAACGCCGCGACCGTCCAATTGCTTCCCTCGAAACCTGCACGAACATTGGTCAGGTCATAGGCCGGCAGGTAGTTGGCCTGCGCCGTCGTATCGATGCGCGAGCCGACATAGTCGTTGTCGACTCGAGCCATGAATCCGACGTTGTCGGTGATCGGATGCCGGTAGGCAAGCGACCCGGACAAGGTGAGCTCCGGCACGTTTTGTACACGATCGTCGATCGTGGTGCTCGACACCGTGTTGGCCAGGTACTCCGCGTGCAACCAGCTGCCGTTCACCGAGGCCACGAGCCCGGGTACGACGACGGCATTGATCTCGAGCTCCGTGCCGTAGATATGCGCATCCCCGGCGTTGCTGGTAAACGGGAAGCCGCAAAGCAGCGGAACGTTTTGCTGGATGTGTTGCCAGTTCTCGAAGTAGCCGGCCGAGTTGATTGTGAAACGGCCGCCGCCGTCTCGGAACTTCTCGCCGAGCTCGTAGCTCCAGACCTTGTCCGGCTTGAAGCCCGGAGGCGCGGCACTCAATCCGATCGCTTGCAGATTGGCCAGACAGCCGTCCGGGCCGCCGCCGAGCGGGCCGGTGGTGGGAATGGGTTGATTGCCGCCGCCCGGCCGGAAGCCCTGAGACACCGTGCCGTAAACGAGCAGATCCGGGTTCATCTGATAGGAGAGGTCGAACTTGGGAGTGACACCCGAATCGCGCTCGCCCGTCGCGAAGTAGTCGGTCGAGGCGTTGGTGGAGGAGCTCAGCCATCCCGACACCGCGGTGTTCACGGTCCCGTCATAGTAAAATCGGCGCAGTCCGGCCGTCGCCGTGAGTTGATTGAAAAAAGTATAGGACGCTTCGCCGAAGAAGGATTGTTGCAGAATCTTGGTCGGCTGGTATTGAGTGAATGCATCTCCGGTTCCAAAGATGGGCACCGCCTGCGGAGTGTCGACGAACAGATCCCAGTCGGACTCGAAGTCCTGGTAGAAATAACCCAGGAGCCACTTGAACGCCGTGTCGCCCGAGGAAACGAGGCGTACCTCCTCGCTCACCTGCCGGGACTTGTCATCCTCGAGCGAGGTCGGGGAATTCGCGCCGATGCCGGGACCGACGGGTCCATTCGCGTAGATCGGAAAGTAAGGGAAGTCGGCAGGGTTGGCAGGGTTATAAGTGACCGTGGCGATCTCCTCCGCTCCGTCTTGGCGCAAATTCTCGTCGCGCAGCCAGTAGGAGGTCGTCGAGGACAGATCGGCCCCATCGAAATGGAACTTGGCGTTGAGGCTCGAGATGTCGATCCGATCCTCGAACGGCTCCGGCGCATTGAACGGCTGATAGTTCGCAAGCCTTCCCGGATTGCTGTCGATGAGATTCAGGCCGCCCTGCGTGATCTCCTGGTACATGAAGCTCGGCTCGATGGTCAGCCGCTCGGTGGGGCTCCACAGGACCGATGCGCGCACCGTGCGGGAGTTTTCGTCGTTCACATCCTTGAAGATCTGCGAGACCGGGGCCGCCGCGACATTACCGCGGGTGCCGGTGACCGGGTTCGGCGCGGGAAAGTCCGGCTGCGCGATGACGATGCGATCGATCCAGCCGCTCGTGTGATTCAATGAGGCGACCAGGCGCACGGCCATGTTGCCATCGCCCAACGGCAAGTTGAGCATGCCGTTCTCGGTGGTATCCGCGCTGTTGCCGCCGTGCGTGCCGCCCAAGATCAATTGGCCCGACGCCTCGAACTCGTTCGGGTTCGGCGCATTGGGCACCAGCTTGATCGTCCCGCCCATCGATCCGGCGCCGTACAGCGTGCCCTGAGGCCCGCGCAGCACTTCGATTCGATTGAGATCATAGAGATTGGGATCGATCACAACCTTGCCGTTTTGAGCCGAGGCCGGCGCGCTCAGCGGCGTGTCGTCCAGATAGAAGCCGACGGTCGAGGAATTGCCGCCCGAGGACGTCATGCCGCGCATCTCGAGCTCGGTTTGTCCTGGGCCGCTCGATCGCATGGAGACGCCGGGAACGGATTGCACCACCGAAGTGATGTCGGTGATACCGCGATCCTGAAGGTCCACGCCGGTCAGTGCCGTGATGCTGATGGGCGTCGTTTCGACGGTCGACTCGCGCTTTTGCGCGGTGACGGTGATTTCCTCCAGCTGGTCGCTCTTGTTCACCCCTTCGGTGGCAGCTTGTTGCTGAGCAAAAGCTGCGCCGGTGAACCCCAGACCCAGAGTAAATGCAGAAATGAATCCGATCGCTCGGATTGATACCTGTCCCCTCATAAACTGCTCCCTTCTCCGCGATATAACGCCGCGGTTGCAGTAATGCTACAACGATGTGCGCTATCGCGCGAGTTGATTCTTACGGCTCCCGGGCTTTCGCGGCCACCCGATGGCGGCGGCGCTCCTGGGTTTGTCGTGTAAGCCCAACGCCGGGGAAGCTCAGCCGCGGGGCAAGCTCAGCCGAGCCTAGGTCGTGGCGCGGGCCGCAAGGTCTCGTACGCACGCGCCGCCCGTAGGACGAGCGCATCGCCGAACATCGGCCCCACGATTTGCAGTCCGATGGGCAAGCCCGACGCAGTGAGGCCGCAGGGAATCGTACAAGCCGGCTGCTGGGTGAGATTGAAGGGATAGCTAAAAGGGGTCCATCCAAGAAAGTTACCGGGCGTCACCTCGACCTGCGCCGGCGGCCGGGCATCGAAGGCGGGCACTGCCACCGTCGGCGTCACCAGAAGATCGAAGCGATTCATGAACTGCCGGAGGTGCGCCCCGAGCGCCCCGCGGCGCAGATGCAGCTCTTGAACCTCGAGCACGCCGAATTGCGAGCCCAGCCGCGCCTCGGCAGCGAAATCCGGATCGGTCAAGGTCTGCTGGGCGGCGGTCAACGTGTTCCACAGGGTCCAGGCGCCGACGAACCAGAGCCCACAGGTAATCTCGAGCGGATCCTCGATGCCCGGATCGACCTGCTCCACGATCGCGCCGAGATCGGCCAAGCTATGTGCCGCTCGCTCGCAGGCTGCCGCAATCTCCGGATCCACATGGCGGGCGTACCCGAGCGTCGGCGACCAGGCGATGCGCATGTCGCGGATGCCATCCTCGAGTCCGGTGAGGTAGTCCCGGCCATCCGGGGGAAGCGAGGTCCAGTCCCGGGCATCGGGCCGGCTCAAAACGTTCATCATGAGCGCCGAATCACGAACGCTCATGGTATGCGGCCCGAGGTGTGACACGGTGCCGAAATAAGAGAGCGGATACACGGGCACCCGGCCGAAGCTCGGCTTGAATCCGACATTGCCGCAGAACGCGGCCGGAATACGCACGCTCCCCGCTCCGTCGGTGCCCACCGAGACGGGACCCATCCCTGCCGCCACCGCCGCGGCAGTGCCGCCGGAGGAGCCACCCGGGGTCTTTTGGTGGTTCCAGGGATTTCGCGAGATCCCGGTCAACGGCGAGTTGGTCTCGCCCTTGCAGCCGAATTCCGGCGTCGTGGTTTTGCCCAGGAGCACCGCTCCCGCCTCGCGCAATCGCGCGCTCGCGGGCGCATCGATTTCCCACGCCTGATTCGCATCGACGGTGCGGCTGCCGCGCAGCGTCGGCATGCCACGGGTCAGGATGAGATCTTTGATCGAGACCGGCACGCCGTCGAGTGCACCGCAGAGCTCGCCCCGGCTCCAGCGCACTTCGCTCGCGCGAGCGCTCTCGAGAGCTGCTTCCGCCGCGACCAAGCTGAAAGCCCGGAGAATCGGATTCCACCGCTCGATGCGAGCGAGGGCGGCGCGCGTCGCCTCCAGCGGCGAGGCCTGCTTCGTGCGGTAGAGATTGAGCAGCTCGCTCGCGGTGCAGTCGGCGAGATCGGCCTTGTTCATCGGTGTGCGGACGCTACCGGACGGTTAGCATCCGTCGCGGACCCGCCGGTTGTTCACACCAGCAATAGGCATAGAGCCCGCGCGGATCGTTGAGCTCCGCGATCTCCCGGGCCCGCGCGACGATCGGGTCGAGCGCTAGTTCGATGCCTTCCTGGGGCGCGAAGAATCCCGCCATCCGCCCCAAACTCACAGCGTCGGAGCGCAGCTGCATCAGCAGCTCTTCGCGCAGCGAGAGCTCCGGTTCGATGTAATCCACCTCGTAGCTCGAGCCGAGTTCGGCGAGCTTCGCCGCCGCATCGATGGCATCCTTGAGGCCGCCCAGATGATCCACCAACCCGATGCGTTGCGCGTCGACGCCCGCCCAGACCCGCCCCTGAGCGATCTTGTCGACGTCCTCCACGCTCTTCTTGCGGCCCTCGCCGACGCGGTGCAGGAACTCATCGTACGCATGATCGACCGAAGTTTGCAGAATGCGCCGGGCCGCATCGTCCAGCGGCCGATCGAGGCGCAGCGATCCCGCGAGCGGCGTCGTTCCGAGTCCGTCGACCTTGACGCCGATCTTCTCGAGCGTGCGCTGGAACGTCGGCACCACCGAGAACACGCCGATGGATCCCGTGAGCGTCGTCGGACTCGCGAAAATCTGATTCGCCGCCGCAGAGATATAGTAGCCGCCCGAGGCCGCATAGGTGCTCATCGAGACCACGACGGGCTTGCCCGCCTTGCGCAGGGCCTGCACTTCGCGAAGGATGAGCTCCGAGGCGAACATGCTGCCGCCGGGGCTGTCGACCCGCAACACCACGGCCTTGACCGCCTTGTCGTAGCGCGCCTGGCGCAATAAATCGGCCGTGCTTTCGCCTCCGATCTTTCCAGGCGGCTGATGGCCGTCGAGGATCTCCCCGGCCGCGACCACGATGCCGACGCGGGTGTCGGACTTGGGGCCCAAGCCGTGCTTGGGGCGCACCGCCGAAAGATACTGGCTCATGCCGACCGAATTGAACGAGTGGGTGTCCGCATCCTCGCCGACGATGCCCTTCAAGTCATCGGCGAGCTGGCGGCGGCTCTTGAGCGCGGTGACGAGTCCGCGCTGCATCGCGAGCTTGGCCGCGTCGCCGTTCACCGCGGTCAATGCTGCGGGCGCGTCCGCCACGTACTCATTGAGTGCGTTGGGAGTCAGCGACCGGGCGCGTGTCACGTCCTGGCTATAAGAGTTCCACAGCGCCTGAAGCCACACGGAGCTCTCCTCCCGTTCGCTCGGCGCCATGTCGCTGCGGGAAAACTGGTCGGTATAGCTCTTGAACGTGCCTGCACGAAACACATTCACGTCGACGCCCAGCTTGTCGATCGCATCCTTCAGGAACATGCGGTAGTAGCTGAAGCCGTCGACATACACGAGACCGAGGGGATCCAGGTACACCTCGCCCGCCTGGGCGGCTAAATAAAACTGAGTCTGATCGAGCGAATCGGCGGCGACCACGACGCGCTTGCCCGAGCCTCGAAAATCGCGCAGAGCTGCGCCGATCTCCTGCAGCTTCGACAGACCCGAGGTGCTGAGATTGGACAGATCGAGCACGATGATCTTGATTCGCTCGTCGCCCTTCGCCGCTTCGATGGCGTCGACCACATCGCGAAGCAATGTCTCGGGCGCCGGACCCCCGGAGGCTTCGCCGAACGCGCGGCGCAGGGGATCGCCGGACAGCTGCTCGACCAGTTCACCCTCGGGGGCGATTACCAGGGCGGCGGTCTTGGGTATCGAGGGGACGGAGGTGTGCAACGCCGCGAGCAGGAACCCGAAGATGATCAGCAGCAGGATCAGGTGGAGGACCTTGCGCAGGCCCTCCAATATTCGCCAAACCAGCGCGAAAAAGCCCATCAGCTTAGACGCAGTTCGCGTTCAGTGACCCTCGCCCGGCCCTCGCGCACCAGGGTGTCAGACCTTCTCGTCGATGCGCGCTGCCTTGCCGGACAGATCACGCAGGTAATACAGCTTGGCACGCCGTACCGACCCGCGCCGCTTGACGCTGACCTCGCTGATCGACGGACTGAAGGTCTGGAACACGCGCTCGACACCTTCCCCGTGCGAGATCTTGCGCACCGTGAACGAGGAGTTGAGACCGCGATTCTTCTTGGCGATCACCACGCCCTCGTACGCCTGAACGCGCTCGCGATCGCCCTCGACGACCTTGACCTGCACGACCACGGTATCGCCGGGATTGAACTCCGGCATCTTGCGCGTCGCGCGCTCATCGTTCAGTTGCTGAATGATCTTGTTCATTGCTCTCGCCCTCATCGTAACGTTCGTCAGTGACTCGATTGTCTTCCATCCGCCGCACGGCCGCCGCGCGCTTGAACTCCTCGAGGAGCGCGCGCTCCTCGGCACTCATCGCGCGCCGCTCCAAAAGATCGGGCCGGCGCTGCCAGGTGCGGCCGAGCGACTGCTGCAATCGCCAGCGCCCAATCGCGGCGTGGTCGCCGGACGACAAAACTTCCGGCACGTCGCGACCGTCGACGCTCGCCGGCCGCGTGTAGTGCGGCCAATCGAGCAGACCGTCGGTGAACGACTCCTGCACCGCGGACTCGGCGCTCCCGAGCGTGCCGGGAAGGAGCCGCGCGACTGCGTCGATGACCACGAGCGCCGCCAGTTCCCCGCCCGACAGCACATAATCACCGATCGACCACTGCTCGTCGACCTCATGCTCGACGAACCGCTCGTCGATGCCCTCGTACCGACCGGCCACCAGGATAAATCCCGGCCAGTCCCGCGCCTCGCGCGCCCGTCTCTGATCGAACCGGTCCCCGTCCGCCCCCAAGTACACCGCGCGCGACCCCGGGGGCATCGCGGCGCGGGCGGCCCGTAAGGCATCGCGGAAAGGCTCCACCTTGAGCACCATCCCGGGACCACCGCCATACGGGCGATCGTCCACGGTTCGGTGGGCATCCACCGTATGGTCACGCGGATCGAAATACCCGACCTCGACCACGCCCCGTTCAAGCGCCCTACCTAAGACACCGTGCGTCAATGCCTCGCGAAGCATCGACGGGAACAAGGTCACGACCGCGATACGCATGCGTTTGCAATCTCAGTCGGCCGGATCGTCCCAGTCGACCACCACCCGCTGCAATTCCAGATCCACCCGCCGCAAATGCTGCGGGACGGCCGGCACCCAATATTCCCGTTCTCCGCGCACCACCATCAAGGCATGCGCCGGTATCTCGATGAAATGCGCCACGGCCCCGAGCCGTTCGCCCGCCAAGTTAAAGACCTCGAACCCGATCAAATCGGCCCGATAAAAGTCCTTGTCGTCGCGCGGCGGCAACTCGCTGCGCGGCACGCCGATTACCGCGCCTCGAAGCCCTTCGGCCGAGTCGCGATCCCGGATGCCTAAGAATTTCACCGTCAACTGGCCGCCGCTTCGCCCGTCCGCCTCGACCGTGTAGGTCGTCCAGGTGCCCCCGAGCTGCAGCCGCAGCTGCCGATGATCCAATAATCGTTCGGGGGGATCCGTGTACGAGCGCAGCTTGACCCACCCTCTGACGCCGAAGGGAGCCCCCACGGTTCCCAACTCGATGAGCGCCGAGGGCTCAGGGCTCATCGCGTTCCCCGAGTCGTCGTTAGGAAATTCCTCAGGCGGCCTGTTTGCGGTAGCTCGTCAGCAACTGCTTGACGCGATCCGACATGTGGGCACCTTCTTTCAACCAGTGCTCGATGCGCGAAACATCCAAGCGCAGCTTGATTTCAGCTCCCCGCGCCACGGGATTGAAGAGTCCGACACTCTCCAGGCTGGTACCGCCCTGACGCTTACGGCTATCGGTTACCACGACGTGGTAGAACGGCGTTTTCTTGCCGCCGCGTCGAGTCAATCGGATCGTTACCATGATGCTTCACCTTACAATGCCAAGCCGCCAATTGTACTGGTTGTAGGCGCGGCTCGGCAACTAGAGCTTCGGACCGAAGCCTGGGGGCATACGCCCGGCCATTCCCCGCATCATATTCTTGAGCATGCCGCCCTTGGCGAGCTTCTTCATCGTCTTTTGCATCTGATCGAACTGCTTGAGAAGCCGGTTGACCTCCGGCAACGGCACGCCCGCGCCTGTTGCAATGCGTCGCTTGCGGGAGCCGTCGATGATGTCCGGGCGCCGGCGCTCGCGCGGCGTCATGGAATCGATGATCCCCATTTGCCGTTTCAACATCTTGGGATTCACCTGCCCCGCGGCGGCCGCGGCATTCGCCTGAAGCTGGGCCGGCAGCTTGTCCAGCAGCGCGGACATCCCCCCCATTTTTTGCAGCTGGGTCAACTGATCGCGCAAATCCGAGAGATCGAAGGACTTCCCCTTGCTGATCTTCTTGGCCAGTTTCTCTGCCTTCTCCTGGTCAACCTGTTCCTGAACCTGCTCAACCAGCGACAGCACGTCGCCCATTCCCAGGATGCGCGACGCGATGCGCTCGGGCTGAAACAGCTCGAGCGCCTCGGATTTTTCGCCGGTGCCCACGAACAGGATGGGCTTGCCGGTGACCTGGCGGACGGAGAGCGCGGCGCCGCCGCGGGCATCGCCGTCCGCCTTGGTGAGAATGATGCCGGTCAGGCTCAACGCGTCATTGAATGCCTTGGCCGCGTTCACGGCATCCTGCCCGGCCATGCTGTCGACCACGAACAGCCGCTCGTGCGGGTTGATGGCGGCCTCGAGGTGTCTCACCTCGTCCATCATCTCGGTGTCGACGTGCAGGCGGCCCGCCGTGTCGATCAGCAGCACATCGTAGGCCTGAAGCGTCGCCTCGTTGAGGGCACGTTTCGCGATCGCGACGGGCGCTTCGTCGATGCTCGAGTGGGCGAATCCGGCCCCTACCTGACCGCTCAGAGTCTTCAGCTGCTCGATGGCTGCGGGCCGGTATACGTCCGTGCTGACCAGCAATACTTTCTTGCGCTGCTTCTCTATCAGCCAGCGCGCGAGCTTGCCGGCGGTGGTGGTCTTGCCCGCACCTTGAAGGCCCGCAAGCATCACGACCACGGGACGCTGCGCGCGCAGGTTGAGGCCGGTACTCGGCTCCCCCATGAGCCGGATCAGTTCCTCGTGCACGACCTTGATGAATGCCTGGCCCGGCGTCAGGCTCTTGGTGACCTCGACGCCGATCGCGCGGCTCTTCACCGCCTCTGTGAAAGTCTTGACCACCGAGAGCGCGACATCGGCATCGAGCAAAGCGAGGCGCACCTCCCGAATGGTGTCGGAGATATTGTCCTCGCTCAGGTAGCCGCGGCCGGAGAGCGTGTTCAGCGCGGCCGTGAGGCCGGAGGTAAGACGGTCGAACATGGAGCCGGATGATATCGCATTCCGGCGCCCTCGCTAGGCGCTCTCCGGTCGTTGTGTCATCATCCAACCCAGCCGTGATCGTCGCCGTTTCCTTGTTTTTGCTCTACGCCGCCAGTGCCTGGATGATGCTTCGGAGTGTCGGCAAGCCTGGGCTGGGACCTCTCGCATGGGCCATCGTGCTCGGTGCGATCGTCGCGCATTCCGATGCGATCGTTTACATGATGCGCTCGCTCGGACCCTTCTCTATCGGCCTGCTCGAGGCCGCCTCGATGCTGGCGTGGACGCTCGCCATCCTCGCCTGTCTCATCGCGATCGAGAGGCAAAACCGCGCAATCGCCGCCATTCTTCTGGCCCTGGCGGCCTGTGGCGCCGCGCTCACCGGACACGGACATGCGTATGCCGAGGAGAATTCGCCGGGCTGGGAGCTGACCGCGCATATTTTGCTGTCCATGGGTGCGGCGGCGCTGCTTCTGGCCGCGGCGGTCACCGCGCTGATCCTGGTGTTCATGGAGAGAAGGCTCCGATCCCGCCGGATCGCGGATCTGCCCGCCTCGCTCCCGCCGCTCGATGCGCTCGAGAAAGTGATGTTCCGACTGATCGGCGCAGGTTTCGTGCTGTTGACGTTGGCGTTGCTGACCGGATTCATCTTCGTGACCAACCTCTGGGCCCAGCATCTCCAGCACAAGACCATTCTCTCGTGCATCGCCTGGATCATTTTCGGGATACTGTTGGTCGGACGAATACGTTACGGGTGGCGCGGGCGCGCTGCCGTGACATGGACCCTAAGCGGCTTCGGCTTTTTGATACTGTCTTATTTCGGGTCGAAATTCGTGCTCGAATATCTGCTTGGGCGGCACTGGGGTTGAGCGACAAGCCGCGTTAATGGAACATTTTTCACTCGGGGTTCTGTTCGCGGCGCTCGGAGTTCTCCTCCTCCTGGCTGCGTTTTTCGCAGGCAGCGAGACCGCCCTCATGAGCTTGAACCGCTATCGGCTGCGGCATCGCGCCAAGATGGGGCATCGGGGCGCGCGGCTGACCGAGGCACTGCTCGCTCATCCGGACCGCTTGATAGGACTCATCCTGTTGTTGAGCACCGTGGTGAACGTCATCACGCCCACGTTGGTCGGACTCATCACCTTTCGCCTGGGCGGAGACTATTTGGTCGCGGCCGGCGTGATCGCACTGACATTCGTCATGCTCATCTTCTGCGAGGTCGCGCCCAAGACCTTCGGCGCCCTGCATCCCGAGAGCCTCGCGATACCCGCCGCCTATGTCTACACGCTCTTGCTGGGCGCGCTGTATCCGTTCGTCTGGGCGACCAACCTCTTGGCGAACGGCGTGCTCCGCTCGCTCGGCGCCTCGCGGCAGCAGGCCTCCAATTCCTTGAGCAGCGAGGAGCTGCGAACCGTGGTGGCCGAGGCCGGCGCGATGATCCCGCAGCGCCACCAGCAAATGCTGATGAGCATTCTCGATCTGGAAAAAGCGACGGTCGAGGACATCATGGTGCCGCGCGTGGAAATCGTCGGCATCGACATCGAGGATCCCTGGGACAAGATTCTCGAGCAGCTGCGGCAGAGCCAGCACACGCGCCTGCCCGTGTTCGAGGGCGACATCGACCGCATCATCGGCGTCCTGCACATGAAGCGCGTGGTGCATGAGTTGGCGCGCGGGCGGCTCGATCACGACATCCTGGTCGAATCCGCCAGCGCACGCGACGTTTACTTCGTCCCATCGGGCACCCCGCTCAACACTCAGCTTCTGAATTTTCAGCGCGACAAGCGCCGCCTGGCCTTCGTCGTCGATGAGTATGGCGACATCCAAGGGCTCGTGACGCTCGATGACATTCTCGAGGAGATCGTCGGCGAATTCACCACCGATCCCGCCACCATGATGCACAAGGACGTGCACCGCGAGGCGGACGGAAGCTTCGTCGTGAACGCCTCGACCACCATTCGCGCGCTGAATCGCTCCATGCGCTGGAATCTTCCCACCGATGGCCCGAAGACTTTGAACGGCCTGATCGTCGAGTTCCTCGAGACCATTCCGGAGCCGGGCACCACCTTGAAGATGTCTGCCTACATGCTCGAGGTTCTGCAAACCGGCGACAACGCCATCAAGACCGTACGCATCCGACCGCCCGACGTTCAGGGCTGATCCCGCCGCCGGCGGATTACGTTACATGGATCGGCGATTTTTTGAGACGTCCGTTGCGGCATGGGCGACCGGTTGCCTCCACACTGGCCCACATGAAAGCCATCGCACTATGCGCAGGACTTCTGATCGCCTTCTCTGCGAGCGCACAAGATCCGATGCGTGCGAAGCTCGTCGGCCGGCGGATCGTGAGCTCCTATCCCGGCACGCCGATTCTGGTTTGCCGATACGCTGGACCCGGCGCGACCTACGAAGTCGTCGCCTCGGCCGCGACCTGCGCCCGGTATCTCAAGCTCGACTAGACCCACCGCCCACAGGCAACCAGAGGGTTGCTTAATCTACGATGCTGGCCTAATATGCAACCTGGAGGTTGCAGTTATGGCATACGATATCGACAAGCAAATGGATCTCAGCGCGCCCATCGGGCGAGTCTGGCGAGCGCTCACTGACTATGGGGAATTCGGACAGTGGTTCGGCGTCAAGCTGGAACAGCCCTTCGAGGCCGGCTGCATCACGCGCGGCCGCATCACCTACCCGGGGTTCGAGCACCTCACCTTCGAAATGACGGTCGTCGCGCTGGAACACGAACGACTGTTCTCGTTCACATGGCATCCCTATGCCATCGACCCGGCGCAGGACTATTCAACCGAGCCACCCACCCTGGTCGAGTTCACATTGGAAAAGCACGGCGCGGGAACGCGGCTTCGCATCACCGAGTCGGGATTCGACAAGATTCCTGCGAAGCGGCGGGCGCTGGCGCTGCGCATGAACGACGGCGGATGGGCAAAGCAACTGGAAAACATCGAGCAGCATGTTGCGGCCTAGCGAGCTTGCGGGCGGGCGCCGGTACGCACCGGTCTTCGCTGCACTCGGGGACCCCACGCGACTCGCCCTGCTCGCCAGGCTGAGCAATGGCGAGCCATGCTCGATCGCGCGCCTGACGGCTTCGACGAAGCTCACGCGACAGGCCGTCACGAAGCATCTCAAAGTACTTCTCGACGCGCGGCTCGTGCATGCGGCGCGTGCCGGCCGCGAGAGCCGTTTCGCGCTCAATCCGGAACCGCTCGAAGATGCCAGGCGCTATCTCGATCTGGTCTCCAAGCAATGGGATGAGGCGCTCAGCCGGTTGCGCGCGTTCGTAGAACGCTGACGGTACCGTTTCCGAAACCGCACGCTTTTCCCTTAGCATAGGCGGGTGGCAACCCCCTCCTCAATCCATGTACTCGTCGTGGGCGCAGGACCGACAGGGCTGGTCTTGGCGCTTTGGCTCACGCGGCTCGGGGTCTCGGTCCGCCTCATCGACAGCGCGCCCGAGGCGGGCACCACCTCGCGGGCGCTCGCGGTACAAGCCCGAACGCTGGAGTTTTATCGGCAAATAGGTATGGCGAACGAGGTCGTCGAGCGGGGACTGCGAGTCCGGGCGGTCAATCTCTGGGTCAGCGGCAAGCAGCAGGCGCACGCCGCATTCGGAAGTCTCGGCGAGGGATTGAGCCCATTCCCCTTCGCGCTGATCTATCCGCAGGACGAGCACGAGCGGTTGCTGGTCCATCGCCTGTCGGAGCTCGGCGTAGAGGTCGAGCGCCGCACGGAGTTCGTGGGCTGCGAGGAGACAGCCGGCGGCCTCCGAATCCAGCTTCGCCGCAGTGACGGCAGCGCCGAGACCTGCGAAGCCGCCTATCTCGCCGGCTGCGACGGCGCGCATTCCGCGGTGCGAAGCTCGCTCGGCATCGGCTTCAAAGGCGGCACCTACGAGCATCTGTTCTACGTGGCTGATGTGAAAGGCGCCGGCCCCGTCATGAACGGCGAGTTGCACGTCGCGCTGGATACCTCGGAATTCCTGGCGGTGTTCCCCCTGAAGAACGGGAACGCGCGTCTCGTCGGCACGATGCGCGACGTGCCTAAGGCGAGTCGCGAGCAATTGTCGTGGGCCGACGTGGGCAAGCGGGTGATCGAGCAGCTCCGAATCGATGTGACCCGCGTCAATTGGTTCTCGACCTATCGGGTGCATCACCGGGTGGCGGACCACTTTCGCAAGGGCCGGGCGTTCTTGCTGGGCGACGCCGCGCACATTCACAGTCCCGTCGGCGGCCAGGGCATGAATACGGGCATCGGAGATGCGGTCAATCTCGCCTGGAAGCTGGCCGGCGTGCTTCACGGCAAAGCGGCCGCGCCGCTGCTCGACAGTTACGAGCCCGAGCGTATCGCCTTCGCGCAACGGCTGGTCGACACGACCGACCGTGCCTTCACAGCGGTCACGAGCGACAAATGGATCGCGCGGAACGTTCGATTGAACGTGGTGCCGATGATCATGCCCGCGTTGTTCAAGCTCGCCGCCGCACGGCGGCTTCTGTTTCGCACGGTCTCGCAGACCGCCGTGAACTACCGAGAGAGTTCCTTGAGCATGGGCCATGCCGGTCCCGTGCGCGGCGGGGACCGCCTGCCCTGGGTGAGCCTCGGCGATGACCGCGATAATTTCTCTCCCTTATCGTCGCTCGATTGGCAGGTTCACGTGTATGGCGTGGCCGCGCCGGGCGTCGAAGCGGTGTGCCGGAAGCGAAGTCTGCCGCTGCACCTGTTTGCCTGGACGCCGGGCATGCGCCGGGTGGGAATCGTCCGCGACGCCATGTACCTGGTTCGGCCCGACGGCTACGTTGCACTCGCCGGCGCGCCCGGGAGCGGGGTTGCGCTCGCTGCCTACCTGGATACACGCCAGTTGACGTAGGAAGGGAGAGGCCTCATTCGGGGTGGTTCGGTGCTTTCTCGATCACCCCGCCCTTCATGACGAAGGAGACCCGCTCCACCGCGGACATATCCTCGAGCGGCGAGCCGGGCACCGCGATGATATCCGCGTAGTAACCCGCCTTGAGCAACCCGATCTGCCCGTCCCATCCAAGAACCCGCGCGCCGTTCAGCATGTCCGCCTGCAGAACCGCCAACGGCTTCATGCCGTACATCGCCATCAGCGTGAGCTCGTGCGCCTGGGTTCCGTGCGGAAACGGCCCCACGTCCGAACCCACGGCGAAGGGAATACCCGCGGCGAGCTGCCGCTTGAACTCGCGGACTTTGTATTCATACAACGGGCGCTCTCGATCCGCGTGAGGCGCGCCTGGCCTCGCGAAATAATCGAAGACCACGAGCGTCGGCACGGCGGGTATATTTTTCGCCTTCATGATCCGCATGGTCTCATCGCTCAACTGAGTGGCATGATCGATGGAGGTGACGCCCGCACGCGCGGCGTAGAGGGTCCCGGGCTCGCCCATCGCGTGGACGGCGACGCCGGTTCCCAGCCGAGCCGCCTCGTCGACGGCCGCCTTCAACTCGGCCTCGCTGTATTGATACGGGGTGTGGAGAACGCCGCCGCTCAGCGTATCCGGTCCGGTCTCGTAAATCTTGGCGAAGTCCGAGCCCTCCTTATGCTGTGCCCGCATGACCTCGACCAACTGCTGCGCGTTGTTGGCGTAAGTCGCGTTCGAGAGCACATGCTGCGCCGGATTGAAGTCGTTCGCATCCTCGTGGCCGCCGAGGATGTCGATGGCATTGCCGCTGATGCGCAATCGCGGGCCCGGGATCCAGCCTGCATTGATGGCATTGCGGACGGCGGTATCGGCGGAGCCGGCACCCTCCGTCCCCATGTCGCGCTCCGCCGTAAATCCCGCCAACAAATCGTCCCGCGCCGCCAGAACCGCACGGATGGTTCGCTGCGGCACCGATTCCTCCACGGTTTGCAAATCCTCCGCGCCGGGATGAAGGAATAGATGCACGTGAACATCGATCAGTCCCGGCAACAGCGTGGTATCCCCCAGGTCGGTGACAATCGCGCCGGCCGGATGCTCGACCGAGGTGCCCACCGACACGATGCGATCGCCCGCCACCAGAATCTCGCCCGGGGCGAGCATGCGCCCGGTATCGACCTCGAGCAGACGGGCGGCGTGCAATACGATCGGATGGTCGGCAGCCGGTTGGGCCTCGGGTGCGGCGATGAGCCAGCCGAGCATCGAGCAGAGAGCACATGCGATCTGTTTCGTTTCCGTCATAATCCCTCGAGCGCCTCGCTGAGACGCGTTACTCCGCGCACCGTCATTCCCTCCGGCGGGCGTTTCGGTACATTGGCCTCCGGTATCAGCGCCAACTTGAAGCCATGCTTGGCTGCCTCGCGCAGACGCTCCTCGCCGAATGGAACGGGGCGGATTTCCCCCGCCAGGCCGAGTTCGCCGAAGGCAATGAGCGAATCGGGCAACGGAAGATCGGCGAGGCTCGAGCGCGCAGCGAGCACGATGGCAAGGTCGCCCGCCGTCTCTGCGAGGCGTACCCCGCCGACGACGTTGGCGAATACATCCTGACCCTGCAACGAGAGACCGGCATGACGGTGCGCCACCGCCAACAGCATGGTCAGGCGATTGCCGTCGATGCCCACCGCCACACGCCTCGGGTTCGCGCCCAAGCTCGAGTCTGCCAGCACCTGCACCTCGATCAGCAAGGAACGGGTGCCTTCGCGCATCACCGTGATCACGCTTCCCGGCACGGGCTTGGGGTGACGCGAAAGAAAAATCGCCGACGGATTGGTGACTTCGCGCAGTCCCTGCTCTGCCATCGCGAATACCCCGATCTCGTTGGCGGCTCCGAAACGATTCTTCACCGACCTGAGGACGCGGAAGCGGCTTCCGGTATCGCTCTCGAAGTACAGCACGGTATCCACCATGTGTTCGAGAACCCGCGGTCCTGCGATCTGGCCCTCCTTGGTCACGTGGCCGACGAGCAGCACCGCGGTTCCGCTGCGCTTCGCGAAGCGAACCAGCTCCGCGGTGCACTCTCGCAGTTGAGAGACGGCGCCGGGTGCCGTGTCGATGCGCTCCGAGTACATGGTCTGAATGGAGTCGACGATGAGCGCGCGCGCCTTGAGGCTGGATGCCGTCTCCACGATGGCCTCGACCTGGGTTTCGGCGACCAGCCGGGCGGTCGAGTCGGCAAGCGATAGCCGTCGTGCCCGAAGGGCGACCTGCTTGATCGACTCCTCCCCGGTGGCGTACAGGACCGGCCCGGCGGCCGTGAGGGCGGCGGCGGATTGGAGCATCAACGTGGATTTGCCGATTCCGGGATCGCCGCCGATCAAGGTCACCGACCCGGCCACCAATCCGCCTCCGAGCACACGGTCGAGCTCGGCAGACCCGGAAGAGATTCGGGGTTGCTCGTGGGCGGCCTCGGCGGCCAGGGAGACCGGTGGATCCGCTCGGCTGGACCCTGCCGCCTTAGGGGCGCGGGACCCAATCGACCGCACCTCGGTCACCAGTGTGTTCCATTCGCCGCATCCGGCGCACTGCCCCTGCCATTTGGCTGAGGGGGTCCCGCAGGACTGGCACACAAAAACCTCTTTTACCTTCGCCATCAGCTTCCTCGGGAGCGATTTTGTGAGCTTAGCATTGCAGCCGGGGCCACCCGATCACCTATACTTCGCCGCCTCTGTTCGCGGATTATGTCTATAGCATGCGCAAGTTCGGGATGATCGCGGCAATCGTGGGGTTCGGCCTGTTGGGACTCGACCTCATGCTTCGATCCCACATCAATTTGAGCCCATGGGCCTGGTTGCCTGCGGCAGTCCTCTTGAGCGGCGGCAGCACCCTGCTCTTCCTGTCCATTTGGGCCTCCGGGGCGCCCGCCGTGCAGGCACCCAAGATTCCGTTGCCGCCGGGGCCCGACACTGCCCGCCTTTTGGACAATTTCGAACAGCGTTTCGCCGAATTGAAGGGCCGCAAGGCCAGCACCACCGTGCTCGGTGATCTATATGCGCTCGGCAGCCAGCTCGAGCAGCGCGGGCGCGGTGTCCAGGCGACCGCCGTCTTCCGGCACCTGGCTCGCATCGACAATACCTATCGCGATGTCGGGGCTCGGTTGCGCCGCCTGATGGACGCCGAGCGCGCGGCATCGAAAGCCCGCCCCGCCTCGAAGGGCTCACCGATCGCCGCTACACGGACAGCCGGCGCGGCGCCCCGCCCGCCGGCGGCGGCCACGTCCCGCAACGGAGTATCCCCTGCGGCATCCCCGGCCACGGGGATCTCCGCGGATGCGGCTACCGCTGCCTCGGCCGGCGAGTTACGGCGGCTCGGTCGCTATCAGCTCGAACGCGAAATCGGACGCGGCGCCATGGGTGTCGTTCACCTGGGACGCGATACCGCCATCAACCGCTTGGTCGCCATCAAAGCGATCCCGCTCGCGAGCGAGTTCAGCGAAATGGAACTGGCCGAGGCGAGGACCCGCTTCTTTCGCGAGGCCGAAACTGCGGGGCGTCTCAACCACCCCAATATCGTTACCATCTATGATGTCGGCGAAGAGCACGGGCTTGCGTACATCGCGATGGAATACTTGAAGGGCCGCCATTTGAGCGACTACGCGACCTCCGATAACCTGCTTGAACCGAGAAAGGTGCTGGAACTGATGGGTCGAACCGCCCAGGCGCTTGGATTCGCCCACAAACAACAAGTCGTACACCGCGATATCAAGCCCGCGAACATCATGTACGACCCCAACGCCGACGTCTTGAAGATTACCGATTTCGGCATTGCGCGACTCACGGGCACGGGCACCACACGTACCGGGATCGTGCTCGGCACCCCCTCCTTCATGTCGCCGGAACAGCTCGAGGGGCGAACTGTGACCGGTCACTCGGACTTGTTTTCGTTGGGTGTTAGCCTGTTCCAGCTGTTGACCGGCCACTTGCCGTTCACCGCCGACTCCATGACGGGATTGATGCAGCAGATCGCGGAAGCCCCGCATCCGCCGCTACGGGCCTATCGGCCCGATCTTCCGGCCTGCGTCGAGAGCATCATAGACCGCGCACTGGCCAAGACTCCCGAAGCGCGATTCGAATCGGGGGCGCAAATGGCGGCGGCTTTGGAGGACTGTCGGTCGCGATTGCCGACGGGACTGCCGTGATCGAGAGACTTTAATGAGCTTAAGGGGAAAAATCGCAAGCGTCGCACTCACCGATACGGGCAAGGTGCGAGAGCACAACGAGGACATGATCGGCACCGAGGCCGACATCGGGCTATTCGTGCTGGCGGACGGTATGGGCGGGTACAACGCCGGCGAGGTGGCCAGCGGCATCGCGGTCAAGACCATCATCAACCTGGTACGCGATGCGGTGGCGAGGGAGGACCTCTCCGTGCGCGACGCCGAGAGCGGATTGACGCGACCCAGCATCATTCTGCGTGACGCCATTCACAGAGCCAATAAAATCATCTACCACACCTCCAAGACTCAGCCTCAATGTGAGGGGATGGGTACGACGGTGGTGGCCTGCTTGTTCCACGACAACAAGATGTCCATTGCGCACGTCGGCGACTCGCGGCTCTACCGGCTCAGGGACAACCGATTTGAGCAAATGACCCTGGATCATTCGCTGTTGCAGGAACTGGTGGACCGCGGCTTCTATTCTCAGCAGGAGGCACAGCGGGCCACCAACAAGAATTATGTTACACGGGCGCTCGGGGTGGAACAGAATGTCGATGTCGAGATTCACGAGCAGCCGGTACAGAAGAGCGACTACTACGTGCTATGTTCGGACGGGCTTTCGGACATGATTGAAGATGAGGATATTCATTTAACAATCAGCACCTTTAGTGCTAATCTTGATATGGTTGCTAAACAGTTGATTCAGCTTTCGAACGATAATGGCGGCCGGGACAACATCTCGGTGATCATGGCGCACGTGGCTGAGCCGTTCCCCGCGCAACGGCGTATATTTGACAAAATACTGGGATGGTTCGGTTAGGGAGATGAGTTTGTGGCACGCCTGATGCTCAGCTTGGATGGTCAAATCCTCGCGGAATACAACATGAACAAGGAGCGCTACACGATAGGGCGCCTCCCGGACAACGATATCCGCATCGACAACCCGGCGGTGAGCGGCCATCACTCGCTCATCATCAACATCTTGAACGATTCGTTCCTCGAGGACTTGAACAG
>Ga0182024_10009570_pt1 | contig 20002 bp, 20 predicted proteins | sample P32metaG_FD_120480 | JGI IMG/M metagenome (GOLD analysis project Ga0182024, IMG submission 120480) | Permafrost microbial communities from Stordalen Mire, Sweden - P3-2 metaG (Illumina Assembly) | ecosystem: Environmental > Terrestrial > Soil > Wetlands > Permafrost | place: Sweden: Stordalen... | reverse complement strand
TTCGTACACCGGAAGATGGAAGCGTTCGCCGAGCGCTATCAGTTCTCCGAGGACGGGCCGGTCCGTGAAACCCGTAATCCGGAAATTGGACGGGTGCACGCGCAGCAGTACTCGCGTGCGATCGGTAATTGCGTTTTCATAGTCGCGAATGTCAGTGCGATTGGTCGTGCCGACCTCGCGGATAATCGCTCCGCTTTCGAGCATGATGTCCGGTATTCGGAAACCATCGCCGATCTCAATGAGTTCGCCGCGCGATACGATGACCTCGTCACCCTTGGCGAGCGCATGCAGCACTAGAAATACAGCGGCGGCATTGTTGTTCACTACGATAGCCGCTTCGGTGCCACAGACTTCCGCGAGTAAGCGTGAGGTGTGCACATCGCGTTTGCCGCGTTCCCCACGAGCCAGGTCATATTCAAGATTGGTGTACTGCGATGCTGTACCGACGATGCGCGCGATAGCCTGGCGTGAGAGCGGCGAGCGGCCCAGGTTGGTGTGCAGCACCACGCCTGTCGCGTTAATTACGCGGCGAAGCGATGGCGCGAGGGTATTTTCGACTGCAGATGCGACGAGCGATTCAAAGTCCCAATCAGGGACTTGATCTGCGGTCAGCGCCACGGCGGGATTCGAAACATTCGCGGTAATTTGCTGGCGGATGCTAGCCAGTACGCTACGAACTGCCGTTGTGGCAAGTTCCCGCCCCGCCTTCGGAATTAGGGCAGCGATGCGAGGCCTACGGAGCAGATCGTCGACGGAGGGAAGGCTCCTAAGAACTGACGTAGTGTCCGACGGTGTTTTGGCGGTGGAATCGGACGGAGGTTTCATCGCCCGGCTATTGGAACATACCGCGATTGCGAGGCGCAATCGCCCTGGTTCCCCACTGGTCTTCGGGTCATTTCCCTTTGCGACATCGGGAATTTCAGGCGCGTTGACCTCCACAGCAGGGCAACTTACGCTGAGACACGGGTTATTTCTCCATTCCTAGGGCACCCGGCAGCGACTATGGCCACTATCGACGAAGACCTGAGCGGAATCGAGCGAGATATCCGCACGCTTAAAATTGAATACGAACAATATTTCGGTGGTGGCCGTTCCCGGCCGCCCACCGATACCCAATGGCGGCTGGAAGTGATGCTGAAAAAATATTCCGACCGCTCCGCTGAATTTTCTTCGGGCCAGCGTTTCCGCTATAGCAATCTTTCGCAAACCTACGCGAAGTATCACGACATGTGGCGAAAGAAATTGATCCAGAGAGAAAACGGGACGACACCGCACCATTTTGGAGCGGCCGCAAAGGCGATCGAGGCAGATCGTGCGCGCAAGGCTGCAGCGGAGAAGCCTGCATCTCCCCTGGAAGTTCCCGCCGAGACTGCGGCGGAGCACGCCGTAGCCGTGGCGCACGCTTCCGCGGAAGTTGCCACGCGGGCGGCGGATGAAAAGCACGCGCACAGCGCGTTTGCCATGGCTTTCTCCGACCCGGAACTCGAGACTGAAAAAGTGGAGACGCTGTATCACCGGTTGGTTCAGGCTCGCGAGGAAACCGGCGAGAAGTCCGGAGTGCCGAGCTTGCGAGATTTTGAGAGATTCGTACAGAAGAAGACCAAGGACCTGAAGGAGAAAGGCGGCCGCGAAATCGAATATACGGTGAGCATCGAAAACGGCCATGTAAAACTGAAGGCCCGAGTTTCCGGATAGATACTTCAAAGAGCAATACGCTTCGCTCACTAGATTTAGGATTACTCTCCGTAAGCCCCAGGACGAACGAATAAGAATCTGAACTTTCTTCTGCACATCCCTCCGCTTCTTGCGTCCGCGGTGGCTCTACCGTTTCCTTTCACAAACGCTTACACTGACGAGGCATTTTTTGCGGAAATTTATCTGGACGGGAGTTCACGCGATGGAACGGGCGTTGATCAGTGTTTACGACAAGACCGGTATCGTGGAATTTGCGCGCGAGCTTGCTTCGTTGTCGGTTGAAATTGTTTCCACGGGTGGTACGGCAAAATTGCTGAGGGACGCAGGTGTCGCGGTGCGCGACGTGGCCGAATTGACGGGTTGGCCGGAAATGTTGGGCGGGCGCGTTAAGACGCTGCACCCGAAAGTTCACGGTGGAATACTTTTTCAGCGCAGCAAAGCCAACGACCGCGCCCAAGTTGCGGAATACGAGATCGGGCCAATCGATCTGGTGATTGTGAATTTGTATCCTTTTTCGGCCACGGCGGCCACGCCCGGCGTGACCCCGGAAGAGCTCATCGAAAACATCGACATCGGCGGCCCCGCGATGGTGCGTTCCGCGGCCAAAAATTTTCAGAGCGTTGGAGTGGTGACCGACCCGGGCGATTACGCGGCGATTGCTGCCGAGCTGCATGCCAAGGGCGAATTAACGCTACAAACCAGATTGGCTCTGGCTCGCAAGGCCTATTCGCGGACTGCGCGCTACGACGGAGAAATCGCGACGGAGCTGGAACGCATCAGCGCGGCAGACGGTTTGATTACCATGGGCCAGCTGAGCAAATTGCCGGAGCGGATCGCGATCAACCTGGAGCGCGCGCAGTCCATGCGTTATGGGGAAAACCCGCATCAAGCCGCGGCATTGTATGTTCCGGCAGGGACGATCGCGTCCGGGCTCGCTGGCGCTAAACAGCTTCAGGGAAAAGAACTGTCTTATAACAATTTGGTTGACCTGGACGCCGCATGGGCCCTGGCCACGGAATTTCACCGCCCCGGTGTCGCGATTATCAAACACAATAATCCGTGCGGAGCAGCCGAACAAGATTCTTTGCTCGATGCGTATGTGAAAGCGCTGGCCTGCGATCCGGTTTCAGCGTTCGGGGGCGTGATCGCCCTAAACCGCAGGCTCGATGCCGCGACTGCTGAAGAATTATCGAAGCTGTTCGTGGAATGCATCGTGGCCCCAGGCTTCGAGCCGGCGGCGCTGGACAAATTTTCCGCAAAGAAAAATCTGCGATTGCTGGAGATGCAGCGCGGCGAATCGATTCACGAATTCGACATCAAGCGGATCTCCGGTGGTTTCCTGGTGCAAGATCCTGATCTGCACGAATTGGCCGAAGCCGATTTGAAAGTCGCGACGGAACGGGCGCCGACCGCCGAAGAAATGCGCGGGCTCCTGTTCGGCTGGAAGGTGTGCAAACACGTGAAATCCAATGCCATTGTTTTCGCCCGCGAAGGCCAGACGGTGGGAGTGGGCGCCGGACAAATGAGCCGTGTGGATTCCGTGAAGATTGCCGTAATTAAAGCCGCTACTGCGGGACTCTCACTCGCGGGAAGCACGGTAGCGTCTGATGCGTTTTTCCCATTCGCAGATGGTGTGGAAGAAGCGGGGAAAGCCGGTGCGACAGCAGTGATTCAGCCGGGCGGGTCCATGCGTGACGGGGACGTGATCGCTGCGGCCAACAAGCTTGGCATGGCTATGGTTTTTTCTGGTGTGCGCCACTTCCGCCATTAGTGGGGAGAGTTGATACCGGCTGCCGTTTGTAAGTAATTTCGATAATCTGCGGCTCGCCGGTTTCCGGAACGAGTTCCGAGCGCGATACGTATTCGTCCGGACCAATCCGGGTCAGTGTTGCAGATTTCGGCATACCGTTAACGGGATTCTCGAAAATGAATTTATTGTCTTCGAAGCTCACCAGATTCAACACAGCGGCGTCTGATTTTTCCCAGGGTACAAGGGTCGGCGTGAAATGCCGGAAATAAAAAGCGATTCCCTGCTGTTTCTGCACCAGCGTAAAGAATTCGATCACCAACGTTTTGTCGACCTCGAGCAGGCGAAACACGCCTTCCATTGCGCCCGCTTTCGGCGATAACCACACCTGCTCCGCCACACGCGGTCCCCATTCACCACGCCAGCGCCCCTCGAGCCATGACAATTCGCTCAATTGTGCCGTCAAAGAATTCGAAGTTGCCGAAGCCTGCCCTGGCGCTTTGTTCGCGGAGTCGCTTTCCGGGCTGGCCGAAGCAGCCTGCGCATGAGAGGCTTGCGGAGATCGTGCTGGCAACGACAGCGGGACTAGACCGAACCCGAGGACAAGCGCAATCCCTAAGATTTCTTTGACGCGCATCCGCAATAACTCCTTGTCATGGGCCAACTTGAAGCTGCTTGCTGTAATTCCCAGAATAATACTCTGGGTCGCGTATCCCAGCGGCTCTAATTTGCGTCAAACCTTAGTCGCTATCATGAGGCGCCAAATGAGGACCGCTTCCGCGGTTTTTTTTGACGTGTTCAAGCGGCTGTACGATAATGGAGCATTGTAGCCAGAGCATGAAAACTATCATATATATTGAGCTTTTCTTCGTCGCATCAATCCTCGGCGCGCCCGTCGCAGTCCATGCGCAAAATCCGGTGATCGGACAGCCGGAGAATCCTTCGGATTCTCCCGTGGTCAGTCCGCAAGCTTCCAGTACCCCGAAGGCCACTAAACCGGAACTGCCGAGTCCGGGTGACGATGCTGCGCGAGGCGATGCCTACTATTACTTCGTGATGGGGCATCTCAACGAGCAGCAATACGAAGCCACTGGCAAACCCGAACTGGCGATCCGTGCGATCGACTCCTACAAAAAAGCGCTGGACCTTGACCCGAACTCAACGGTAATCATGGAACGCCTGGCGGAAACCCGCGCGAAATCGCAGCAATTACGCGAGGCGGTAGATGAAGCGCGCGCGGTCTTGAAACTGGATCCGGATAATGTGGACGCGCACAAGCTGCTGGCCCGGATTTACGTAAGAACGCTTGGGGACCAGGGCGCGAACGACGCGCAAAAAGAAAACCTGGCCAAAGCGATCACGGAATTCCAGGCAATTCTCAAGATTCAGCCTGACGACACGTACTCGTCGCTCTGGCTGGCCCGTTTGTACCGCTTCGAAAATCACCACACCGAAGCGGAAAAGGTCCTTCGTGACGTCCTGCAGCGCGACCCTGGAAATGGACCGGCGCTCGAGCAGTTAAGCCAATTATTGATAGACGAAGGCCGTTCGCAGGAGGCGGTGAAGATTCTCTCCGACGCAGCCGGAACTTCATCCTCGCCGGAAGTTTACGATCTATTGGGCGATGCCTACGCGCAAGCGAAGGACTACCCGAAATCGGAAAGCGCCTATCGTAAAGCGGCGGAAGAAGATCCCGATGATCCTGGTCATCTGCACGGGTTAGCACAGGCGCTGATGGAGCAGGACAAATACGCCGACGCGCTCGAGCAATTTAAAAAGCTTTCGGAAGTGGAGCCGGGCACGGCGGAAAACTATCTGAGAATGGCCCAGCTTTATCGGCGTCTCGGAAAATTCGATCTCGCCGAATCGAGCCTGTTGCGCGCCAAGCAATTGTCGCCGGGCAGCCTGGAAGTTCTCTACAACGAAGCGCTGCTTTACGAAGACCAGGGCCGTTACGAAGATGCCGTCAAAGTCCTTTCGGACTCGATCGCCGCACTCAAGAGCCAGCCCGCCGGCGCGGGCGCTGACGCCCCTAATACCACGGGAAGCTCTAACGTGGGCGGTGCAGAGAGCAATCCGAATGCCCTGCCAATCTTGTACGAGCAGCTCGGGCACGCGTATCGCGAGGCGCAGAATTATCCGGCGGCAATCAAGACTTATCAGGAAATGGCTACACTGAGTCCCGAAGCACAGAAGCGCGCGCAGATGCTGATGATCGACACCTATCGCGAGAATCGCGATATCGATCGCGCGATCGCCGAAACGAAGAAATTGCTCGATGCTTCGCCCAACGATCCTAACCTCACTGTTACGCTCGCGATGCTGTATGCCGAGAAGTCCGATTCCGATACCGCGACAAAATTATTAAGCGGCCTGTTGCGGGGCAATGATAGCGATGCGGAGATTTACCTGAATATTGCCCAGGCGCAGGAGCGCGGCAAGAAATATGATGAGGCCGAAAAATCCGCCGCCAAAGCAGAGGAACTGTCGCCGGATAGCGACAGCAAGCAATCTGCATGGTTCCTGCTGGGGGCGATTTACGAACGCCAGAAGAAATTTGATCTGGCCGAGCAGGAATTTCGCAAAGTGCTGGAGGCCAACCCCAATAGCGCAGCCGTCTTGAATTACTACGGCTATATGCTTGCGGATCGGGGCGTGCGCCTGGCGGAGGCTACTGCGATGATCCAGAAAGCGGTGGCGCAGGAGCCAGGTAATGGCGCGTATCTGGATAGCCTGGGGTGGGCGTTCTACAAACAAAATAAACTTACGGAGGCCGAAGAAACTTTGCAGAAAGCTTCCGAGCATGAGAGCCACGACCCCACGATTCTCGGACATCTCGGGGATGTTTACGCCAAGATGGGACAAACAGATCGCGCCGCCCAATACTGGGAACGTGCGCTAACGGAATGGCAGAAGGCCGTGCCCGCCGATTACGAGGCCGACAAGGTGAATGAGCTGGACGCCCAGCTCAAAAACCTGAAACGCCGCACCGCACTGAAAACTTCGCCAGATGCGCCCAAACCACAGTAAGTTCTGCCTATGAAACGATCCTCGCCTGAAAAGAGATCAGTGCGTGTCCCCGCGTTCGCAAAAATCAATTCGTGTTTGCACATCATCGCAAAGCGGCCTGACGGCTATCACGAGTTGCGCACGATCTTCCAGGCGATTTCGCTGCACGATGACCTGGAATTGTCGCAGGTACCAGAGCCTCGCATTTTTCTTGAATCGAGCGACCCTGCTCTGCCCAGCGGAGCTGGAAATTTGGTCTATCGCGCGATTGACGCGATTGGCTGTGAGTTAGGAATTCAGGGAGGCATTCGCGTTCGGCTCCAAAAAAGAATTCCTGTGGCGCGAGGACTGGGCGGCGGCTCGAGCGATGCTGCGGCTGCCTTGATCGGCATGCTGCGGCTTACCAAGCGCAGGTTGCCGCTCGCCAAATTGGTTGAGATCGCCGCAGGACTAGGTGCGGACGTGCCATTTTTTCTTTTCGGAGGACGCGCGTTAGCCGTGAACCGCGGCGATGAAATTTATCCCTTGCCGGATGAGCCTAAGCGTTCCGTTGTGGTGGTTTCTCCTAAAGGCATCGGCGTCAGCACCAAGGACGCCTATGAATGGGCGTCTGCGGAATTGACAAAAGACTCAGAACCCCATAAACTCTTTGGGTTCTGCGCTCTGTGCTGGAGCCGGCAGGGGTCGCGTCTCTCGAATGGTTTTGAGAGTCCGGTTTTCCGCCGTCACCCGCGCCTCGAAGAGATTCGGGCCGGATTGCTCAAGCGAGGAGCGGCAGATGCCGCGCTGGCAGGTAGCGGGTCGGCGGTGTTCGGAATCTTCCGAAACCCAGCGCAGGCGCGTCGATCCGCTCGTGAGTTCCCGGAAGATTCAGTTTTCGTAGTTGAAACAATATCCAGGGCGAAGTATGGCCGTGCCATGGGTTGGCGTGCGCGCTGACCGATAGCAAGCGGCTTCGAGGCGTCTTTGGCCGAAGATAAATTCAAAATTTTCTGTGGTACCGCGAATCCCGCTCTGGCGCAGGCGATTTGCGATTATGTCGGCGTTCCGCTGGGCAAAGCGGAGCACGGAAAGTTTAGCGACGGCGAGACACGTTACCAGATTTCCGAAAATGTCCGTGGCGCGGACGTTTTCGTGGTTCAGCCCTGCTGCAGCCCGGTGGATTTCAACCTGATGCAGCTGCTGATCATGATCGATGCGTTTAAGCGCGCGTCGGCTTGGCGAATTACCGCCGTGATTCCGTATTATCCGTACGCGAGGCAGGACCGCAAGGACCGCCCGCGGGTGGCAATTTCGGCGAAGTTAGTTGCGGATTTGCTGGAGACCGCTGGGGCCAGCCGGGTTTTGACTCTCGATTTGCACGCCCCGCAGATTCAGGGATATTTCAACATCCCGGTGGATCACTTGTTCGCATCGCCGGTGCTGGTGGAATATTTCCAGAAGAAGAATCTGGGCCCGATGACGATCGTTTCGCCAGATGCGGGTGGCGTGGAGCGCGCCCGCTATTTTGCAAAGAAGATTGATGCGCCGCTGGCCATTGTGGATAAGCGGCGCATTGATGTGAACGTCAGCGAAGTAATGCACTTGATCGGCGATGTTGCAGGGCGGCCCGCGCTGGTTATCGACGACATCATCGATACGGCCGGAACGCTGGTGAAAACGGCCGAGGCGCTGCTGGAACACGGCGCGACCAAAGTGTACGCAGCCTGTACGCATCCGGTGCTCTCCGGGCCGGCGGTTCAGCGAATAGCAGAGTCGCAAATCGAGGAAGTGGTAGTTGCCGATTCCGTGCCCCTGAGCGACGCGGCCCGGAAGCTCGGAAAGATCAAGGCGCTCAGCGTGGCGCCGTTGCTGGCACGCGGGATTCAGTCGATTCACGAAGAGACGTCCATCAGCGAATTATTCAGCTGAGACGCGCGTTTGAGAAATTCGAAAAGAGATTTTGTTTTGGCAACAAACCTACCGGCGGGATGCCGGATGAAGAACGAAGCGACAGGGGAATAAAGCATGGAAAATTTTAAAATCGAAGGGCAAGTTCGCGAAGGGCGCGGGAAGGGTCCTGCACGCCGCACCCGCCTGACCGGGATGGTTCCGGCGGTGCTGTACGGCGGAAAGAAAGATTCTATCTCGCTCACCGTGAATGCGAAGCAAGTTGCTCGGATCCTGCGCTCGGAGACTGGCCACAACACGATTTTCACGGTGACCGTGGCCGCGGGCGGCGACGAGAAAGCCATGGTGCGTGACTGGCAAGTCGATCCCGTGAGCGGAAAGCTGCTCCACGTGGATCTGTTCCGCATCGCCATGGACGTGCGTATGCGCGTCATGGTGCCAGTGCATACTTTTGGCGAGGCGCAAGGCGTGAAATTGCAGGGCGGCGTATTCGAAACCGTTACCCGCGAGGTAGAAGTGGAATGCTTGCCTGGCGATATTCCTGAAGAGTTCCGCGTGGACGTTACTGAGATGATGATCGGCAAACAGCTACGCGCGGCCGACCTGCCTTTCGATCCGGCCAAAATTAAATTGGTCACGGACCCGGTCCGCGTTATCGCTCACGTGGTCGTATTGAAGAAGGAAGAAGAGCCAGTAGCCGATGCGGCCGTGACGGCGGATGCAGCACCAGCCGAACCGGAAGTGATGAAGAAGGGCAAGAAGGAAGAAGAGGGTGACGGCGAAGCCGAAGCTCCCGCAAAGGTTGAGAAGTCCGAGAAGAAGAAGTAAGCGCGCTGCTGTAACTGGCTATGGGAATGACTACTCGACTGATTGTGGGCCTCGGCAATCCGGGCTCGCAATACGATTGGACGCCGCACAATATTGGTTTTCTCGCGGTGGACACCATCGCGGAGCGAGCGGGAATTCGGGTAACGCGGCCCGAGGCGAAATCGCAGGTGGGGGTCGGTAAGCTGGCCGGGAACGACGTGGTTCTCGCCAAGCCGCAGACGTTTATGAATCTCAGCGGCAGCGCCGTTCGCATGCTTCTCGAGCGCTATGAGCTGGGGACGGAAGAATTGGTGGTGCTCAGCGATGAGGCGATGCTGCCGTGGGGCACGCTCAGAATTCGCGAACGCGGCAGTGCCGGCGGGCATAACGGACTGAATTCGATCATCGGGTCGCTCGGGACCAACGAATTTACGCGAGTCCGGTTGGGAGTTCAGCCGGAGCATCCGATGGGCGACATGGCCGATTACGTTCTCGGCGTGATGCGCAAGCCCGAGCGAGAAGTCGCGGCGCAAATGGCGACGGAAGCAGCGGAAGCCGTCGAATTGATTTTGAGTGAAGGCGTCGGCAAGGCGATGACGCGATTTAATCGGCGTGTCGAATCGTCAGATCAAGACTTGGAATAGTTTTTGGGCAATTCAGATTTTCAGTAAATGCAGAAGAGGAATCGAGGGGACACATGGAAGAGCGTCAATACGATTTGATTTTCATTTGCCGGCCGGACACACCGGAAGCCGATATCGATAAGGTTATCGCCACCCTGGAAAGCACCGCCGCGGAAAAGGGCGCCAGGGTCGACTCCACGGCCAAGTGGGGACGGAAGCGCATGGCCTATCGCGTTCAGAAGTTGCGCGAAGGTTACTTCGTGTACATGGTTCTGAAATCTTCGAACGGCGAGGTGGTGAAGGAACTCGAGCGCCGCCTGAAGGTCGCGGACCCCGTCATTAAGTATCTGACCGTGCGCCTCGATGAAGAATTGAAGCGCCAGGAAAAATTGAAGCGTCACCGCGACAAGCGCGCTGCGCGCCGGCCGCGCAAGGCAGTTCCAGCAATCACCGGTGCAACGTCCATGCCTCCGGTGAGCAGCGAGCCAGCGCCTGTACCCCCTTCGGCGTAATCGCGAAGGCACAGCTGTGCTAGCACGGAAGACCAACAGCCAATTGGGGTCTTTAATTGGTCGATCGGCCCGAGCAGCAATTTTATTAGGAGATAGCGAATGGCAGATGAACACGGCGGTCAGCAGTCGCACGGCGGATCTTCCTTTGGTGGAGGCCGGCCATCGGGCCCAGGCGGTGGATCGGGTGGCCCCGGCGGAAGGCCGAGTGGCCCAGGCGGGCCGGCAAAGCGCGGGAAGCGGAGTTTCGTCCGCAAAAAGAAAGTGTGCCGCTTCTGTGTGGACAAGGCAGACTTCATTGATTACAAAAAGGCCGAAATCCTGGCACCGTTCATCCAGGAGCGCGGCAAGATCCTGCCGCGCCGCATGACCGGGACTTGCGCACGGCACCAACGCTGGCTAACGGTAGCCATCAAACGCGCACAGAACATTGCGTTGCTGCCCTTCGCTGCCGAGTTCTAGTTCGGAGCGCGGGCGTGGCCTGAAGGGATTTGAATTGGCAGGCTGAAGTTGCATTGAAATCGAATTAACCGTGAAGACTCGAGGATCAGGATAATGCAGATCATTTTGCAGGAAGACGTCGAAAAGCTCGGAACCCGTGGTCAACTCGTGGAAGTGGCGGAAGGCTACGCCCGGAATTTTCTGCTGCCCCGAAAGCTCGCGCTGGAGGCCACGGACGGCAACATGAAGCGTCTGGAGCGCATGCGAGCGACCTTTGCGAAGAAGGAAGCTACGGAACGCGACGCCGCGCAAAAACAAGCCGACGCGCTCTCCGGTGTCTCGCTTGAAATCTCACGAAAGGCGGGCGAAGGCGACCACTTGTTTGGCTCGGTCACTTCGGCCGATGTCGCCGAAGCGCTGCAGGCCAAGGGTTACGAAGTCGACAAGAAGAAGATCGTCCTCGTAGAGCCCATCAAGGCTGTAGGAGATTACGAGATTCCGGTCAAGCTGCATCGCGAAGTCATCGCGAAGGTGAAACTCACCGTCAAGAAGGAAGAGTAACGCGCCAAGTCGGTAGACCTATTTATTGGCAGGATTGAAGGCGCTCGGAGTTCCGAGCGCCTTCTTTATTTTTTGAAGTCGCATCATCGTCACAGCGATACGTTTTCCACTTTTCCGAAACTATCCACAGAACAGATTTCCGGTTTTTTTGTGTCGCACTTGATTGCTCTCGAGCACGGGTGCAGAATCAACAAATCCGCAACGGACGGAATGAACTTCCCAAAATGCCTGGTGATACCACACTCGAAAAGCCACTGCCGCACAACCTGGAAGCGGAACGCAGCATTCTTGGCGCGATTCTTCTGGACAACCACGCGTTGAACGCTGCAGTAGAAAAAATTAAATCAGAAGATTTCTTTCTTCCGCAACATCGCCAGATTTTCGAGCGCATGCTGCAACTCGGCGAAAAGCAACAAGCCATCGACATCGTGACGCTGATGGAGGACTTGTCCAGACGAGGCGAGCTGGAATCTTCCGGTGGCATCGCCTACCTCTCCCAGCTTGCGGACGGGTTGCCGCGGATTACCAACGTCGAGCACTACGCCCGCATCGTCAAAGAAAAATCCGTGCTGCGCAGCCTGATTTTTTCCGCATCCGCGATCCAGGAGCAGGCACTCGCTGCTGGCGATGATGCCGACGTAATTCTAGATCGCGCCGAATCCGTGATTTTTGCTCTCGCGGAAGATCGCGTCAAAGCCGGTCTGATCGGAGTAAAGGAACTCGTTCGCGACAATTTCGAGCGTCTCGAAAAAATCTTCAGCGAAGGCCGCCGGATCACCGGCCTCGCCACGGGTTATGCGAACCTCGATAACGAAACCGCGGGGCTGCAACCGTCGGAACTGATTATTCTCGCGGCGCGGCCTTCGATGGGAAAGACGGCCCTGGCGCTGAACATCGCGGAGAATGTAGCGGTGCGAAATCGTGAGCCAGTCGCGATTTTCAGCCTGGAAATGTCGAAGGAATCGCTACTGCTGCGCCTGCTGGCCTCCGAAGCGCGCGTGGACGCCCACAAATTCCGCACGGGTCATATGAATCGTGATGACTGGGGCAAGATCACCACGTCGCTCACAAATCTGGCGGAAGCCCCGTTGTGGGTTGATGATTCGGCATCGTCTACCGTAATGGAAATGGGCGCTAAGGCCCGGCGTTTGAAGCGCGACCGTGGTTTGTCGCTGATCATCGTGGATTACCTGCAGCTCGTGGTTCCCACGAATATGGGGCGGCAGAGCAATCGCCAAGAAGAAGTTTCTGGGATGTCGCGAGCGCTAAAGGGACTTGCCAAGGAATTGAAGGTTCCGATTATGGTGCTCAGTCAGCTGACGCGCGCGCCGGAGCGCGAAGAACGCAAACCGCAGCTCGCCGATCTGCGCGAATCAGGCGCGATTGAACAGGATGCCGATGTGGTGCTCTTCATTAACCGCCCAAATTTCTACAAAACCGATTTGCCGGATGAAGATCGCGCGAAGGCGGAATTGATCATCGCCAAACAGCGCAACGGTCCCACCGGGAATTTGAATTTTGTATTCTTGGGCCGCCATACGCGTTTTGAGGAGGCGGCACCCGACGCCTGGAATTCTGGAGGTCTGCAGGAATAGGATCGACCCCCGCCGCTCTGCGCGTAGCTCGTTGTAGTTCAATTCACACGCCTGTGTCTCAACCGCCTCAATCAGAATGCAGTCGCGTATAGCCTTGGGCCATCCGCTCCCATTGCACCCATAAATACAGTGTTATGTGCAATATACAGTGCCTTCCAGGCGGTACTGGGAAAATCACAATGGCAGTCCCGGTGCATTAAACCAAAGTGAATGTTTACCCAAACGCCGCGGCGCGGAACGCTCGCCGGAATTTCCGTCGCGCCGCGAAGAAGGAGTCTGGCATTCTAAAAGGCGATGGCTAAGACAATTCATGTCGAGGGACGTCCGGTCTGGGCGGAAATTTCGCTGAAGGCCATCTTGCATAACCTGGCTTCGATTCGAAAACACGTGGGCAAGCAACGGCAAGTTCTTGCCGTTGTGAAATCGCATGCCTACGGGTTAGGCGCAGTGCCGATCGCGAAAGCTCTGCAAAAGGCCGGCACGGAATGGTTTGGAGTAACCTGCGCGAATGAAGGAATCGAACTTCGCGACGCTGGAATTCGCCGTCGCATCCTGCTGCTCACGGGTTTTTGGCCTGGCGAAGAGAAGAGGCTTATCGACAATAACCTTACGCCTACAGTCTCGCGGTTGGGCGACCTACAGCATTTGGAGCGGGCCGCTGCGCGATGGCTTCGCGGAAAATCGCGGATGCCGTTTCATTTGAAAATCAATACGGGTATGAATCGGCTGGGTATCGCGGCGGACGAAGTAGACGCATTCTGCCACGCACTGAAAAACAGCCCTCATATCAAGTTAGAAGGAACCTACACGCACTTTGCGTCCGCCGAAGACTTCATCGGGAAACAAACTACGGATCAGGAAGTCCTCTTCCGCTCTTGCCTCGACCGCATGAAGAAACTGGGGGTGCCGCCGGGGATTGTGCACATGGCAAATAGCGGAGCTATTTCCGCTCGTCCGAGCACACTTGCGGATATGGTCCGCCCAGGCGCAATTCTTTACGGCTACTACCAATCCTTCGATCCGCCACAGAAGGGCCAGGACGTGATACGCGAGATGCCGCTCGATCCGTGTTTGACATTGCGAGCACGCATAATTTCCTTGCGCGACGTACCCGCTGGCGAGGGCGTTGGCTACGCGGCGCGCTTCGTGACCAAACGCCCATCGCGAATCGCGGTGATCAATGCGGGCTACGCGGATGGCATCGTGCGCGCGCGTACCAATCACGGCTTCGCCTTGTTGAAAGGCCAGCTCGTTCCGCTCGTCGGCGTGATCTCCATGGATTTAACGATGCTTGATACGACGGACGTGCCCAACGCCGCCGTCGGAGACATCGTCACCGTATATGGCAAAGATGGCGACGCGCGGATCGACGTATCGGACGTGGCGCGCCAGATCGGCACGGTGACTTCAGACTTGCTCTGCGCACTCGGACGCCGGGTACCGAAATTTTACGTCTAAGAGTACCCGTACTATCCGCACTGCATTTCCGCTCGCGAACCTCATGGTGTCGTTGACTCGCGCTTCCCGCGCGGTGTTATACTATCGACTCATAACGATTTTCTACAGGTCTCACATCATCCCGGCAGCGCGCTATAAACTTTATTTATGCCGGTAAGGATTACGAGGCGTAGCGAAGGCGCCGTGTCTCATTCCTATTCATAAGGTGGATTCATGCAGAGGAATTCCAGCCCTCAAAGCCGCCCGCCTGCTTCGCCATTGCCCGAAATAACGCCGGTCGTTAAATCTTCGCCGCCTTTGCGTACCACGCAGGAGAGTGTCGGCAGCTTCTGGGACATGCTGGGGATTCGCATGGTGTTCCTGGCAGTATGTGTCGCGGCCGCTTTTCATTTCAGGCCCTTCGGCGTGTCGAAAGAAGTTGGCGCAGGTATCGGATTTCTGTTCGGGCTGGCCGTAATCCTGTTTGAGCTGCGCCTGCGCCGCGCCAGCCTGCGACGGCTCATTGGCGCTGCTGCAGGATCGATTCTGGGTCTTCTTGGCGCTTATCTAACGTCGCTAATCCTGACTCACACGAACATGCCGGAGAGCACCAGGTCTTTTTTCAGCCTTGCAGCTTTTCTGGTGATGGCCTACACGGGTCTGGTCCTGGGCGCGAACAAGGGCGACATGCTTAATTTACAGGCTCTCGGCGGTCTCTTCGGCACCGAACGCAGCCTGAAGCACTCGTTCAAGGTTCTCGATACCAGCGTAATTATCGACGGTCGCGTCGCCGACATCGCGGATGCCCAATTTTTGGACGGAACCGTAATCATTCCGCAGTTTGTACTGCATGAGCTGCAACTCGTAGCCGATTCGGCCGATCCCTTGAAGCGCCAGCGCGGACGCCGCGGACTGGAAGTTCTGCAGCGCATCCAAAAAATGGCGCATCTGGAAGTCCACATTTCGGACGACGATTTTCCTCATGTCCCGGAAGTAGATTTGAAATTAATTGAATTGGCGAAGCGCTATGACGCGAAAATCGTCACCAATGATTACAATTTGAACAAAGTCGCCTCGCTTCAGGGCATCGAGATTCTGAACGTAAATCAGTTGGCGAATGCGCTCAAGCCAGTTGTACTTCCCGGCGAAATTATGCGGGTTTTCATTCTGCGTGAAGGCAAGGAATACAATCAGGGCGTGGCCTATCTCGACGACGGGACCATGGTGGTTGTGGATGGTGCCCGTAAAATGATCAACAAGACTATCGACATCACCGTCACATCCGTACACCAGACGACTGCGGGCAAAATGATATTTGGCCGCTATGATGATCGCAACGACCAGCAATCCCCGCGAAGCGCGGCAACGGTAGCCACTGTTCCGGTGGCGCATCATACGGACCCTCAAACCACGCCGCGCGGTGAAGTTGGCGCAGGCGGTGATCGGCCGCCGCGGCCTCTTTACCCCGAGCAGAATCGTTCATAAACTCTGATAAACGCGGTTGCTGTGCTATGCCCGCGATTGCGGTAGACTGTCCACCCGTTTATGACCAGAATCGCCGCAATTATTCCAGCCGCCGGTCTCGGCACCCGCATGGGTGCAGGGATGCCGAAGCAATTTCTCGAGTTGGATGGCATGCCGCTGGTGATTTATACGCTGCGCAAGCTGGCTGCATGCAAAGCCATCACCGACTTCTTCCTTTCGACGCGGGCCGACGATGTCGTATCGCTTCAAGATAAGTTGACCCAGGCCGCCATCGGCCGTCCCGCGCGGGTCGTGCATGGTGGAGATACCCGTCAGCAGTCCGTGGCTAATGCCCTAGCGCAGGTTGATCCTTCGACAGAAATTGTGTTGGTTCATGACGCCGTGCGGCCCTTCGTTACGCCGGAGCAGCTCGATCGCGTGATCGAAGAGGCGCGGACGCGCGGCGCCGCAATTCTAGGCATCCCGGCAATTGACACCGTGAAGGAAGTGAAGCGCGCCAGCCTGCCTCAGGACGTAGCCTTGATCACTGGGACGATTCCGCGCGAACGCGTGGTGCTGGCGCAGACGCCCCAGGCATTTTCCTATGCGCTGCTGCGCGACGCCTTCCGTGCGGCAGAAAAAGACGGGGTCCTGGGTTCGGATGAATCTTCGCTGGTCGAACGGTTTGGCCACGAAGTGTTCGTCGTGCTCGGGTCGGAGCGAAATTTCAAAATCACGCGTCCCGCGGATATGGATCTCGCGCGCTTTTATTTAGAACAGGAGCACGTGGCGAAATGACCCGTTCCGGAATCGGATACGACTTGCACCGGTTGGAGACGGGCCGCCGCCTGATGATTGGCGGAGTCGAAGTGCCGTTTGATAAGGGTTCTGTTGGGCACTCCGATGGTGACGTGCTGGCGCACGCACTATGTGACGCTTTGCTGGGTGCGGCCTCACTGGGAGACATTGGAACTCATTTTCCGGATACCGATCCGCAATGGAAAGGCGCGAATAGTTTGATGTTCCTCGAACATACGCGAAAATTGCTCGACCAAAAAAATCTGCGGATCAGCCACCTCGACGCAGTTTTGATATGTGAGCGGCCGAAATTGGGCCCACATTTTCCTGCTATGCGTGCCGCCGTGGCAAAATCGCTGGGCATCGCACCGGAACAGATTAATCTGAAAGCAAAAACAAACGAAGGCACGGATGCCATCGGTCGTGGCGAAGCCATCGCCGCGCACACGATCGCCACGCTGGAAGGCTAGGTCCGCAGCAAATGCCCCGCATAGCGCTGGGAAACACGCGATGCCCATGAATTGGTTGACTGGATTTCACGCTGTGGAAGAAGCGCTGGCCGCCGGCCGCGCTCTCGACCGCATTCTGATCGCGAAAGGCCGCCACGGCGAGCGCATCGAGGCCGTCGTGCAATTGGCCAAGGCCAAGGGCGTTCCGGTCCGGTTTGAGGACCGGGTACAGATTGACCGTCTCGTTGGCACGCGTGAGCATCAGGGAGTTGCGGCGTTGGGCGCGGCGAAGCCTGCAGTAGAACTTGACGATTTGCTCGCCGCAAAATCTCCCCGCGGCCTTCTGGTGCTGCTCGACGGTGTGGAGGACCCGCACAACCTGGGCGCTATTGTCCGGACCGCGCTCGCAGCCGGCGCTACTGGTATCGTGATTCCCGAACGCCGCGCCGCTGGCTTGACGGATACCGTGGAGCGAGTGTCGGCGGGCGCGCTCGCGCACTTGCCGATCGCGCGCGTCACCAACCTGGTTCGCGCCATGGAAGAAATGAAGGAGGCGGGTTACTGGCTCGTAGGACTCGACGAACGCGCGGACAAAAGTTATGCGGATGTGGATCTGCGGGACTCCGTGGGAATCGTTCTGGGGAGCGAAGGCGAAGGCCTTCACGAATTGACGCGCAAACGCTGCGACTTTCTCGTTTCCCTCCCAACCGCGGGCCCGGTTCGTTCTCTCAACGTGTCGGTCGCGGCCGGCGTGATGCTCTTTGAAGTCGTCCGGCAAAGGGCCAAGCCAAGAAATTAGAATTTCTAAGTTTCCGCTTTCTTACCGGTCTTACTTTCGTTTTCTGGCCGTGCCGCTATTTGTCGTATTGCAGCAGCGAGAATACCCGAACTCCGGGAAGCTTGGCCCGCCCGTTCAAGAAAGTGAGCTCGACCGCGAACGCCGCCCCGGCGACTTTGCCGCCGAGTTGTTCGATGAGGTTGACGGCAGCCGCAGCGGTGCCGCCGGTGGCCAGCAGATCGTCGCAGATGAGCACGGTCTGCCCGGGTTTAATCGAGTCCGCATGAATATCGAGCTGGTCGGTGCCATATTCAAGAGCATAGGTGACCGACGTCGTCTTGGCGGGAAGCTTTTTTGGTTTGCGCACTGGTACAAAACCGGCATTCAACCTGTAGGCAAGCGCAGGCGCAAAAATGAATCCTCGCGCTTCAATTCCCACCACCAGATCCACCTTGGTACCGGTATATTGCTCGCAGAGCCTGTCCACCATGGAGTGAAACCCTTTAGCGTCTTTGAGCAGCGTGGTGAGGTCATAAAATAAAATTCCCGGCTTGGGATAATCGGGAATTTCGCGTATTAGCACCTTCAGATCTTGCATTCTTGGCCTCTCATAAGTTGTGCAATACTTCGGATGAATTAATTATGAAATTTCATCGCTCGATCAAGAAATCTTCCGTGAAGCCCAAATCAACCGGAGCATTTTCTTCGGTCACGTTCGCAACCGAAGCGCCCCGGGGCCCTCGGCCTAGCTCGGTCTTTAAGGTGGCCAACGCTTCGGCTGCGCCGATCGCGTAGACTTCCACGCGCCCGTCGCTTAAATTCTTTACGAACCCTTTCAAGCCGAGCCGGATCGCCGCTTTTTTAGCGAAGAACCTATAGCCGATGCCCTGCACCATTCCGCTGACGAAGTACCGTGCGGCCTTACGGGAACCGGAATCTTCTCCCACAAGCAACTCCAGCAAGTAACTCGAACAGTAACTCCAAGGCTAAAGGTAAACGCGAAATCTTAACAGACGCCGCAAAGGTGCCGAAGAACAATCACGGCTCGTGTAGGATAAGACGCAATCATCCTCTTTTGCATCAAAGCGGAAGGAGAATCATCCAGCGTGTATTGGCCGGCGACGAATTCGATTCTTAAGGCTGCCTCCCTGACGGCCATATTTCTGGCCGTCATGATGCCCGCGCACGCGCAAAACGCCGGGCCGCAAGCGCCCCCGCCGAAATTTGAAGTTAAGCGCATTTCCGCAGAACCGCACCCTGGGCCGCCTCCCATTCCCGAAGCGGAAATCATTCAGAAATTTGCCGCCAATGAAGACGTCATGAAGAAGGTATTTGACACGTATAGTTTCCACGAATTGATTCGGCTGGACGAGTTGACCGATCCGGGCGGGAAATTCAGCGTTACGGGCTATATGTACATTCGACCCGATGGCCAGCGCTATTTCCGCGTAGAAACGCAGCCGGAGTCCAGCCTGAAGCTGATGCATTTCTCGCTGGAAGACGTTCGCGCGCTTTCGACGATGCCGCTTTTCCCGCTTACTTCAGAAGAAATCGCCAATTACAACTTCATTTACGCGGGACAAGAGAAGCTGGATCAGCTGAACACCTATATTTTTCAGGTAAAGCCGAAAACACTGAGCCGCAAGAAAAGGTTTTTCGAGGGCGTGATCTGGATCGATGACCATGATTTCGCGATCGTCAAGAGCTACGGAAAATTTGTGAGCGAACTCGAAGGCAACGGCACAGCGCTTCCATTCACGATGTTCGAAACCTACCGGGAAAATTTTCAGGAGAAGTACTGGTTGCCGACGTACACGAGGTCGGACGATTATTTCAAAAGCGACCAGAGCGATGACTTGCCCCTGCGGCTGGTTATCCACGCGACGGATTTCAAAGTAACCGCATCTGGCACGGAGCCAAATCCAACGGCGCCGCCGGTCCAGCCATCTACTGCTCCGCCAAAATAGCCAAACTTATGCAGGCGAAATTGACGGGATGTACGGGATCTGCTGTGGAATTCGAAGGTTACGGGCCTTCTAGCCGCGGAGGATCATGACCTGCTGTTCGAACTAAGCAATCCGCTCAGAATCGCGATTTAGATCGCATCTCCGAATGGGAAGCACATCATCGCGGCGCAGCGCGAAATCGTCGAAGCTCGCGGCGTATCCATGCCAACCAGGCATGTCCACGGCATCGCAG
>Ga0182024_10009569_pt1 | contig 20003 bp, 15 predicted proteins | sample P32metaG_FD_120480 | JGI IMG/M metagenome (GOLD analysis project Ga0182024, IMG submission 120480) | Permafrost microbial communities from Stordalen Mire, Sweden - P3-2 metaG (Illumina Assembly) | ecosystem: Environmental > Terrestrial > Soil > Wetlands > Permafrost | place: Sweden: Stordalen... | reverse complement strand
CAGCCGAGGGATTCATACGCCTCGTGTACGGGCGACTTGACGCCGAGCACACCCCCGCGAGTGTCGCCGGCGACGCCGGAATACTCCACCAACTGCGCGCCGTATTCCCCGGCCCGTAGGTCCACCGACCACGCGGAGATCATGACCGACGTCGGCGTCGCGAACTGCCGGCGGGGTAGCCAGTTCCGTCGTCCGCACTTTCGGCTACTCGATCGGTTCGGCCCCATGTGAGTCGCCCTTGGGACCCGGGCCTCTTCGCAGGCGTGATGCACAGGGGCGACTGAGCTGTTTGGGGTCCGTCGGCTGGTAGACACTGGGTACACGCGACCTTCGGAAACAACCGGAAATGGCCGGTAGGCAAAATCGCGAAGGTCGAGGTCAGCGGTAATTGTCGGTAATGACCGGAGCTACCTGCAACGCTTCACACGGGATGAGGTCGGAGGTTCGAGTCCTCTACCGCCCACGTCACAAGACCTGAACAGAGCGCTTCGAGTCCTCCGGATGCAACGACGTCCCTCCAGGCCCGCGTCAGGTCTCCGGCCCGTATGTCCCGGCCGGCTCCCGGGCGAATGTGTCCGGCCGCGTGCGCTCTGCCTGTGGCGAGCACCCGGACAAGCCGCTCATCGACTGCAGCTGCTCGTAGCTCGTTCGATACATTGCGGAACTGCAAAGACCGTACGCAGCAGTTCAGACGCCAACGAGACGCAGGGTCTTCGCCGGGACCAACGAGAGCGCAGATCGCGACGGGCGACGTCGTGGCGCAACATTGACCTACACGCCGTGGTAGGAGCAATGCACAATGTTGCCCGACCAAGACGGCGTCCCGCGCGCGTCGAGAACTCAAGACGACGGCGTTTACAAGAGCCGCCCAAGGCGCGATTCGGCGACGTCGGTCGGTGGCGCGCATGACCTCGCCGAGGTCTGGCGACCCGAGTGAAACCTAATCGTTGACCACTTGGGCGGACCAAAGCTTCTCGTCGTCCATCGGCGCGCCTTGGGACGGTGACCGTTCGATTGAGTGCAGGTCGAGCAGATCGCCGAATCGGACGGAACAGGATTGCGTGTGGCGGCGGCGATCTACGGTGCAGCCCATGCGCGACGACGACAAGGGCGAGCAGGGGTTCGAAGTGTCGCCGCAGGCCGTCGAGTGGGACGCGCGGTACAGCGAGCGCGGCGAGACGATGTGGAGCGGGCGGCCGAACGGACGGCTCGTGTCCGAGGTCGCAGATCTCACGCCCGGACGGGCGCTCGACGTCGGCTGCGGAGAGGGCGCCGACGCCATCTGGCTGGCTCGACGCGGCTGGGCCGTCACTGGGATCGACATTTCCGATGTCGCCGTAGGCCGGGCGCGGGCGGCTGCCGAGTTGGCCGGCGCGATGGTCGAGTGGCTCACCGGGGACGCGTTGCAGACACCGTTGCCGACGAGGGCGTTCGACCTTGTGTCGTTGCAGTACCCAGCGCTGCCCAAGGCTGCCGGTGAGTCCGCGGTGCGAACATTGCTCGACGCGGTGCGCGTTGGCGGGCTGCTACTCGCCGTCTACCACGACCTCGACGACGCGCACCGCGAACACATGAAGGCGGGAGGCGTCGACCCGGCGGATTACGTCGGTGTCGAAGACCTCAGGCGCCTGCTCGGCAACGCCTTCACCATCGAGCGGCACGCAGTCGAGCCGCGCATTGACCCGCCGCCCGGCACTGAACACATCGCCGACGTCATCCTGCGCGCCCGCCGTCGCTGACGGCACGGCGTGCAGCCTTCGCGCACGGCGGATCCGGCTAAAGAGCGCACACCCGAGACCCGATCGCCGACAACGCAGCGTCGGCGAACCGTGCCACCCGCGCGGTCGTTACGGGACGTCAGGGATCTGGGACAGGTAGCTCTCGTCATTGCGGCACGCGACCGCGGGACTGGCGGGCTCGACTCCGAAAGCTTCTCGCGGGCTGGTGGGTGTGCGGGTCGCCCTCGCTTATGTACAGCGTGATGGCTGTCGGTGGGGCAGGCTGTACGAGTGGAGATGTTCTTCGCAAGCCATCGAGCCTGAGCGTGGCGGGTAGCGATTTCTTGCTTGAACTCGACGCGGTGACAGTCCGGTTGGGTGGGCGAGACGTACTGAGCGGTGCGGACCTAGCAATCGCGCGGGGTGAGATCATCGGTGTATCTGGCCCAAATGGCGCAGGCAAGACGACCTTGCTGCGGGTAGCCGCGAACGTGCTACGCCCAGCGACGGGGCGTCGGATCGGACGGCCAAGACTCGCCTACGTTCCCGCGGCGGTCGATCCGCCACTGCTGCAAGCGGGTGGGTGGTTGTCCGGTGTGCGCTGCGTCCGGCGTGTCCCACCCAGCAGCGTCTTGGAGCAACTTGCATTTGACGGCGCGCTGGATCGGCCGTGCCGCGAACTTTCGTTCGGCAATCTGCGCAAGGTGTTGCTCGCCGACGCCTTCAGCAGCCTCGCCGACCTGATCGTTATCGACGAGGCGACCGAAGGACTGGATAGTCGCGGCGCGGCGGCTCTGGTTGAACTGATGGTCGAGGCCCGCGGCCGGGGCGCCAGCGTCTTGTTCGCCGAACAACAGACCCAGCGGATGGTCGGTGCGGATCGACTGGTGTCCGTGCGTCACGGCAATCTGGTCGTTGACCCGTTGTCTGGCGGTGAGGTGACGGTGAGTCTGCGAGGACCGACCGCAGCGCTGAGTGAACTCACCAAGGGCGCCGAGGCGCTCGGATTCCGGTACATCGTGGAGCGCGAATGATCGCGTTCAACCTCCGGCTCGCCGGTCGCTCCATGCGCTGGCTTGGCCCAGCTCTCATCCTCATGATCTGGATCCTGGCGACCCTCAGCGCTCCGGGACCAGCGCTCGCGAACGCCGGGAGCTTGTTCCTCGTGCTGGTTGGCCTGACCTGCTGGCTCACAGTCACGATCGGCAACGTCGACGACGACGGCCATCGCGAACTGCTCGCGGCCGCCATCGGTTCCCCCGCCCGACTCCACCGTTCGCGTGCGATCTCCGCCTACCTTGCCGCCAACACGGTGAGTGCCGCCGGCACACTCGCGTGCCTCGTGGCGACAACCGAACCGACGCGACCGACCGCCGAGATCGTCGTCGTCGGCGCATGCGTGCTCATGCAACTCGCCGCCACCGCAGTCGGCGTTGCTATCGGAACCCTGTTGCACCGACCCGTCCTACGCCACGCCGGTGTCACACTCCTCCTCACGGCCGCGGCGCTCGTCGGGATAATCCTCCTGCCACCTGTGCAGTTCGTCCTCCGCGCACTGAACGACGGCCGCACCACCGGCGTCATCGCACTCGCAGCCGCCGGGGTCATCATCGCCCTCGCCGCAGTGACCGCGGCCAGCGCGCTCGCAGATCGACGCAACTAACGGCCAACACCTGCCTCGACGCGCTTGTGCCAGCGCAGAAGACACGCGCCTATTTGCTCCCGCGCCGCGAGTCGGAGGCACGCGACGGTTGCGGGCCTTGTTCGGGGCTTGCGTGAAATGGGATATGCGCGACCGAACTTCTTGCGTGGGCGTCAATCGGGGCCTTCGAAGCTGGAGCCGCCCCCAGGCCCGACCGGCGGGCGGCTCCCGTCCGTGTTGTACCGGCACTCGCGCAGGGGACAGGTGCGGGCTCGTTCAGGGCCGTCGTGAATGTGGGTGGTGGCATCGACAGTGTCGTTCGTTCATGGATCGGGCAGGATGGTGTCATGTCAGAAAATCTTCGGGTCCTCGGTGCCTACAGCGCTGCGATGGAGCGCGGCGACCGTGAGGCGGTGTTCGAGTATTGGTCTTCGGACTTCGTGAGCCACGTGACCGAGCGTGTCAATCCCGCGCTGGTCGGCTCCGACGTGCGCGGTCAAGAACTCGAATGGTGGACGCAGGTTCGCAACGCGTTCCCCGACATGGTGTTCTCGGTCAACCTGCTCATCGAGTCAGACGATCTCATCGTTTCCAACTGGACCGTCCGTGGGACACATACCGGAACCGCCTTCTATGACGTGGAACCGTCCGGTGAGCCAGTGGAGATCAACGGCACCGCGATCCTTCGCATGCGCGACGGCCAGATTGTCGAGCACTGGGGCGGACCGCACTGTCAGGACGGCGTCGGTCTTACTCGCTGACGCACGGCCGCGCACGTGCCGTGCACGATCGCTTGCAACATCCTGAGCGGCGTCACGTCCGGTCAACTGGCTCGCAACCCGAACCGGAACGGCCAGGTGTGGCGTGCGGTTCGCCTGGCTTCGCTGTTCGGGATCACGGTCACTGGCATCGTGTATGCGACCGTGTTGGCAAAGGTACACGAACCGCACGGCTGGCAAGAGACGAGTACCAACACCGCGTTCCACTACATCGTGCCGATCATGATGCTGCTCGGCTGGTTGTCGTTCGGTCCTCGTCGTCTCATCGACGGCCGAACGATCGCACTTTCGATCCTGTGGCCGATCGCATGGACCTGTTACATCGTGATCTACGGCCGCATCACCAAGTGGTCCCGTACCCGTTCGTCGCCGTCTTTCTCGTCGTCACGTCCATGTACTGGCTCGGCGATCGATACCTCCGTCCAACGCCCCGCATCTCCCGTTCGTCAACACATCCCGCATCGGCCGCTGAGTGACGACCGCCTCGATATCTGGGTGATCCTGGCGAGGTCGACTGCAGCACCCGCATCGAACACGGGCTTGCACGAAACCTTCGGTGCCATCTGGGACGCCGAGCGCGTTGTTCGGGGGGCCGCGTGTTCGGGACGGCCGCGCCGAGCACGCGCCTCGTCCTGTTCCGGTCGTGCCCCTCAGCGAGCGCTCAGTCCGACACATGTTTGCGCCGAACGGACCCAACTACAGCCCGCCTCAGCGGCCGTCGTGGCGTCTCCGGTACCGGGCGGTCGGGACGCGCTGGTGGCGTCACGACGAGCCAGTTCCCTTCACCACAGCCGCCAGACGCAGACGAAGCGCCCAGCTCTCGGGTTGGTGCCAGACTGCGTCGATGGTTCATGATCTGGTTGTTCGCGGCGGGCTTGTCGTCGACGGGACCGGCAACGCCGGCCGCATCGCGGATGTCGCGATCGACGGCGACCGAGTCACCGCGGTCGGCGACGTCGACGACCGCGGTGCTCGTGAGCTCGACGCTGACGGGAAAGTGGTCACGCCGGGCTTCGTAGACATTCACACGCATCTGGATGCGCAGATCAACTGGGACCCGATCGGTTCGAGTAGCTGCTGGCATGGCGTCACCAGCGTGGTGCTCGGCAATTGCGGCGTGACGTTCGCTCCGTGCGCGCCCGATGAGCGCGAGTACCTAGCAGAGATGATGGAGTCTGTCGAAGACATCCCCCGCGACGCGATCCTGAGCGGCCTCGAGTGGGACTGGACGACCTACGGCGAGTACCTGGCCACGATTGATCGGCTACCCAAGGGCATCAACGTCGGTGGGATGGTCGGCCATTGTGCGCTACGTCATCACGTGATGGGCGAGCGTGGTCTGTCGAAAGATCCGGCCACCGACGACGACATCGCCGCGATCTGTGTGCTGGTCGACGAGGCGATCGGCGCGGGCGCGCTCGGGTTCGCGACGAGCCGGACGCTGCTGCACCGGGTTCCTGACGGCCGAGCCGTGCCAGGTACCTACGCCGACACCCGGGAGTTGTACGCGATCGCCGAAGTGCTCGGCCGTCATCAACGAGGCGTCGTCCAGGTCGCACCGCAGCTCGAACGGCCCGGAAAGCACTACGAGAACGTCGCCGGCGAGATCCACTGGATGGCCGAGATCCGCCGCCGAACCGGCCGTCCGGTCACGTTCACTGTCGGGCAGACCAACCTCGCCCCCGAGCTCCACCGTCGGATCTTCGAATGCGTCGAAGCCGAGGCCGCGACCGGTGGCGATATTCGTCCCCAAACCACACCGCGAGGTCTTGCGGCGCTGTTCGGCCTGCAACTCCACACGTTCTTCGACAACGCACCCGGATGGGACACCCTCGCAGGCCTGCGCGTCGAAGACCGTCTCGCCGCCCTCGACGACGACACCCGCCGGGCCGAGTTGATCGGGTCGGCCCGCGAACAGCAGCAGATGGACTGGCGCGGGGTGTACGTCCTCGCGACCGAGCCAGCCAACTACCGGTTCACTCCAGCCGACTCGCTCGCCGCGCACGCCGAACGTCGCGGCGTCGACCCGGTGCAGGCCTTCGTGGATATCTCACGCGAAACTCGCGGAAGCGCGCTGTTCAGCTACCCGTTCATCAACCAAGACCACGACGAGATCGAATGGATGCTCGCCAAGGAGTACTGCGTGCTCGGACTCGCTGACGCGGGCGCGCACGTCGGCCAGATCATGGATGCTGGACAGCCCACCTGGTTCCTCGCCCACTGGGTACGCGACACCCAGACTGTCACCCTCGAAGACGCAGTGCGCCGGCTGACGTCCGATACTGCCGACCTGTTCGGAGTCGTCGACCGCGGCCGCCTCGTCCCAGGCGCGTACGCCGACCTCAACGTGATCGACCTCGACCGACTCGGCCTGTCCCTCCCGAAGGCCGCCTACGACTTCCCGCTCGGCGCCGGCCGCTTCGTCCAACACGCCACCGGCTACGACGCCACCATCGTCAACGGCGCCATCTTCATGGAACACGGCGACCACGCCGGCACCCTCAACGGGACCACACTTCGCAATCACAGCACCGTTCGATGACCGCAACAGTTGGCCCGTCGACATCGGATCCGTTCGACCCGACGATCGGGGACACCCCGACAATATCGTTCGGGGAGAGACGCGCTGGGATACCGGTCTGCACCGATGTGTACGCGCTTGTCGTCGAGCTTCTCCCTGTCGCTCTCGACGGCGACTAACTCGTCCGGGGGCATCCATGTTCGTACACCGCTCATCGCACCCGACCGGCGCCGTCACGCTCGTCGTCGCGGTGCTGGTCGTCGGGCTTGGGGCCTGCTCGAGCAGCAAGAACGCGTCGCCGGCGACCACCAGGCCGGCGGTCGCCAGCACCGGCGCGCCGGCGCAGACGACGACGACGGTCGCGCGGCCGTCGGGTCCTGCCGCGACGCTGACCCCCCTCAGCGGCGGGAGCGGGCCGTACATGGGCGAATCCACGCCGCCCGATCTCGTCAAGCTTGGGTACACGACCCACGAGTTCGCGGCCGCGGGCACGGCCACGTCGTACAAAGTCGACGGCGCGCTCACTCACGACGGCCGCTGGAAGCTCGTCCCCGACGCGAGCGCCGCGTACCGAACGCGGGTGCTGGTCCGCCAGCCCGCCGACCCGTCGAAATTCAGCGGCAACGTGCTCGTCGAGTGGCTCAACGTCAGTGGCGGTATCGACGCCGATCCGGAGTGGGTCAGCCTGCAGGACGAGATCGTGCGCGCCGGCGACGCGTGGGTCGGTGTCTCCGCGCAACGGATCGGTGTCGAAGGCGGCCCGGTGCTCGTCAGCGTGAAGGGCGTGCCCGGCGGGTATCAGGCGGGCGAGGGCCTGAAGAAGATCGACCCCGCGCGCTACGGCACGCTGGACCATCCTGGCGACGCGTACTCGTACGATATCTTCACGCAAGTCGCTCGGGCAGTGCGCACGGGGGCGGGCCTGAGCGGCCTGCACCCGGAGCACCTCATCGCCGGCGGCGAGTCGCAATCTGCGTTCGCGCTGGTCAGCTACTACGACGGCGTACAGCCGTTGACCCACGCATTCGACGGATTCTTCGTGCACAGCCGAGGCGCAGTCGGCCTGCCGTTCGATACCGCGCCCGGTGGGGCGGCCGGGATCCAGAACGCGCTGAACGGCACCGCTGCGCTGTTCCGCACCGATCAGGACGCGCCGGTCATGGACATCCAGACCGAGACCGACGTGGCGAGCATCCTCGACTCGTACGCCGCCCGCCAACCCGACAACCCGCACCTGCGCCTGTGGGAGGTCGCCGGGACCGCACACGCCGACGCGCACCTGCTCGGATCGACCGCTAAGTACATCGACTGCGGCGCGCCGATCAACGACGGCGACATGTACATCGTCGCCCAGGCCGCGTGGCATGCACTCACAATGTGGATAGACACGGGCACACCACCGCGCCACGCGCCGCGCATCGACGTGACCGCCGACCCGACACCGACGGTCCAGCGCGACGGCGACGGCATCGCGCTCGGCGGCATTCGCACGCCACCGGTCGACGTGCCCGTCGCGGCCGTGTCCGGCGTGCCGGGGCCCAACCCGTCGACGATCTGCCTGCTGCTCGGCTCGGCCAAACCGCTCTCGGCCTCGCGCCTCGCGCAGCTCTACCCGTCGCGTGCCGCGTACCTCCAGAAATTCACCGCTGACGCCGACGCGACGATAAAAGCCGGCTTCGCCCTCCCGGAAGACCGCGCGTCGCTCGTCGCGTTCGCCGAACCGCAACGCATCGCCGGCTGACCCGCGCCTCGCGAGATGCAGGACGGCCGCCGACGCCCCGCCCAGAGAGTCGACTTCCAGGCCCAAGCCCAAGACCTGGCGCACCTGCCCCTTCACCTGACGTAGCCGACCTCGCCGATTGCCCACATGACGAGCGGCCAGCGTGCGGGGCAATCGATGGGGGTTCGCGAATCACGGCCGTCGGCACCAGCAGTGCCAACAGGAACGTTCCCTCGATCCGAACTGGGAGTGGCCGGCGCCGGTCACGGCGGAGAAGTCGCGCCGGCGCTGCATCGCAACGTCCGCGAAACGCTCGAACCGTGATCGGCGCAGGCACGGATCACGGTTCGTTGCGCGGCGCGCTGGTGAACCTCCGAGGGTCGCGCCGATGTCTCACACAAGAAGTGGAACAGAAGAACGTCCCCAGGTCTGCGTCAGGTCCGCGCGACATCCAGCGAGCGAACATGGCCGGACCGCCGCTGCGCGAGAAGTAGTCCTGGATGCATGCACGTGGTTGAGGTTTGAAGATCCGAGTCCTCTGCCGCTCACCGTAGAAACCTGGTCAGGGCATCATGAGGGTGAACTCCGCATTTCCGTCGGCGGAGCTTGATGCCATAGCCCTGCGCAATCGTGTGATTACTGGCTCAGCGTCGTGATATTGGTGACGGAACACACCGACGACGAGCCGATCGCGCCGGAGGCGTCGTACAAGGTGCAGCTGCCGACCGCGATGCCGCCGTAGCCGAGATGGCCGGCCACTTCGAGGCCGATCCGCTCAGAAACCGGTGGCCGGCCGAGGAACAACGTGAGATCGGCGTTGATGAAATGAAGCCCATCCGCGCCCGAGTTAGCGAGGGGATTTGGCAAATCGGCGGCGAGGGCGGCGCGAACCACGGGTGTCAGAGCTTCGCCGGCGACGAGCTGCCAACGATCGCGGGCCCAAAGACGCTTGCGTGCGGCGGTCCAGAATCCGCCGGGAGTCAACAGCCGGATGTCCCACCCGCTGTCGTTGTCTGCGGTACCGGGTGACGGCAGCGTTTCCGGGAGCGCGACGTTCCACTCCGGCGCTCGCCACATCATGGCGTCCGGATGCGGACCGCCGCGGAGCAGGAGCGCGCTGGCGCGCGCGACCTCGACGTCAGCGGTGCGAATCGACACGCCGACGACGCGGACGCGACGCCCGCTGCGGATCTCATGCGTCGTCACGCGCAGCGGCGTCATCGGCGGCGCACGGAACATGTCCACCGTCAGGCGCACAAGCCGCAGCGCCGGGTCGAGGCCCGCGCCTTCGACCGCGCGTGCCGCTAAACCGGCCAGCAGTCGCCCGTGCAGCATGTCGGCCGCCCACGGACTCCGAGCCTCCGGCACCGGCCGCAATCCGTCCGCACTTGAGATGAAATATGCGCGTTGACTCTCACCCACGCCGCGATCATGCCGGACCCGACCACCACCTGCACGAACAGCCGTCGCGCGACGACCCGCCCGACGCTGTCGCCCATCTCCGCACCCAAACCGACGCGGTACCGCGACAGACCTAGCCGAAGTGGCCCCAGTGCGTGGCGATGATGAGGAGGAGACCGCCAAGCGCGAGCGCGAGACCTGCGACGATCGTCCTCTCGTTGGCCAACTTGAGCCGGGGGATTTGCGCGGCGGCGAACCAGATCCCAGCGAACACGATGAGAAGGAATCCGAACTCCGCGAGCTTCACGCCGGCCTGGGGTGTGAGCGCAAGGACAAGGTTCACGGGCGCATTCTTGCGCAGTCGCACGATCTGCCCGCAACGACCCGTGCCGCACGCTGCGCCCGTCGCTGACGAACCCCGGCGCGGCGGTTCTCCCCGCGGACTACGGCTTCTCTAGGCTGCGGAGGGTTTGGCGGACCCGCAGAGTCGGAGCGCAAGCGCTCATCCGATGATGTCGCTGCCCGTGCCGCACAGAGCGAGGCGTTCACCATGTGGAATCTGAAGATCATCATCGGCACGACGCGGCCCACTCGGGCTGCAGATCTGGTGCACCCGTGGGTTGTCGGGCAGGCACGAGCGAACGGGGCGTTCGACGTGGAGGTGCTGGACCTTCGCGACTGGCCGCTGCCGCTCTTTCAGGAACACGTGGGTTCGATCGGCGACTTCACCGATCCCACCTATTCCGAACCGGTCGTACGGCAATGGAATCGCAAGATCAAAGAGGCGGACGCCGTGCTCGTGATCACCGCGGAGTACTTGCACTCGATCCCTGGTGTCCTGAAGAACGCGTTGGACAGCATCTTCGTGAGCTTTGCCTTGCGGAACAAACCGATCGCCGGCGTCGGATACAGCGGAGGCGTTGCTGCCGGAACTCGCGCGATCGAGCATCTAATGGCGGTAGCGATCGAGGCCGAGATGGTTCCCTTGCGCCAGACCGTCCTGATACCACACGTCAACGATGCCTTCGACGGGGCGGGCGTGCCGATCGACCCGGCAACCAAGGTTGCAATGACCGTGATGCTCGAGGATCTCGCGTGGTGGTCGGCGCTGCTGGCAAACGGTCGAGCGCAGGGTGAACTCCCACCCGCAGTGTTCAGAATGAGAGCGGCGCTCGCCGCACTGCAACCCGAGTAGCGCAGACACGACCGGCTCAATACGGGCGTCCGGACAACAATCCTCGACAGCATCGAAATTCACACGACGCGCACGAACTGTCCGTCGCGCCTCTCGGGGCACGTGTCGGTGTGGCTAGGGCCGCGAGAGGCACCCTCGACGGCGACTCGGTCGTCGCCCACGCGACGGTGCGATGAACGAATCGAAACCGCGAGCGCCCGGCAAGCCACATCTCGTGAGCGGCCGACCGACCTGGTTCCCCTTTCGAGCTCGCGAACCCGACTACATCCGGTCGGGGACGACGCGCCGTCACCCCGTCGGTGCGCCCATGGCCGGGGCATGGGGACTGTCGTCCGGCCGCTGTGCGGGGACGCCCGTTCGACGGACCCACGATGCTCCGAATCCCGCCTCCGGTATCACGACCGCCGGGACCGGGACGTCACGGTCGCGGCGCGCCGTCGCAGAATGCGGCAAGCTGAACGGATGGAGATGCCCACCGTCGCTGACGCGGCGCAGCTCATCCGTGCGGGCCGGCTGTCTGCGGAGGAGCTGATGGTCGCGTGTCTCGACGCAATCGAGCTCGGCAATCCCGACCTCAACGCGTTCGTGTACGTCGACGCCGAGCAAGCGCTCGGTGCAGCCAGGGCGGTCGACGGGGTGGTGCACGACCGACGATTGAGCGAACTCGGGCCGTTGGCCGGCGTGCCGTTCGGCGTGAAGGACCTCGAGGATTGTGCCGGGATGCCGACGACTCGTGGATCGCGGTGGTTTGCAGACGGCCCGCCGAAGACGGCTGACTCGATTCACGTCGGTCGGCTGCGCGCCGCGGGTGCGATCCCGGTCGGTAAGACCGCGACGCCCGAGTTCGGCGCGTGGGCCTATACCGCGAGTCCGCTGCTCGGGGTCACGCGCAACCCGTGGAACCACGGCCGCACGCCGGGCGGGTCGAGTGGCGGCACGGCCGCCGCGGTGGCGTCGGCAATGGTGCCGTTCGGCACCGCAAGCGACGGTGGTGGTTCGATCCGGACCCCGGCCGGCTTCACCGGGCTCGTCGGATTGAAGAGCACGTACGGACGTATCCCCACCCTGGGCGACACGCATCTCGCCCAGAACGCGGTGGTGGGATGTCTCACCACGACCGTGGCTGACACCGCCTTGTTGCTCGACGTGATGGCCGGACCGGACGCCCGTGATCGCACGTGCCTGCCAGCTCCCACCGGCAGCTACGTCGACGCGCTCGATACAGTCGAACTCCCAGGATGTCGGGTCGCATGGTCGTTGGACCTCGGCTTCGCGACCGTCGACCAGGCGGTCGGAGCCCTCTGCGACGACGCCGCCCAGGCCTTCGTCCTCGCAACCGCAGCGTCGCTCGTCGACCGTCCAATCCGGCTCGACGACTACATCCGTACCTACGCGCTCGTCGAAGGTGTCGACAAGTTCGTCGGCGTCGAACGCGACATGTGGGAGAACCGACTCGACGAACTCGACCCGCTCTCGGCACCAGGTTGGACACTGCTCAGCGAGAAGACGTTGCCGTGGGCTGCGTCGGTGGAGTACGACCGTCGGCAGCTCGTCGCCGAGGTTGCAGCCATCTTCGACGACGTCGACCTCATCGTTACCCCCATGTCTTCGATGCCACCATTTGCCGCGCAGGGACCGATGCCCACCAATATCGGCGGCACCGAGGTACACGGCGGCATGTCGGTCGTGCTTGCGATGCTCGCCAACCTTGCCAACCTGCCCGCCATCAGCGTTCCCGCCGGGCTGACCGCAGGCGGTCTCCCGGTCGGCCTTCAGATCATCGGACCGCGCTTTCGCGAGGACCTGGTCTTGGCTGCCGCCGCACGATACGAGTCGGCACGACCCTGGCCCCGGCATGCCATTCGCACATCACCTCCACCCATACGCCGACGCGAGAACGAAACCACATAACTCGACGACGGCTGCGCGTCCGAACGCGACGGCAGGCAAGACACCGTTCGCCGGCCTCGCAGTACCAGAACACGCGTTGCTAAACGCCGCGCTCCCGGCCCTGCGCCGCTGCTGTTCTGGCTGGAGACAGGTCATGTTGACGTGGCCGAGAAGATCGGGGAGAGGTGCGTTCGACGAAGGGCACCCGATTCGGATCGCGGGCAGTTCGGGAATGCCCGACCATGATCTTCCTGGCGGCGATGCGGGCGCGACGGCCACCGGTCGGTGTTTGCAGAAGGATGACGCGCCTCAGGAGACCGGCACGAAACTGCAGACGATCCCGCGGCCAAGGTTGACATGACCCCGACGGACCGTTAGACGGTCAAGCGGGGGTACCGGGACGAGCGCGTGGGGAGCACGGATGAGAAGCGTTCGAGGGGTCGGTCGAGGAGGCGCTTGTTGACGTCAGGATCTGTCGACAAGCGTGGATCGGGTGCGGTGTCGGTGCCGGCCTGGTCGCACCAGCTTCGCGGCGTGCCGTCGTCGCCGATCGTCGACGACCGAACCGCGCGGTCTGGTGACTGACCGACGGTTCGGTGACGCGGGTCGGCGGCTCGCGGGTACGGCTCGTGCTGTCGCGCACGATCCGTACGAGGCGCGCGAGCGCGTTCTCGAACGCCTCGACGAATGGAAAGAGCGTCGTCGAAAGCCCTCTCAGCCTCCGATCGTCGGCGGATGGGAAGAGCAGTTCCACAAGTTCCTGGGCGAGCCGTGGCCGTGCCCCGCGCACGACGAGTTCTCGGGGTTGTACCAGGAAGTGATGGCGTCCTTGACGATTCGGGGCCTGCCGGTCGGTCGCGGTGCCTACGGCGGCTGGGACGACGGTGACGCAGCACTCGCGAGAACGGCGTGGTGCGCGACGTTGCACACCCAACCTGAGCACGTGATCGAAACCGGCGTGGCACGCGGCGTCACCTCACGAGTGGTGCTCGAGGCATTCGAACGCAACGGCTTCGGCCACCTGTGGAGCATCGACATTCCACCGTTGATCGAGACGGACCTGCGGACGGAGACCGCGCTCGCGGTGCCCGCCGGCTTGCGCCGACGTTGGCGCTATCTCGCGGGCTCGAGTCGCCGCCGCCTTCCGGGACTCGTTTCGATCCTCGGAACGGTCGATCTCTTCGTTCACGACAGCATGCACACGACCCGCAACGTCGGGTTTGAACTCGCGCAGGTATGGCCAGCGTTGCGTGACGGTGGGGTGGTCGTCGTCGACGATGTCGAACGGAACTCGGCCTTCGCGGCGTTCGGTGCCGCGAAGGCCGACTGGCGCGCAGTTGCCGGAAAGGCCGACGACGACCGCGCCATCGTGGGCGTTGCGCTGAAACAGGCGCCGCATTCGACGCCGGCTCCAACGGATTGAAATTCAAAGCGAACGGAATCCCACAGGACACTGCTGGTCCCCACCAACTCGGCGACGCGCCGATGTGGACAGGCACGTCGCGCCAGACTGCGACACGCGACGACCGCGAACGAGTTGGCGCGGTGCGCTGACACAAAACCGGCGTCTCAATCGGATGAATGCTCCGGGCGTCAAGGCGCACGGGGCGGGCAGGAGTCCATCGCCGACTGTCGCCCGCGTCGCGCGCCATCGCACGCGACAACTCGGCCTTTCGGGCGCGCGTCCCCCCGATCGACCGTCCGCGACGGTGCGTGAACCGTGGCCCCGCCGGTGAAGGACCGGGCCGATCGTGATACGGGCCCGGGAGCTGACAAAGAGGGAACCGCACCTACAGCTCGATCGAGCATCGCCAGGGCGGCCGGCTCACACCCTCGAGGCCGGCTCTTCGGTCGGTCATGCTTCCGGGCCCGCGTCGGATTCTAGAGCGACGGGCGCCCGGGGGGAAACGGCACATTGGACCATCGGGGCGACGACGCCCGGTGTCGGAAGCTCGAGATCTTGTGAGACGACACCACGCATCAGCGTGGCGAAACTGCATGACAGCGCTCCTGGTGTGCTGACGAGTATTGGACGCCATCGCAGCGACCGCCGGGAATCATCGACGGCGCAGCCCGTCAGCCGACGCGGTCGAACCGAACGCCGTTTAGGATCGGTGATTGTGTCGATGGGCAACTCGTCTGGTGACTGATGGCCTGGAACATCGCAGATCTCACGGAGCACGTCGTCGATTCAGTTCCCGATCGCGTGGCCTTGATCGTCCGCGACGAGCCGCGCACGTTCGTCGAGCTTGAAACACGCGCGAACCGGTTGGCTCACCACCTTGCCGGACAGGGGGTCGGGGTGGGCGATCACGTTGGGATCTACGGACTCAACAGTCACGCGTTTGTCGAAACCATCCTCGCGGCCTACAAGCTGCGCGCGGTTCCGGTGAACGTCAACTACCGCTACGTCGAGGGCGAGCTACGGTATCTTTTCGACAACGCCGATCTGGTGGCGCTCGTGCACGACGCACAGTTCGCGCCGCGCATCCGAGCGGTACGCGATTCCCTGCCGATGCTGCGCCACCTCATCGTGAACGACGACGGCTCGAACGAAGACGCCTCGACGATCGGATCCGTTCTCTACGAGGACGCACTTGCGAGTGGAACGCCAGACCGCGACTTCGCTGGTCGGTCCGGCGACGATATCTACATGCTGTACACGGGCGGCACAACCGGCATGCCCAAGGGTGTCGTGTGGCGTCAAGAAGACGTGTTGTGTGTTCTCGGCGGTCTTGTCAACTTCGACACCGGCGTACGCGTTCAAGATGAGTGGGAGTTCGCGAACGCCGCGGCCAAGGTTGCTGACGATGTTGGCCTCGGTGTTGTGATCGCACCCCTGATGCACGGTGCCGCGCAGTGGGGGACCATCAACGGATTGATCAACGGCCGTACCACGGTCTTGATGGCCAGGTTTGATCCGCACGAGGTGTGGAAGGCGATCGAGAAGTACCGCATTGCGACGCTGGGCCTCACCGGCGACGCGATGGGTCGACCGCTCATCGAAGCACTCGATGACGGAGAGTACGACGCCTCCTCGCTCGTCGCGATCGCTTCCACAGCCGCGATTTTCAGCCCGACGGTGAAAGAACAATTCCGCGAACGATTCCCGAGCCTGGTCATCGCCGACGCTGTCGGTTCCACCGAGACCGGCTACAACGGCGTGCAGGTGAGCACGAAGGGCGGGAGCGAGAAGCTCGGCCTTCCGACGGTGCGGATGGGTCCCGATACCGTGGTACTCGACGACGACATGAAGGTCGTGAAGCCGGGTTCGGGCGTGGTCGGACGCATGGCACGCGGTGGCAACGTGCCGTTGCGATACCACAAGGATCCCGACAAATCGGCGGCAACGTTTGTGACCGTCGAAGGCCGACGCTACGCGATTTCCGGGGACTCGGCGATCGTGGAAGCCGACGGAACGATGACGTTGCTCGGTCGCGGTTCGGTATGCATCAACTCCGGCGGTGAGAAGATCTATCCCGAAGAGGTGGAGGCCGCGCTCAAAGCTCACCCGGCCGTGTTCGACGCAGTCGTCGTCGGCGTGCCCGACGAACGTTGGGGCGAACGCGTGGCCGCGGTGATCGAGGTACGACCCGGTCACACCGTAACGCTCGAGGATCTCGCCACCCATGCCCGAAACCACGTCGCGGGCTACAAAGTCCCACGCGAGCTGCACGTCGTCGCCAAAATCGAACGTTCGCCGAGCGGCAAACCGGACTACCCGTGGGCCAAGAACGTCGCGACCGGCACCTGAATACAGACAAGCGTTCGTCGAGGACCTGGCTTCATCGTTCGCCTTGACCCGTTCCGCTCGACCGGGCTGACAATTCGGTTCTGGGTCGTCCACGAGCCGACCGGGCAACGTCGGCGCCGCTTCGCTCTGTGCACCATAAGCTTGAGGAGTGCCCACGCCTGTCGGTCCGCTGGGACCCGAAGAGATCGACCCGAACGATCCCGACTACTGGGACTGGGACGCGCATACGCCGTTAGCGGTGGGACGGCCACCATGGATCCGCTTCACGGCGTTGGCGATCGCCGTGATCCTCGTCCTGTTTTTCATCGCGGAGTTCTCGCGGTGAGGATCGGCGCGTCCGTCTGACGTTGTTCAGCCGTCCTGTTGGCGTCGCCGGCTGAAGGCCACCGTGGGCCCCTGCGACCCAGGTCGAGCCCTTTCATCGGCTCGTCCAACATCGACACCAGAGGATCGCGGAGCAGGCAGGCGTCGACCCCGAGGCGCTGGTCATCCCAGGCGTTGGCAATGTCGAAGGTACGCCGACCGGTGATGATGGCTCTGCGGCTCGCCGCCGCAGCGACGACGGTCCGGTTTCGGAGACACGTCGTGAAGCCCTGGTCGGCCATGATCGACACGTGTTGACGGCCCACAGGCCTTCGATCCCCGTACCGCGGTGACTTGTCGTCTCGGTGAACAAAGCGTGAAGGACAGGAGATCGGGCCGACTGTCGTGCCCGAGCGGTGCACCGCGTGCGAGGCTCATGTGATGGCAGAAATCCACATTTTCGAGCGGGCCCGAGACAAGATGGCAGTCCAGGCAGGCGAGGTCGTCTTCAGCCAAGGCGACACCGGCGACGCGATGTACGCCGTGCTGGACGGAGCCGTTGACATTTCGTTGGGCGGTGTCGCGGTTGAGACGGTCGGACCGAGCGGAATATTTGGGGAGCTCGCTCTCGTGGACGCGAGCCCTCGCAGCGCGACCGCGATCGCTCGTGTCGAGTCGCAGCTCGCTCGGGTGGACCGACGAGAGTTCATGTTCTTGGTGCAGGAGCACCCGACGTTCGCACTTCAAGTCATGCAGGTGCTCGCGGAGCGAATCCGGCACTCGAACGAATCCCACTAGCGCTTCGGGCTGTCTTTCCGGTCCGGCGTTTCGGCGTCGAGCAGCTCGACGGTTGACGCGGCGAGGACGTCGCGGGTCTCGGGCCGTCATCGGTCAAGCGGACAGGGTCGCGGCGCCGATCGGAGCGTTGAACGAAGCAAGGCAACGCGCGTTGCGCGACCACACCGGCACGCTCACGCGGCTGGTTGTCGCGGTTGGACTCCCGACTCGCCGAAGCAGGGCTGACCTAAGATCCGACGGTTGCTAGCTGACCGGACACCCAACTCGAAGGAAGCGTGGTTGTCGTCGGTCGTCGACGCCGAGCGTCGCGGTGAGCTGTTGCTCGCCTTCGACCTCGTGGAACGCGCGTTGGTCGAATTTCCGGGCGATGTCGAACTCCAATTCCGGGCGGTGCTCGCACTCGCGAGGTCCGGCTCGACGGGAGAGGCGACACGCAGGTTCGACGAGTATGGGCTCGGAACCGTCAAAGATGAAGACACGCAGGCACTGTCGGCGCGACTGAAAAAAGATGCTGCACTCATCGCCGATGGGGACGAAGCACGACGACTCGCACTGCAAGCTGCGCTCGAGTATCGCATGATCTACGAGCAGACCGGCGGCTATTACCCTGCGGTGAACGCGGCGACGTTAAGTTTCCTTGCCGGCGACCGTGACGGCGGAGTTGCGTTGGCGGGCGACGCGCTCCGAGCGGTCGTCGCCTCGCACGACGATTCCTACTACGCGCTGGCGACCGAAGCCGAAGCGCACCTGCTGCGCGGCGAGGTCGAGAGCGCACGGACCGCGCTCGAGCGTGCGGCCCGTGCGAACAAGAGCGACTACGGCGCGCTCGCGACGACGCGCCGCCAGTTACGCATGATCTGCCAGAGCGCCGGAATCGATACCGACGTCCTCGCGGCTGTGGTTGGACCAGCAGTCGTCCATTTCTGCGGTCACCGGATCGATGTGGGTGAGCGTGGACCGTTTCGCTCGACAGACGAACAGCCTGTTCGTCGCCTGATCGTGGAGGTGGTCGCGCGACACAACGTCGGCTTCGCGTACGGGTCGCTCGCGAGTGGCGGAGACATCATGTGGGCCGAAGCACTTCTCGCCCGCGGCGTCGAACTCCATATCGTCTTGCCGTTTGCACTCGAAGAATTCGTCGAATGCTCGGTCGCCCCGTCCGGCCCCCCGTGGGTAGAGCGCTTTTCGCAATGCCTCGATCAGGCCGCGTCGGTGACCTACGGCACCAGCGAGGCCTTCCTCGGCGATGACGTCCTGTACCGATACTGCTCCGAAATCGCGATGGGACTCACGCTGGTGCGTGCGCGCTGGCTCGACGCCGAGGTGCACCAATTCGCGTTGTGGGACGGCAAGCCGGCCCGCGGTGACGCCGGCACCGCGATCGACGTCGCCCTGTGGCAGAGCACCGGTCATCCGGTCACGATCGTCCGACCTCCGACTGTCGACGGCCCGCCGATCGTCACCGACTCGGGCGAGCGGCCAGTACCGGGCGTGACCGCGGCACGTCACGACCGGGCCGTGGAGGCGGGCTCAGGCCGCGTCATCCGTGCGATGTTGTTCGCCGACGTACGCGGGTTCTCGAAACTCACCGACGAACAACTTCCGACATTTGCACAATATGTGTTCGGGTCTTTCGCCGAGGTGCTCGACCGGTACCGCACCGTGGTCGAGTACAGCAACACGTGGGGCGACGCGCTCTACGCGGTCATCACCGATGCTGTGTCGGCGGCCGCGTGTGCGCTCGACCTACAACACGCGATTGAGCACTTGGCCCCCGAAACGGTTGGGCTCCCAGCCGACCTCGCACTTCGTCTCGGCGGACACGTCGGCCCGATCTTTCCTGTCGCTGATCTCATCCTGAAACGGCGATCGTTCGTCGGCTCGCACGTGAACCGCACCGCGCGTATCGAGCCGGTCACGCCGCCGGGTGCCGTCTACGTCACCTCACCGTTCGCGGCTGCACTCGAACTCACCGACGGACACCCATTCGCCTGCGACTACGTCGGCCATCGGCCGGCCGCGAAAGATTACGGCTCGCTGCGCATGTATCGACTCCGTCTGGCGAATACGACTCCTGCCGACCTATCCGGCGGCGGGCGCGCGGGCGCGCCCATCTCGTAGGTCCGCAACGTGGCTCGGTCCGGTGGACTCGACGGTGAGATCTAGTGCAGTGAATCAGTTTTAGCCGGCGATTTGATCGAGTGCGATCCGTCCGCGCTGTACTTTCTCGAGGATCTGTTCGGCGGTGGCGGTCCACACGAACGGTTTGGGGTCGTCGTTGT
>Ga0182024_10009568_pt1 | contig 20005 bp, 22 predicted proteins | sample P32metaG_FD_120480 | JGI IMG/M metagenome (GOLD analysis project Ga0182024, IMG submission 120480) | Permafrost microbial communities from Stordalen Mire, Sweden - P3-2 metaG (Illumina Assembly) | ecosystem: Environmental > Terrestrial > Soil > Wetlands > Permafrost | place: Sweden: Stordalen... | reverse complement strand
TTCACATCGAAGTGCCCGCCGTGAAGTACAAGGAATTGCGCGGGAACGGAACCACCGAGGACTCCGCCGCGATCCGCGAACGCGTGCTTCGCGCCCGCGAGCGCCAGTCCAGGCGCTATGCCGGAGAACGGAAAGTTTTCTCGAACGCGCAGATGCCGCCGAAGCTGATCCGGAAACACTGCGCCATCAGCGAGGAAGGCGAAAAAATGCTGGAAAACGCGATTGGGCGCCTGGGGCTTTCCGCGCGCGCGCATGACCGCATTTTGAAAGTCGCGCGCACGATTGCCGATCTGGACGCGTCGGAAAACCTGGAGACGCGGCATCTCGGCGAGGCCATCCAATACCGCACGCTGGACCGCACCTATTGGGCGTAGCGAACTCTTTCAGTGTAAAGAACACATTGGGCATGGAGATTTTGGTAGCGCCGGCGTCCCGCCGGCAGTTTTGCAAGCTTTGGTGGCATGAAAACCTGCCGGCGAGACGCCGGCGCTACAAGAGGTGCGCATTTTGTCGCGATGGATTGTGTTTTCCCGATCAGATTCGTGGTGAAAAATAGGAGCTACGAAGCTTTCTCTTTTGCGTAAACCAGGAAATCCTCGTACGGGCCTTTGAAATCCTCGACGTGGCCGCCTTTGCACTGCCAGATGCGTGTGGCGACTTCGTCGATAACGTCGTGGTCGTGCGTCACGAATAGCACGGTGCCGGAATATTTCTGCAACGCAATGTTGAGAGCATTGATCGCTTCCAGGTCCAAGTGGTTCGTCGGTTCGTCCAGCACCAGAACATTCGGCTTCTGCAGCATCAGCTTGCAGAAAATCAGGCGCGCCGATTCGCCTCCGGAAAGCGCGCGCGTGGATTTCTCTGCGTCCTCGCCGCTGAAGAGCATCTGTCCCAGCACGCCGCGCAATTCCTGTTGCGAGGCCTTCGGATCGAACTGATGCAGCCACTCGACAACGGTCGTGTTCTTGGCGATGGTATCCGTAGTGTCCTGCGCGAAATAACCTACGGCCACTTCGTGGCCCCACTTGACGTTGCCGGCGTCTGCGAGAAAGTGGCGGTCGGCGTCGTCGATATACCCCGGTGCGCTGCGAACGAGCGATTTGATCAGCGTAGTCTTGCCGGCCCCGTTGCGACCAATCACCGCGATCTTTTCGCCGCGTTCCACGCTTGCGGAAAACTTGTCGATCACCATATGGCCATCGTAAGACTTCCTGAGGCCCTTGAACTCGAGCGGGTGGCGCCCGGAGGGATTCTTCATTTCAAAGCGAATGTAGGGCCGCGCGATGTTGGATCTGGCGAGCTCCGATGTCTGTATGCGCTCGACTTCTTTTTTGCGTGACATCACTTGCGAGGAACGCGTGCCGGCCGAGAAGCGCGCGATGAATTCATTCAGTTGCGCGATTTTCTTCTCGCGCACGGCGTTTTCGGATTCGATGCGCGAGCGAATCTGCGTCTTGGCCAGCACCATGTCATCGTAGCCGCCCGTGTACATGATCACGGTCTGGTAGTCGATGTCGGCGGTGTGCGTGCACACGCTGTTCAGAAAATGCCGGTCGTGCGAGATGACAATCAGCACGCCAGGATATTCATGGAGGTAGTCCTGCAGCCAGTGGACGGAATCGAGGTCCAGGTGGTTTGTCGGCTCGTCGAGTAAGAGCGCCGCAGGATTGCCAAACAGGGCTTGCGCCAGCAGGACGCGGACTTTTTGGCCGCCCTGCAATTCGCTCATCTTGCGCTCATGCAGCGTCGATTCGACGCCAAGCCCGTCCAGCAGGATCGCGGCGTCCGCTTCCGCGGTGTACCCGCCTTCATCGCCAACGACGCCTTCGAGTTCGCCGAGGCGCATGCCGTCCTTGTCCGTCAGCTGGTCGTGAGGTTTGGCGTACAGCACATCACGTTCTTGTAGAGCCTTCCATAAACCGGAGTTGCCCATGATAACCGTGTCGATGACGCGAAACTGGTCGAAGGCAAACTGATCCTGCCGCAAAATTCCCAGCTTCTTTGGCCGCGAGACTGAACCCTTCGTCGGTTCGATATCGCCCTCCAGAATTTTCATCAAAGTGGTCTTGCCCGCGCCATTTGGGCCGGTAATCGCGTACCGCCGCCCTTCGAGGAACGAGCAAGTGACGTCCTCGAACAAGATCCTGGCGGCGTACCGCATAGTGACGTTATTCAGCGAAAGCATATCTCTCTATTATAACGTGAAATCGCCGGAAGTGCTTGCTGGCCGTGTCGCCGTAAGCGTATTCTAAACCGTAGTGAAACCGTAGTAGCGCAGCCTTCAGGCGGGGTTTTAGTTGTCGCAAGATCGAACCCCATTCGGATTTATTGTAGGTGCCGGAGATGACTCAATTATGAACAGATATGCTTTGCTCGGCGCGCTCGCGATCCTCTTCGCTGCTCCATCAACTCCAGCACGCCAATCTGAACAATCAAATGCCGGGCCGTGGTCAGGCGTCATCATCGACGGTTCTTGCAGCGTCGATGAAGCCTTCGCCGAAGCTGCCAAGTGCACCGCAAAAATTCCCGGCGCGTCCCTCGCGCTGTATGACGACACAATCCGGCAAGTTTTCGCGCTCGACCCGCAGGATCAAGCGAAAGGCCATTTGGGAGACAGCGTCACCGTTCAGGGCAAATTGGAGGGTGGAGCGATCCACGTTGCCTCCCTCCAAATGTTTTCCGAGGTGGGACTCCGCGCAGGTCAGAAAGCTCCGGATTTCTCCGCGCGCGACCAATTTGGCAAGACGCAGACTCTCGAGACTCTCAGGGGATCCAAAGGCACGGTGCTTTTGTTTTACCGCTCGGCAGATTGGTGTCCCTACTGCAAAGGCCAGCTCATTCAGTTGCAGGCGGCCGAGGAACGCTTTGAGAAGCAGGGAATCAAGCTGGCGGGAGTCAGTTACGACAGTGTGGAGATCCTGAAATATTTCTCGGACCGGAAAAAGATCAACTTCCCCCTCCTTTCCGATCAGGATTCAAAAATCATCCGGACATATCAAGTCCTGAACGCGGAAGCGGTAGGTCCAAATGCGGGGATGGCGCGGCCCGGGTATTTCTTCATCGACCCTGAAGGTATGATTCGCGAAAAATTTTTTGAGGCAAAGTATCGCGAGCGCCTGACTGGAAACACGGTGCTTGCCAAGTTGTTTCCGGAACTGGGCGAGGAGGTCACCGACACCGTCGAGGCCCCGCATTTGCAGCTCAGCGTTGGGCAATCGGACCGCGTAGCTGTCCCGGGCAATCTCGTAACGCTGACGGCCGAAGTTCGCCTTCCGCCGGACGTGCATGTGTACGCGCCGGGAACAAAGGGATACAAACCAATCAAGCTGGTGATCGACCCCCCTCCGGATTTTGAATTGAAACTGGCAAGTTATCCCTCCGCAAAGATTCTGTATCTGCCTGCGATCAAGGAGCGCGTCCCCGTGTTTGAGGGTGCATTCCGTATCAGTCAGGAGCTGAAGGTAAACTCCACGGCCGAATTCAGCGGCGCCCTCGGAGCGGACGGGAAAAAAGTCACAGTAACAGGAAACATCGAATACCAGGCGTGCGACAGCAAGATTTGTTACTTGCCGTCAACCGTCCCGGTCGAGTGGCAATTCCAAATTGTCCCCCTCGATCGCCAGCGCGCGCCCGAAGATATCCGCCACAAGTAGCGATTGTTTGTTGGTGTCCCCGTTACCGGTCATCCCCGGAGTTCGGGCGTTTGTAGGAAAAAAGGATAAGGGAGGCGCATGGACCTACGCCTCCCTTTCTTGTTGCTGCAGAACAAGCCAAGCGTGTCGGAGGTCGCTTGGCCTCATTCCATTATTTATATCGCTCCACGATATGTCAATTGGTGTTTCGATCCGGGCAGCGATCGGTTGAGCCCGTTCGGAAACGAGTTGCCAAGCGGGCTCTGAAGCCCGTGCTAGTCACCAGGATTAATGACGTCGGAGGAAGAAAGCGATCGTAATTCCGGCGCTCACGGCTGTAACCATCGCGCGAATGTAGCGCGGATTCACTTTCCTGGCGGTCCGCGCTCCGATGTACCCGCCAATAACGGTGGCCACCAACATCACCAGTGTCTGCGGCCACCAAATCTTGCGTGCAATAATGAACAGCACGGCGGCAACGCTATTCGCCGCCGCCCCCATCAAAGTTCGATTCGCGTTCATGATGTGGATGTCCGTCAGACCGAATACGGTCCACGTCGCCAGCATCACGATCCCGATCGCCCCGCCGAAATAACCGCCATAGATGGCAATGAAAAATTGAATGACGACGACGGTCACAGGTCCGATGTGAAACGCGCGCTTCAAAATCGGCGTGATACGCGCGCCAAACGTGAAAAGCAGAGTTGCAGCCAACATCAGCCAGGGAATTACGGAGTCAAACGTCCTCTGCGGCGTGAACAGCAACAGCAACGCCCCCACAATGCCGCCCGCCAGGCTCACGATCAGCAAGGGCAGAAACGGGAAGTTCTCGGATTTCTGGAAATCCTCACGGTAGGCCCACGCACTTGCAAAAACCCCCGGAAGCAGCGCCGTCGTGCTGGAAGCATTGGCGATAATCGAGGGCACTCCTGTGAACACAAGCGCGGGAAAAGTAACAAACATGCCTCCCCCCGCGACCGAGTTAATCAGTCCACCCCCAAGCGCGGCGATAATCAGCAGGAGATAAGAACTCATGGGCACTCCGAACCTCCAAACTTATCATTCTTTCATCCCGGGGTTCGCCGCAAACTGCGGAGGAAAATCTCTCCCAACCGCATGTCTTGGATTGACTTACTCGAGGGCGCTATGCTACGGATACAGGGCCCTGGGCGGGTTCCGACGACTGAATGCCTTCAAAACCTCAGCGGATTGAAGTCGTAATGGAGACGTTGATCGAGAGCATCGCTCTCGCTGAAGAAATGGGTGTGCGTGTCGCAGCGGCCGCCGGTTTTGGCGAGGACGACCAATACAAGATTGGCCTCGCGGTGCACGAAGGCGTGATGAACGCCTTTCAATACGGCAACAAACAACGCCGCGAGAGAAAAATCCACGTGACCTTCGAGCTGCACGAAGACAAGCTGGTCATCCATGTGATCGACCAGGGAACGGGATTTCGCCTCGAGGACGTGCCTGACCCTCGGGAGGATGAGAATGTTCTGGAAGACAATGGCCGCGGGGTGCTTTTGATGAAGGCTTTCATGGATGAGGTGGATGTTCACTCCAGCGAAGCTGGGGGCGCCAAACTCGTCATGGCCAAGCTCCACAAGCGGTAAGCGTCGCACCGGGCGCCAGAACTTGGGCGGCGCGTTTAAGTACGCAATCAGAACCACACCGAAGAAAGGTTTGCAATGAGCTTCAGAGCAACCAGCCGTGAGGTCGGAGACGTTACCGTGATCGACATGGACGGGCGAATCACACTGGGTGAAGGAAGCGCACTCTTGCGGGACCTCGTTCGGGAAAAGCTCGGAACAGGCCACCGGAAAATCCTGATGAACCTGGGCGGAATCAACTACATAGACAGCACCGGATTGGGCGAATTGGTGAGCGGGTATCGTCTGGTCAAGAGCGAGGGCGGTGAGTTAAAGCTCCTGAACCTGAACAAGAAAGTCACAGACCTGCTGCAAATCACCAAGCTGTACACGGTTTTCGATATTCATAACCATGAGGCGGAGGCGGTCGCGAGTTTTCAACCCTAGACCGCTACCTGCAAACTTGCGTGGTGAGAGAGGGTCGACCTCTCCCCGAAACTCCCCACTTTGGGCCATCCCGAATCGGGAAATTCTCTAGACAGCCGCCGAATTTTGTTGTATTGATGGCCCGCTTTTGTGGGACCTGTAATTCCGTAGGTGTTCGGAGGCCCGCTGCGGTCTACCGCCCTCGTTTAAGCAGCCTGAACGGACGGGGAAGCGCACCGGTATCGGCGGACATTTATCTACCACCGACTGGCGTTACGCCCGGCAAACAGCGACCGCTCAAGATAGAGGAGCTACTAAGTTGAGCAGAGAACAAGGTGTCGTGAAGTGGTTCAACGCATCAAAAGGCTATGGTTTCATCCAGCGCCAGTCGGGCGAAGACGTGTTCGTTCACTTCTCCGCCATTCAAATGGACGGATACAAAACACTGAACGAAGGCCAGATGGTCGAGTTTGAGGTCAAACAAGGACCGAAAGGCTATCAGGCTGAAAACGTCACCGCTGCTTCCTGATCGGGTACACGTGTTCTGAGGGCCCTGCCTCGCGCCAGCGGACAGGGCCCTTTCGCTTTTTAGGGTAACGAAGGTTTTGTAGAGGCCGTCCGAATTATGGACGGGCGACTTGGTGTTGTTTCCAGGAAGGCGTCCAAGATTCCGCCGGTTGAACCTTCTTCTTCCAATCCTCGGTAAACGAACCTGAATACGGGTATTGAGCTGGCTGGCTACACAGTCCCTTCCGAACTGGATTCATCCAGATGTACCAGGAGACAGCGTCGTGCGATTCTCCTGTACGAAGAATGTGATCGTAAAATTTCTTTTGCCAGAGAGTTGTGGCCGCCTCTCTTGAATACTCGCGGCTTGATGTTTGCTTGAAATTCCGCACGAACAATAAGAGATCGCTGTCCACGCCAATGCCTTCGTCAAGCATATGAAAATGGTCTGGCATCACGCAGAAGGAGTGAACGGCAAATCCGTGTTTTCCCGCAGTGATTCTCAAGCAATCAATTAGGCTCTGGGCGATCCTGCTGTCAGAAAAAACGGACCTACGGGCTTCGCAACAAATGGTAACGAAGACCCAGGATTGTCCGCGATACCGAGTCGGATGCAGGCGAATGTTTTTCCGGCGAAAATCCATAAGATCGAGACGCCTCTGTAGAGGCGGTTCGGCGAATTTTGCCGAACCGGCAGTTTTCGGGATTTTACGCCTTCGCGGATTCAATTTTCTACAATCACGCCGGCCCCTGCCCGGTCCGATGGAACCGGACCGGCCTCTACAAAACCAGGCCCAAGTCGCACACGGTTTTCTGTGCAAGGGTCAATTGATTTCTGGTTCCAATCAATGGATGAAACCTGTGGTAGGATTGCTCATTCGAAAACAAGTGGAGGGATGACTCTGTGGCGCAGCATATCTTGCGCAGGGACCTGAAGAAGGACGAAATCCGGGATAAAATAGTCTCGGGAGTCGAATCGGTCGCTTCGCATCAACAGGCATTATGGCTCGTGATTGCGGCGGCGCTGGTCGTGGCGCTGGCGGTATTTGGCTGGAACAGCTATGCGCGGCGGCAGACGGCCAAAGCCTCGGCGGGGCTTGACGATGCGTTGAAGATTTTCCAGGCGCGGATTCGCGCCCCGGGAGAAGCAGCCGACCCGGTTGAAGTGACCTACCTCGACGAGAAGAATAAATTCACGGACGCCGAAAAGAAATTCCTCCCGGTCGCGGCCCAATACGGGCGCACCAAGCCCGGGCAAATGGCGCGGTACTATGCGGCTCTCTCCGAAGTCCAATTAAAGAACTACAGCGACGCGGAGAAGAATCTCAACCAGGTCATCTCGGGCGGCGATGAAAATCTGGCGAGCCTCGCCAAATTTCAATTGGCCGAAGTCTACCAGCAGGAGAACAAAGGTTCGCAGGCGGCGGACCTGTACAAGCAGTTGTCTGACAAGCCGAGCATATTTGTTCCGAAGCCGATGGCCCTGCTGGCCCTCGCCGATTACTATCGCAAGACAGATCCCGCGCAGGCCACGAAACTCTACAACCAGGTCAAGCAGGAATTTCCGGATGCCGCAGCGGAAGCCGACGAGGGCCTCGAACTGCTCAACTCCAAGAGCTGATCGTTACGGGCAGGGCCTTCTTGCCTGGCCGCGGCCACCGAAATTGGCTGCGAACCCATCTCATAAATTATCTTTCTGGGTCGCGGCTTCAGCCGCGACATTTGAGGACCTGAAAAACAAGGGCTTTAGCCCATGAAGTCCTATCGATTTTGGACAGCCTGTCACTTATGAGATGGCTTCTCCGTCAGTGGTGATGATGTTCTTCTTCGGGTTTCCCTGACGGTTTTGCGGCGCTGGGAGCCTCCGCCGGCTCCTCTTCCTGTTCCATCTTGCCTATCGGATTATAACTTTCCATGTCCTTGATTTCCTCGGGAGTGAGATGAGACAGGTGGCGGATGAACAGGACAAGCTGCCAGCTTTCATCATCCTGGTCCGTATGCGGCTCGCCCCAGGCTGGCATTCCCGTCAGCGGGACGCCGTTGCGAATGATGTAATAGAGTTCGCCGTCGCTTAGGTTCTGCGTTGCCGGCAGGCGCATATCCGGCACACGCGGGTAGAGGAGCTTGCCCATCTCCGTGTTGCCGCTCCCATCGTTGGCGTGGCATTGCGCGCAATGATCGGCGTAGTGCTCGCGAGCATCCTTCATCACATCGGGCGTGGCCACGTCCTTCCACGGGTTCTCATCCTCGCGGGCGAGCTTGGGAATGGCCATGTGCCGCAGGGCGCGCGCAACCGTGATCTCTGCCTGGGAAGGTTCCTTGCGAGCGCTGATTCCGTGCCGCAGCGAGAACGCACCATACGCGACCGCCGCGATCACAGCGGCGAGCAATATCCAAAGGATTGCTTTCGGGATTTTCATTGTCGCTTCTCTCCCTTGCTCCTGATTCTGGCCGCACTATTTCTCTTGTCCGGAAAACGGCCGGATCCGAACGAACACAGCCACGCCGGCCGGATGGGAACCGTAAGCAACTTTCAGACTTTCCGGCACGCCGTAGACTGTCACTTGCATTCCAAGTGCTGAGCTGATGTGGGGCACGATATCAAAATCTCGATCGTATCCGATAGTATATCCTTGCACTCGGCCGATTGGCATTTCCACGAAATTCGGCGGGAGCGGGTTCTCGCCGAGCAGCAGTTCATTGGAACGCTCCGCATTTTCGACGCGCGTCCAGACGTAATTGCTCGTTGCAAAACGCGCCGTCGATTCAAACGCATAGCTGTTGAATTTGGAATTGTCTTCGAGTGACTTCGTGCGCCCCAAAATCAGCGAGCTGGCCCAATTGCCGTTGTGGAATGGGCGGTTATACATCGCCGAAGCCGTCATGCGCCCCTGGTTTTCATTGGGGAAAAGGCCTTCCGGACTCGCGATGCGGCCGTACGAATATTGCCCGCTCCAATTTTTCCCCGGCTGGAGCGTCAGCCGGGTGGACCACGAGTCGATTTTTCCCTGGCTGATGTCCCAGCGATTTTCATTTGGTTCGCGTCCGTGAAAGCCGGACGCCTCGATCCGCGCGATGCGGTAAGTCGCGCCCACGGTGAGCACATCCTCCGCGATGTGCGTCGAGTCTTCCTGATGGTGGCCGAGTGTGGCCAGAGGATCTTCCGACGCCGACGCGCGGTGCGGGTATGCAATCGGCCCGATGGCCGGATCGCCAATCGGCGCGGCATAAAACGAGAGCAGCCCGTTTTTTCCCAGCTTCAAATCGTACAGCGCGGCAATCTCCATGAAGAAATTATGCGGATGCTGTCCGTCGGCAATGGGCTTTCCAAAAGCCGTTTCGCCTTGCTGAAACAGAAGCGGGTACTGGCGACCCGTGATGGTGGCTGGCTCGAGACTCAGCATCGCGCGCGCCGTGAACACGCCCGGCCCGAGCGCGCGCTGCGACATGCCCATGAACCAGTTCGTCGAGAAAAATTTGTCTCCCCCGCGCGGACTCGATTGCTGCTCGTCCAGCACGAAGACATTCGCGTGGAACATCAATGTCCATTTACCTTTTTTCGTCATGAGCATCGGGACCGGAGTGGAATCGGGTTCGGCGCTCGTGCCCGATCCGGCGTGGCGGACGATTTCCTGCGGGAATGTTTCCGGATGCATCGTCATCAAATCGTTTGCGCCCATGTTCATTCCCTGCATTTGCATGCCGTCCATTCCGCGCATGCCTTGCATATCGTCATCTTTTTTGCCGTTTTCCTGCGCTCCGGCGAGCGCCGGAATTGCCAGCAGTAACGCAAACATTGCGATCCAGTGCCGCATAGAAAAGTTCTCCCGGGAAAGTTTCCTTTGCCACGATGAAGGTCTTTCCTCTGCGTTCTCCGTGTTAGATGTTTTGCCTTTGCGCAGGAAAGGCTTTCAACACAGAGGACGCAGAGAAATGCTGAGAAAGGAATCGACAGTGCTTTAGATACGCAGACTTATGTGGAGGGGGCTTCCGTCACGAATATGAAACGGTGCAATGTCATCCCGTGCGCCGTGAATTATCGTCAGCGGATCATCGGCGCGGGGAGTTCCAGCTACCGCGAAGAGGGTATGAGAATGTGAATCAACGGAACGCGTCGTCTTCGCAGAAACGGCGGACCCGTTATCGCAATTCTGCTTTTCGCACGGCCCCATTTCGCCAATCGATGGGTGAGCGACGTTTGCAGGCGTGGCAGCCGAGACCGTTTGCTGGCTCTCGCCGCCTGCCACTTCCGGCATGGTCATTCCGGCCATCTCCATGCCGCTCATTTTCATGCCGCCGACTGCCAAGTCTTGCGATTCGGCATGCGCGGAGTGGCAGTCCGAATTCATCGAAGCAAACGCGCAGGAGAGATCGCACGCCGCGGCGAGCGACGACACCGAAAGCAGCAGCGCCACGATGGAGCCGGCGAATATGCGCCTGATTGGCATGCCACTTTCGATCCTACGGCAAATCATTGCGGCATTGCAACACCAGGAAATGTGGAGTAGTGGGCCAGTTTCTGGTAACGCCGCTTCTCAGGCCTCTTTCGTCTAGTAAGCAAGAGATATTGCGTGACTCGCAAAATTTTAATCAGATAATGGCTAACCCTCTCCCTAACTGCGCAAAGTATTGCATTCAACTGAAATAGGATAAAACCTAAGTCGTATATTCTCATTCAGTTGAATATGGAATTCGACCTGCCTTTTAACTGGACAAGAGGCCCTATATTCGTGTCGACGAAAATGAGACCGGGTTGGGTGTGGTTCATCTGCATCTGGATCACATCTGGCTTCGTGATCTTCGCTCTGTTGGAGTACTTATACTTTTCAGGGACATGGCCGCTTACCCCGCAGGCCAAGGCGTCCATCCCAAAATTCAGCACGTTCGACTGGGTTACCAGCATTGTCGGACCGCTGCTCGCGGAATCCGCCGCCGTTGCTCTCTTTCTGCTTCGAAGACATGCGACCTATTTCTTTTGGTCAGCGCTTGGAGTCGGCATTATTTCGGGTGTCCATCACTTCGTTCTAAATGATGGAATAAGATCGAATTCAATTTGGCACGGGAGAACGGGAATAATAATTTCTCTTGGGACGCAATTGGCATTCTGCGTCTATTGCGAGCACCTAAAGCGGAAAGGCACGCTCACGTAGCTTTACGAACGGGCAATACTATTAATTGAGTGGTCTCAGGCGTGCCCTTCTTTAAGTGAGGGACTTGCGTGCAGGTAATTTGCTCAGAGTGTGGTCAGCCGTTCGACGACGATCAGTGCTGCTACGTATGTGTCGCTCGCGATGAAGCTATTGATGTGACATTCTACATCGCTTTCCCGGCGGCAATTTTTGGAATTTCGCTTGGAAGTTTAGTTGCTCTCGACTCCTATCCTCCGCTCTTTTCCAATTTGTTGCTGGTTTATATGGTCCCAGGCATTTCTTTAGTGGTCGCGCTCGCATTGGCGTTTTTCCTACAGGATCAACTAACACGGTATTCGACACTCGTCATATTAATGATTGTATTTGTTGCAGCCACCTTTGTTGCGCCCCCGGCGTACATTCTTATGAACGGAATTTTAGATGGGAGTCCGGCCAAAGAGATCCCGTCAATTGTGCTCGGAAAGGGTAGACCCGGTTACAAAGGAGGTCGTCCATATCTTGTTCTGAGCCTTCCATGGAACTCCGAGAAAATTAATGTGCGCGTCGGAGTCTACGACCGGACGTTCTCAGATGCGGAACCAGGCGATTCTGTCCGCCTAGTAGTTCACCCCGGTGCATTCTCGCTGCCTTGGTACGGTAACGTCCTCTTCAAATAACAGAATGGGTGATAGGCGGGAACTCTCAAGTCCCGTGAAGTCGTCAGACCAGAAACTGGTCCAGGACCGACCGCGGGGGCCGGCGAAATCCAACAAGAATGTCCACTTAAATAAGCCTTTACTTGGATTTATTGTTTTCCGCGCAAACGTACTCTTGAATCTGCCAGTCCGGTTTCAGCTTGAAAGTTCTCTGCGCGGTCCAGGATTTTGTATACGCTTTTGGATCATCGATGGTGTACTCGTCCACCAAAGTGTCGTGGTCCACGCGGCGCAGGCGTTCGGTGACGTGCATGGCGTCGGAGTGCGGAAGGCCCATCGGATCGAGCCACGTCTTGTCATTAAATCCGATCGTGTCGATGACCAGCGTGTCGCCTTCAAATTTGCCGATCGCGTTTCCCATGTAGGTGGGTTCGAGATCTTGCGGGTGCCCCCGCCCGTCCGTAAAAATTTGCCGGATCAGGGATTGGTACTCGAAAATCATGATCACCCTGTCGCGCGCCTGCACGATCTCCCACGGAAACGGCTGGAACATGGTTCGCGGTATGCCTGGAGGGATGCATCGCTCCGTCGGGTCTGGGCCGGTGTCTGGCCCGCGATGCGTGTTTTGATACATGCGTTCTTTAAAGAGCGTTTCCGCCCAGGGCTGGAGGGGAGGATCTTCTTTCGGAAGCATGTTCCTGTGATATTCGTCTATGAACCACACGCCGGAAAGATCGGGTGTGCTGGAGGAAGCCCGCGTTTTTGCAGTGCTCGGGTGCGGCGCCGTCTGCGCGAAAATCACGAGAGGCAAGGCAAGAGCCGCCGCCCCAAAAATTGAAATGATGGATTGATTCCGCACCGTGGACTCCGCCACAAATTTCAAAGCCCAATCAAATTATTTGAATCCCTGCCCATCGTACTTTTGTCCATTCGCTAGCGTCAAGGTAATGAGGCGCAGGACCTTCGTTCCGTTCCTTTCGGTAGCGCCATTCACTGTCAGCTGGTCGCCAGCCTTGATCATTTCCCTCTTCCAACCCGTCCGGACCAGCATGTTTGGACTGTTGCCTTCGATGCGCCATTCCACGACGGCGCCGCTATCGTCCTTCACATCCAGGAAAATGAATACGTGAGGATTGGTCCACTCGATGCTGGTTACGACGCCCTTCATGGTGACCGGATGCTCCATGTCATACCCGGCGCTCGAATGGTGAGCGAAGATCGGCCGCGAAACGACAATCGCGCCTACGGCAAGAAGAAATAGAACTGCAAGCCTGTTTTTCATGGCCATACCTGGCGATCCCGTGATCAAAACTCTCCCGTTTGAATTTTCCGCTTGACGATTACTATACACCTGTCGAGCCGAAAATTGACGCCGCGCGCAGTGGAACAGGCTTCAGCCTGTGGGTTCCGATCAAAGTGAGTTGAAGGAAACCCACAGGCTGAAGCCTGTTCCACAAACCCCATGAAATCTGCAAAGCTGCCCTGACAATCTTCGGCGCCTCGCCTTAACACTTATTGGCATTTGGCCCATTGTGGGGCTGATGCTCCTGCTACTCTAGGCCGTGCCCGCAGTACCAATGAGATCCTAACCCCCTACAATCATTCATGTTACGACAACTGTGCTGGACGCGTTACCTGTCCTTCCGCCATTGGCACTCGACTTGCCTTATTTATTGTGGGAACTCAACCAGGCGTTGCAAGGATGTTCGCCGGGGAGTCGGAAGGAAGGGCAAATGATTCGCAAACTGCTCATCACGGGATTCGCATTTCTAAGCGCCCTTCCGGCGTTTGCCAACACCACGAAATTTGACGCAAGCCAGGCCGCCACAGCCCAGGAGAAGCCAGTCGCCCTGCGCCTGATGAGCGACAGCCAGTTCGCTACGTTTCTGGAGCGCCTGGATGCGGAGCTGCTCCGTTCGCAACTGCAATTGAAAAAGATGGACGTGAAATCCCTGAGTCCTGATCTTCAAGCGAAGCAGGAACTGGCGAGAAGTTATGCCCAGAGTTTGCAATCGCTCGATAACACCCGCGATGAAATCCAGAAGCTTTCGCAGAAACAAACTCTCAAGCTCGACTTATTCCTACTGATCGATTTGAACGAGTTGGCTCGCAACCTGGATTCGCTGGACGAGGTTCTGTTGAATCCCGCGTCGGGTAGCGGAGCGAGCGGAGCCCAGAAGTCCCTCGGGTACGCGAGAGAAGTCCTGACCATTGACGGCGCTCTCGCTTCGGAAATTTCCACGTTTCAACATCACTTCATCGCGTTTACCGGCATCGTCGATGCAACTCTCGAGCAGCCCGAAGCCGATGCGTCTCAACCGCCAACTCAGAAGTAGCGCCACACTAAATCTTCAATGCCGCGATTTTAGTAGCACAGGCACTCTGCCTGTGCGGGTTTGTGCGTTGTCGATCTTGCATCACTTTATAGGAGGACGAAAGCTAAGAAACCCGCACAGGCAGAGTGCCTGTGCTACTGCTGCTGACGCCTGTGGTTGGTTTCACCCGCTCCCTGTCATAGAATCGGGCCATGCCACTGGCCTCCTATGCGATGGACGCAGCGAAATCGCGCGGCAGGCGTTATCCGGAACCGCCTCACCCGTACCGCAATGACTACGCGCGCGATCGCGACCGCGTGATCCATTCGCGCGCGTTTCGCCGCCTGGAAGCAAAAACGCAAGTCTTCACCACTCGATATTCCGACCATTTCCGCAACCGTCTTACGCACACTTTGGAAGTCGCGCAAATCGCTCGCACGGTCGCCGGCGCCCTCGAACTCAACGCTGACCTCGCCGAAGCCCTGGCTCTTGTGCACGACATCGGCCACCCGCCCTTCGGCCACGCAGGAGAGCGCAAGCTCGACGAATTGCTGCGCCCGCACGGGGAACACTTCGATCACAATTTGCAGGCGCTGCGCATCGTCGAGCAATTCGAACAGCGCTATCTGGATTTTCCCGGCCTCAATCTCACGTTCGAGGTGCGCGAAGGCATCGTGAAACATTCGCGCGATTACAACGCCGCGCAATATCCCGCGCTGGCGGAATACCTGCTGGATGAGCGGCCGCCCATCGAAGCGCAGCTGATCGATCAGGTCGACGAGATCGCGTACAACACCGCAGACCTTGATGACGGCTACGAAGCGCATCTGCTGAATATCGAAATGATCCGCGCGGAAGTGCCGCTGTTCGCCCGATTTTACGAAGATGTCGAGCGCACCCACCTGTGGGGACTCGAGAAGTTGAAATTCAACGAAGCCGCCAAGCGTGTGCTCGACCATCTCGCGACCGGCTTGATCGAGAATACGCGGTCCGCCATCGCGGCGTCGGGGGTGCAAAGCGTCGAAGACGTCCGCCGCGTCCCGCGCCGTCTCGCGGGATTCAGCGCATCCCTGGCCGCCGAAAACGCCGTGCTCAAAAAATTTCTTCTCAAGCATCTTTACGACAACCCCGCAATCGTCGGCGATCGCGAACGCTCCGTGGACGCCCTCGCGCAGCTTTTCAATTTTTATGTGGAGCGACCGGATGCAATGCCCAAAGCCTACGCGGAGCTTGCTCAACGCAGCCCCAAACATCGGGTCGTGTGCGACTACATCGCGGGCATGACCGACCACTACCTGCTTCGTCTTCACGCGGAGCTACTGGGAACGAGTTCGGCACAGTCGGCGTAGGATGGGCTTTAGCCTGTCGCATTTGGTTGAGACTTCGAGCGAAAACCGGAAAGGCTAGAAGCCTGTCCCACTGGTACCTGTTTCGAAGCACTTCCAACGAACCGCGCCGTGCCTTCCTTGACATCAATCAGGCGGGACATATAATGGATGTTGTGGGGAGCTTCAGGGACCCCCGCGCGAGCGGTGAATACCGATGTTCCTAGACGTAAAAGACCTGGCAGTCCGCAAGATCCGCATCCGGAAGAGCTATGCCCCGGGGACGGTTGATTACCGCACCGGCGACTTCCGGCAGGCGGAGCCCCTCGAAGTGCGCGCGACGGCCGAACTCGTGGAAGGCCAGATTCGTGTCACAGGGGAACTGCATACCCGGCTGGAGATGGTGTGCGCGCGCTGCCTGGAACCCGTCCATGAGGACATTGCCCGCGAATTTGACCTCTTTTACAAGCCTCTCTCGACCATGACCAAGGAAGAAGAGGAGCGTCTGAAGCTCGACGACACCGAAATCGCGTTTTTCGAGGGCGAAGGGATGTTCCTGGCCGACGTCCTGGCCGAACAAGTCCTCCTGGCTTTACCCATGAAGGCGATCTGCCGCAGCGATTGCCGGGGCCTCTGTCCCCAGTGCGGTGTGAATTTGAATAACGAGGAATGCCGCTGTGAAAGTCACGCAATCGATCCACGCACGGCGCCTCTGGCGCGTCTGAAGCAGGACTGGTTCAAAAAGCAATAGGAATCCCAGGCGAAACACCATAGAATGCCTCAAGCAATTTGGGGCTAATAGAAGGAGTTTGTATGCCCAATCCAAAACGGCGTCATTCCCACGCGCGGAAGAACAAGCGGCGCGCTCATGATCATCTGACGGCTCCGGCCCTCTCCAAGTGCCCCAACTGTCATGAAATGAAACAGCCTCACCAGGCTTGCCCGCAATGTGGCTATTATAAAGGCCGCGAAGTCGTGGATACCGGGTCCTGACGCCCGGACGTGTTCGGCCTTTGCGCGGTTCCCCTACCGGAGTTTGAATGATCACCATAGCCGTAGATGCAATGGGTGGAGACCATGCGCCACGTCCTGAAGTTGAGGGCGCAGTGCAGGCGGCTCGGGAGTTGGGAGTTCGAATCCTTCTGGTCGGCCTTGCGCCTGAGTTGAAGAAGGAGCTGGGGAAGCACTCGCATCGCGGGTTGCCCATTGAAATTGTGCCAGCGACCGAAGTCATCACCATGGATGACTCGCCCACGCACGCCTTCCGCAAGAAGAAAGATAGTTCGGCGCACGTCGCGGCAAAGCTGGTGCGCGGCGGCCAGGCCGACGCCCTGGTCAGCGCGGGGAATACCGGCGCGGTGATGGCGGTTGCTCGATTTGGTCTTGGTACGCTGTCTTCAGTGGACCGGGTGGCGCTCGCGGCGCCGTTTCCGACTTCAAAGGGCGGAACAGCGGTTCTGCTCGACGTGGGCGCGAACGTGGATTCCAAGCCCGCGCACCTCGTTCAATTTGCCGTGATGGGGGAGATTTACTACCGGGCAATTTTCGGAACGCGCCGGCCAAGGGTAGCCCTGCTTTCGATCGGCGCGGAAGAAACAAAGGGTAACGAGCTGACGCGCGAGGCCTATAGCCGGTTGAAGCTCTCCACGCTGAATTTTACCGGAAACGTCGAGGGGCGGGACATTTTCAATGGCTCCGTGGACGTCATCGTCTGTGACGGGTTCATCGGAAATATCGCTTTGAAGCTTAGCGAAGGCGTCGCGCAACAAATCGCAGTGATGCTGAAGGAAGCTTTGCAGAGCACCATCAGTTCTCAAGTCGGGTACGTGTTATCGCGAAAGGCCTATAAGAGCTTTCGAAAGAAGATTGACTATTCGGAGTACGGCGGCGCTCCTTTGCTGGGGGTGAAGGGCGTGACCGTGATCGGACACGGGAGTTCGAATCCCCTGGCGATCAAAAATGCCGTCCGGGTGGCGACGGAATTAGTGCGGGGCGGGGTCAACGAAAGAATCGAGCAAGAACTTGCCACGATTCCTGTTCCCGTGGAAGCATAAGCGACGAAACGGCGGTTCATTCAATGGGAAAATTGGCGTTTTTGTTTCCGGGGCAGGCCTCTCAGTACCCGGGCATGGGCAGGGAATTAGCCGCGAACCATCCGGCGGCCCGAAGTGTGTTTGACGAGGCGGACCGAGCCCTGGGCTTCTCGATTTCTGATCTGTGCTTCAACGGCAGCGAAGAAGCGCTGAAGCTGACGGCGAACACGCAGCCCGCGATTTTGACCGTCTCCGTGGCCACATATCGAGTCCTCGCGGAAAATGGTGTGGAACCGGCTTTTGTCGCGGGCCATAGCTTGGGCGAATTTTCCGCGCTTGTGGCGGCAGGCGGTCTGGAGTTTTCCGATGCGGTGCGCCTCGTGCGGCGTCGCGGGGAATATATGCAATCGGCGGTGCCTGAAGGCGTTGGCGCGATGGCGGCGATTCTAGGACTGGCTCCCGCTCAGGTCGCGGGGATTTGCCGGCAGGCAGCCGATGGACAAGTCGTTGCGCCGGCAAATCTGAATTCTCCCGAGCAGACGGTAATTTCCGGACATGCCGAAGCGGTGAAACGCGCCGTGGAACTTGCGTCGGCAGGCGGCGCCAAACGCGCCGTGATGCTTCCGGTCTCCGCGCCCTTTCACAGTTCGCTGATGAAACCTGCGGCAGAGCGACTTGAGGTCGATCTGCGGGCAACAGCATTCCACACCTTGCGCGTGCCACTCGTGAACAATGCCGACGCCGAGCTCACTACCAGCGGCGATGAGGCCCGGGAAGCGCTGGTCCGCCAGGTCACTTTGCCTGTGCGCTGGGAAGAATCCGTGCGCGAACTGATCGATCAGGGCGTTAACACGTTTGTCGAAGTGGGCCCCGGGCGCGTCCTCACGGGCCTCTTGCGACAGATTGACCGGTCGATCCACGTGTTCAACGTGGAGGATGAAAAATCGCTTCGCTCGACGCTGGAGAAACTAGCGCAGGCGCAAACAGAATCCGCGGAAGCCTGAAGTAGCACAAGCACTCCTGCCTCTGCGGTTTTCGCGATCGTTATCAAATCGGTAAGTCCGCGCGCGCGGCATACAAGACCGCACAGGCAGGAGTGCCTGTGCTACTTAAACCCCATGTTCAGCCTAAAAGATCGAGTCGCTCTGGTGACGGGCGCGTCCCAAGGAATCGGGCGCGCGACGGCGCTCGCTTTGGCGCAAGCCGGTGCGCGCGTGGCCGCGGCGGCGCGAAACGCTGAAAAGTTGGCTGGCGTAGTTGCTGAAATTGCAGCAGCCGGAGGCGAGGCCCTGGCAGTGGCGATGGATGTGGCTGACGCCGAGCAGGTGAAGTCCGGCTTCCGTCGAACTCTTGAAAAATTTGGCAAGCTGGACATCCTGGTCAACAACGCGGCGATCACGCGCGACGGCCTAGCCGTGCGCATGAAGGGCGAAGACTGGGACGCCGTCCTGCGCACGAACCTTACCGGCGCGCATTTATGCGCGCAGCAGGCGCTGTCCGTCATGATGCGCGCCCGCTATGGCCGCATCATTAATGTAACGTCCGTCGTCGCGGAGACGGGGAATCCCGGGCAGGTGAATTACGTTGCCGCAAAGGCCGGCCTGATCGGTCTGACACGCGCGCTGGCCCTGGAAATCGCTTCCCGGAATATCACGGTGAATGCCGTCGCGCCCGGCTTCGTCGTTTCGCCCATGACCGACCCATTGCCGCAAAACGTAAAGGACGCGTTGCTCTTGCGCATCCCACTTGGCCGAATGGGATGCGACGCGGAAGTCGCGGCAGCTGTCGTGTTTCTCGCCAGCGAAGAGGCGGGCTACATCACCGGCGCCGTGCTCGACGTCAACGGCGGCCTGCGGATGGGATAGAGTGAAGTGGCACAGACTTTAGCCTGTGGGTGTCCGTCCTTGCGAGCACGAACCTGCCAGAGTCTGAAGGCCGTGCCATATGAGAATTTACCTCACACTCGATTCAGAGTTAGGTTGACCTTGGGCGGGACCGTACATAGAATGTCGGGTGCTTAAAATCAACACCCAAAAGTGACGGAAGAACGGCCCACACGAAGCCGGGCAAAGCGCTTATCGGAGGCAAAACAGAATGGCCAGTGTCGATGAACGGGTAAAACAAATTATTGTGGAACAGCTTGGAGTGGATGAAGGCGAAGTGACCGCCACCGCTTCCTTCGTGGACGATCTGGGAGCGGATTCCCTGGACACGGTCGAATTGGTGATGGCCTTCGAAGAGGCCTTTGGCATCGAAATTCCCGACGAAGACGCGGAAAAGATCGCCACCGTGAAGGACGCAGTCGACTACATCACAAAGCACGGCAAGAAGTAGTTCGCGGGCCGCCGTAAAATTACCAGGAGAGTGTGGATCAAGTGAGCCGCCGGGTTGTG
>Ga0182024_10009567_pt1 | contig 20011 bp, 21 predicted proteins | sample P32metaG_FD_120480 | JGI IMG/M metagenome (GOLD analysis project Ga0182024, IMG submission 120480) | Permafrost microbial communities from Stordalen Mire, Sweden - P3-2 metaG (Illumina Assembly) | ecosystem: Environmental > Terrestrial > Soil > Wetlands > Permafrost | place: Sweden: Stordalen... | reverse complement strand
GAGCGCAGGTTTGCCTGCAGCACGCCGACCACGTGCTTGAGCAGGACGTCCCCGGCATGGTGGCCCTGGGCGTCGTTGGTTGCCTTGAGACCGTCGATATCCACGTACGCGGCGATCAGCCGTCCGTTCGCGCGGTGAGCCCGGTCGACCTCGCGCTGCATGTCCACGAGTCCCGGGTCACGCCGCCGGGCGCCGGTCAGCGCGTCAACCTCGTCTGCCTCGCGTTCGGCTACGGCCTGATTGCGATCCTCGGCCGCCCACAGGCGGTCCTCAGCGGCGAGCAATCGGTCGCTGCCAGCGTGCTCACGGTCGCCAGCCGCGTCCGTACGATGCTCCGCTGATCGCGCACGGTCGACGGCCGCCCGCTGTCGGTCGCGTGCCGCTCGCAGCATGCGCTGCCGGCCGCTGATTTCTCGAGGGGTTTCAAAGAAGGAAGTCAGGACAGCGACCTCGGCGTCGAGTTCGTCATCCTTTAGGTCGCGCGCCTCGGCCGCGCGGTCGCGCGTGAGGGCGGAGAGGTCGCGCTCGTGCGCCGTGACATCCCTCGCGCTCGCCGTCTCCAGTCGGTCGGTTGACGTCGCACGGAGCACTCGGGTCACATACATGCGGAACCCGTCCGATCGTCTTCGGAGCCCTGTGTACCTGGAATCATGCGATCCCTTCCGGCCGCCCGCCGGTCTGAGCGCGGAGCGAGCAAATTAGAGGATGGGCGCCAGCCCGCAGCCGAAAGACCAGCCGTCACCGCTTTCCCGCTGCGACGTTGCCCCCACTTCCGTCGAAGTCCTGGATGGGACCGGGCTTGCCGGCCGCAGGGCCAGCGCACACACCCGACACTACTCCTCTTAACGGAGGATTTGGGCCAAATGAAAAAGATTTCTTTTCCTCACCAAACCTCGGGGTCTAGGGGGCCCAAATGATGTATTTCCTGGTTGTGGCCAGCGCCGGAATCGATCGCCGGGCGTCGCCGCCGAGCTTTCTGGGGCTGGCGGCCCGATGACCGAGCCTACGCCGTTGCCGTCAGGGCGGCTGGCGTCATTGGGGACGGTCGCGCGGGAGTGGACGCGGATCGGGGTGACCGGGTTCGGCGGCCCGCCCGCGCACATCGCGTTGCTGCGCCAGCTGGTGGTCGAGCGAATGGCGTGGATGGACGCCCCCGAGTTCCAGGACGCCAACGCCGCCTGCGGCCTCTTGCCTGGCCCCGCCTCGACTCAGCTCTCGATCTTCTGCGCCTACCGGGTCGCGGGACCGGCCGGCGCGATCGTCGGCGGGATCGGGTTCATCGCCCCGGCCGTCATCCTGATCCTGGCGCTGTCGTTGCTGTTCCTCTCCAACTCCCCGCCATTGTGGGTCCGCGGCGCCGGCGCCGGCGCTGGGGCGGCGGTCGCGGCGGTCGCCGTGCAGGCCGCCCGAGGACTGATCGGCCCGAGCCTTGATCGAGTGCGCACGGATCGGGCGCGGGTTGCCCGGTGGGTCGCCTACCTGGTGATCGGCACGGCGGCAGCGGCGCGACTGGGCTCCTACCTCGTGCTCGCGCTGCTGGCCTGCGGGCTGGTCGAGTTGTGGATCGAGCGTCGCCCGGGCCAGCTCACGGCACTCGGATTGCTGGTCCCCGGCTCGGTGTCGGTCGGTGGGATCGGTGCGCTCGCATGGACAGCGTTCAAGGTTGGTGCGCTGTCGTTCGGCGGGGGGTTCGTAATCATCCCGCTGATGCAGGGCGACGCGGTGCACACCTATCACTGGATGACAAACGCGCAGTTCCTCAACGCGGTCGCGCTCGGGCAGATCACCCCTGGGCCGGTCGTCGCGACCGTCGCCGCGGTCGGCTACGCCGCGCACGGCTTCGCGGGCGGTGTGCTCGCAGCGGTCGTGGCGTTCTCGCCGTCGTTCTCGTTCATCCTGATCGCCGGGCCCCGGTTCGAGCGGCTACGGACCAACCACAACGCCCGCGCGTTCCTGGACGGTGCCGGTCCGGCCGCGATCGGCGCGATCCTCGGCGCCGCGATCCTGCTGGCTGGGGCGCTGCGCGAGACCTGGCAGTTCGCCGTCCTGGTGCTCGCCGCCGTCGCGCTGCTGGTTGCCAGGCGCGGGATCGTCGAGACGCTCTTGGCCGCCGGATTGGTCGGCGTCATCCTCGCGCTGGCCGGCGCGCCGCTGCCCTGACGGCTCACTCTGCGGGGGCGATGAGCCGCGTCTCGTAGGCGTAGATGACGGCTTGCACGCGGTCGCGAAGGCCGAGCTTTCCGAGCAGCCTCGAGACGTGGGACTTGACCGTCGCCTCGGACACGACCAGGGCGGTCGCGATCTCCGCATTGGAGAGACCGTTGGCGAGCAGCCTGAGCACCTCCTGCTCGCGCTCGGTCAGCAGCTCGAGGTCCTGGGTGTGTCGGGAGACGGGAGCAGGCAGCCGGCGCGCCACCTGATCGAGGAGCTGGCGAGTGACCGCGGCCGAAAGCACTGCGTCTCCAGCCGCCACGGCTCGCACCGCCGCGACGACCTCCTGGGTGGGCGCGTCTTTGAGAAGAAAGCCGCTGGCCCCGGCGCGCAGCGCCTCGATGATGTACTGGTCGAGCCCGAACGTGGTCAGGATCAGCACGCGCTGGCGGGGTAGCCGTCTCGTGGCTTCGATGCCGTCCATCTCCGGCATCCGGATGTCCATCAGCACCACGTCGGGGCGGTGCTCGCCGGCGGCCCGGACGGCTTCTTCGCCATTGCTCGCCTCGGCCACGACCTGGATGTCGCCGGTGGCCTCGAGCACGGCTTTGAACCCCGCCCGCATCATGGGCTGATCGTCGGCGATGACCACTCGCAGCTTGCTCACAGGGCCGTGGACACGTACGGGAGGGTCGCGGTCACCTTGAAGCCGCCGGGGAAGGCCTCGGTGGAGAGCGTTCCGCCGAACAGGGCCGCGCGCTCGCGCATCCCGATCACGCCGTGCCCGTCGGGAGGCTCTTCGAGCAGCACGCTTCGGATCTCAGCTCCCCTGTCGGTGATCGTCAGCTGCACCCCTCCCTCCTGATAGGAGATCGTGACTTTCGTGGTCGCGCCGGAGGCATGCTTGACCACGTTGGTGAGTGCCTCCTGGATGATGCGAAAGGCGGACAGGTCGATGCCCTGGGCCAGCGGACGCGGCCGCCCCTCGACCGCGAGCTCGATCTCCAGTCCGGCTCCGCGTGACTGCTCGATGAGTCGCTCGACCTGGGCCAGACCCGGCTGCGGATCGAGTTCAGGGCCGCCGCCGTTGCCGGAGCGCAGCAGCCTCAGCGTCGTGTGCATCTCGGTCATCGCCTGGCGCCCGAGGTCGGCGATCGACTCGGTGCTCTCGGTGACTCGCCCATCGTCGACGGTCGCGCCGAGAGCCTGCGCCTTGACGACCATCAGGCTCACGTTGTGGGCCACGATGTCGTGGAGCTCCTGAGCGATGCGTACGCGCTCCTCGGCGACCGCCCGGTCGGCGAGCAGCTCTCGCTCGCGATCGAGGCGCTCAGCGCGTTCGCGCAGTGCCTCGAGCACCCTGCGCCGGGCGCCGACGTAGAGGCCGAGGGCAACGGCAGCCCCGTAGCACGCGGTATCTCCGATCGCGTAGCCGAGCAGGCCCTGGTGGTCGGCCACGGTGGCGCTGGACCACGTCGCGCCGGCGATGATCGTCACCACCGCGGCGCCCGAGCCGAGCGCGACCCCCACCCGCCACGGGGTTTGCGACGCGATCGTGTAGAGGACGGCCATGACCGGCAGCACCAACGTCCGGTTGCTGGGCATGATGGCGTCGGCGGCGACGGCCAGCAGGAGCGCCAGGTACGGGCGGCTCCGGCGCATGAAAAGGGGCGGAATGGCTCCCAGAGCCAGAAGCAGCTCGGCCGGCCGGCCGTAGTGGCCGGCATTGCCGAGCAGGGACACCAAGACGACGATGGCCAGGCCAACGGCCAGGACATCGCCGCGCCGATCCGCGATTTGCCGGAGGCGCCGTCGGCGGGCCGGGAGCATGCTCAGCATTCTCCCCGGCCCGCCGGTGACACGTCTAGGTCTCGCGGCACCCGGTGCGCTCAGACGTCGCGCCGGACCAGCAGCAGCGCCGCGACGGCGATGGCCAGGGCCGCGTAGCCGGCGAACACGGCCAGGCCCGCCCACGGAGAGAGCATGTGGGCGTGGTGGCCGATCTCCATGATCGCCGCGCCGGCGCTGTTGGGCAGGTAGGGCGTGATCGAGTTCTGGAGGCTCGTGGGAAGGATCTCGACGAGCGGTGGGATCACGAACATGATCGCCGCGAAGCCGGCGATTCCGGCAGCGGTGTTGCGCAGGGCCGCCCCGAGCCCCATGGCGAACAGGCCGACGAGCGTCAGGTAGAGCCCGGCGCCCAGGACGGCGCGGGCGACACCGGCGTGGGAGAACGCGATCTCTATGTGCTTGCCCGACAGGATCTCCTGACCGGAGAAGAACGCGATCAACGCCACGGGGATGGTGACCACCAGCGCGACCAGCGCGTACACGCCCGCCTTGCCCCAGAGCACCGGCAGGCGTCTGGGCACCGCGGTCATCGTCGAGCGGATCATGCCGGTCGAGTACTCGCCGGTGATCAGCAGAACCCCGAGCACCCCGATCGCCAGAGCGGCAAACCTCACGCCCAGCAGACTGGTCGACAACGGGTCAAACGACGCCTTGTCGGCGGCGCTCATCGTGCTCCAGCGCGAGACGTTGGCGACGCAGGCGATGATGCCAAAGCCGATCGTCAACACCACGGTCGCCAGCAGCGAGTACCGGGTCGAGCGAAGTGAGTAGAGCTTCGTCCACTCCGACCGGAACACCCCGGCCTGGGTCACCCGGCCTCGGGCGGGGGTCACACGCTCCAGCGAGGCCGCCGGGCGGGGATCGATTGCGGTAGCTGAAGAGCTCATGCGGCGGTCCTTTCCTGCCGGTCGCTGGCGGCGAGGTTGTCGTGGTCAGGGGTGGTGGTGCGGTACTCGGTCTCCTCGCGCGTGAGCTCCATGAACGCATCCTCGAGCGAGGTCTTCTCGGGGGTCAACTCGTGCAGCACGAGCCCGTTGCGGGCCGCGATGTCCCCGATCCGCTCGGCCGACACACCTTCTATCTGAAGCGCCCCGGGCTGCTCGCTCGAGACGCGGATGTCAGGGCCCAGGATCGCCTCACGCAGCTGCGCCGCCTGAGGCGAGCGCACGTGAACGACGTGCTTTGACCACTCGGCGACGAACCCGGCGAGGCTCACGTCGCGGATCAGGCGCCCGCGGCCGATGATGATGAGATGGTCGGCGGTAACGCTCATCTCGCTCATCAGGTGCGAGGACAGAAACACCGTCCGTCCCTCGGCGGCAAGCCCTCTGAGCAGCTCTCGGATCCAGCGAATCCCCTCCGGATCGAGACCGTTGATGGGCTCGTCGAGGATGAGCACCTCCGGGTCACCGAGCAGTGCGGCGGCAATACCCAGCCGCTGGCCCATCCCCATGGAAAACTGGCCGGCCCGCTTATGGGCCACCTCATCGAGGCCAACCAGCGAGATCAGCTCATCGACCCTCGAGCGCGGGATCCCGTGGGTCTGGGCCAGCGCCAGCAGATGGTGATAGGCCGAGCGGCCGGTGTGTACCGACCGGGCTTCGAGCAGTGCTCCGACCTCGTGCAGCGGCGCCGCAAAATCCCGGTAGGCCCTCCCGCCCACGGTCACCGCCCCCGTGGTGGGGGCGTCGAGGCCGATTATCAATCGCATGGTCGTCGACTTGCCCGCCCCGTTGGGACCGAGGAAGCCGGTTACGAGCCCCGGCTTGACGGTGAAGGTGAGGTCGTCCACAGCGGTCTTCTCGCCGTAGCGTTTGGTGAGGTGCTGGACATCGATCATGCGGTTCCTTTGCTCGGGCGATTCGGTTTCGCGGTCGTAGGGGGAAGCTAAGCCCGGCGAGGCTCCTGCACATCGGCCATCAGGTCGGCCGTCGCCCCCTCCAGCGGTGCTAATCAGCTGCGTGTCTCATCCCAACGGATGAGACACGCCCAGGACCGGCGCCTATTTGCCCAGCAGCGCGCAGACCGCGGTCGTCTGCACGAAGCGCAGCTGCGTGAGCAGGGCGCCGCTGGGGGCGGGGATGTTCAGCGACGTCGTCACCGAGCGCTTGCCGTTGGCCGTGGCCGCCGCCCACTGGGTATAGCCGGGGAAGTTCCCGGTGTGGCCGTAGACGGTGCCGCAGCGGGTGCGGTAACGGAAGATCGCGAGCCCGGCCGAATTCGTGCCCGGACCCGCCGGGCTGGACTCGCCGGCGACGAAGCGCATCTGTTGGCGCTGCTGGGCGGCGCCGAAGAACGTCCGGCCGAGGTAGTCGCGCATGAACCTGCCAAGGTCGGCGGGGGTCGAGACGATCGCCCCCGACGCCCAGGCCCCGCTCGGGCTGAGCAGCGTGGTGACGTCCTGGGGCTCCATGCCCGGGGCCACGAGGTAGCCGTGGATGAACGGGTTCGGGAGCGCGATCGCGGTCGGGAACGTCGTCTGGCGCAGCTGGGCCGGACCGAACACGATGCTGGAGAGCAGGCTGCCGTAGGACCGCCCGGCGGCCGCCTCGGCGATCAGCCCGATGACGATGTTGTCGGTGTTGGAGTACTCGTAACGAGAGCCGGGCGTGAACTCAACGCCGTCGGCGCGCACCCAGTCGATGATCGTGCTCGGGGCGACGTAGCCCTGCGGATCGGTGGCGACCTGCTCGGCGAACCCGTCGGACTTGGTGTAGTCGGGCAGCCCGCTGGTGTGGTTGAGCATCTCGCGCACCGTCACCGACTTCCACGCCGCCGGGAAGCTCGGCAGCCAGTGGCCGATCGTGTCGTCCAGGCCGAGCCGGCCCTGCTGCACGAGGTGCAGGGTGACCGCGCCGCTGAACGCCTTGGCGATGCTCGCGATCCGCATGTGATCGCTCGCACGCGGTGCCCCGGGGCGGGTGACGTCCGCGCGCCCGGCGGTCAGGACGGTCAACCGACCCCGGCTATACAGGGTCGCGATCGCTCCGGGAGGCCCGTCCTTGGCAGCGACGAGCCCTTCGAGGCCCCGTTTGACCGCGGCATCCGAGGTGCGCGTCGCCGCGCGACCCGGCACCGGGGACCCCAGAGCCGCCGCGGTGACGGCGAGGACGGCAGCCAAGGCGCTCGACGGACGCACGACCACAGTATGTATCCGATGGGAAATGTGGTCGCCCTGTTATCTTCACTGCATTGGCGTGTAACGGCGATTACGCGCGGGGTTGTTGTTGGTGTGAAGACAGAAGAACTCCTGCAATTGGCGCGAACGCGCGTGCATGGCCACCTGTGGCCGATTCTGCAGACGGCGCTCGCCGCGGTCGCCGCCTGGTACATCGCGATGCTGGTCGGCGTCGAGCATCGGCCCGCGTTCGCGTCGATCGCGGCCGTGATCTCGCTGGGCGCGGCCTTCGGGGAGCGCCGGCAGCGCGCGGTGCAGTTGATCGGCGGGGTGATGCTTGGAATCCTGCTCGCCGACCTGCTGATCCGGGCGATCGGGAGCGGCTTGCCCCAGATCGGACTCCTGGTCCTGCTGGCGATGCTGGCCGCCGTGATCCTCGGAGGCGGAGAGCTACTGGTGACCGAGGCCGCCGTGTCCGCGATCCTGGTCTCCACCCTGTCCGCGACCCCACAGGTGCGGCTGCTCGAAGTGCTGATCGGCGGCGGAGTGGCGCTCGTCGTCAACACGCTCGTGTTTCCACCTGACCCCATCCTCGGGGTGGCTCGGGCCACCAACTCCGCGTTCGGCGAGCTGGGTGTCGTGCTCCGTGACGCGGCCGGGGCGCTGGCCACCGGTGACATGCGCCGCGGGGAGGCCGCGACCCAGGCGGCGGCCAACGTCGAGGGCCACGTGGCCGAGCTCAAGCACGCGGTGCTGATCGGCGCCGACACGGCTCGCTGGGCGCCGCTGCGGCGCCGCCGACGGACCGAGCTCGAGCGCTACTCGCGCACCGTGGGCCACGTCGACCTCGCGGCCCGCTCCGCGCACGAGCTCTCGCGCAGCGTGCTTCATTACGTACGCGCCGGGCGCCCCCCGCAGGCCGACCTCGCGGCTGCGGTTCGCGACCTCGGCCTGGCGGCCTGGGAGCTGCCGGCCCAGTTCGAGGAGCCCTGGCGAAGCGGCGACGTGCTGCGCATCGCCCTGCAGGCCGCCGGTGACGCCACGGCGGCGGCCACCCGCCACCCCGACATCGCGCTCAACGAGATCGCCGCCCAGGTGCGCTCCATCGCGGTCGACATCGTGCGAGCCTCCGAGGCCGGCGAGACCGATCGCGGGGCCCTCTCCGACGTCCCCACAGAAGAGCTCCTGGCTGCCGTCCCGCTCCCGGAGCCGACTGGATCCTGATGGAGCCGTCATGGCCGCCGCCAACTGTCGAGCACGCGTGCGACGTCCGGTCGCACCTCCGCGCGTGCCTGTCCACGCTCGAGGCCGGACATCAGCAACTCGTCATAGCGGGTGTCCTGGTGGCGGACGGCCGCCGCGACCGCAAGCTCGATCGCTTCCGGCTCGAGCGCGCGCCCGGCCGCCGAACGACCCACCCTGCCCGACCCGCGCACCGCGGCATGCGCACCGATCGCCAGCGCCCGATCAGCCGGACAGCCGGGAAACACGCGCGTGATCTCCTGCGCCATCTGCGCCTGCAGCTCAACGTCCTCAGCGACGCGTTTGAGCTCCTCGCGCTCGCGCCGTCGCCCCCGCGCGTCCTCGTCCGCCAGGCAGTCAGCCTCAGCGCGCTCGAGCGCGCCCTCCTCCACCAAGATCCCCTGACGCTCATACCGCCCGCGTGAACGACTGAAGCGCACCACGACCGCTGACAGGCGGCTGGCCGCCTTCGCCCGGCGCGTCAACGCCGCGTCACCCGAGGGCAGAAACACGAGATGCGCCATATCGGCGCAGCTCATGCAAACTGGGCCGGAGTCCTCCATGATCAGCCACCCGCCGTTCTCAGCGCCGCAGAGCGAGCACTTCCAGTCCTTGATCGGTGAGACGACCACCAGGTCCGGTGGGCGGCTCTGACGGTCAGCCAGGCGAGCTCGCTTTCGCTCCGACAACGCCGGAGAGACCCAGTGCGTTCGATACGCCCGCTCAATCCCGGGGTCCCCGGACTTCGAGAAGCGCAGCGGCCGTCGGTCGCGGGTGCGCGCCACATACCCCGTCTCGCTCGGCTCAAGCCCGCGCGCCTTCGCCCAGCGCCCAAAGCACCGCATCGCTGTCGAGATCTTCCCCAGGCTCGCTACCACCACGCGCTCGAGATAGTCAACCCGACCCTGCCGCCACTCATCGATCCGCCGCGGCTCAAGCCAACCCAGGCCAACCAGCACATCGATCGCCGTGACGCACTTGCGCTCCGCCAACGCCTCCTCCGCAGCGCGCACCACCCGCCGCTCGAGCTTGCTCCCGTTGCCTGCACTCACCTCGACGGGAAACTACACATGACGGGTCGGCGGTGATGTGACGGTCGGGGTCGCGGCTGCTTCGTGGGTCACTCAAGGTCAAAGGCAGCATTGATGGCCCGCGCGAGCTGGGTCTCCTGGTGATCGAGCAGACGGCCAATCTGGGCGCCGAGAGCGGTCGCCGGGATGGTTGTGATGTGGTCACAGGCCGCGACACAGCGCTGCTGAAGTCCGTTGTCGGTGTCGAGCAGGATTTCCGTCGACAGGCCGCGGATCGTTGTCGTGACGGGCGCGACGGTAACGGTGTTGAGGTGCGGGCGGACCAGCTCACGCGTCAGCACCAGCACCGGACGAGACTTGTCGAGTCGGGCCACATGGATCGGCCGCATCAGCGGTCCAGCGGGACACCAGCAGCGTGCTCGGCGAGGCCGGCGAGCTCAGGGTCTGGTCCTGTGACGGCCAAGATCTCTGCGTCTCGAGCCGCGACCATCCGCCGGCGTTCGCGTTCGAGCGCTCGCGTCACAACGGCGGCGCGGCTGCGCTCGGTGCCGCTCTCCACGATCGCGTCAACAAAATCAACGAGTTCATCGGCAAGGCGGACCGCGATCTGTTTGCTCATACCATCATGGTACCGGTTTGGGATCACATCTTCATGGGTGGGCTGAGCCGGACGCACCGGCGCACCGCCGACGGGGCCTGGGCGAGCGGGCGCTGACCGCGACCATCGAGGCTGCCTCGCGGGCGGGGTGCACGACTGTCTGGCTCGCGGTGATCGATGAGAACCACCAGGCGATCGGTCTCTACGAGAAGCTGGGCTTCCAGGTCGTGCGCGACGTGGTCGTGTGGTCGCTGCCGGCGAGCGGTCGACCGGTTCCGGCCCACCGGGGGACGACGGACCCCCCGCCCACGTGCTCCAGGCCGCGGCCCTGGACGAAGCCGCGGCCACCGAGGTCCTGCTCGCGGCCGCCGGGCACGAGCGGGCCCTGCGCTTTGCCAACGCCCCGCCGAGGAGGTGTTCTCGGCGGCGCTACAGCGACTCGGCGCCGGCCTGGTGGCCCGCCAGCACGAGATGCGCCTGTCGTTCAGCTGACGGGCGGGTCCCGCTCCCGGATAACACCGGCATAACGGCGTTATCTCGGTGTTACGGGTGGTCGCTTACAACTGAGAGGTGGCCACCCAACCGGGCTCATACAAGCGTCACCCGCGGTCGCGCCAACCATCCACCGGCCACTGCCGCAAGCCCCTGATCACGCTCGCCGCCCTCGCGGGCGCGGCGGTGATCGCCGCGTGCGGGGCCTCGGGCCAGGCGGGGACCACGTCCGGCTCGAGCGGGGTTGGGCCGGGGATCAAGTACGCGGACTGCATGCGCGCACATGGGGTGCCTAACTTCCCGGATCCCGGGGGGGGCGGCGGCGGAATCCAGATTCAGGCCGGCTCGGGGATCAACCCGTTCTCGCCGTCGTTCAAGGCCGCCCAAGCCAGCTGCGCCAAGCTGCTGCCCGGCGGCGGGCCCGGCAGCCGCCACCCCACCGCGCAGGAGATCGACCAGACGCGCCAGGTCTCGGTGTGCATGCGCCAACACGGTGTGTCGGGCTTTCCCGATCCGACCCTCACCCCTCCGTCAAGCCCAGCGGGGTACAGCTTGGTCATGGACCGGGGTGGAGTCGTCCTGGCGGTCCCGGACACGATCAACGTGCAGTCCCCGGTGTTCAAGTCGGCCGCCAGCGCCTGCGGTTTCGGTCACTAGGCGACCATCCCGAGGCGCCGCCGGGCCTCCGGGTTGCAGGTCACGGCGCGCCCCCACTTCCATGGCTCTCTAATAGTCCAAATTGCGGCGGGAAAAGTTAGCTTCGCGCCCCGCGCTTCTCAACCGGTTTTTCACCACGGCGGGGCTCGGCGACAAAGGGTGAGGTCCAGACCAATGATGATCTCCTGCAAACCGGGTACTGGGATGGTTATCGAGGTGCACGTCTCCTCTACGTACTGACTGCGTAGTGAAGGTGAGACTCGCGACTCGCCGTGTACCTTGTAACGGGTGCCCGTGGCATCCGAGCGCCGAGTGCTGGAGCTGGTCGGAGAGGTGATGGGAGTGCTCGATCTCGACGAGCTCTGCCAGGTTCTCCTGGGTGTCGCATCTCCGATCTCATCACCCGGCGCGAGCTGCACCGGCTCGAGCTCTACCGCGAGGTCTACCAAGCCCTCGGCGTCGAGTACCAGATCGCGTTTGAGCTCCCCGCCACCTCCAACCGCCTGCTGGGGGTCGCGCTCAGTCGCAGCCGGCGCGACTTCACGGCCGCCGAGCGTGACCTGCTCAACCTGGCGCGGCCGTACCTCATCCAGGCGTACCGCAACGCCCTCTCGCACACCCGGTTCGCGCAGGGAGCGGGCCGGCAGATCGCGACCGCCGATCTGCAGTCCCTCGGGCTGACCCGCCGCCAGGCCGAGATCCTGCGGCTGGTCGCGATGGGCTACTCCGATCGCGCCGCCGCCGCCGCTCTGGGGATCGCGGTCCGCACCGCGCAGAAGCACCTGCAGCTCTGCTATCGCACGCTTGCGGTCAGCAGTCGCTCAGAAGCCGCCCAGGTCGCCTGGGACGCCACGGCGCCGTAACCCGCAAGCCGTGCCCGCTCGGCGCCCGTACTCTCGGTTTCCCAGGCCTGGTCGCTCCTCGGGCGTGTTCAGCACCGCGCAGCAGCTCGGCGGAGCGGTGGGCGTGGCCGTGCTCGGCAGCGTCTTCTTCGCCCACCTGGCCGTCGATCACTTTGATGCGGCGTTCAAGGCAGCGGTCCCGCTCACCGTCATCGCCTATCTGGTGTGCGCCGGCCTGTCCTGCCTGCTGCCCGACCGCGCGGTCACCGACGAGGACGTGATCGAAGCCGTCTGAGATGCAGCAACATGCTCTCTGTGGCCAAGGCCGAACAGGCGATCCGAGCGGTGGTGTCCGGCGAGACGCTGGATGTGGGCTTTCGCGAGGCGACGCTCGCGAAAGCCCACGAGCTCGGGGTCAGGGGCTGGGTCCGCACGAGCGAGGACGGCGGCCTGCTGGTTCACGCCGAGGGCGAGCGCGAGGCGGTCGCCGAGCTCGTGGCCTTCCTGCGGGAGGGGGCGACCGCGGGCCGCGGAGACGTCGAGGCCGAGGTCGAGGTCGAGGTCGACGAGGTGCGGGCCGAGGGACACGAGCAGTTCGCGATCCGCGGGGTGAGCGCCGGGGAGTTCGTCGTCCAGGAGCACGCGGCCACCGCGCATCACTTCGACCTGCGTCTGGAGGTCGACGGCGTGATGCGCTCGTGGGCGGTTCCCAAGGGGCCATCTCTGGATCCGGCGGTCAAGCGCCTGGCCGTCCAGGTCGAGGATCACGAGCTGTCGCACAACACCTTTGAACGGGCCCGGGACGGACGCGGGGTGATCGTCTGGGATCGCGGCACCTACGAGCAGGGCGGGCGCGTCCCCTGGCCCGAGGCGCTCGACCGCGGACACGCCGTGTTCGTCCTGCACGGGGAGAAGCTGCGCGGCGGCTTTGCCCTGCAGCGCACCGGCCGGGGCGGCGCCTCGCCTGAGAAGGCGCAGTGGCTGCTGATCAAGCGCCGCGACGACGAGGCGCGACCGGGCTCGGACATCGAAGCCGAGCGCCCGGAGTCGGTCAAGAGCGGCCGCACGCTCGCCGAGCTGCTGGAATCGGATCCCTGAACGCTGAGAGGAGGATGAGAAGTTTAGGAGTTCTTAGATAGCTCTCACCCCAATCCGGTTAGGCTCAGTATCGAACTAGGAGCGGATCATCTGGGATCGGCTCGCCCGCGAAAGGGGCCGTGCCCGTGATCGAAGCACCCGCAGCCGTTGCTGCACGTACCGCCGAGCCATTCAACCGGCCATCCGAGCTTCCCCAGGAGCCCGCGTTCTGGCGCAAGGCGCTCTCGCCGTATGCCGCGCCCTCCCTGGCTCGCAGCGCCAGCGATCTGCTCACCTCGCTGGTCGCCTACCTGGCGGCCAGCGTCGGGCTGTACTTCGCGCTTCGGGTCTCGCCGCTGCTCACCCTCGCCCTGGCTCCGGTCAGCGCGGCCTTCCTGCTGCGCACCTACATCGTCTTTCACGACTGCTCGCACGGCTCGTTCCTGCCCTCGCGGCGCGCCAACGCCTGGGTCGGCGCCCTCTGCGGGCTGATGGTGCTCTCGCCGTTCGTGCGCTGGCGCCACGACCATGCCGTGCACCACGCCACCTCGGGCGACCTGGACAAGCGCGGAGTCGGCGACCTGCCGACGCTGACCGTCGCCGAGTACTTGGGGCGCTCACGGCGCGGGCGGTTCGCCTACCAGCTGATCCGCAACCCCTTGGTCATGTTCGGGCTGGGCCCGGTGTTCGCGATGATCATCGGACCCCGGATCGTCGCCCGCAGCGCGCCGGCGCGGATGCGCGACAGCGTGCTCTGGACCGACCTGGTCCTGGCCGCGGTCGCCGCGGGCCTGATCTGGCTGATGGGGATCGGCGGCTTCCTGCTCGTGTGGGCTCCGGGGGCGCTGATCGCCGGAGGGGTCGGGATCTGGCTGTTCTACGTCCAGCACCAGTTCGAGGACGCCTACTGGCAGCGGACCGACTGCTGGAGCTACGCCGACTCCGCCCTGCGGGGCAGCTCGTTCCTGGATCTGCCCAAGCCCCTGCAGTTCGCCACCGGGAACATCGGCTATCACCACATCCACCACCTCAGCGTGCGGATCCCCAACTACAACCTCGAGCGCGCCCACCGGGAGAACCCGGTGTTCCACAGCGTGCCCACGCTGTCGCTGGCCGATGGCCTGCGCGCGGTCAGGCTGAAGCTCTGGGACGAGCAGACCGGGCGCCTGGTCACCTTCGAGCAGGCTCAGCATGCGCGTAGGCCCTACGCAGGTAATCGTGGTTTAAGAGGAACTTCTGGAGCTTGGCCACGAACTTGGCGCCGTCGGGCTCCTGGGGGCTCAGCGGAGTCTTGAGATGGCCCGCCTTGGCCTGCTGGGTCAGGTAGCGGCTAACCAGCTTTGAGTGCCCGAGCAGGTCCTCGTCGGCGGCCCAGGCGGCGATGACCCCCACGCTGTCCTGATAGCCCTGCTTGGACATGCTCCTGAACGCCTTGAGCCAGAGGGCGGCGTCCTTGGCGATCAGCTTCGGATAGCTGCGGGTGACGTCCCGGAAGTGGCCGCCTGAGTAGGAGAAGATCTGGATCGGCAGGCCCGAGGCGGCGAAGTCGGTGAACTCGTAGGCAAAGAGGTCGTCGGCGGTCAGGAGCTCGTAACGACCGTTGTGGCCGAGGTCGTCGATCGCCACTCCCGGGTCGCCGAAGTCCCGCTCGACCTTGACATAGGTCATCGTCCCGGGATCGAAGGAGAAGATCTGCTCGACCGTGCAGCAGTGAGCGCCGCCGGTGTAGAGGTCGAGCACGACGTCGGGCTGGCCGTTGCCCTCCAGGTCGACGACGTGGACCGAGGGCCCCTTGGCCAGCGCGGGCCAGCACCGGTTCCGGCACCACTTCGAGAACACGGCCGCGTTGTAGAAGACCTGGCCGCCCCGGGCGATCGAGAGCCTCAGCCCCTTGTAGCTCGGCGCGTGACCCTGGTAGGTGAAGGTCGCGGTGACGCCCCCCGATTCGGTCGTTTGGGTGCTCGCCAGGGCCGCTGGGGAACCCAGCAGACAGGCCGCCAGCACGCCGGCGAGGATGAGCCAGCTCTTCACGGGCGGCATCCTAACCCGGCCGGGCGACAGAGCCAAGCCCTGTGGGCTATGAGCGAGCGGCGCCGGCGAGGACGGGCCGGCCCGGGCCGGGTGGACCGCCACTCAACTTCTACGAAATCTCGGCCGACCTCTCGGCCGGCAAAACCGACTGCAGCGCGTTGCCGGTCGGTTGGCAATTCCGCAGGAGGTCGTTGCCAGAGGTGCCTGGGCATAGGCGCGCCACGAACTCTATCGTCGACCTGCTCAGTTTGACGGAGCCTCCTGTAAGCGATCCGGGAGGCGTCAGTGAGGTTCGTAACGTATTACCAGGAGGCAGACATCAGCGCTGCGAAGGGTCGCGCTGTACAGGTGTCGCCAAGACATGTGCCCACCGCGGCGCCTCGTGGGTGGCACACGGGAACTCCAAAGGTCGGTGGTTATAGCCGAACTCGGTCAGTGCCTCCGCCACCTCGCTCGCTGTGTCATGAAGTTCGATCAGCAGAGTCGGGTGACGCGACCGAATGATCTCAGACATCCCGCGTAGAACACGTGTCTCGGCTCCTTCGACATCGATCTTGACGACATCAGGAGGAGGCTGGCCGGTCGTCGCCACCCAAGTATCGAGGCTCAGCACTGGCACACAAGAGCTCCCGGCGTCACTCAATCGTCCTTGCAGATCATCAGCCGAGAAATACGCCCAACCGTCGTGATCTGCCACCGCCGCTGCAATTACCGAGACATTGGCGAACCTGTTGCTTCTCGCGTTTGCCTCGATCAGGCTCGCATACATCACCGACGGCTCAAACGCACAGACCGTCCCGTTCGATCCAACTTCTCTAGCCGCTAACAGACTGAACCATCCGATGCTTGCTCCGACGTCGTATACCGTCGCGCCCGGCTTCATGAGTGAGACAAAAGCGCTCTCGGCCTCTGCCTCGATGGTCGCTGCCAGACGCATCAATGTGGAGGGCCCGGTTCGTAGGCGAAGTCCTTTCCCGCTCCTTGCTAATACCGGTAATGCGGTGTGCCGCAACGGCTTCGTTACCAAGTCGGAAGCGATACGGAGCCGCTCATTACGCTGAAGGAACCGCAGATCGTGGTGTCCGGTAGCGCCTTTGGCGAGCCATCTTCCTACAGACATCAACTCGATCATACACGTTCAGATCGCAAGTCACCGGTACTCAATAGGTTGCGCGCCTTCGGTTTTGACACGGCGAGCCCTCGAAGCTATGCAGCAGCGCTACCACGTCACCACGTTCGGATATGAATGCTGGAAGGTCAGAACAGACAGACCGCAAGGAACCGCTGGGGCGACTCGCAAGGGTTCGTTTGATCCCAGCGTCTTGCCGAGTTGGCCGTCCATCCCGAGCCGCATCAGCGTCAGCGTCTCGTGCACCCCCTCGCGCAGCGAGGCGGCGGCGTCGAGCCACGTTCGGTCGAGCCTTGAGGCGAGCAGCTCAAACCGCTAACGCCCGAGATGGTGGTCGGTCCGTGCCCACGCGCCGAGGATCCTCGCGAAGATCTGCGGCCAGTCACGCTCGGGGAGTAGGTCACAGACATTTCTCTCCTTGTGGCGGTTATGGCGACGTCGCCATAACGCCACTATCCAGACCTCCGGGTTATCCCGACTCGCCTCGATGATTGCCCGCAAGTAGCGTGATTGGCGGCCTGAGGGTCGGGATAATCCGGCCGGGCTGATCGACGGTCTGCTCTCAAACGACCTGAGAGGAGACCGTTGTGGGCGATCTGTCGCGGGTCCGGGTGACCGGATCGCTTGAGCCGTACGTGTCGGGATTCGTTGCGGAACTGACCGAGCGCGTATACGCCGGAGTCGGCCCCAAGCTCGAGCAACTCCGGCGCGGCCGTCAGATACCAATAACTGTCGCTCGGCCGGGTGTGTTGGATATGTGGACAGCAGCGGCATCAGCGGCTGCACATCGACCTCTGACCGATACCAGTCGAGCAGTGTCTGCACGGCGAACCGGTGCCTGAAGTCGTGAATCCTTGGGCGGCAGGCCGCCAAGCACGGTCTGAGCCGGGCGTGGTCGCGCAACTGCTTGAACGTGGCGTGCACCGCGCAGTAGAGCAGCCGGGTCCCCGCTTGGGAGATCAGCACCGGCAGAGTGGTCGGGTCGGGGCAGAGCCTGTCGCGCTCGCGGGCGTAGTCGCGCAGCGCTTTGACGGTGGAGGGATGAATGGGCAGCTCGCGCGGCTTGCCGAACTTGGTGTCGCGGACGGTCAGCACGCCGTGCGCGAGGTCGACGTCGTCGGATCCAGCCGGGTCACCTCGCCGACGCGCATGCCGGTGACCACTAGCAGCCCGACCAGCGTCCGATAGGTGGACTGGCGCAGCTGGCCTCGGAGGATCACGCTCGCCGACATCAGCGCGGCGATCTGCTGATCGGAGTACAGGTATTGGGTCGCGCGCGCCGGCCGGTTCGGGAACAGATCGGCCGGCGGTAGCTCATGCTCGTCATCAAGCGCGTGCCAGGTAGGCGGCGAACCCGCGGACCGCGGAGAGCCGGAGCGCCCGCCAGCTGTCGCTGCCGCCGGGCAGCGTCACCCAGACGAGCGTGTTCTCGATCGTGACCACGCGTTCGCCGCGGTCCTCCAGATACGCGATGAACTGCGCCAGCAGCTTCTCGGTGCGCGCGAGCTTGTAGCCGAGCGCCCTGCGGATCCGCAGGTAGTCGCCGAGCTGGTCGTCAAACGGGCTCACGAGACACCTCCGAGCGACGGCCATGGGCGGGCGAGCGCTCTGAGCCGCTCACGGTCGACCGTAGATCGCGGTCGTCTGGGGCGAGCGATGCCGCAGCAGCTGCCCGATCTCCAACAGCGGCGCGCCTGAGCGCAACAGCTCGGTCGCGACCGTATGCCTGAGCCGGTGCGCGTTCACGCGTCCAAGACCGGCCCTGTCACCGGCCGCGATCACGACCTGGCTGATGCCTGCCGGCGTCAATGCGCGGTGAGGCGCCTTCACGCGCACGAACACCGTCCGGCTCTCCGCGCTCACGGGCCGCGCCCGACGCAGATAGCCAGCGAGCGCGTCGCCGACGTCTGCCGGCAGTGGCAACCGCTCGCAACGATTCCCCTTGCCGCGCACGGCGATCTCGGCGCTGCGCCATTCGATGGCATCGAGCGCCAAGACCGCGACCTCGCCGCGGCGCATCCCGAGCCGGACCAGCAGCTTCAGGATCGCGAAGTCGCGCACACCGACCGCCGTCTGCAGATCGCAGCTGGCAAGCAACGCCGCCACTTGCTCGGCCCCCAGCCCCCGCGGCAGGTTCGCGAGCCGCCAACCCGCAACCGAGGGAACGGCCGGCGCGAGCGACCGCGCGATCACACCTTCGACGTGGAGATAGCCCAGCAACGAGCGCAGCGCCGTGACCAACAGCTTCGCCGACCCCGGTCGTCGGTGCGGGCACTCGGCCAGCACGAATGCGACCATATCCCCAGCAGCGAGTGATCGCAGATCAAGCTCGCCGACCGCATCCACGCGCGCCGCCAGGAATGGGCGGACCATGTCGGCGTAGTTGCGCGCCGTAACGGCCGCCAGCCCGCGCTCGGAGCACAACCACGCGCGATAGCCGCCGAGCAACTCCTCCACCTCCGAGCGCGCCGGCTCGCCGGCGGGCGGCACAACCCCCAGGTCACGCAGATGCCCCAACAGCGCGGCGAGCGCCCTGGGCGTCACGTAGTTCACATAGCCGGCGGCCCGCCGCGCCGCGACGAACTCCTCGACCCGCGCCAGCGACAGATCATCCGGCCCCGACCCCTTGGACGAGAGCCATCGGCTCACGTGCGCCATCAACCGCAGCTGATGCGCCGCTGAGCGCCTTCACCGAACCGAAGGACGCTGCTGATGAGTGCGCTCGCGCCGACGCTGCAAGCGTGGTTCACCGACCGGCTGATCGCCCAGCGCAACGTCAACTCGCACACGATCCGCGCCTACCGCGACACGCTCCGGCTGCTGCTCGACTACGCCCAGGGCCGGCTCGGGCGCCAACCATGCCAGCTCGACATAGCCGATCTCGACGCCGCAACCGTCGCCGCGTTCCTCGACCATCTCGAGACCGAACGCGGCAACAGCATCCCCACCCGCAACCTGCGGCTCGCGGCGATCCACTCGCTGTTCCGCTGCGCCCAGCACCGCCACCCCGAACACGCCCAGGACATCGCCCGCGTGCTCGCGATCCCACTCAAGCGGGCCGACCGCGCGATCGTGACATTCCTCGACGAGTCCGAGATCGAGGCGTTGCTTGACGCTCCCGACCGCAGCACCTGGACCGGCAGACGCGACCACGCACTGCTCGTCCTGGCCGTCCAGACCGGACTGCGCGTCTCCGAACTCACCGGTCTGCGATGCCGCGACATTCAGCTCACCACCGGACCGCACGTCCGGTGCGCCGGGAAAGGTCGGAAGAACCGGATCACGCCGCTGACCCCGACCACCACGGCGGTCCTCGAGGTCTGGCTCGCCGAACGGGCCGGCCACCCCGACGAGCCCGCGTTCCCCACCGCCCGAGGCAGCCGCCTCACCCGCGACCCGCTCGATCACCGGATCGCCAAATACATCGACATCGCCGCCCAACGCTGCCCCATCCTGCACGAGAAGCGAGTCACGCCGCACACGCTCAGGCACACCGCAGCGATGCGACTGCTTCACGCCGGTGTCGACACCACCGTCATCGCTTTGTGGTTAGGCCACGAACGGGTCGACACCACACAGATCTACCTCCACGCCGACCTCGCGCTCAAAGAACGCGCGATCGCACGAACCACCCCACCCGAGACCCGCCCCGGACGCTACAAGCCGCCCGACACGCTCCTCGCGTTCCTGCCGGGTAGGCCGGGCGCCTTGCGGCGCCCGGCCCCCCTAAGAACCGGACTAGCGGCTTTCACCGCATCCGGCTCAAGCAAGCCCTGAAGGCCCGCTGACGGG
>Ga0182024_10009566_pt1 | contig 20013 bp, 10 predicted proteins | sample P32metaG_FD_120480 | JGI IMG/M metagenome (GOLD analysis project Ga0182024, IMG submission 120480) | Permafrost microbial communities from Stordalen Mire, Sweden - P3-2 metaG (Illumina Assembly) | ecosystem: Environmental > Terrestrial > Soil > Wetlands > Permafrost | place: Sweden: Stordalen... | reverse complement strand
TCCTCCATCAGGATGTGAAGAGGACTTTCACCTCCAAGCTGTTGAACAATGCTCGGCACACCGAGATGTGGCACGGCTGAAGCCGTGCCCTTCGTACTGAGACGCTTTTTCATTCAGTTTTTTTGCCGTTGCCCCGAGGCAGCAGTTTGTACAGAATGTGCCGTCCCAGCTAAAAGCCGTCAAGCACGTATGCCGTGCCCTTCGTTCGACAGTCTCTTCCCCAAGACTTCATGCGCCGTCTAAGTTGGTGAACTGAAAACCTAATTTGGACAGGTCTGAAGGTCAGCCGCCCCTCCGGGACAAATCGGTAGGTTCTCACGGACACACTGGAGGCCGTACGTTTCGCCGAAGCATGCTGTTGGCCAACTACTTGCACGCCGTTCCGTTTAGGGCAAATGACATGGGTACAGCGTTGGTTGCGTTGTTCCAGGTCCCATTGAATCCCATGCCGTTGTAGGTGCCACCTGCAGGTATGCTGCCGTTGTAACTCATGTTGGTCACCTTAACAGCGGCGCCGCTCTGCGTTTCATTGCCATTCCAGAGCTGGGTTATCGTCTGCCCGTTGGCAAAGGTCCAGGTCAGGGTCCAGTTCGAGAGGGCGGTCGTCCCCGTGTTGTCAATGGTGACCGAGGCGCCGAAGCCGCCTGGCCATTGGTTCGTAATCGTATAGGCAACGTGGCATGCGGAACCGCTGCCACTGGCAGACGAAGTCTGTGCTGCCGCTTGGGCCGAAGCCGGCGATGTGCCGTCCGCGTCCGCCGCTTCTACGATTTAATAGTAAGTGGTGGCGGGCTTGAGGCCGGTGGGTTACAGGTTAATCAATCACGGATACCCTAAATCCATAGTGACACTATCACAGTTACCTGTATCCCTTCAGCGCCGGGTCGCAGCAAGTACGATGAGCCTGCACACGGCCAAACGGGAGATGAAGATACGAGGAGGCGCGTTTGGGGGAAATCCCTAAAGCCCGTTGGCAGTTGGGCTAGATCCTTATGCGTGGCGGAGGGAGAGGGATTCGAACCCCCGTTACCCTTTCGGGTAAAGCGGTTTTCAAGACCGCCTGTTTCAACCGCTCACACATCCCTCCGCGTGAGTGTTATCAATAGCTTACCAGCAGCCGGATACACTGGTGGAGATTACTTCTAGGCTGCTGGGCCACGGCCGGCTGGCCGCTTCATGAGAAGAATCAGGTGAGGATGAGGAAGCGCATTCTGTCGCAGTTCAGACCGTTTGGCGTGGCGGCTGTACTGCTGGGCTGTTGGGTGGCCAAGGCCCAAACTGGCGTCATCACGCACCAGGCTGCCGCCGCACCGCCGGGCAAGTTCGTCGATGTCACGACGGCCAGCGGGGTCCATTTTCAGGGTCAGGCCTACCATACTGCAAAGAAATACCTCATCGAGACAATGGGTTCCGGCGTTGCCTTGTTTGATTATGACAATGATGGGCGGCTGGACATTTTCTTCGCCAACGGCGCACCCTTGACCGATCCAACGGCACCGGGCACGATACCGCGGAAGACCGGTCCCAGAGATTGGAATCGGCTCTACCATCAAAAGGATGACGGAACCTTTGAAGATGTGACCGAGAAAGCGGGCCTGGCCGGAGCAGGCTACGACATGGGCGTGGCGGTGGGCGACTACGATAATGACGGTTACGAAGACCTCTACGTCACGGGATACGGTGGTAACCATCTCTACCACAACAACGGCAACGGCAAATTTGCCGACGTCACCGAGGCTTCCGGGACCGGCGGCAGCGGGTGGTCCACCTCCGCAGCCTGGGTCGACCTGGACAACGATGGGCGGCTCGATCTGGTCGTGCTCCGCTATCTGAAATGGGACTTCTCCGACCTGTACTGCGGTGAACGCCGTGAGGGGTACCGCGCCTATTGCCATCCTGACCTCTTCCAGCCGATCGTTCCCCTCGTTTATCACAATGACGGCAACGGCCACTTCACCGAGGTTGCCGCGAAGATAGGACTCGACCAACCAGGCAAAGGGCTCGGGATTGCAATTGCAGACTACGACCGCGATGGCCACACTGATATTTTCGTCGCCAACGATTCCATGCAGGAGTTTCTCTACCACAACAAAGGTAATGGAACGTTTGAGGAGGTTGGCCTGCCCGCGGGGGTTGCCGTGGATGGAGACGGGCGCACCTATGCGGGCATGGGCATCGATTTTTCTGACTACAATAACGATGGCCTGCCGGACCTGATCATCACCGATCTCGCCAACCAGAGGTACGCAATTTACCAGAACAACGGCGACGGCACCTTCACGTATTCGAGCTATCTGAATGGTGTGGCTGCGGCGACGCTGCTTCATTCAGGCTGGGGTGTCAATTTTCTCGACTACGACAACGACGGCTGGAAAGACCTCATCATTGCGCAGGGACACGATATCGACAACGTCCAGTTGAACTATCCCCAGTTGCGCTACAAGGAACCGATGCTGCTGATGCACAACGACGGCAAGCACCTGGTGGATGTATCGGGCGTATCGGGCGAAGTCTTCCAGCAAGCGTGGGTCGGGCGGGGACTGGCGGCGGGCGACATCTGGAACGATGGCCGCGTGGATGTAGTGGTGACCACCAACGACGGTCCTGCTTACATCGTGCGCAACGAAACCCCCAGCGGCAACCACTGGCTCGGGATCAAACTTGTGGGGCACAAGAGCAACCGCGATGGCATTGACGCGGAGATCAAACTGACCACTTCGAAGGGAATGCAATTCGTTACCGTGTCCACGGCCGCCAGCTATCTGTCAGCGAACGACAAGCGGGCGCACTTCGGGTTGGGGAGTGATGCCGCGGCGCAATCGATTGAAATCCGCTGGCCAAGTGGAACCGTGCAAACGCTCAAGAATATTTCCGGAGACCGAGTGCTGGTGGTGGATGAGCCTTCCACGTCTGAGGCGGCCAAATGAAGTACAGGGCAGCCGAACGTTCGCCGCGTGCAGGAAAGACCGTCCCGCAATTCGAGCATTATCTCTGACAAGGTATACTCGCTGCTGTTAGCTTCTTAATCTGCCCAGTATCCCTTCGGAATGAAGAAACAATCTTCGCATGCAACGCTGACCGACGTAGCTCGAGCGGCAGGTGTAGGAACGACTACCGTCTCGCGGGTGATCAACGGTGGCGAACGTGTCAGCCAGGAGACGCTGGCGCGGGTTCAAGCCGTCATCGAAAAACTTGGTTATCAGCCCAACCAGGCCGCGCGCATTCTTAAGGGAGAGCGGACCAAGACGATCGGGTTGATCGTTCCCAGCATCGCCGACTCATTTTTCTCCATCGTCGCCGAAGCGGTGCAAGAGATCGCACGCGCTCATGATTCGCTTCTTATCGTAACCGTCTCGAGCAATGAACCGGCGGTTGAACTCGAAAACCTCAACGTCCTCATCCGCCACCGTACAGACGGTCTCTTATTCGCTCCGGCCCTTTCTGAAAATCGCAGCCTGGCGAACATGCTCGATGCTCTCTCCACTCCCAGCGTCACCTTCGACCGGCCCTTGTATGGCTCCAGCGTGCCGAGCGTGGTCAGCAACAACTACAAGGGCGCGAAGGACGCGACGCAGCACTTGATCATGCATGGGTGCAAGCGAATCCTCTGCCTGGGTGGAGAAATCGATCTATATACCATCAAAGAGCGTATTCGAGGCTATAAAGAGGCTGTCAAGCAAGCCAGGCTGGATGCCATAGTCGACACTTCTGTTAAGGATTACGAGTCGGCGAAGGCGGCGATCGAGAGCCACTTCTATTCCTCGAATCCCCCAGACGCAGTCTTCGCCCTGAAGAATTTTGTCACCATCTATGCGTACGAAGTATTTCAGAAACTGCATATCAACATACCCAGGAAGGTGGCACTCGTTGGCTTTGATGATTTCGAACTTGCTGCGACGCTTCGTCCTTCGATCAGCGTCGTACGCCAGCCCAGCGAAGATGTAGGCAGGATTGCCGCCGAACTACTCTTCGATCAACTCGTCAACCGCCATCGAGGCAAGCCTGGCGACAAAGCCACGCCGCAACATATCAAGCTGGAAAATCAACTGGTCCTGCGCAACTCCTGCGGTTGCAACATCGGGACGCATTAGATCGGTGGACAAAGTCATTCTTCTGAAGGGGACGGGCTTTTAGAGGGTGTGTGAGAGCTCCATTTCGCTTCAGCCCCTGCGGCTCCACCAAATCAGCTGCTACGGTCCACTAGCCGTGCTTTGGGGTGGAGATAATGAGTCTAATTTCTCGCCGGAAAACGGCCTGCCTACGGTAGTGACTGCCGGGCTTGGCGCCGGCGGTAGAATGGCACGATGTCCAACCGGGCTGGCCCAGTCCCGTAGAGCCTGCCCTGAGCTTGTCGAACGGGGACGGAACAACTGGCCCAGTCCCGTAGGGACGGAACAATCTGTAGCCCGGCACGGCAGTGCCGGGAAATGGTAGAGAGATTCCGAGTCCCGTCAGGGACGGCATAAACGCCGCTCGCGCAATCAATCCCGCAATTCAAATCCATGCCTCTTCAACAACAACTCGAACTCTGTAGCAGAGTCTATCTTTTGATGGTGCTCTTTTTGGCTTGCAATGTACTGCCTCACCGTCGGCACCTGGGATCGGCTGACGCTACACGCGAAATATCCTTCTTGCCATCCAAATCGTACCCCCGGGTGGTCGTTTATCCATCGTGAGGAATTTGCCTTCAACACCTGCACGGCCTTCGCAATGCCGAGAGTTGCTCCCATATCGATCAGGGCGTGTACGTGGTCCTCGATGCCACCGATCGCGACTGCGTGCATGTCATGGTTTTTTGCGATGCCCGCCATGTACGCCCATAGTTTAGGCTGCAGGTCCTCAGGGATCACCTTCAGGCGGTTTTTCGTGCTGAATACGATGTGGACGTGGTTGCTGACGTACGACTGGGCATTGTGTCGTCCCTTCGGGACTCATTTACTTAAACCTCATGTACCCGGCACTCCCGTGCCGGGCTACAGGTTGTTCCTTCCCTTCGGGACTCGCGCGTTGCCAACTGGACTAGGGTTAAGTCTGGTGACATGATATCCATTCCCCGTGTTTGAACGTTCGGTCGCGAGATACGGGCATGCAATGCGTATGCTGTCACCGCATTAACCCTCTGGCGCCCAGCGTATTCTCAATTGGTTACGGCCCGACTAAAGTCGTGCCCTGATACAAAACCAAGTTTTTCAGCGCATCTTCAGCCACTAAGGGGACGACTCCGTCCGAGCAGAGACTTTTCTGGAGCCCGTTGCAGTTCCCGCGCACCCTCTTACTGTGCAGGGTGTGGGTAGTCCACGCGCAGAGTCAGGATCTCGTAGGGGTGGATCGACGCCGTGACCCGATCGGTTCCCGTAACCGTCAGAGGCGATCCCTGGGGCTGCTCCATCAGATTGGTCACCGTCGCTGCCGTGGCGCCTTGAGGAAGGTGAAGTTCCACATCCCCGCTCTTGCCCGCCCACTCATACAGCCGCAGGATCAACCCGTTGCCGTCTTCGGTCTTCTTCATGGCGGTCAAGACTACCGTCTCCGGCTGCACCGTCACGAAAGAGTGTTCCGCAGGCAGCGCTCCGCTGTGCGCCCCCACCTGCATCGCCTTCAGCCGATAGTTGAAATCGTAGCCCTGCCGAACCGTCAGAGCCTGCTTCCAGTCTCCGGCATGCGGATAGAGCGCGTACGTGAAGTGGTGATGCCCGCGATCCGCGTCGGGGTCCGGCCACGTCGGCGACCGCAACAGCGAAAGACGCAGCACGTTACCCTTGGCATCGTATCCGTATTTTGACTCGTTGATCAGGCTAAAGCCATGCTGCCCGTCACCCAGATCGGCCCAGCGCAGAGCCGACACCTCAAACTTGGCATCTTCCCAACTGTTGTTCCGCGTCGTCGGCCGCTCGATCGAACCATAAGGAATTTCATACGTAGCCTTGCTGCTGGAGGCGGCCAACGGAAACGCTGCCTTGAGCAAAATGTGCGTTTCATGCCAGTCGATGTCGTTGACCACATCCACCCGGTCGACCCCGTTGTAAAGCGTGACGTCCTGCACGAACTTCGAGCTTTGCCAGGTGCGCGTCACCCGAATCACAGCCTTCAGCGGCCCCTTCTCCACCAACTCCACCGAGTCGGCCTTATCCAATTTGGTGAAGACTTTATCGAAGTCCGCATCGATATTCCACGCGTCGTAGTCTTTTGGCGTGTCCTTGAAAGCAATCAGCTCGTTGCCGCAGGCTCCTTGCGCCATGGTCTCGAAGTTCGCCTTCTTGTCATACAGGCTCGTGATGCAGCCCGTTTGCGGATCGACCGTTACTTTCAGCGCTGCGTTCTCGATCGTCGTTCCGCTCACCTTCAGATCGCTGGCAAAGGGCCGCTTGCCCGGCACCACGTGCAGCAGCGCGTATCCCAGCGACGGTACGTCTTTTGCTTCCATCAGGAGACGATAGCTGTTCGTCTTGCCATTGCTCGATACGACTTCGGACGGCAGCACGCGATTCTGTGCGTCCAGAACTGACACGCCGTTGGGAGACGCAGAAGGCATCTCGACATCCACCGTCGTCAGACCTGAGCGCTGCCAGGCCAGCGGGTTGAAGACCAGCAGCGGCACTTCCCCGGCAGCGCGGGTGTTGATCCCCGCCTGAATCGTGTGCAGGGCCTCGGTAGAGGCCTCGTTAGTTGCCCAGCGCACATCGTCGTAGTCCTTCTGCGCGTCCTTATAGATAATCCCGATTCCCGAGCCTGCCGCCAGGTCGTGGAATTGATTGAACAGAACCTTCTTCCACGCCTCGTTCAGCTCCGAGCCGGGATACGCTTGCCCCTCCAGCCACGCCAGCGAGGAGTATTTCTCCGCGTTCAGCACCCACTCTTCGCTCTCCCGCATGTTGCGTTTGTGGTTGGCCTGGGTGGTAAAGACTCCACGGTGGTATTCGAAATACAGCTCGTCATCCCAGGTAGGAATGCTGATTTTTCCTTCCGCCGGCGCAGGCGGGTATTGATAACCCTTGGCAATCGACTCGTAGTTCCACACCTTCGAGTCCGCGGCGAGCTTGTCCCCAACATCGTTGAAGTAGCTCTGCGCGATCCCGAACTTCATCTGCGGGAACACTTTATTGGGCTCCATCCAGTGCAGCCCTTGGTCCAGGACCGCCCGCGTCGGTCCTCCGCCGTGATCGCCGCTCCCATACAGATCCATCATTTCCAACATACCCGGCGACTGCTCATGCGCCGTTGCCAGATCTGCGGATAAACGTACCGGGTTCAAATTGTCATTGGCATAATCGTGGGGAAAATAGGAAAGTACTTTGCTTCCGTCCGGTGACTGCCACCAGAAGAGCTTGAAAGGCAGCTTGTTGGTATCGTTCCACGCCATCTTCTGGGTTACAAAATAGTCCACGCCCGACTTCTTGTAGATCTGTGGCAGTTGCCAATTATAGCCGAATGAGTCGGGATTCCACCCTATGCGCACATCCACACCGTACAGGTCCTTGTAGGTCCGTTTACCAATCAGCAGCTGCCGCACCAACGACTCGCCATCCGGCATATTCAAATCGGGCTCGATCCACATGCCTCCGACGATTTCCCAGCGGCCTTCCTTGATGCGGCGATTGATATCCGCGGTCATCTCCGGATATTTCTCCGCCATCCACAGGTTGTACTGCGCTGCCGACTGGGTGTAGGTGTACCTTGGATATTCATTCATCAACTGCAGCGCGGTTCCAAAAGTCCGTTTCACCGCATCGACTGTCTCCGTCCACGGCCAGAGCCAGGCTGCATCGATGTGCGAGTTCCCCGTCAGGTGGAGAGTCGCCTGTTGGAAGGCCGGCTTGAGCGGCTCAAGATCCGACTGCGCCGCGCGCAAGGATGCATCGAACTTCTCCTGGTCCGCGTCATCCAGAACCTTCAGATCAACTGCTCCGATCGCGGTCTCGAGCGTCGCCTTCTCTTGCGACGGATCCTTCCCCAGGAAAGGCACCAGGAACGCACCGGAGAGGAACTCCAGGCGCAGGTCTTCGGGGCTGGGACGCTTAGGCGAGAAGTCGATGCGCATATCCGCGCCGCCAAACTGCTTTTTATCGACAGTCTGCAAAAGCTTGACGGCTACCAGAACCTTATCCCCCGGCTTGGCCTGATCGAGGAACACGATGGGCTCCAGATCTTCGCCCATGGCCACCCGCCGTCCATTGAAGTAGATGATCTGCGGGATCGGGCCATTGGCAGAGGCCAGAAAACGGAACCAGATGCGGCTGCCCGTGAGATCATAACCGTTCAAGGTTTTCGGCACTTCGACCTGGCGCCGATACCACACCGCTTCGTTCCCAGCATCCACGCGCGGTTTGACGATTGGCCAACTGCTGTCGTCAAGATCGACTGCCTCTCCGTGCTCCACGTCCCCAGCATGAAACCGCCACTCAGCCGCCGGAAGGTGGTTCAGCTGGGACAATCTCTCGATCACTTGCTGCGATGGAGTGGAGAGTGTTTTTAGCGCCTGCGCGGTCTGCTCCGCCACAGGATCCCCTTGCGCTCGCGCCGCGGAGGGCAGAAGAACCATGAGAGCGCTGAGGAGCGCGATCGCGAGAAGCCTATACGGAGGAAGGGGACGGTAATTACGAAAAAATGTGGTGAACACGCTACGGCCTCGTGAAAGAAAGACTCGCGAATTATACAAAAAAAAGGGACCATGGGTGGAAACGTTTCCATCGAGCGAAAGCGCTCTATCGTTTTTCAGTGGTGCAAGCAGGCAGGCGGGTCAGCATCTGGCGAACGTCACGAAGTCCCGGGTTGTACAGAAGCGTCTTCTGAAGGGTAGCGCGAGCCGCGGCCGTGTCGCCTGCAATGCATTCCACTTGTGCAAGATTCTTTGCCAGACCGACAACATCTTCATTGCGTTCAAATGCGGGGCGCCAAAGCGAGATCGCTCCGCGCAAGTCTCCCGATTTCGCAAGCAGTGTGCCCAGGTTCGATATTGCGATCAGATTGCGGGGATCCAGTGTAAGGACTTCTTGAAACAATTCCTGAGCCTGCCGGTAGTCCCTGCGCTCTTCGCTCAGAATGCCCAACGCCACCAGTGCATCTTTGTCTCCAGACAATTCAGGCTTGATGGCCTCCAGCCCCTCGTAGGCTTTCTGCTGCAGCACGAAGGTTCCTTCGAGCAACCCCTTATAGTAGGCGAGCGCCACATCGCGCCTCGTCGTACCCGGGGAAAAGACTGGAACGAGCGTCTCACCCACCGCCGGGCCGGCAGCCGCACCGTTTAGAGATGCCGGAGCTTCTGGATATTTCAGGATGCGGTGATCGGTCCAGGCTACGTGCGGAATATTCTCTGCACCGGTTCGCGGCATATGGCAACTGGTGCAGTCGGGATTCTCCGCATGATGCGCGGTGGCAAACGCAGCGCCGGTGTGACAAGCAAGACACTTCTTACGGTAAAACGCCGCTTGCTCCCGCGGCCCAGTGGGGGTGTAGTGGGGATCGTGACAGCTCATACATGACATCGCGTCGCCGCTGGTTCGCTTACACCTGCTCAGGCTTAACTGTTCGACTTCGCTCACGCCGCGCTTGGTTGCACCCTGGCCGCTGTAGACGAAGTAAGCCAGGTAGTCCGAGATGGGATCGCCCGGCTTGAAGTCCAGCGCAGAGTGCCCCGCACGCTCTACCGAGATATCCCCCTCCAGGTGACAACTGATGCAAATAGAATCCCGCAGTCTGGCATTGAGCCTGGAAGGATTAACCACCATCGCCTGACCGCCGGTCATGAGGTGCCGTTGCGTATCTCCATGGCAGCTCTCGCAGGTGATGCCTGCATGGAGAAAGGGCAGCCGACTGTAACGGTTGATGGTGCCGGAATCGCTGTGCTGTACCGCACTCATATGACAGCGCAGACACTCCGCCTGCACAGGTAGTGCAGGCGGCGCCTGGGTCATGGATTCGAGCCCTGGCTTCATGTCGAGACTCTGGGAGGCGGCGTAGTAGGCAACAGGAGACTCAAAGAGGTAGCTATTGAGCGAGTAGAGGTAGGTCAAGCCAAGGTGCCCTGATCCCAGAAAGTACTCGAGCTTCCGGCTCGCAGCGGTCTCCGGGTCTTTCGGATCCTTATAGGTCAACGTGAGTTGCGAATCCTGGAGAGACAGGCTGTAATTCACTCCAGAGGGCTTGTGCTCAAAGGCTCCGGTCTTCAGCCTCTCCCCTGCGAGGCCGCTCGCGTTTGCCATCGGCGTAGCCAGATAGCCATGCAGTATCTTCGCGTGGCACCGGCCACAACTGGCGTCTGCAATGCCCACGGGCGTCACCACGTTAGCCGGGGTTTGCTGTGCGATTCCCAGGACTCCGCCGGACAACGCAAAGGCGAGAAACGCCGCTCTGTATGCCGACGCCGTCGGGCTATTTCGATAGGCCCGGCTTGGCCGGGTGAACCATCGGCAAGCGACAGGATACGCAGAGTTCACTGGTAATTCCTTTGCCTTCCTCGACAGTGTAGATGCGATCCACCCCACTTACCCGTATCTTGTCGAGCGCCCCACTGGGCCAGTGGATTTCGATCGCGTCGACGGTCTTTGCATCGCCCAACCCAAAATGGACCCGGGGATCATTTGACGATGCAAAGCTACCACCGCTGAGGACGTCTCCACGCTGCGTTTGGCTGGAGGATTTCAGATAGACCGTGGCGCCGACAGCATCGCGCGGGCTCTTTGGTCCCCCCAGCAGTCTGAATTCTATCCAGTGATGGTGGTCGTCATCGACGTTGCGCAGCAGGGTGGGTGGCGCATCGATGTTATTCAAGACTATATCGATCTTGCCGTCGTTAAACAGATCGCCAAAAGCGGCGCCGCGCGCGGGAATCACGACCGCAAGCCCCGTGTTTTTGACAGCCGGTACAAGCTCGAACTTCTTTCCCGAAACATTGCGGAAGAGAAGCGGCCGCTCGGCGAAGCTGGTGCCCCAGTCGTGCCGGTCCACTTCCGGGTATACGTGGCCGCTGGCTATGAAAATATCCTTCCAGCCGTCGTTGTCGTAGTCGATAAATCCGTCGCCCCAGCTGAGAAAAGGAATCGTTGTCACAGCCAGACCAACATCCCGGCTGACGTCGGTAAAGCTCAAATCGCCTTCATTGCGATAAAGAACTTTGTAATCGTCGGAGAAGGTGGTGTTCAAAATGTCTAGCTTACCCTTATTTTCATAGTCCCCCAGTGCAATCCCCATGCTTGCCGTGTCGCGTCCCTCACCGTTCACAGCGTAGCCAGACTCAAAACTAAGATCTTCAAAAGTCCCGTCACCTTTATTTCGGTAGAGATAGTTCGGCGTAGAGTCATCGGCAACCAGCAATTCGGGACGGCCATCCCCGTTGAGATCCGCAAATACAGACGTAAGTCCGAAGTAACCGGGTGAGTCGGCCACCCCTGCCTTGACGCTCACATCGGTAAAGGTGCCGTCACCGTTGTTGTGAAACAGGTGATCATGCTCTCCTTTCAGTCCTCGTGGCCCACAAAAGACACTGACCCCACGGTACTGGCAAAAGTTAGAGACGACCCACTTGGAACCGGCCGCGGGAGGATCGTTGAAGTCGTAGTAGGCGTACCCCGGAACAAACAGGTCAAGCTTTCCATCGCCGTCGTAGTCGCCGAACGTCGGACCGGTAGACCATGTGCCCAACGTGACCCCGGCTTTTTCCGCCACATCGGTAAATGTGCCATCGTGATTGTTGTGGTAAAGCCGGTTCTTGCCTACGTTGGTGACATACAGGTCCGGCCATCCATCATTGTCGTAGTCGCCTACGGCTACGCCCACTCCCCAACGATCGTTGGTGACGCCTGCCTTTTCCGCGACGTTGGTAAATGTGCCATCGTGGTTGTTATGAAAGAGCGCTGCATGCGGGGAGGGAGCCTTGCCGCTGAGCGCATCGTAGGTCATACCGTTGACCAGATAAATATCGAGCCACCCGTCGTTGTCGTAGTCGAGCAAGCCGGCTCCGCCCCCCAACGATTCGACAATCAGGGCCTTCGCCGCCGTCCCCCCGATGTACTTCCACGTGGCAAGGCCGGAGGAACGCGAAATATCCTCGAAGACCACCGGGCCCTTCTCTACCATCCCTCCCGCGGTAATAGGGCGATTTTCCGCATCGTGTATCGGCGCGTAGACGCCGGCAGTGCTGGCGCCGCCTTGCTGAGCGGCCATCGGCGCAGGCGGAGTTTGTTGAGCGTGCAGAAACGCCGCAGCGAACAGGAAGCCGGCAGGGAGCCATGCTCCGGGAAAGGCACCGTTCCTAATGCGATGTGCTCTTGATGGAAATGGCATCGCTTGCTTGTCCCGCCACTGCTTCGCTGGCTTCCCGTTGCAGGTCCGCATACGTGCGCAGTTCCTGGTGCGCCTCGGCCGTCTGTCCATCTGCCTTATAGACCTGGGATAAAAGAAAGTGGATCGAGGGTTCTTTGGGGCTCTCCTGTTCTGCCATCAGCAGATCGGGTAACGCTTCCTTTTGCCGGCCCAACTTAATCAGCGCCCGCGCACGGTCGACATGCGCCTGCATGAGCTTGGGACAGCGCTCGATCGCCTGATTCAAAGCCGAAAGAGCGTCTTCTGCGGAACCATTCGCTTCGAGGGTGGCATTCGCCAACTTCCATCTCGCCGTGCAATTGTTGGGATTGTTTTTGAGCTCCGCTTTGAATTCGGTTTCTGCTGATTCCCATTTGCCTGTCACCCAGAATGTGTTTCCCATGTGCTCATGAGTGCCAGGCTGTTGTGGATCCAGGTCAGCTGCCTTCTTGTACTCGACTAGCGCTCCATCGTAGTTGTGCATGCTCTCATCAATCTCGCCGGCTACGATATGCGCGGTCACTGAGTTCGGATCAATCTGGTTGATTTTGCCCAGTGCGTCTTCGGATAGCTGAAGGTAGGTCTTGCCCAGCAGATACCACGCCTGCTGATCTTTCGGATTGCGCTCCAGGTAACTGCGGAGATACGGAGTTGCTGCCTCATAGTTCCCTAAATCTACGAGGTTGCGCACCAAAGCCATCTGTAAGTGGTCATCATTTGGATTTGCGCGCAACGCCGCCTCCAGCATTGGCTCAGCTTTTTCATGGTCGCCTAACTCGTGATAGCTCATGCCGAGCAACGCCGAAGCTGTGGGCATATCCGGATTCAGCTCGAGCCCATGTTTCAGGACCTGGGCCGCATGCTCGTAATCGCGCTCGTTGAAATAGAGCCTTCCAAGATTGTTGTAGGCAGGGGCGAGGTGCGGCGCCAGCTTGAGCATGGCCCGATACTTTTCGATCGCCTCGGCGTTATCTCCGCGCTGTTGAGCGGCTTTGGCCTGCGCGTAAAGTGCCTGAACCTGGGGCGTGACTTCATCTTCGGAGGAGGCTTGAGCGTAGACCTCAATTGCGGATAAAGACAAGCACAGCAGGGCAACCAGAGTGCAAGTCTTACGAGCCTTGTGCAGGCGGGGATTCATTGCAGAATCATTATAGTGGCGGGTCTACGGGATGGGCACAAGAAGGAAAGGCGGGACGGAGGGTAGGGTGGGGTCTATAGAAAGTGGTTGCTGACAGACAGGACTTTTCATCACCTCGAACAGGCCGCAGGGCCGCCCAAGGTCATGAAAAACGCACCGGATCGGTCCGGCAATCGCCCTCTATGTAACCGTTGCCCTTTCTTTTGTCATCCCGAGGAGCCGACTTGCCTGCGGCAAGTTAAGAGTGAAATGAACGCTGGAAATCGATATTGATTCTGTTGGCTTTATTTCTTGTTCATTAGGAGCGAAGCCGACCTGTCCCGGCGTGCCGTGGAGGGATCTGCAGTTCAGCGGACCTTTCGTGGAAATGTTTTTCTAGAGAGCCTAGCGTGCTGCGGGATCCTTTCACGGCCGCAAGACGAATTCGGGCTTGCGGCCATTGGGAGAACCTAGAACTCTAATCGGAAGCCGACCTGTCCTTGCCTATTGATTGGCTTCGTCCCGTTATTTTGATCACCCTGCGTGATCACCTGGCCAAAAGTGCCGTTGCTGGCATTTCCATCAGGAGGAAAAAACTGGGTGCGGTTAAATAGATTGAAGTAATCTACTTGCAGGATACCTGTGAGATGCTCTCCGAAGTAGAAGCGCTTTCTTACGTTAGCGCTCTCGTTGTACAGACCGGGGCCGCGCAGTTCCGGATAGTTTCTCTGGGCATTGCCGAGAACATACTGCGAAGGCGTGAGGGCAAAGGCTGCTGGGTTGAACATCTGCGCTACGCTTGCCTTGCCCGTGAAGTAGGCCTTGGCACGGCTGTAAGATGCGGTGTTGAGGGGGACACCGGGGACGCGGTTTGGACGCAAGACTACATTTGGTCCCGACGTCGATTTTCCCGGATAGGGATCGCCATTTTCCTGGATTCCGTCGTTCTGATTGCAACCGCACAACGGCTGGCCCGCCTCGTAGTCGAGGATCCAACTAATCTGCCAGCCGCCTAATAATTGACCCGTCAATTTGCGATTGTTGAAGTACGTCTTGCCGGGTCCGATCGGCAGTTCGTAGGTCCCGCTTGCCTTGAAGGTCTGGGGCTCGTCGGCACCGGAAACTACCCACTCAGGCCTCTGGTTGTATTTATTGAGAGCGGCGGCGGTAAAACTACTAAATCCGCTGCTGGTGTTGTCCCACAACCTCGAGAGCGTGTAGCCGGCCAGGAAAGAGAGACCGTTGGTGAAACGCTTCTCAACCTCTATCTGAGCTGCCTGGTAGTAAGTGGTTCCGGATGCTTCAAAATTGTTGAAGACATATGAGTACTGCGGGTACGGGGTGAGCGACTGCCCAACTGTCGCCGCGCCGCCGAAGTCGTTTACATAGTTTGTGTAGGGCAACGTATAACCTTTGGCCTGCGCAGAGCCGTCGGCAAAGCTCAGTCCAAGATCGCTTCCCAAACTGAAATACGAAGGATTCAGCTGATTGGGCGTGTTTAATTGGCTGGGAAGGTGGATGACGCGGTTCCCAACCCAGGCCGCGGTCACAAAGATGTCATAGGGTATCCGGCGTTGCACGTTTACGTTCCACTGCTCGCTATAAGGAGCGTATCCGTCTTTCTTGCTGAGGTCGTTGATCTGCGTGCCCACACCAAGCGATGGACTAAAGGGGGTTGGCTGGGGGTTCAGTAGTTGGTTGGTATCCCAGCTTCCGAAAGACGATCGATTTGTACCCGTAGTGCCGCGAGTAAAGGAACCGACCAAAAGATTGCCATAGTTCACTGCAACCTTACTGGTTCCGTATTCATAGGCGCCACCATTCAGGAAAGCAATGCTGAATCCGCCTTGAACAACAGTTTTGTCGTTCACCTGGTACGCAAAGCCTAACCTGGGCCCGAAATGGCCCCAGTGAATATCTGCCCGCGTGTATCCGGCACAGCCATTGCAACTGCCGAATTGCGTAGCGGCGCCTTTTAATCCATCGGCTGCCGGATTCGCTGCCGCGGGATTGAAAAACACAACCAAATTGTTGTTTTCGGTGAAGGGAACCATAATGTCCCAGCGCAGTCCCAGGTTGACTGTGAGCTTGGGGGTCAACTTGATGTCGTCTTGAATGTACGGAGCGATGTCAAGGTTGCGGAGACGCAGCTCCTGGGAGTTCGAGCGGTTGACGGTATCAGGAAGGCCGAGCAGGAAGCTGGCAAACGCGCTGCCGTATTGGCCGAAATTCGGATCGCTGGGGCTTGGAGTAGAGGTGGTCTTTTGGCTGAACGCGAACTGCCCTCCCGCTGTTTGCTCCTCGTTGTCGTCCTGGTAGGCGCGACGGAACTCGCCGCCGATATTGAAGGTATGGCGGCCCCTGGTCCACAACCAGTTGTTCACAATTGCGATACCGAGCTTCCGATTGATGGACTGTAACCAAGACCCTTGCGTGCCCCAATCTGTCAGCTGGTGCTGGCCGTCCCACGTAATGTATGGCGGAATGACGCCATCCTGCACGGCGGGGAAATCGTACTTGGTCTTGTTGTACTGGTTGTTGATCTCGCCCAGCCACCCAAAGCCGGCAGTCATGACGAGATTAGACGTGACTGTATTGTTATAGGTCAGCATAAAGCCGCTGCCCAACGCCGGTTCGTACTTCTGACTGTTGAGTGGATTGGGAGCAACCACAAAATCTGCGGGGGGCGTACCGTCGAAGCTCCAGTTACTAAAACTATTGCGCCACTGGCTGTAATGTAGGGATTGCTTCGCGGTCAGCTGCTGATCGATGGTAAAACCCCAGACGTGTTGGATATGAGGGTTGATGAAGGGAGCGTAGCTCTTGTTGCTGTCCAATCCGCCAGTACCGCTGCCCGGCCGGTCAGGATTGGGAATGAAGGGGATTAAAACCGCCGAATTCGCACTAATGCGACTTGGCGGAATCACATTCAGCCGGCCGTTGTACACGAATTGCTGGCCGGTGAGGGGGTCATAAATAGGGATCAGTGCCCCCGTGGAGCCATTGACGAAGTCAGTGAAGTCGCCAGTCTTTTCAAGTGCCGTGGGCACGGTATTGGGGGAGGTGCTTTCGCTGTTCTGCTTGTACCATTCCTGGCTGTAATGACCCCAGGTTCGATCACGCCCGTTGTAGACCTTAGGAATCGAAATCGGTCCGCCTACCGTAAAGCCATAGTTGTTCTCGTGGTCCGTGGGGGGAGTATTCGAGCCGCCCCACGCCGGACCGTTGAAGAAGCCGACAGAGTCGAAGAAGCTGTTGCGGTTGATTTCGAAGAGATCACCGTGATAGTGGTTGGTTCCTGAGGCCATTTGGTAGGTCAGCGCGCCCTGGCCGAGACCGAATTGCGCGGAGAAGGTGGAGCGCTCTACGCGAAACTCCTGGACCATCTCATAGGGGGGATTAAAGTTGGTTGTGTAGCCTTCAGTCTCCGGCTGGGGGGCGGGAATGCCGTTGTAGACGATCTCCTCTTCAAAGTCCACCCCCCCGCCGATGCGGTGGGAAAATGTGCTGCCCGTGGTTCCGGGGGCAAGAAATTGCAATGAATCGATCTGACGTCCACGGCCGTTAACCTCGTTGGGTAGCGCGGCAACGACCGCCGGCTCGATGGTTGAGCCAAGCTGGGGCTGGGTTGTGTTTAGCGCGATCGCATCAGCCGTGACCTCGACGGTTTCTGTCGTTGCGCCCGCGGCGAGGGCGATGTTGACGGTTGCATTTGTACTGACCTCAACGTTTACCGAATTCTGGACTTCCTTTTTGAAGCCGGTGGCTTCTACGGTGATCGAATACACGCCGGGCGTAAGGCCGGTAACGGCATACGTGCCGGCGCTGCTGGTGGTCGCGTGATTCTGCTGGCCTGTTGCCTGATTTGTGATAGTTACAGTGGCGCCGGAGACAATTGCACCGCTGGAATCAGCCACAAAGCCGGTAATGCCGGCGTTGGCCTGCGCATAAAGAAGCTTCGCGGATGACAATGCGAGGCAAAAGGTAAGAAGGACCAGGCTGGCGGGCGTGAAACTACGAAGACTGCTCCAAACGCTAGGCTTTCGCATCACCATCTCCTAAAAAGAACAGTTTGCCGCTTACCGCACGGGACGGGCGGCAACATGGGCCCCCTGCTGTTTCCCGGTTCGTCGTAAACAATCGTTTTTCTTAGCTAGTGGTATCGTTTCCACTCGCCCGCCACTATAGCAAATTTCAAGCCAACGCTGTCAAGAGAAATCGTGGACCTCTCGGTCTTTATATCGGCCGGGCACTGGCCGAGACCAATGGCTTTCAACACGCAGAAGGCGCAGCTGTCAAAACGGTCCAGGTTGCTAACCTTCAAATTGGGCCACGTCCATCTCGGTGCCGGAACGGAGTTCATCCTGACCATGCGGAGTATGCCCGAATAGCCAGGGCGACTTGATAACATTCGGGTTGGGAGACGGACTATGCGGAGCCTGATTTGCGTAGCTTGCTATTGGTTTGTTTTGTCCGTATGTCTTGCCCAGGGACAATCCGAAGCCGCACAGATCGGGCCAGCGGACGCTCTGTTAGCTCAGGCCAGAACAGCGGTGCAGGCAGGATCGTTTTCGAGTGCAGACGCTATGGTCCGGAAATATCTAGCGCAGCAGGATGCTTCCGCGGATGGCCACTATCTGCTCGGCTACATCCTTTCTCATGAGGGAAAGCCAAAGGAGTCTTTGGCCGAGTACACGCGCGCCGCACAATTGCGCCCTCCTACAGCCAACGACCTCAAGGTGGTTGCGGTGGATTATGTGCTTTTGGGCGATTTCGTGGACGCGGACCGATGGTTGACGAAGGCGCTCAGCTCAAATCCCTCGGATGCGGACGGCTGGTACTATCTCGGCCGCACCAAGTACAACGAGAATCGCTTTTCCGAAGCCATCGATGCTTTTCACACCTGCCTCAAGCTCGATACGCATAACGTAAAGGCCGAGGACAATCTTGGGCTGTCCTATGAGGGTCTTAATCAGACGCAGCAAGCGATCCAGGCCTTTCAAACGGCCATCGCCTGGCAGAGCGGCGCAAGCGAGAAAAACGCTCAGCCCTACCTGAATCTCGGAATGCTCCTCGCAGAACAAGAATCACCGGATGCCGGGCTGGTCTACTTGCAAGAGGCAATCGCATTAGCGCCCCAAAATGCAAAGGCACATGAACAACTGGGACGCGCCTATCTCAAGCTGAAGCGATGGAAAAACTCACAGAGCGAACTCGAAACGGCCGTACAGCTGGCGCCGAATAGCTCCAGTCTGCATTATGAATTAGCTATCAACTATCGCGATCAAGGGTTGAAAGATCAGGCGAGGAAAGAGTTCGACCGTTGCACAGAGCTGAATGCGACCCATTCCTCGGTTGACACTCCAAATCAATGAGTCAAGCTCCCTATTGGAAGGACGCCCCGGTGGGTTTTTTTTAACTCTAATATAGGCTTGACGAGAGCAACCCACCGCCAGCATCATAGCTGCTATAAGCGCTTAGCAAAGGTAGGTTATCCAATGACGAAGCGACCGGCACGTTTTAACTTTGCCTCCGCTCCCGACAGCTGGGGAGTTTTAGACTATCCGGGGCCCTCCTGGGAACAGAGCTATCAGAAGATGCTGGATGAGATGGTGATAGCCGGTTACACCGGGACCGAGCTTGGTCCTTACGGCTTCCTGCCTACCGATCCCAAGCTGCTGGAAACCGAACTCACACCGCGAAAATTGAAGCTGTTGGGTTCCTTCGTTCCTGCAGTCCTGAGCGACCCCGCTTCGACCAAAGTCGTGGTCGAGCACATTCGTAAAGTCGGTGGACTGCTCGCCGCTTTGGGTGCGCCCTTTCTCGTCCTCGCCGACGCACAATCTGAGGAGCGAGACAGAATCGCGGGCCGTGTTCCCGCCGACGGCAGCAAGGGTTGGAACGCTGATCAATGGAAACAGGTGGCAACGGTAGTAGCGGAAGCTGCGAAGGTAACCGCGGACTTTGGTCTGGACCTGGTTTTTCATCCTCACGTATCGACCTACGTAGAAACCATGAAGGAGACCGAGCAATTCTTCGACGTTACGTCCGCCACAGGCATAGGACTTTGCCTGGACACCGGTCACTGTGCCTACGCAGGAGGCGATTCCGCTGAGGAAGCAGAAAAATACCGCGATATTCTTCGTTTCGTTCACATCAAGGACGTCAACGAAACCGTCCTGGCCGAAGCGCGCCGCCAAGAACTGAATTTCGAGCAGGCAATCGAGCTCAACGCCTTCACCATCATCGGAGAAGGCTCAATCGACTTTAAGGAATTCTTCCGTGTACTAGAGAAGAACGGCTATTCCGGCTGGCTGGTAGTAGAACAGGACGTAAAATTCGGCGCCACCAAAGTCCCACCAGTAGAAAGCGTCGCCGCCAGTCTCCGCTACCTGGAACATGTCGTCGGTGCATTGGTCGCCTAACCCCGAAAAAAGCCCAGGGGCTAAAGAGTGTGCGTGAGAACCCACCGATTGCAAAATGAGTCCCGCAGGGACGGCTGAACTTCAGAGCTGTCCAAATTAGCGGATTAACTTGCTTTTTGACGATGTAACTTGTTGATTGCTTTGAAGAGAGATTGGCAGAGCAAAATCAGGTTG
>Ga0182024_10009565_pt1 | contig 20014 bp, 22 predicted proteins | sample P32metaG_FD_120480 | JGI IMG/M metagenome (GOLD analysis project Ga0182024, IMG submission 120480) | Permafrost microbial communities from Stordalen Mire, Sweden - P3-2 metaG (Illumina Assembly) | ecosystem: Environmental > Terrestrial > Soil > Wetlands > Permafrost | place: Sweden: Stordalen... | reverse complement strand
GCGAAAACGAATATATAGCTGGATACGCAAGGAGGCATAATCAGGACGTTTGGGTGATTCCGGACGCACCGCAGATTGAAGTATTTGACAGATTCCGCTCATCAATTCGACGAGACACGCAAAGCATTGTGGTCGGCTGGATTGGCGCTCGGCAAAACGTCGGACCGCTCATTCACTTGGCTGAACCACTGGAAAAATTGTTTAGACGCTATGAGTCTTTGCGCCTGCGGGTAGTCGGCGCCGGTCCCTCGGATATCAATCAACTGCGAAGCCTCCGCCATTCTTGTCGGCCGAGTTTTGATCAAATTGAAATGGTCTCTGAGGTACTTCGATTTGATATTGGACTATTTCCATTGCTGCGCGATGAGGATGGTCTTGCCCGCGGGACGCTCAAAGCCATGGTCTACATGAGCGGGGAGGCCGCAGTTGTTGCTGAATATTTTGGCGAAAACCCGAATCTTATCAACAATAATATTAATGGTCTGTTGGCTTCGTCTCCAGAGGAATGGTACGATTGTCTAGAGAGATTAGTAATTGATTCTCCAAGACGAAACATTATTTCCCGAAATGGATTGGAGACTATTCGTGATAAATTCACCGCTGAGAGGATTTTTGAGAAAATGATTGAGGTATATGATGCTACTTTGGATTAGCTGATCAAAAAATAGATAGAAATCATTGTTTTACCTATCCATATCGCGTTGGGCGACGGTTGACGACAGGCGCGTGATCGTCCGCCGCCGCTGTTGGTCGTCCATGCAGGCGAAGTGAATTTGTTGCATCAAGGTGACCAGCTAGCGGCGCTCGAAGTCGTTCCGGCTAACGACACAGCGGCCGTCGCCGTTGTTATACCCTGTTGGAACGCCGCGCCGTGGATCGCGCGCGCCATCCAAAGTGTATTGGACCAGGACTATGCCGAAGTGGAGGTTATCGTCATCGATGACGGCTCCACCGACGCTAGCCTGGAGGCCGTCAAAGCTTTCGGCGATCGGATTCGGTGGTCGTCGGGCCCCAATCGTGGCGCTTGCGCCGCGCGCAACGCCGGCCTTGAGATGGCGCAGGCCGACTGGGTGCTGTTTCTCGATGCGGACGACTATTTGGAGCCCGGTTTTGTCTCGGCGGCCCTGGCCGCGGGCGGGGACCTAGCGGTCGACATGATTGTCGGCGCCTCCAAACGCGAGCGCCCCGGCGGCTCGGTCATTATCGACGCTTATCCGCCCGGCTGGGGCTCCGAAGATATTCTGCCGCGGTGGTTGGGTGGGCGCTATGTGCAGACCGGCGCCATTGTTTGGCGCGCCGAATATCTGAAATCCATCGGCGGCTGGAACCCTAAGGTTCGCAGAAGCCAGGATATCGAGCTCGTCCTTCGCGCCCTGTTGCTCGGCGCCAGGGCCCAGACGGTGGATGCTGGCTATTGCGTGTGGATCGATCACGCCAGCCCGTTACGCATCGGCTCCCAGAGCGGACGCGACGCGATCGAGTCCGAGCTCGATTTCCATGAAGAGCTCTTGACGCTGATCGGGCCCTCTCGTCCGTCGCTCCGTCTGCCCATGGCCACTAGGTTCCACGCCTTGGCCGAGCAGGCCTATTTTCGCGGCTATGGCGACTTGGGAGACAGCGCAATGCAGCGATCAAGGCAGCTCGGGTTCGACGGCCGCGTCGGACCTTGGCGCAAGCGCATCACCACCCGGCTGATCGGGTCAAAGGGCTATGCCGGAATAAGGCGCGCAAAGGCCCATCTGCTGTCTCGATTAAAGGCCTTCCGTGCCCGCTAGATCGCCGTCACCCAAACGCTTTGGACCCCAGGCCTATGGCCGGTACCGAAAGCGGTTCAATCACATCGACGGCTGGATCGACCGCCTCACGGCTGAAGTTCTCTACCGCCTTTCGGTCGAGCAGGTTCAGTTGGGCTGCAGGGGTTCGATCGTGGAGATCGGCATCCACCACGGCAAATCGTTCATCCCGCTCTATCTTGGCTGCGCAGCGGACGAATCGGCGATCGCCATCGATCTTTTCGAAGACCAGGGCGCTAATATCGACGGCTCCGGCAAGGGCGACCTGCCGGCCTTTCTCATGAATGTCGAGTTGGTGTGTGGATCCGCCGAGGGCATCCATGTTCTGGCCACATCGTCGCTCGATGTCGAACCCGCCTCGCTCTTGGCCTTGGCCGGGCCGGCCCGAATAACCAGCATCGACGGCGGCCATACCACCGACATTACCCGCAACGACCTGCAGATCGCCCAGGCGATTACTGCGGAGGATGGCGTCATCGTGCTCGACGACGTCTTCAATCCCTTCTGGCCAGGCGTCATGTCCGGCCTGTGCGAAAGTCTCCGTCGCGGCGAATTGGAGTTTGTTCCCTTTGCAATCGTCCCTGGAAAGCTGTTGTTTTCGAAGCCTGAAATGGTGAACCGCTATAAGGAATGGCTCCGCCAGCGCTTTGGCGGTTGGGTCGACTTCGGGAAGGAGGCGTTCGGGGCTGAGGTGTTGGGATTGGGCGTGAGCGGATATTCGAGGCGCCGGGCGTTGAAGAACACGCCGCTTGGACAACAATTTAAACGCATTGTTCGCGGGCATGCCTAGGCCATGCGACCAAGGCTTCTCTTCCTGCAATGCACCAACGCCGCCTATTATCCTCCCATTCTCAACGCCGCAAAATTGGCGGCGGACGCCGGGTGGCGGGTGACGGTGTTGAGCTCTACTGAAAGGTCCGGTTCAGCGATCGTTCCGGGGCGTTATCCGGGTGTTCGCTATCTGGCGCCCCCGAAACGGGCTAGCAATGCGATCCGGCAGCTCGACTTTGTCGCTTTTCTGCTCTTCGCCGTCGGCCTGGCCGTCCTGCTCAGACCCAAGCTGATCTATGCCTCCGATCCGCTGGCCGCGGGGCCGGCGCTTCTGGCCGCACGGCTAAACAAGGCGGTCGTTGTCTATCATGAGCACGACGGCCCGCCGGCGGGAGGGCTTAAGCCGCGACTTGAGACATGGCGCGCCCAACTGGCCCGCAGAGCGCGCCTGGTGATCACGCCGAACCGGGAACGCGGCCGACTGATGCAACAGCAGATCGGATTTACGCCTGAGCGATTGAGAACCGTCTGGAACCTGCCGCGGCGCGCCGAACTGCCGCCGTTTCCAGCCGTCCCCCCCGCCCCGCCTCTAATCCTCTATTTTCACGGCAGCATCACGCCTGACCGGCTGCCGCGGACGGTGGTGAGGGCGGTGCTGGCTTTCAAGGGCAAGGTCATTCTTCGCATCGGCGGCTATGAGGCGCCCGGCGCACGCGGCTATGTTCAGGAGCTTGTCGCCCTGGGCCGGGGGACGGACGGCCGCGCCCTGGTCAACTATATCGGGCCGATCGCCGAACGCCCCGATCTCCTGGCCGCCGCTGCTCACGCCCACGTGGGCCTGGCCCTGATGCCGCTCGGGTCGGACGATGTGAACATGCGGCACATGGCGGGGGCCTCGAACAAGCCCTTCGACTATATGGCCGCGGGCCTGCCGGTCCTGGTGTCCGACCTTGAGGAATGGCGGGACCTTTATGTGGCGCCAGGCTACGGCCTAGCCTGCGATCCGGACGACGCCCAATCGATAATAGAGGCGCTTCGATGGTTCCTGGGCCACGGCGCCGAGCGCCATGCCATGGCCGCCCGGGCCCGGGCCAAGATCGAGGCGGACTGGAACTATGACACCGCGTTCGCGCCGATCCTGGCCGAGCTGGCCCTAGCCTGATGGGCCTTCCATGACCTCCGTCCGCCGCATCGCCTTTCTGAACACCCACCCGATCCAGTATTTCGCGCCGCTATACGCCTATCTCAACACGGCGCCGGACCTATCGGTCACGGCCCTGTACCTGTCCGACTATTCCATCCGCGGGGCCTTGGATCCGAGGTTCGGCCGCACGGTGAAATGGGATATCGACCTTCTGGCCGGCTATGACGCGCGTTTTGTCGGGGGCGCCGACAAGCGCGACCATTGCGAGGGATTCCTGTCCATGCTGGCCCCGGCGGTCTGGGGCGAGGTGGCGCGCGGCCGCCTCGACGCTCTGGTGGTGCATGGGCATACGCCGGCCGCCGTGCTGCTCGCGGTTGCGGCGGCCAAGGCCTCGGGCGTTCCAGTCTTCACCCGCGGCGAGACCCATCTGGGCTTGCAGCGCTCCCCTCTCAAGGCTGTCCTGCGCCGCCCGGTCATGCGCGCCTATTACGGCCAGATGGCCGGCGCCCTGGCGATAGGCGCGGCCAATCGAGCCTTCTATCGCGCAATGGGGGTGCCTGAGGCCAAGATCTTTTCCGTACCCTATACGGTGGACAATGAGCGGTTCATCCAGGCCTCAAGCTTGACTGCCGACCAAAGGACCGCTGAGCGCAAGGCTCTGGGGGTGGAGGATGATCTGCCCATTATCCTCTATGCGGCCAAGTTCTTCGGCCGGAAGCGGCCCGACGACCTGATCCGCGCCGCGGCGCGGTTGCGCGATGCCGGCGAGGCCTTTCATCTGGTGATGATCGGCGCTGGCGAAAGGGAAGCCGATCTGCGGGTTCTGGTCCAGACCCTGGCCCTGAACAATGTGACCTTCCCCGGCTTTGTCAATCAGAGCGTCCTGCCGCGCGCCTACGCCGCCGGCGACATCTTCGTGCTGCCCTCGGACAACGAACCTTGGGGCCTGGCGGTGAACGAGGCCATGTGCGCTGGACTGCCGATCGTCCTGTCCGAAGAGATCGGCTGCGCGGTCGATCTGGTGCGGGACGGGGTAAATGGAAAGACCTTCCCCGCCGGCGACGTCCAGGTACTGGCCAACGCCCTGCAACCCCTGGTTCGCGATCCGGAGGTTCGCCGCCGCATGGGCGCGGCCAGCCTCAAGATTATTTCCCACTGGAGCTATGCCGAGTGCCTTGAGGGCATCAGGGCGGCGCTCGCCAGCGTGACGCTATGATATTGGCTATTGTCGGCGCCTTCAGCGGCACCCACTTGGGTGGAAGCTTGGCGCGCGCGGCCGACCGGTTAGGCATTGAGACTTTGCTCCTCAACACCGCCGAAGCGTCCCGCGGACCACGCCTCTTGAGCGCCCTGCGCTGGCGGTTCGATGATCGAAAGGCCCTGTGGTTGGAGCGCTTTTCGCAATCCGTTGCCGAGGCCTGCACCCTGGCGCGGCCGGACATGTTGCTCGTCACTGGTCCAGCGCCGGTCACGGAATCGGCTTTGCGTACGCTCGGGAAGATCGGAGTCTTCCGCATCAATTTCTCGTCGGACGACCCCTGGAACAGGGGTATGGGCTCGCATTGGCATCGGCGGGCCTTACCGCTCTATGATGTGGTGTTCACGCCGCGGCGGGCAAACCTTGAGCAATTGCAAGGCTTGGGGTGCCGGGATGTCCGCTATCTGCCCTTCGGCTATGACGACGCCCTGTTCGCACCGCCGGATGACCTGAAGGGCATCCCTTCTCACGAGGTCCTGTTTGTGGGCGGGGCCGACCGGGATCGGGTGGAATTCTTCCAGGCGTTTCTGGCCAATAAAGGACCAGCCGTCACCTTGGTGGGGCAATACTGGAACCAGACAGCAGCGCTGCGGCCATTCTCCCTGGGACCGCGTGAGCCTGAGGCTCTCCGCGCATTGACCGCGGCAGCCAAGGTGAATCTGTGCCTCGTGCGCCGCGCCAATCGCGACGGCCACGTCATGCGAAGCTTTGAAATCGCCGCGATTGGCGGTTGCATGCTGGTTGAGGACACAGTCGAGCATCGGGACATTTTCGGCCCCGACGGTGAAAGCGTGGTCTATTTCCGCGATCCCGCCGAGGCGGCTGCCAAGAGTAGGGCGCTGATTGCAGATCCGGGCATGCGGGCTCGCTTGGCTCGAAACGTGCGTGAGCGGATTGCGCGCGACGGCAACACCTATCGGGACCGGCTGGCGTGCATGATCGCGCCATCGTCAGGGCGGCCAAGTCAGGACACAATGGTCGACCTTCGGGGAACCGCGCCGTGACCTTTCTTCTGTTTATTTGGATTGGTCTGCTGGCGGCGCTGGTGGTGTGGGCGATCCGCAAACCGGGCGAAGGCGGCACACTGACACTGGCCTATTTCCTCGTCCTGTCACTCATCCACGTGCCGGGCGCGTTAATCTTTGTCGATCCGTTCGCCGCCGTTCCAGGCGCCGGCGCTTCTTTGGTTGGATTCCAAATGACCGTGATTGGGCTGACGGCTTTTGTCAGCGGCGCCATCCTGTCTCGGAGTTGGAATCGGCTGCCATTTGCGAACACGAATTCTGTTCAAGCCGTGCAGCCAAAGTCGTTTGAAGGTATAGGGTGGACCATCTTCTTAACCGGTGTCGCGTCTTACTTTGTTCTACTCCCGTTGGCGACCTTGATCCCTTCTCTGACCTCGATTGTGGCAGCCTTGGGCACTTCGATTGTCGTCGGACTTTGGCTTCGGCTGTATGGGGCGGCGCTAACGGGAGATCGACACAGAACCCTTACAACCCTCGCCATCCTGCCGTTGCTTCCAATCGCCACACTGGTGAACGGCGGTTTCATCGGATTTGGCGTGTGCTGGGCGATCAGCGCCGTTGCGTTTCTATTCGTCATTACCCATCGCAAGCGTTGGTTCTTTGTATCGGCGCCCTTCGTCATCTTCTTCTCTCTGTCCCTATTCGTCACTTACATGGGTCAGAGAACCGGCATCCGGGACCTGTTCTGGAATCAACATGCAGGAATCGTGGAGCGCCTTGATCGTATTTCGACACTGGTAACGCAGTTCCAGGTTCTCGATCTTGCGGATCAGGATCATATCGCTGCTCTGAATGATCGTCTGAATCAGAACTATTTTGTCGGGACAGGCATTCTGCGTCATGAATCGGGAGCGGTCGACCTGCTCCATGGGGCCACGGTTTCACCCTTGGCCCTGATCCCCAGGGCGGTTTGGGCGGACAAGCCAGCCGTCGGCGGCGGGGGTGACGTGGTGTCCCTCTTCACCGGTATTTCGCTCTCCCGGACCAGCAGCTTCGGCGTGGGACAGGTACTAGAATTCTATATGGATTTTGGCCTACCCGGGGTGATCGGGGGGTTCTTCATACTTGGCTTCATACTCCGATGGCTGGACTTTGGGATTGCCCGCGCCCTGGCTGCTGGAAATATGCGAGGGTTCCTCACGCGCTCCATGATCGGGGTGTCGATGCTGCAGCCCGGCGGGAACCTCGTCGAGGTCATGGTGGCCGTCGTCGCAAGCTTTCTGGCCGCGAATTTGCTCTTCACGTTCGTGCTTATGCGCCGTGGCCAACAAGGCGGCGCCCACATGCGTGACGCCGCACAATTCGCTCCAGATCCCAATCGAGCCTATCGGTCGCCCAACACTTGAGGATTGCGATCGCAACCGCCGGCCGCTTCCATGTGCTCGATCTTGCGCGGGAACTGGAGCGCCTGGGGCATGACGTCCGCTTCTATTCCTACGTACCGCGCGCGAGAGCTCGTGGTTTCGGTCTGAAGGATGAATGTCAGGTTTCGCTGCTGCCCTACGCCCTGCCGATGCTTATCTGGGAACGACTCGCCCCGGATCTTTGGCCTCGTGCTCGGGAAAGGTGCCTGCGGGCGGCTCTCAATTGCGCCGTGATCTTGCGACTCCAACCCGGCGACGTGTTCATCTGCATGTCGGGCGTCTATCTGGAGGCGGCCCGCCACGCCAAAACGAGTTTTGGCGCGCGGATATGGCTGGAGCGTGGAAGCCGGCACATCTTGTCGCAGGATGAAATCCTCGCCGCCATCCCCGGGGCGCAGAGGCCCAGCGCCGATACGATCAGCCGGGAGCTGTGCGGCTACGACCTCGCCGACCGCATCGTCATTCCATCGTCTCACGTTGGGGAAAGCTTCCAAAGGGCTCCTGCGGCCTATGCCAAACTCTTTCGCAACCCCTATGGCGTGGACCTATCCATGTTCCCCGCCACGGCCCACCAACGGAATGGCGCCGTCTTTACTGCCCTCTGCGTTGGAAGCTGGTGCCTGCGCAAGGGCTGCGACGTGTTGGCGGCTGCGATCCGTCAGAATCCTGGCGTTCGCTTGGTCCATGTCGGAGAACTTGGGGATTTGGCCTTTCCGTCCGACGCCGATCAGTTCATCCATTATGATCCTGTTCCCCAGAACCATTTGAAGCAGCACTACGCCCAAGCCGACATCTTCGTCCTGGCGTCCCTGGAGGAAGGTCTCAGCGTCGTTCAGGCCCAGGCGCTCGCCAGCGGCCTGCCCCTGATCTGCACCGACCGAACCGGGGGAGCGGACCTTGCCCACACGCCCTCATTGGCGGAACGCATTATGGTTGTCCCCCATGGCGACATAGACGCTCTGGCGATGGCGATCGCCAATCTTCGCTGTCGCCTTGAGGCGGGAGGCATGCCTCCGATCACTGAAGCGGACCGCCAGACATTGTCCTGGGCGGCCTATGCCGCGCGCTACAATGATGAACTGATATCGTGACGCGCGGTTCGACCAGATCCACTTAACGCCTTTTGCTGCCGGAGCTCAGCCTTGGACAGGGACTTTCTGGTTCGCCTTTTTGGCTTCGGCGCCACGCTCATCCATGGGGATCTCCTTGTCCTTGACCGGTGGCGCTGGCTCAAACGGCGGCTGCCTCGCACGGCCAACAACGAAACGCTCATCGATATCGGCTGTGGCAACGGAGCCATGTCCATCGGGGCGGCGATACGGGGCTATGCAACAATCGGATTAAGTTGGGACGAGTCCAATCAGGCTTCCGCCACCCGCCGTGCTCGCCTCTGCGGCGTCAACCCGACCTTCCCAATTCAGGACGTGCGGAAGCTGGGCGAACAATCCTCATATTTCGGTCAATTTGACGTGGCCATTTGCTTCGAGAACATCGAGCACATTCTCGACGATCTTAAGCTGCTCCGGGATATCGAACGCTTGCTGAAGCCCGGCGGCCTCCTGCTCCTGACCACGCCCAATTGGTACTATCGGGAAATGTCGGCGGGGGAGCGTGGCCCGTTTCGCCCCATTGAAGACGGCGGCCACGTTCGCAGAGGCTATACACCCAGTATGATCCAGGAATTATGCGACAAATCCGGCCTTTTCGTAGAAGAAATTAGTTCCTGCAGTGGATTCTTCAGCCAAAATATCACGATATTCCACCGAACGTTCCGCCGCTTCGGCGTTTTTGGCTGGATATTTACGTTACCGCTCAGGATCATTCCGTCTTTGCTTGACGACATCTTTTCCAAGATAACTTCTTGGCCGGACTACAGTCTATGCCTCGTCGCCTATAAGCCGAGATTTAGCCCCAATCCCCCGGGGCCATAGGTTATGCGGCTTGCACCTTGTGCGGCCAGGTCCGGCTGACAGGGCCCATTGCAGCCATGGCCGATCGGCTGTCACACACAGCCCTCTATAATAACGGTTCTCGCACAGAGCCGGATCACGCACGTGTTGATGAACATAGGAGTTACGATGGGCAAGCTGGACTACTTCATACAATCCGCAGCCAGACGATTTGATCGGCGTCGCCTGATATGTCCAAATTGCGGCAGCAAAAATAGCAATCGTCTTGAACGGAAAGTCTTTGTAACAGAGCTTCATCGTTGCCATGAATGCTTATTGATGTTCAGAATACCGACAGATGATCCTTTCGAATCAGAATCATTCTATAATGGAAAATATTCTGAAGGATTCACGACCGATTTGCCGAGTGACGTCGAATTGAAATCCTTGCTGTCGTCTGGATTTGCGGGACTGGAGAAGGATTACTCAAAATATATAGCCATAATTAGGGCGTTAGGTGGAAGCGGCGGATCCAAGCTCTTAGATTTTGGCTGCTCTTGGGGTTACGGGAGCTATCAGTTCGCCAAGGCCGGATTCGACACCCTGTCCTACGAAATCTCACGGACGCGCCGCGAGTATGGCGTTCTCAATCTGGGCATAAACGCCCTTGATGATTTCGATAGCTGGGCCTATTCGGTCGCCGCCCAGGGGTCGATCGACATCTTCTTTTCAGCCCATGTTCTCGAACATGTGCCGTCGCCGATCAAGATCATCAACCTTGCGCGCAGAGTTCTGAGACCGAGCGGGCTGTTTATCGCTTTCTTCCCAAATGGGTCAGCAGCCGGTCGCGCCGCGAATTCAAATTGGAATCAACTCTGGGGTAAGGTGCATCCTAACCTGCTTGACGATATATTCTTCAATTCCGCTCTTTTTGATTTTCCACGAGTGTTTGGATCAACGCCGTACAATCTTCCATCCTCGGCAATGGATTTGTTGCTATCCAAGAAACCGTACGTCCAATACATGGATTCGCTACGCGGCGATGAAATTGTGGTCGCAACCCGATTCTAGGGTAGCAACATTTCGGGTATTGGTTCGCTGAAGATTTCGATCTTCTGGGTGTTATCGGCCGTGAATTTCCCGCCGCGCTTTCGGTAGCGCAGCGATCATTAATCTCGCCTATAGCTTATCGATAGGTACGCCATGTTAATTCTCGGCCTCAACGCTTTCCACGCGAACGCGGCTGCCTGCCTCATTCGCGACGGCAACCCCGCGCGACTGGTGAGGTGCTTAGAGTCGTTTGGAAATTCCATGACCGGACTCCGTTGGTCAGGCACCCAGGTCATATATGTTGGATTCCGGCCGTCTGAATCGGTCGAAAACCCGCTTCCGCTCGTTCCATCAACCACAGAGGTGATCTCAGTTGAATTTCCGAACGGACTCTAAGCGCGTACTGGTTACCGGAGGGGCCGGCTTCATCGGCTCGTTCCTGTGCGAGCGATTGCTGGCTGACGGCTGCGAGGTGTTGTGCATCGACAACTTCTTCACCGGAACGCGAGCCAATGTCGCCCATCTGTTGCCGCACCCGATGTTCGAGTTGCAGCGGCACGACGTGACCTTTCCGCTCTATGTGGAGGTCGACGAAATCTACAACCTCGCCTGCCCCGCCAGCCCGATTCACTATCAGTTCGACCCTGTGCAAACGACCAAAACCAGCGTCCACGGCGCCATCAACATGCTGGGTCTCGCCAAACGGGTGCGAGCAAAAATCCTCCAGGCCTCGACCTCCGAAGTTTATGGCGATCCTGCGGTCCACCCCCAGACCGAGGATTACTGGGGCAACGTCAATCCGATCGGCCCGCGCTCCTGCTACGACGAAGGCAAACGGTGCGCCGAGACTCTGTTTTTCGACTACTGGCGACAGCATAAGGTCCGTATCAAGGTGTCGCGCATCTTCAACACCTACGGCCCACGCATGCACCCCAATGACGGGCGGGTGGTGTCGAATTTCATCATCCAAGCGCTTAGGGGCGCCCCCATCACCCTCAATGGAGACGGCGGCCAAACGCGTTCTTTCTGTTTCGTCGATGACCTGGTCGAGGGGCTGATGAGACTGATGGCGACGGGCGACGATGTGACCGGGCCGATCAACCTTGGCAATGCTGGCGAGTTCACCATGCGCCAACTCGCGGAGATGGTCATCGAACTGACCGGATCGAAATCCAAATTCGAGCTACGTCCTCTCCCCCAGGACGATCCCAAAAAACGTCAACCCAATATCACCATCGCCCAAGAGATACTCGGTTGGGCGCCGGTCACGCCGCTGCGCGAGGGGCTGGTAAAAACCATCGCCTATTTCGACGACATGCTGCGGGCCATGCCGGCCCCACCGATCACGGCTCAATGAACGATAAGGCGTTTAGCGGCACCGTTTTAGTCACCGGAGGCGCCGGCTATGTCGGCAGCCACTGCTGCAAAGCGTTTGCACAGGCCGGCTGGAAGGTCGTGGTGTTCGACGACCTCTCGCGCGGCTGGCGCGATTTCGTGCGATGGGGCCCATTGATCGAAGGAGATATTCTCGATCCGAACGCGCTATCGGCCGCCATGGCCGAGGTCAAGCCGGACGCTGTCGCCCACTTCGCCGCCCTGGCCTATGTCGGTGAATCCGTGACCGAGCCCGCCGCCTACTACCGAACCAACGTGGTGGGAACGCTCAATGTGCTCGACGCGATGCGGGCAAGCGGTGTCGACAAGATCGTCTTCTCTTCGACCTGCGCCACCTACGGCGTTCCGGTTCGTACGCCGATCGATGAGGACCATCCCCAGTCGCCGATCAACCCTTACGGCCGTTCGAAGCTGATGGCTGAGACGATTCTGCGCGACCACGCCTCCGCCTATGATCTTCGCTATGTCGCCCTGCGTTACTTCAACGCCGCCGGCGCCGACCTGGATGGGGAGATCGGCGAGCATCACGAACCGGAAACCCATGTCATTCCGCTCGCAATCCACGGCGCGCGACGTGGCGACAGCAGCTTCTCGATCTTCGGCGATGACTTCGACACGCGCGACGGCACCGCCGTACGCGACTACATCCACGTCGTCGACCTCGCCGACGCACACTGCCGAGCGCTGAACTACCTTAAGCAAGGCGGACGCAGCGATGTGTTCAACCTCGGCGCCGGCGTGGGCACGACGGTGCGCGAGATCGCCGCTGCGGTCGCCAATATCGCCGGCCGGCCGCTCGCCCGCACGATCATCCAGCGCCGCGAAGGTGATCCGCCCAGTCTGGTCGCGTCAGCCGAAAAGGCGCGCGCGGTGCTGGGGTGGGCTCCCCGGCATTCGGATGTCGGCACGATCGCGCGCTCGGCGTGGGGCTGGCATGAGCGGGACGGCGGCGCTGCATGAGCCATGCCTGCAGCATCCTGGCCTTGGTCTCCGACGCCTTTGGCGCTGGAGTCGAAGTGGCCCGGCCGGAATCCAATGCTGCGGATCGGCCCGAAAGGTGCTCCGGTGTTGGCCGCCCACCTTATGACTAAATGAGCCGACCTCGCACGTGAAAGCGTTCTGCAGTCGCCACGCGCTGCTGCATGGCCAGCAGATCGCGGACGAAAATGGTGTTGTTTTCTGCGCGCTCTATTCCGCTGGAAGGCGTCAGCCGGCGCATGAACGGTTCATAGGTGACAGTTTGAAAGCCACAACCAATCATCGTCTTGTAGATTTCGTCTCATGCGAACCATAGCGCTGAGGCGCGGTTCCCATCTCTATGGTGGCTGCGAACATGGCCGGATCCTTTAACCATTGAGCCGCGCCGCTGCTTGCTTGAGCTTGCGTTGGGCCTCTTGGAAGTTGACATCAATCTTCACCAAGTCTCCGGTTTCGTGCAGATTCCACAGCGGACGCCAGCACTCCCGCCCCTTCATTTCGCCGAGCTTGCGCTCGATTCTAGCCCACCAATCGATGCCTGATTTGAACATTCGCCCAGCCAGTCGGGGTTCACTCATCTCAATCGCCGCGACTTGAGCTGCGTGGCATGAGTTCTCTGTTTGTCACCCATGTCGTGCCCAGTCTCGCGGCGGCCTACGGCGGGCCAGCTTATAGCGTACCTCGACTCTGCCAGGCGCTTGGAGCGGATGCCGACGTCAAGACGACGCTTCTGTCGGTTGTGGACTCTTGCGAGGAACCCTCTGAACAATCCCGTGAAGGCTTCCGAAACATCAGTTTCGTTCACGACTATTCCCACATTCCTCTCGTTCGGACTCTGCGTTTGTCAAAATCCCTAAAATGCGCGCTCGACGAATGCGCATCTGAAGCCGATGTCGTTCACAACCACGGCCTGTGGGTGATGCCGAACATTCAAGCCGGGTGGGCCGCCCGACGCGCGGGAAAGCCCCTCATCATCGCGCCACGCGGCATGCTCAGCCCCGTGGCTCTGTCATTTTCGCGCCGGAAGAAGCGAGTGATTTGGCGCCTTGCGCAGGGGGCCGTGGTCCGTGGCGCCGCTTGCATCCACGCGACCAGCGAGGCCGAATATCAGGATGTCCGCGCGGCCGGCATTTTCAACCCGGTCGCGGTTATCCCCAACGGGATCGATCTGCCAATGCAGGATGAGAAGGTCACCTGGGCCCGCGGGGCGGAAAGGATCGTCCTGTCCCTGGGCCGAATTCACCCCAAGAAGGGGCTCGATCGGCTCTTGCGCGCCTGGGCGAAGGTGGAGGCCGAAATCCCCGGTTGGCGCCTGAGGATCGTTGGCCCCGCGGAGATGGGGCATGACGAAGCGCTTCGCGCCTTGGTCAAGGAATTTGGTCTTTCGCGCGTAACCATTGAAGACGCTATCTACGGAGGGGACAAGCTGCGCGCCTATCGTGGGGCCGATCTCTTTGTCCTGCCGACCTTGAACGAAAACTTTGGGCTGACCGTCGCGGAGTCTTTGGCGGCGGGAACCCCCGTCATTTCAACGACCGGAGCACCTTGGAGTGGCCTGGAGACCGAGGGCTGCGGCTGGTGGATCGACCAGGGTGTTGAACCGCTAGCGGCGAGCTTGGCGACCGCCATGGCGCAACCCCGGTGGGCGCTGAAGGCGATGGGGGCCAAAGGACGTGCGTGGATGGAGCGGGATTTCTCATGGATGCGTGTCGCCGGGGACATGCTGGATGTCTATAGCTGGCTGACCAAATCGACCGGGGCGCCGCCCACCATACGCTTAGACTAAGTGTCTCTCATAAACTCAATTAGCCTGCGGCCACCTACGTGAGGAACTAACGATGCGCAAGGCGTTCAAGAAAACGGCGCTGTATCACCACTTAGAGTGGTCTCCACTGCATCGCTTATTTATATCAATAAATAATTCAGCCTACGATGCAGCTCAAAACACCGAGATGGAATTTTATCGGCAGTTCTTGAGGCCAAAGGCACTTGTGTTCGATATAGGGGCAAATAACGGTTCCAAGTCCGAAGTATTCCTGCGCCTGGGCGCGCGTGTAGTGGCTGTAGAACCTGATAGCCGATGCTGCCAGCTATTACGGAACCGCTTTGTTTTTCAACGCCGTTTTGGATTGGTGCCCAATGCGGCTGGAAGGACTTCTGGCAAGTTAGAGTTGTTTGTTGATAAGCCGGGGTCAGCTTACAATACCTTTAGTCCCAAATGGCGCGACCTCACGCACAGCAGGAGCTGCGCAAGCGCCTATGTTGATGTTACCACAGTTGACGTGATGATCTCTGATCATGGACTCCCCGACTTTTTGAAGATCGATGTGGAAGGTTTCGAGTATGACGTGTTGTTAGGCCTGACGATGGCCGTTCCTATAGTTAGCCTGGAAGCAAATCTACCAACATTTAGAGAAGAAGCGTTGCACTGCCTGGAACGGCTATTTTATCTTGACGCCAACTACCGATTTCATATTTGCGAAAATCTTTCCTGGAACTGGCGCGATACGGCTTGGATGACAGCGGCAGAGGCGAAACGGGTCGTGTCTGAACGAGGCGAGTACTGCGAGATATTTGCCGCGATTGGAGTTTGAGCCGTGATGTTCATCCACCGTCGCGCATCAGCCTGAGTTTCATTCGGGCTACAACCACGCCGCCGATCAGATGGCCGCGTCCGGGCCGAGGGCAACTTCCGCTTTCCACACTCCTTTGCCTGTGGCGACAACGGCGGCCGCTTTCCCCAATTCCGGCGACCTTCCGATGGTCTGCTTCCGTACGGGGACACGTCGCTCCCCGGGGAGGTTCTCAGGCGGGTACCAACCCCCCATGCATTGTGTTTGAGGGCGATGCGTGGCCAAGTCTCTCAGGATCACTCGCCTACGAGGCGCCGTGCTCGCGGCCGATGACCTACGCTCATTGCTTTCCTACAGAATTCGGCGGCCCACACCCATGCTGATCCTCGGCCTTAACGCGTTCCACGCCGACGCCGCGGCCTGTCTGGTGCGTGACGGCAAGCTGGTCGTCGCGGCCGAGGAGGAGCGGTTTCGGCGCATCAAGCACTGGGCGGGCTTTCCCAGCGAGGCGGTGCGCTGGTGTCTGAAGGACGCCGGCGTGGGCCTGGCCGATATCGATCACGTGGCGATCAATCAGGACACCCGCGCCAATATGCCAAGGCGCCTCTGGTACCTGGCCAGGACGCGGCCCAGCCTTGGGCTGATGCTGGGCCGCCTGCACACGCGGCGCGAGCGGGCCAATACGGCCGAAATGCTGGAACAGACCTTTCCCGGCGAAAGCTTCAAGGGTCGGTTGCACGCGGTGGAACATCACTTGGCCCACCTATCGTCCGCGTTCCATGTCTCGCCGTTCGAGGAGGCGGTTGCGGTTTCGGTCGATGGGTTCGGCGATTTCGCCAGTGCGGCGTGGGGGGTGGGCGCGGGCGCGGCGATCCGCATCGACCACCGGGTGCATTTTCCCCATTCGCTGGGCATCTTCTATCAGGCGATCACCCAGCACCTGGGCTTCCCCCACTATGGCGATGAATACAAGGTGATGGGGCTGGCCCCCTATGGGGAGCCCAAATATCTTGACCGGATGCGGCGCCTCGTTCGACCGGCGGCGGATGGGGCCTTCACCCTCGATCTCAGCTACTTCCGCCACCACACCGAATTTATGCCCCATCAGTGGGAGAACGGCTCGCCCGAGTTTGACGACCTGTTCTCACCGGCGCTGCAGGATCTGCTCGGCCCGAGACGAAGCTCCGATGCGCCGCTCGACCAACGCCATATGGACCTCGCGCGTTCCGCCCAGGCCATGTACGAAGAGGCCTTCTTCCGTCTCATCGAAACCGCCCAGACGCGGTCGGGCCTGACCGATATCGCGCTCGCCGGCGGATGCGCGAACAATTCTGTCGCGAATGGCAAGATTCGTCGCCGGACGGCTTTCCGGCGCGTCTATGTCCACGCCGCGCCCGGTGACGCGGGCGGCGCGATCGGCGCGGCCTTCGCCGTTTGGCGCCAGTTGGGCGGCGCGCGCGACTTTGTCATGGATCACGCCTATTGGGGTCCGGCCTTCAGTGATGATGACTACGCCAGACTGCTGGGCGAGCGGCGCGACGAAATCTCGGGCGCGGGCTGCGCGGTAGAGACCTTCGACGACGAAGCCACTCTCTGCACGCGCACCGCCGCCGCCGTCGCCGACGGCCAAGTGGTGGGTTGGTTCGGGGGGCGGATGGAGTGGGGCCCGCGAGCGTTGGGGAACCGTTCGATCGTCTGCGACCCGCGCCGCGCCGACATGAAAACCATCCTTAACGCCAAGATAAAACGGCGCGAAAGCTTTCGTCCTTTCGCGCCTTCAGTGCTCGAGGATGCGGTGGACGACTGGTTCGAGGAAGACGACGCGGTTCCCTTCATGACGCAGGTTTTCCAGATCCGCGAGGAGAAGCGTCCGCTGATCCCCGCCGTCACGCACGTCGACGGCTCGGGCCGCCTGCAGACCGTCTATCGCGCCACCAACCCCCGTTACGCCCGCCTGATCGAGGCCTTCCGCGATCTCACCGGCGTCCCGATGGTGCTCAACACCTCGTTTAACGAGAACGAACCGGTGGTCTGTCGGCCGGAAGAAGCGCTGGACTGCTTTTTGCGTACCAAGATGGATGTGCTTGTGCTGGGTGATACGGTGATCTCCAGGCCGCGCGCCTAGGCAGGCGATAACTCGCATGCCTCGCGCGAAACATCGACCACGATCTCGCCATTCATGATGGCCAGGAGCACGCGGACCCTATCAGGTCCGCTCAGCCCTTGAACCACTCCGAGCGTGTCGGCAAACGGGCCGGCGATCAGCTTCACTGGATCGCCTGGCGCGAGCGTCGGCGCCAGGTTGAGCAGGCCGCGTGGGCTTGCCAGGGCGATCAATTGCTCGACCACCCCAACGGGAACCGGCGTCGGACGGGCGTCGGTGACAAACAGCCTGACCACGCCCAGGGTGCCGTTGATCGGTCGCCAGGTCTGTGTCGCCAGATCGAGCGACACGAACAGATATCCCGGAAAATAGGCGCTCTGGGTTGTGCGCAGTCTGCGAGCATGGCGGACGGTGCGCAGGCCGCTAGGCAGGAACGTTCGGAAACCCTGACGGCGCAGGTTCGTCTGCGCGATGATCTCGCGGCCCGTCTGGGCGTGAACGAGGTACCAGTGGGACGCCAATGACGCGGTTGAGCGTTCCATCAGCGTCTCTCGCCTCTCGGCTCGCTCTCAGCGCGCATGACCGCCGCTCCCGCCAGCCATGCCCCCACTATCATGGGCCGCTCGATTGGCGCCTGCATCGATGTCATCCGCCAACTTCAAACTGAGCAACTGACTCGACAGGGTCAGGCCGCCGACGGAATCGGTCACGCGATTCGCGGTCGCCAACAGACGCCCCCTCTGCCACGGCACGGACCAAGCGGCCCTCACCTCGCTTATGGTCTGAGCTTGCAAATCCTGGCCGAGTTCACGCCAGTGATCATAGGCGAACTGCACGCGCGTCTCCAGGACGCCCGAGGCGTAAGGTCCGACCGCATAGGAGCGGCCGAGCGCCAGACGCGCCGCGTCGCCAAGGGGCCTGGATGACGCCGGGCTGTCGAGCCGCGCCAGCCGCAGCCACGCCTCCGCGGCGACGGGACGAACCGCCAGTGCTTTGTTTGTCAGAACGCGCGCGCGGGCGGGATCGGCGGCGACCGCGCGCTCCGCCAAGTCGTCATAAGTCTGGCTGAGCGGAAGCATCATTGGGCCGCCGGCGAGCTGGATACTTGCCGCGGCGCCCAGCGTCGCTACGAGGAGCCCAAGGATGATCAGCCCAGAACTCCCGATCACCCTCGCGCGCCCTTCGGGCGATGTCTGGGTCATGAGCGAACCCTCCGACGCGTGGCGAGGCCGGCGCCCAAGCCCAACAGGCAGGTCCAGAGCGTCGCCATGGAGGGGACTTGCAGGGCGAAGTCGGAAAGACCGTGCACGAGAAAGACCAAGCTCGCCGCGACGACGCCAATCAGCCAGCCGGTCATCCGAGTTCGACGCCAGGCGCCGGCCACGATCACCGCGATGAGCGCCCCCAGACAGGCGAACATGGCGCTTGCCCCGAGCACGCCGGCCTCCTCCAACCACTGCAGGTAGACGTCGTGAACGGCATGAACGTTCCATAGCGAGGGATAGTTGGCGCTGGTCGTCACCAGCGCATTGACACCGTCGAAGCCGCCCAGGCCGTAGCCGAGCCAGGGCGCGGCGAGAAAAGCGTGCCAATGAGCTTGGGCCATGTCCTGCCGCCCAAGTTCGCCGCCTTGCGACAGGCGGGCGAAAATTTGCGATCCGCCAACCGCCAAGAGTGCAACGCCACCGACGATCAGGGCGATCAGGCCGGCTCCGGCCGGTCCGAAGAGCCGCCACCGCCGCGCGGATCCCTCCCAAACCAGCAGTACGATCAGGCCGACGGTGGTGGCGGCCATCGCCCCGCGCGAGGCGGTCAGGATCAGGCAGGCGGTCGAGAAGATCAATGTGGTCAGAGCAATCGCCGAGCGCTGAACCAGCCTCTCCCATCGCACGCCGGCCTGGTCGCGCAGCCGTTCCATCATCGCGCATGTAGCCAGGACGACACCCACGCCGAACAGGGTCCCGGCCGTATTGGCGCTGAGGAATGATGCCGTGAGGCGCGTCCCGCCATAGGGCATGGCGATGGCGCCAAACAAAAAGCCCGGATCGACCAGTTGGCTAACAAACGCCCAGACGGCGAACACGCCCGTGGCGATAAGAAGAGTCTTGATGAAATATCGGGCTCGCTCGTCGCTGGCGCCGATCAGCCAGGCGATGACGAAGACGCACGCAAGCGCCGAGAGTTTGATCAATTCGACGAACACGGCCGACTTGTCGATGGCGGCGGCGGGAGAGGCGGTGACATACCTCCACACCGGGTGAGGTCCTCCCGGGACCCACGGCGTGAGCGACCACAGAGCGACAAGGATCACCACGCCAAACAATAAGGCGGGAATCCCTAGCGCTCGGAGTTGCACAAGATCGCGCCGGGCCCACGGCGACGCCGCGACGAGGGTAGACAGAAACAGGCCATAAACCGACGCGAACGCCAATGCCACTTGGCGCCGGCCGCCGCCGAACACGAGATGCTCCAGAAAAATCAGCGCGCACAACGCCAATCCGGCGACCTTCTCCGATCGGCTGACCTTGATCGCGCGGCCGCGAGGCCCTTCATCGAAGACCAGCGTCGAGGGCGCCGAAATCCGCCCAGCGTCGTGGCTCATTGAGGGTAGTGCTTCTTGTAAGATCGGTAATAATCCCCCGGATCGCCGTAGCCGTATCGCGCTTGGGC
>Ga0182024_10009564_pt1 | contig 20015 bp, 10 predicted proteins | sample P32metaG_FD_120480 | JGI IMG/M metagenome (GOLD analysis project Ga0182024, IMG submission 120480) | Permafrost microbial communities from Stordalen Mire, Sweden - P3-2 metaG (Illumina Assembly) | ecosystem: Environmental > Terrestrial > Soil > Wetlands > Permafrost | place: Sweden: Stordalen... | reverse complement strand
GTCTGTCACCAGAACCGGATGGATATCCGGGTTCAGGTGGTCGAGGAAGTAGCACTCATCGGTCCATGTAAATTGCGCTGGCAATCCTTTGGCTGCGGCAAAGTTCGGATCAACAACTCGAACCGTGAACGGCTGCTGGCGCGGATGGGCCGCGAACTTGCCGCCCAGTACAGACCAGAAATATGGCCAATCGCGCTCCGAGCCCGAGGCCGAGTGGAGGCCGACAAATCCGCCGCCGGCTTCGATGTAGTGCTTGAATGCGTCGCGTTGCGCATCCTCGCTAAAGGCCTGGTTGTTGCTGTTCGCAAACACTAGCGCGGCGTACTGGTGCAGGTTGCCGTCTGTGAACACGCCCGGATCGTCTGACGCATCAGCGATGAATCCCGCCTCGTCGCCCATCTTGCGGATCGCGGCCACGCTGGAGGCGATGTTGTCGTGTACGTAGCCCTTGCCGTCGGGCGTGTAGTTGCGCGTATAAACCAGAATGCGCGGCTTGGGCGCGGTCTGCGCCGCGAGCGGCAAAATCATGCACATCGCCCCGGCGATGCAAACAGCGAGACGGGCGAATCGCGAAAATTGGCGCGGGAATTGGAGGGAAAATTTGCGAGGGAATTGTTCCGGCAGGTTCATTCGAACTCCTCAACAGAAATCCGCTCCAAGCCTATATCGCCGGCCTTGCATTCGGCGAGTCGCTCCACAGCCGGAAATTCACTAAACTGAATATGATGCCCGGCTTTCACATTGAGCACTTCGGTTGCCGTGCGGCGCGCGCCGATGGCGAGGCCATCGCCGGCCGCCTTCGCGTTTTTGCCGATCGCGAACCGTTCGCATCCGACGTGGTCGTAGTCAACACTTGCAGCGTAACGGCCGAGGCCGATCGCGCCGCTCGTGCGTTCATCCGCCGCGCGCATCGTAGAAACCCTGCCGCCAAAATCGTCGTAACCGGCTGCTACGCGCAGCGCGCACCGCAGGAGCTTGCGAGCATGCCCGGCGTGGCGGCCGTCGTCGGCAACAGCCATAAAGCCTTCGCGCCTGAGATCGTCTTCAATCTCGCGCGCGGTCCGGCGAACAATCTCGCGCATAGCGAGGCAGAACTACCGCCTCCAATTGTCCCCGTTGCTTCGCTCCTTTCCGCAAGCACCTCACACTCAGCTCCCATCTGGACCGACGATCGCTTCGCACACTCTTTCATCGAAGATGCGCAACTCGCGCCCGGCGCGCAGACTCGTCCTAACCTGAAAATTCAGGAGGGATGCGGCAATCGCTGTACGTTTTGCGTAATCCCTCAAACGCGCGGCCCATCGCGCAGCCTGCCTGCAGCAAGCGTCATGCGGCAAGTCGAGGCATTCGTTGCAGCCGGCGGCAAAGAGCTCGTGGTCTCAGGCATCAACCTCGGCCGCTGGGGCCGCGATTCTTCTTCTGGCCCAGCACGAGAATCCCTCGCCGGCTTCGGGCGCGAGTCGCTTCCAAATCTAATCCGCGCCATCCTCACGCAAATCGCTTTGCCGCGCCTGCGCCTCAGCTCAATCGAACCGATGGATTGGGACAGCGAACTCATCGCCCTTTTCTGCGAATTTGGTGTCGGCGAATTTGGCGGATCTCGCCTCGCCCGCCACGCTCACCTTCCGCTGCAGTCCGGCTCCGACGCTGTCCTCCGCCGCATGCATCGTCGTTACCGCCCCTGGCATTACGTCGACAAAGTCACCGCGCTCTTTCGTGCCGTTGGCCCCGACCTCACCCTCGGCGCCGACGTCATGGTCGGTTTCCCTGGCGAAACCGATCGCGAATTCGAAGAGACCCTCGCTTTCATCCGCGCATTGCCTTTCGGCTATCTTCACCTGTTTCCTTTTTCGCCCCGCCCCGGCACGCACGGCTGGGCGCTGCACGCTGCATCGCCTGTCCCGCCGGCTGTGTTCGAAGTGCGCATGGCCGCTCTCCGCGCTCTCGCCGCCGAAAAGACCCTGGCTCACCGCCGGCGCTTCATCGGCCGGGAGCTCTCCGCAATCACACTCAACTCGGCCGGCCCCCTGGCTGCCGGCAGCCACACCGCTGCACTGTCGGAGAACTTTCTGCCCATCAACCTCCACGGCCATCTCCCATCGAATCAACTTATCCAGGTTCGCGTCGTTGGCATTGATCCCGACAGTTCACTGATTGGCGTTTCCAGTCGCTAACGGCTGGCCTTTCCGCCCTCGAACCTCTTCAATGAAGCCGGGCCGATGCTATACTCAATTTGCGTCGCTTCGCTGCGGCCCATGGGGCGCCCTGCCCCGGCCTGCCAGGCACGCTTTCGGAGGAGTACCATCGCATTCGATAAACGTGCTGCTAAGTCCTTCATCCGCATTAACGATCGGATTCGCGCGCGCGAAATCCGCGTCATCGACGAAAACGGCGAACAACTTGGAATCCTCCAGCCCTTTGAAGCACTCAAAATCGCCCGCGAGCGCGGTCTCGATTTGGTTGAGGTCTCTCCCACCGCCGTCCCGCCCGTCTGCCGAATCCAGGATTATGGCCGCTTTCTCTACGAGAAGGAAAAGAGCGAACGAGCTGCTCGCAAGCGCCAGAAGGTCATTGTCGTCAAGGAAGTCAAGTTCTCGGTAACCGTCGACGAGCATGATTACCAGACCAAGAAAAATCAAGCTGTCCGCTTTCTCACCGAGGGCGACAAGGTCAAGGCCAGCCTGCGCTTCCGCGGCCGCCAGATGGCCCACCGCGAGCTCGGCTACAAAATCATTAACCGCCTGATCCTGGACATCGGCAGCGCCGGCATCGTCGAATTCATGCCGCGCATGGAAGGCACCATTCTCCACGCCATCCTGGCCCCCGGGCGCAAAGAAGTGCCCAAGTCCAAGCCGGAATCCGCCGCGCCTTCCGCGCAAGCCTAGCCGTCATTACAAGGAATGAACATCTTTTCAGGCTTCCACAGGCACAGAATTGCTCAGAGCAGTCTGACTGGCACACGGATGCGCGAATTTAGGCAATGCGATGCAGATGACCTAATTTGGGTTGCCCTGCCTCGGAAATATCCACTGCAAAAGTTGTATTTGTTTCGCGGGTACATTGATGCGAAAGTCCCATTTCATTCGCGGTAGAATTATTGCAATCCTGTAAACGTGGGCGGCGTAATTAGCGTCTACCCATTAGCGTCTACCCATTATCGGATGGTTGATCGAGTTTGATTTCCAAGTTTTTGATTCCCAAGTCCGATTTTGGGTCAATGTTCCCTTTGCTTCCCCAATGAATCTGCCATCGCATCCTGGAGTCGCCTGTGAGTCCTAAAAGACTTTTTCAATTCTTTTCAGTTGCTTTGATTCTTGTGGGCGCCGCACTGCTTTTCGAGCGCCCGGCCTATGCCTATGCCGATCCGGGCACAGGTCTGCTCGCAGTTCAGGCCGCGGGATCCGCGCTGGTCGCCACCGGCTGGTACCTGCGCCGCAAGATCTATTCGCTCTTCCATTCCAGCGAGGCACCTGCGCCCGAAGCGGATAAGCAGTCCGCCGTCGCGGATGGCGAGGACTTGCCAAATCTGTGAATGGGCCCGACGCGTCTTCCTGCCGAGAATCAGCCCTCCCATCCATAAACAGCGAAGTGGAATTGACCTTTCGCGATCCCGCTGGCGAACTCCATCTCACCGCCAATTGCGCATTGCGCCGCATCCGCCCGTCTGCCGAGAAAGAAACCCGCGCTTTCCTCGCGTCTCCTTTGCGATCAGCTCTCGAGCAAAGTGGCGACCTGATTCCCAGTCGTATCGCTGAGCCCGGCTCGCATCCCTGCATCGCCGACGGCGAGTTCTGGTTCGAACATCCGCGCATCGATCCCATTAGCTATCCATGGGAGTGGTCCACCGCTCAATGGCGCGCCGCCGCCGAGCTTACGCTTCGAATCGCCGACAAGGCGATCGGTGCCGGCTGGACCTTGAAGGACGCGACACCGCTGAATATTGTTTTCGATGGGCCGCGCCCCATACTCGTTGACGTTCTATCGTTCGAGCGCCGCGATCCGCACTCCAGCGTCTGGCTGGCCTACGGCCAATTCGTGCGCACGTTTTTGCTGCCCCTCATCGCGGCGAAGTATTTGAGCTGGCCGCTCCAGGCAACCCTCTTTGCCCGCGATGGTTATGAGCCACGCCAGATCTACGAAGCGCTGCCGCGCTGGCGCCGCCTCAGTCCCAATCTGCTTGATGTCGTCACGCTAGCCACCGCGTTTGAGCGTCCAGGCTCGGGTCGAGGTCCCGGACCGGCAAGCGCCGCCAAAAAGAAAACTCCCTCCACTACCGATCCTGCGCTCGCCACACACCTGCTCCAGAAACGCATCCAGCGCCTCGGCAAGCAAATTCGCGGCGCAACCAGTCAGAGCAGCCATTCCCAATGGAGCCAATACGAGAAATCCGCTGGCCACTATCAGCCGTCGGACGTCGACGAAAAGCAGCAGTTTGTCAAAAGCATTCTCGCGCGCTGCCGCCCCGAGCACGTCCTCGACATCGGCGCCAACACTGGTACTTATTCCCTGCTCGCAGCCGATGCCGGCGCAAAAGTTGTCTCCCTTGACAGCGACTCAGCGGCTCTCGAAGTGCTCTGGCGCACGGCCGCGAAACAGAAGAAGCCAATCACCGCGTTGGTTGCAGACATTGCCCGTCCTACTCCCGCCACCGGTTGGCGCAATCGCGAGCACTTCTCGCTGCTCGACCGCCTCACCGGCGGATTCGACCTGGTGCTGATGCTCGCTGTCATTCATCATCTGATCCTGCGCCATCAGTTGCCGCTCACTCACATCGCCGGCCTCTGTGCCGCACTTACGCGGCGCTCGCTGCTTCTTGAGTGGGTTCCGCCCTCCGACCCCATGTTTCAGGAGTGGCTGCGCGGCCGCGACGATCTCTATGGCCATCTGACCGAGGACGATCTGACTCAGGCATTTGCGCCGTACTTCGCCGTCGTTGACCGTGCCCAACTGGGTAATGGGCGGGTTCTCTTGCTTTTCGATAGAATCTGACTCGAAGTCAGCACAACCGGAATCATTCACCTCAATCGCCTGGAGAAAAGCACCGCATGATCAAACGAATTTCCCAGGCATGGGGCTTCGCCGCAATTCTCCTGCTCCCGGGCTATATTGATCTCACCTCTACCCTTGGCGATGAACGAATGCGCGTTCCCTGGCCACTCACCCGTTTGGTTCTGGCGCAGCTCATCGATCTTGCGATTGTGGCCTTGGTTTTCGCGGGCTTGCTCGCAGTCCTCCGTGACTTGAAGGTCTGGCCGCAAATCCGGTGGTTCGTTCTCGCGTTGCTTCCGATCTATCTGCTCGTCTGCAGTCTCAGGATTTTTCCCTTTCGAGTTCCGTACGCCGCAGTCGCCATCGTCGCCGTCGCGTGGATTACTCTTCTCGCGCTTCTAATCTTCCGCGTCCCCAATATCGCGCAAAAACTCTATGGGCTCGGCAGCGCCGTGCTCACCGGCGCAGTAGTGTTTGCATTCGTCATGACCGCTCAACTGGTGAGCGCCGCCTTTTGGCGTCCCGGCATTCAGATATTTTCGGGCTCTGTTCCTGTCGAGTCCGCCGCCAAACCCCGTCTCGTTTGGATTATCTTCGACGAGTTAGCGTATAAGCCCGTATTTGAAGCTCGCGATCCCTCCCTCGATCTTCCCAACTTCGATCGGCTGCGCCTGCAAAGTACCATCTACAGCAACGTGACGCCGATTGGCTACCACACCAACTTGGTGGTGCCCAGTTTACTTTCGGGTCGCATCGTCACCAGCTCTACCTTTACCGCGAAAAATCAATTGATAGTTCGCACTGCCGACGATCCCCGTTGGGAACCCTTTGACTCTGGCTCATCGTTGTTCGGCATGGCCAAGCAGCACGGTGTCTCCACTTCGATCGTCGGTTGGTACCTTGCTTACTGCCCCACCTTTGTGAGCACAGCCACCGAGTGCTATTGGAGCAACGACGACACTGAAGACGGCGCCCCTCCAGCAATCAATGCCAGTTTTGCCGACGATGTTTTGTTCCCCCTGCGCATCGTGGCCGAGCAGCTCGTTGCCCCTCGCGTGGCTGTAGCCGATGTCGCTCACTGGGAATCTCTAAGCCACGTGGCAACCGTGAAAGACATGAGCCAGCACGCCCTGGCCGCGCTCGCCAACAGCCAGGCCGACATCATCTATCTGCACATGCCCGTACCCCATCCGCCCGCTTTCTGGGATCGCCGGTCGCACAACTACGGCGTCGGCGGATCCTATCTCGATTCGCTGGATTATTCCGATCGCTTCCTCGGGCAGATACTCGACGTCCTTGAGGCGGAGCCGCGCTGGCAGCAGACAACCCTGATCCTTCAGGGCGATCACTCCTGGCGAACAAAAATTTGGCGCACAACTCCGGGATGGAGTGCTGAGGACGAGCGCGTTTCTAATGGAGGCAAGTGGGACCCGCGCCCCTTGCTCATCATTCATGCAGCAGGACAAAACAACGAGGTAACCGTCGCGTCACCCACCAGTCTTATGTTTGTTCACGACTTCGTCGCCGCGCAGATTCAAGCTCTGGCGCACTGAGGCTGCCGGATCGCAGACCGTTTGCGCTGCCCTCCGGAATCATTTCGGCAGTGCTGCTGTCCCCGAGATGCGCAAAGTCGCCGCAAGCGTTCCCGCTTCCGGCTGCCCGCCTGAAACGTAAATCGTATAGTCGCCCGGCGTCACTGCTCGATTTCCCTTTTCATCTACTTCGCTCAGTTGTCGCGGAGAAAGGGTGAACTGCACGCGTCTCGTTTCGCCTGCCCGCAGATGAATTCTCGTGAAGCCTTCAAGTTCTATCTGAGGCGACACCGCCGTCCGCGGCGGCTTTACATAAAGCTCGGCCACTTCGTCACCATCGCGCGCGCTCGTGTTCCGCACAATAGTCGTCACAACCACGGAAGCTCCGGCCTTGATTTCCTTCGCGCTCACCTCGGGCGGACGATAGCTGAACCGCGAATAACTCAATCCATATCCGAATGGATAAAGAACCTGGCCGCTGTAATAGCGGTAAGTCCTGTTCTTCATCGAGTAATCGGTAAACTCAGGTAAATCCTCGGTCGACGCATAAAACGTAACGGCCAGCCGTCCGGCGGGATTGTTTTTCCCTTTCAACGTTTCCGCAATCGCATCTCCGCCCTCTTCGCCGGGATACCACGCTTCGAGCAGCGCATCCGCATGCTCCTTGGCCCATGGAACCGCCAGCGCGCTACCCGATGTCAACACCACAATAAGCGGCTTGCCAGTCTGGCCCATCGCTTCCACTAGCTTCTCCTGCGCAGCGGGCAGTTCGATGCTCGTCCGGTCACCGCCATCGAATCCGTCCACGTGAACGTTCATCTCCTCACCCTCAAGATTTGGAGAAAGTCCCACAAAGGCAACAATCGCGTCCGATTTCTTCGCGGCATCGATAGCGTGGCCTAGCAAACTGTTTGCCGGCGGTGCCCAATTTAGATCGACATTTCGATCGTTGGGCTGATGCAAATATTCCACGCGAATCGCGTGTGGATTGGTGTCGGCAAAATTCAATCGCGCTTCCGCCGGATTGCTGGAGCTGTCCATCTCGAGCTTGTCGTCGATATAAATCCGAACTCGGTCCGGCATCTTTGCCCGCGGCGCTTGCGCTCCACCTGCCTCGCCGGTCATCACAGAAGCCGCGATCGGCCGCGGCCCGCGCAGGCTCAACACATAATCTCCCGGCGCGGGCGGCAGCAATTCGCCCGTCCAACGCACCGCAAATGTCTTGCTCGCGAAATCCGCCGCGGGCACTACGCGATTCCAGTCGAAATTGACCTCTGCGTCCACGCGCACCATCTTCGGCACGCCGTTCATATCCGTGCCGTCGAAGTACTCGCCCTTCAGTCCCGCCGTCTTCAGCGAGGCATCTGTGCGCAAATACGCTGAAGGAATCGGCGCCGGCGTCCCATCGGCAAGCGTCGATCCTGGAGCATAAATCACGTTCGCGCTTCCGAATTCCTTCCGCAATCCATTCAGCGGCGAGACAGGATCGGGCGCAGTTCCGTTGTAGTTGCCCTCAATCGACTCCAGCAAATCGGCAGTCGGCCCCACAACCGCGATCTTCCGAATCGACGACTTCAACGGCAAAGTATTGTTGCCATTCTTTAGCAGCACAATCGATTCGCGCGCTGCCTGCAACGCCAATTCGCGATGCGCCGCCAAATTCACCTCTGAGTAAGGAATCGAGTTGAATGGCACCGCAGCCGACGGGTCAAACATTCCCAGCCGCATGCGCGCAGTGAACAGTCGCACCATCGACACGTCGAGATCAGCCTCAGACAATAAGTGCTGACTCACGGCTTTGGTCAGCGCTGAGTAAGTCCGGCCGCAATCCAGATCCGTGCCCGCCTTCACCGCCAATGCAGCCGCCTCTTCCGGGCTCGCCGCAAAGTGATGTCCGCTCGCAATGTCGCCCACCGCATCGCAATCGGAGACCGTGTATCCATTAAATCCCCAATCTTCGCGCAGGTGCTTTTCCAGCAGCATCGTGTTTGCGCATGCCGGCGCGCCATCGATCGCGTTATAGGCGCACATAATCGAGTCAGCGTGTCCCTCGACAATCGTCGCGCGGAACGCCGGCAGATAAGTATCCTCTAAATCGTGATCGGAAACATCCACATTAAATCCGTGCCGCAACGGCTCGGGCCCACTGTGCACCGCATAATGCTTCGGGGTCGACACCAGCTCGAGATATTTCGGATTGTCGCCTTGCAATCCCTTGACGAACTCCACTCCCATGCTCGCGGTCAGGAACGGATCCTCGCCGAAAGTCTCCATGCCCCTGCCCCAGCGCGGATCGCGATCGATATTGATATTCGGCGACCAGAATGTAAGGCCCGCGAACCGGCTGTGATCGTCCTCGCGAATCGCCTCGTTGTACTTCGCGCGCCCCTCCACCGCAATCGTCATTGCAATCCGGTGCATCAACGCCGTATCCCACGTCGCCGCCAGGCCGATCGATTGCGGAAAATTCGTCGCGAATCCGTTGCGCGCCACCCCGTGCAACGCCTCGTTCCACCAGTTGTATGCGGGAATGCCCAGTCGCGGAATGGCTGGCGCGACGTCCTGCATCTGGCTCACCTTTTCTTCCAGCGTCATCCGGCTTACGATATCCTTCGCGCGCGCCTCGGGCGTCAACGCCGGATTTAAGTACGGACACGACGCCGCACCGCAGGGGCTCTGCGTCTCAGTTGCTGTTTGTTGTGCCGGTAGAGTGGCCGAGGCAAGGCTCACAATGCCGAACGCGGCAAGAAGGAACGTTTCGATTTTCATAGTGGTCTGCTCAATGAACTTTCGCTGGCGGCAGAGTATCACGCCGGCGGGGAAACCCTCGCCCCGCGCGGTCGCGCTGTTTTGTCAAACCACATTCCTTGCTGCCGCGTCGTCGAAACTGCGGCCTCGCCAACCTCACTACTTCAAAGGCCAGCCGCGAAACCCTAGTCGCCTCCCGGGCCTGATAGCATTTCATCTATTGCGGTCGCACGGGCTTCCGGGTGCTCTGCTCCAGCCTGAATCTGCCTGCCCCACACGCAAGTCCGCAGCTTTCGCTAAGCAGGATCAACCTCGTCAAAGCGGAGAATCGGAATGAGCTACCTGAAAAAATTCAAAGTCGAACCGGGGAGCAAGGTCAAGCTCAAGAAAATCGACCCGTCCTACAGCGGCGGTCACAAAGACTCAAAGTCCGCTGCCGATGAAATCGACCATTACCAAAAGAAGCTCCGCGAGTTACAGGACCTGCTTTACGCTGAGCACCGCCATTCGCTTCTCATCTGCCTTCAGGCCCTCGACACGGGCGGCAAAGACGGCACCATCAATCACGTTCTTGGCGCCATGAACCCGCAAGGTTGCCGCGTTGCGCCCTTCAAACAACCCTCCGCCGAAGAGGCGTCGCACGATTTTCTATGGCGCGCGCACAAAGCCGCGCCGGCTTGCGGCGAAGTCGTCATATTCAACCGTTCTCACTATGAGGATGTCCTGGTCGTCCGCGTTCACGATCTTGTCCCGAAAGAGGTCTGGTCGCGCCGTTACGGCCTGATCAACGACTTTGAGAAGAACCTGGTCGACCACGAGACCCACATTCTCAAGTTCTATTTGCACATTTCAAAAGAGGAGCAGTTGAAGCGCTTCAAGCAGCGCCTCGACGACCCCACGAAGTACTGGAAGATCAGCGAGGCCGATTATAAGGAGCGGGTCTACTGGAAAGATTACGTGGCCGCCTATGAAGACGCCCTTTCGCGCTGCAGCACCAAGCACGCGCCCTGGTTCATCATTCCTTCGAATCACAAGTGGTTCCGCAATTTGGCCATTGCGCGCATCGTCGTCGAGCATCTGGAATCGCTGCACATGAAATATCCCAAGGCGACAGTCAACCTTGAAGACATTCGCCGCGAGTATCACGCCGCCAAGCGCGCCTGATGGTGTGCGATGAACAACGTAAGTTCCACGGACAAGCCTATGAAAATGCATTTGCTGTGCGCCATGTTGCTGCTTGGCGCACCTTCCTTTGCCTCAGCCTCATCCGTCTTTACCACGCGGCTCGACGATCCCAAAGCCGTTTATCTTACGGCGCAGGAATTCGGCGTGCATGCCGATGGAATCGGCGACGACACCGCGGCGATCCAATCGGCCATCGACAAAGCGGAAGGCAAAGTTCGCGAGGGAATTGTCTTTGTGCCCTCGGGCCGCTACCGGCTCACGCACACCCTCAATCTCTGGCCGGGCGTCCGTCTCATCGGTTATGGCGCAACGCGCCCTGTCTTCGCGCTGGCAGACAAAACGCCGGGATTCCAAACAGGCGTTGGTGTCATGGTGATGTTCACAGGCGCGAGTCCGGCAGCAATTTTGCGCTCCGGCAAGCGCGTCCCGTTCCCGCCCCCCGGCACCGTACCGCCAAATGGCGACGTCGCCGACGCTGACGAAGACACATTCTATTCGGCGATGAGCAACATTGATTTTGAAATCGGCGATGGCAACCCGGCCGCGATCGCCATCCGCTTTCATGTCGCCCAGCACGCCTACCTCAGCCACATGGACTTCCATATCGGCTCGGGTCTGGCCGCGCTCACCGAGGTCGGCAACGAGGCTGAGGATCTCCATTTCTACGGTGGTCGCTACGGCATCCTCACCGGCAAAACCTCGCCCGCCTGGCAATTCACGCTCATCGATTCGGTCTTTGACGGCCAGCGCGACGCCGCGGTCCGCGAGCATGAAGTTGGCCTTACCCTCATCCGCGTTACGTTTCGCAACTTGCCCGTCGCCATCGACATCGATCCACACTACTCCGACGAGCTCTGGGTCAAAGATTGTCGCTTCGAGCAGGTTGCAAAGGCTGCCGTCATCATCAGCAATGAGAACAGCCCTTTCACTGAGATCGGTTTTGAGAATGCCGTGCTCAACGATGTGCCCACCTTTGCCCTTTTCCGCGAAGGCGGCAAATCAGTCTCCGGCAAAGGCGCGATATACCAGGTCGCAAATTTCAACTACGGTCTTATCGTGCCCGGCGAAGGAACAACGGGCGCCATCGGCATGATCTACGATGCCGCTGCTCTGAGCGCACTCCCCGCTCCGCTTCCGCCGGCAGTTCCCGCATTGCCGCCGACTTCAAACTGGGTCAATGTGCACACGCTTGGCGTTGTCGGCGACGAAAAAACCGACGACACAGCCGCAATTCAAGCCGCCATCGCTGCGCATCGCGTGCTCTATTTTCCCAGCGGCCGCTATCGCGTCACCGGCACGCTTAACTTGAAGCCCGACACAGTTCTGATCGGGCTGCATCCCACGCTCACCCAATTCGACCTCGAAGATTCCACACCGGGATTTAAAAGCGTCGGCGCGCCCAGGCCCGTGATCTCCGCGCCGCCAAGTGATTCGAACGTCGCCGGCGCCAACATCATCAGCGGCTTCGGTGTTTATACCGGCGGCATTAATCAGCGCGCCGTCGGCGTACTGTGGCAGGCGGGCGAGGGCTCGCTCGTTGACGATGTGCGTTTTCTCGGCGGCCATGGCACCGGTTTCAATCCCTACAATATTGACCACACCGCTGATTCGGTTCCCGCCAGGCGCTGGGACGGTCAATATCCCAGCCTCTGGGTCACGCATGGAGGAGGCGGTACATTCACCGACATCTGGACTCCGGACACCTACGCCCAGGCAGGATTCTATGTCTCAGACACGAAGACGCCCGGCCATGTCTACGAGCTCTCCAACGAGCATCACGTGCGCAACGAAATCATCTTCGATCGCGTCGAGAATTGGGACATCAACGCCCCGCAGACTGAAGAGGAAGCCGGCGAGAGTCCCGATTCGCTTTCGCTCGAATTCAGTTGGTCGCGCAACATTACCATTGCCAACTATCACGGCTATCGCGTCACGCGTTCCCGCGCGCCCTTCCCCGCCGCGGTCCGCCTCTACCACTCAGGAAACATTCATTTCCGCAATGTCCATATCAATGCTGAGAGCGGCTATCCCATCTGCGATGACAATGGCTGCGGAACATTTCTCCGCGCCAGCAAGTATCCTTACGAAAATTCGATCCAGGACGTCACGCACAATCTCGAAGTCCGCGAGCGTGAATTCGCCGTGCTCGACATTCCGGAAAATCCATCAACTCCGGTGCCCGCCGATGCGTCTGCCGTTCTCGCCCCAGGCGCCAGAATCGAAAAGTTGAAAGATGGCTTTTTTTCCATTTCAGGCGCCGCCGTTGACACTTCTGGCAAACTCTATTTCGTCGATCATCACGAGCAGCGCATCTATGGCTGGTCGCGCGCTGAAGGGCTCACTATCGAGCGCAATAATCCTCTCGACCCCGTCAATCTCGCATTCGATAAATCAGGCGACTTGCTCGTGATCTCCTCCGCCGGTCCTGAAGGAACCGTCTACTCGTTCCGTCCAGGATCTTCTCCGGATCAGATTGCGATCCTCACGCCTCAACTGGCAGCGCAGCATCCGGGAGCAGCGGCGATTCTGCCCGCGAATTACTGGAACAATGGCGAATTCAAGAACCAACTCGACTTCAGCACGATGACCTACAAGACGCTGGCCCAGATGTTTGCGGAAGATGTCTCGACACCCAAAGCGAAGGAATACTTCTCACCCGACGGCAGCGTCTTTTTGCCCGCAGGCCGCGTCTTCCAGCAAGGCCCGCCTGACTCCACCGGCTGGCGCTTCTCCGACAATCTCGACACCTACGGATTCATAAGCGCTCTTCCCGGTCAGCGCGTGTATGTCAGCAGCTCATCGGAAGACCGTACTTATAGCGCGCGGGTCGCTGCCGAGGGCACGTTGACCGATCTCCAACCATTCGCGGAGCGCGGCGGCGAGAGCGTCGCCGTCGATGCTCAGGGAAATGTCTACGTTGCCAACGGCGAGATCTTCGTCTACAACCCGGCGGGCAAATTAATCGGCCAGATCGATGTGCCCGAGCGCCCCATCGACATCGTCTTTGGCGGGGCCGATCATCGAACGCTGTTCATTCTCGCCCACCACGCGCTCTTCGCGACGACGGTAAAAAACTCAGATTGAAATGCGAACCGCCCGTCAATGAGTCCAGGAATCCCCGGCGCAAATAAAATGTCAGCGAAACGCCCCGATCGGCGCCTGAAATTCCTCGATCACCTGCCTGAATGGTTGTGAGAGCACGAACCTTCTTCGGTCCGTGTTGGCCGTTCCGCCCGATGCTGCAGATGTTGGATGGTGCGGGTCAATTCAACCAAAAGCTCCTCAGCCATTTCGCGAGTGAAGCCGTGCCGAATCAGGATGCGCTGAATAACGAGATCTTCGCGATTGGGAGGCATTGAATACGCGGGAACCAGCCAGCCGCGCTCGCGCAACCGATCTGCCACGTCATAAAGCGTGAACGGAGAGGATGCGGCATCTTTCAGCTTCCAGCAAAGCCCCGGGATGCCGCCGACTCCGTCATAGATGATCTCGAACGGGCCGAGCTCAGCAATCTTGCCGGCGAGATACTTTCCGATCGCGGAGCACTCTGCCTGAATCTGTCGATATCCTTGTTTGCCGAGACGCAGAAAATTGTAGTACTGGCAGATGATTTCTCCGCCTGGCCGCGAAAAGTTCAGCGCAAACGTCGGCATGTTGCCGCCGAGGTAGTTGACGTCGAAGATCAATTCTTCAGGCAGATCGTGCTTCTCGCGCCATAGCGCCCATCCAACGCCCAGCGGCGCAAGCCCGAACTTATGCCCCGAAGCATTGATCGATTTCACGCGCGGTAGTCGAAAATCCCACAGCAAATCCGGCTGCAGAAAGGGCGCGAGAAATGCCCCGCTCGCGCCGTCTACATGAATCGGGATATCGAGTCCCGTCTCTGCCTGAAGTTTGTCGAGGGCTAGGCTAATCTCGCGCACCGGCTCGAATTGCAGAGTGAAGGTGACACCCAGGGTCACCACCACGCCAATGGTGTTTTCATCGCAGCGCTTCACAACTTCTTCCGGCGTCAGCAGCAGCCGTTCACCTTCCATCGGAACTTCACGAATCTCCACATCGAAGTATCGGCAGAATTTATGCCAGCACACCTGCACCGGGCCCATAATCAGGTTGGGCGCTTCTGTTGATTTGCCCACCGCGCGCCGCCGCTTGCGCCAGTTCCACTTCAGCGCCAGCCCTCCAAGCATTGCTGCTTCGCTCGATCCCGTCGTGGAACAGCCAATCGTGCTCGCTGCCTGGGGCGAGTTCCAAAGATTCGCGAGCATGTGCACGCATCGCTCTTCAATGGCCGCGGTCTGCGGATATTCGTCCTTATCGATCATGTTCTTGTCGGCGGATTCATCCATAAGCCGCTCGACTTCGGGCTCTATCCAGGTAGTGCAAAAAGTCGCCAGATTATGCTGCGAGTTGCCGTCGAGTATGAGTTGGTCGTGAATGGTCTTGTAGACAGTTTCCGGTTCGCGCGAGACTTCAGGGAAAACGTAGCTTTGTGCATCGCTGCTCAGAACATCCGACTCCAATGCGCACGTCGGCTCGGACTTTAGTCTTTGGGTATTATGCAGGGCCATATGCTCTCCTGTTTCTCTTTGCGTTTTCCCGGAGTGTTTCCTCGGTCAGTGTCTCGTCTGCTTTGAGTCTATAGACCCAGACTCTACGAATGATTAAAGGCCAGAATCATCTCGTGGTCTCGCCAGCCCGCTGGCAACGACCGGAACGCCCAAAATTAATAGGCCACCGGATCGACCCGCCCCGTTCACATACCTCGCTCAGGTTAATATCAACTACGAGTCAACTGGACGCTGCTACCCCACCTGTCCGCCCAACTGATCGACCCGTCAAAAAGGAGAACTCTGCGATGTTTACGCCAAAAGGAAAGTTCGGCTGGTACGAATTGATGACCAGCGACACGAAAGCGGCCGGCAAGTTTTACTCAGACGTCGTCGGTTGGACAACCAGGGAGATGCCCGGCACCGACGGCCCACCCTACACCACCTTCAACCTGGGGGAAGTTGGAATCGCCGGCATGTTGAATATCCCCGGGCACGTCGGCTGGGTCGGCTATATCTCGGTCGACGATGTCGATGCTCACATTGAAAAAATTGTCGAAGCCGGCGGCAAATTATGGAAGCCCGCCACGGATGTTCCCGGAATTCTTCGCTTCGCCGTCATGTCGGATCCGCAAGGCGCCGCGATCGTGGTGTTCACGCCTAACCCGGCCATGCCGTCGCCCGTGCGCCCCGCACCGCCTACCCCCGGCACCATCGGTTGGCACGAACTTTATACAACTGACCTCGAAGGCGGATTCGATTTCTACAACAAGCTCTTTGGCTGGACCAAAGTCACCGACATGGATATGGGCCAGATGGGCGTCTATCGCATCTTCGATGAAGGTAACCAAAAGCAAATGGGCGACGGCGGAATGATGAACAAGATGCCACAAATGCCCGTCTCATGCTGGACCTTTTATTTCAACGTCGACTCGATCGGCTCAGCCGTCAAACGTGTTGAATCCGGTGGCGGAAAGATCACGCACGGCCCCGCGCAGGTACCCGGAGGCAGCTGGATCATCCAGGGTCTGGACCCTCAGGGAGCCATGTTCTCTCTCATCAGCAACAAGGAACTGGCTGCGAGCGCGTGAGGTTGAAAGCTGGGGGCTGAATAATCCGATATGCGCTCTGGTGACGTTTCGGAGGAATAATCACGAGGTTCGGCGGGAAATCTGCGAAAAGCTCACGTCTTCTCAGTAGATTGCCGATTATAAGGACTGCATGGCGGCAGGCAGAGTCTCGCGCGAACCGCTCTCCGCGTCAAATTCCCTGCTAACAGGGAATTTAACAAGGAAAAGGCCGATTTTCGGTCCTTCGTCTCTGAGCCGAGCTCGTAGCGGGCCGCGCAGTTCGATGGATCTAGCCTAGAGACAAAACCCATTCGACCTAAAGATTGACAGGGAATTTTTTCGCGGTATCTGCGATTAGGTCGCCAAAATGGGGATTCCAACAGTTTGACTTGACATGCCTCACGGCAATGGCTAAATTCCTAGCTAGATTACCCCTTCACCTACCCCCTAGGTGCCGGTCGTCAGTGCGCCCCCCCGCGTAGATCATGGGTTCGCTTTCGCTAGTTAAATACGTTTATTGGCATTTGCAATATTCCTTGTCTCTCGGATTTCAACGGGAGGCTGCATCAGAATCTCCGATGTCTCAAACAGGTTTGAAACTCAAGGGCCTAAAGGAACTGCCCAGCTGAAGAACTGGGCCAATTGAGGGCCGTAGCTTGGGGAGACTGGGTAGTGAAATCCTAGCTTCCGACCACCAAATGTTGTCTGCCAGCGATCAGGTTGTCTGACTCGTATTCGGCCACTTAGTCCGGGGTTCATCTATGCGATGTTCACAGTGCGCTCAGCGCAACCGTTGCACGGGACGATTACCTGGGCTCATTTGCCTGGGCATTTTGGTTGCATGGTGCGCAAGTCCAGGATTAACGCTCTGGGCGCAGACAGCGCAATACAGTCCTGCGCAAAATACCCTTAACAGCAGTTTCAAGACACCAGCCAGCATGGCTGTGGATCGAAGCGGCAACCTCTTTGTAGCCGATCTCGGTGACGGGTCGGGTGGCGGCTCGGCGGGATTGTACGAAGTTCTTGCGGGCGGAGGCTATACGACCGTCAATTCTCTTGCAGGCGGGAGCTTCTATGCACCGGCCGGCGTGGCGTTAGACGGAAGTGGCAACATCTTTGTGGCTGACAAAGGCGACGGAACTGGCGGCCACCACGCGGGGGTCTATGAGGTTTTGGCGGCCGGAGGCTATTCGACCGTCAATCCGTTAGCGAGCGGCACCTTCTACGCACCGGCCGGCGTCGCGGTCGATGGAAGCGGCGACGTCTTTGTGGTCGATCATGGCAACGGTTCGGGAGGAAGCAATGCCGGTGTCTATGAGATTTCCGGCGCGATTGTAACCCAACTGGCCCCTTCTGCAGGCTTCGAGGCGCCAGTCAGCGTAGCAGTGGACAAAATCGGCAACATCTTCGTGGCTGATTTTGGCGACGGTCTAGGCGGCAATCATGCTGGTTTCTACGAAATTTCTGGTGCGACAATAACACAACTAGCGGCATCAGAGGAATTCCAGGCACCGAGTGGAATAGCCGTGGACGCGAACGACAATGTCTTCGCTGCCGACGAAGCTGAAGCAACGGTGAATGAGCTGCTTGCTTCCGGCAGCTACTCGACGGTCATCTCTCTGGGCGGCGGTTTTAGCTCTCCGATAAGCTTATCCCTGGATTGGGGTGACAATGTCTATGTCGCCGACTCCGGCAGCGGCCGTGTAGAAGAGCTCGAGCTTTTGGCGACCAACTTGGGCACGGTGGAAGTCGGCAGCAGCTCGGGTGCGCCGGTTCCAGTAACGTTTAGATTCAACGCCGCTGTCACCCTGGACCCAGCAAGCCCTTACAAGGTGCTGACACAAGGAGTCACGGGCCTGGATTTCGCCGTGACAAGCGGCAGTACCGGAAACTGCTCTGGCAGTTACAGCGCTGGAAATAGCTGTACCGTGAGTGTCACCTTCTCGCCGCAATTTGCCGGGACAAGATACGGCGCAGTCACGCTCTACGGATCTTCGGGACCCATCGCCACCGCAAATCTGTTTGGCAAAGGCATCGCACCGCAACTTGCATTCGCTGGTGGCACGCAGAGCTTGGTGGCTAGCGGGATTAATAGCCCCTCGGCTGTGGCGGTTGATGCTGGTGGAAACATCTTTGTGCCGTCCAAAGGTGCTGGGACCGTGGACAAGATTACCTTGTCAAACGGCAGCTATTCCGCTCCCGTGCCGATTATGAGTGGACTGGCAAGCCCATTGGGGGTGGCCCTGGATGGAAGCGGGAATATCTTTGTAGCCGATTACTCTTTAGGAATCGATGAAGCGGCACAATCTCAGGGCACGTACATTCAGAGCGAGATCAACGGGCTCAGTGGCCTGGCGGGCATTGCCGTCGACCAGTACGGAAACTTATATACAACCGACGCCAGCAACGGAGCCGTTTACAAGGAAGCACTCTCAAATGGTAGCTATATCCAGACGGCAATCGGCACCGGGTTCATCAACCCTGCTGGCATAGTGGTGGACGGGTATGGAAATGTCTTTCTGAACGAGTATGGCCGTGGAACGGTCGATGAACTGACACCGTTCAACGGAAGCTATGCAGAGGTCACCGTTGACAGTGGCCTCGCTGATCCCGAAAGCATCGCTATGGATGCCACAGGGAGTCTGTACATATCTTCTGCCAACACCTCAATCATCTACAAGGAGACGCCGACCTCAAACGGCAGCTATGCACGGAGCGCGATTTTTACCAACATAAACCCACAGCCATGGTGGGCCACAATCGATGCCAGCGGGAATCTCTACTTCACAGCCAATAATTCCGAACCTAGTGACGGCGTTTATAAGATAGATGCTATTGATGCGCCTTTCCTGAGTTTCCCGACCCCCACGGCTATGGGCCTACCTGATTCGACAGATAACTCCCAGATAGCAATTCTGTGGAACATAGGCAATGCCAGCTTAACCTTCCCTGTTCCAACAACGAATAACAGCAACCCGAGCTTTTCCTCCGGCAGCGCATTTACGCTCGACTCCTCAAGCACTTGCCCGAATCTATCTTCCAACTCAACGCAGGGGACAGAGGCGCCAGGCGGAAGTTGCACCTATGCGGTGGACTTTACTCCAAATACATTGGGTATCAACTCCGGCTCGCTAGCTCTGACAGACAGCAACCTCAATGCACATTATGCCTCGCAGAACATCAGCCTGAGCGGCACCGCGGCCACGGCGGCGGCTACACCCACCTTCACGCCCGCGGCGGGCACGTACACGTCGATACAGTCGGTGACCATCGCGGACAAGACCGCCGGCTCGACCATTTACTACACGACTAACGGAACGACTCCCACCACCGGGTCGACGGTTTACGGTGGACCGGTCACGGTCGGTTCCAGCGAAACGCTGAAAGCAATCGCGGTGGCCACGGGGTTTAGCCAAAGCGCGACGGCTTCAGCGGCCTATACCATCAATTTGCCGGCGGCAGCCACGCCCACCTTTTCGCCCGTGGCGGGCACGTACACGTCGATAAAGTCGGTGACCATCGCGGACAAGACCTCCGGCTCGACCATTTACTACACGACGAACGGAGCGACTCCCACCACTGGCTCGACGCCGTACACTTCCGCGATCTCTGTCTCCGCAACAGAGACTATCAAGGCCATCGCTGTGGCCGCGGGGTTTAGCCAAAGCGCCACAGCTTCGGCGGCCTATACCATCAATTTGCCGGCGGCGGCCACACCTACCTTCACGCCCGCGGCGGGCACGTACACGTCGATACAGTCGGTGACCATCGCCGACAAGACCTCCGGCGCGACCATTTATTACACGACCAACGGAACGACTCCCACAACCGGCTCGACGCCGTACACTTCCGCGATCTCTGTCTCCGCAACAGAGACCATCAAGGCCATCGCAGTGGCCACGGGGTTTGGCCAAAGCGCGACGGCTTCGGCGGCCTATACG
>Ga0182024_10009563_pt1 | contig 20015 bp, 15 predicted proteins | sample P32metaG_FD_120480 | JGI IMG/M metagenome (GOLD analysis project Ga0182024, IMG submission 120480) | Permafrost microbial communities from Stordalen Mire, Sweden - P3-2 metaG (Illumina Assembly) | ecosystem: Environmental > Terrestrial > Soil > Wetlands > Permafrost | place: Sweden: Stordalen... | reverse complement strand
CGAGCGCAACGAGCGATGACAACGCCTAATATTCGAACCATTGGCTCAAGATTACTTGAGAATGAGTCTCCAGAACATCACGCTGATTTCAAAGAGGATCGAAGTTTTTGCGAGGCACACCTCTGATGGCTTCATCGCCAGCTGACGTAACGTTTCGCAAGAGCGGTTTCACAAGTGACTCGATCACCTCCTCCATCTGCTCCGCTGGCTTGCGATTTGCCGTCTGAGCCCAACGGCTTGCGGCACCGTAGATCGCCCATGCGATGGTCGTTGCAAACGTGGACGGTCCACATTGGACTGAACCCCAGGATTGAGACAGAGGTGTAGTCGAATTTTTAACTCTCAAAGTATCCGGAAGCCACAGGGTTCAACAGAGATCTGAAGGCGAGCGGTAAATGACTCAATCAGAAGCAGTTATTTTTCACTCATTTTCATCTGGTTTCCACGAGCCGCCAGATCTGCTTTGGGAGCAGAGGATTCGGCGCGCGACTTGATTTTCCTCGACCAGTCCCGAATGATTCTTCAAGTCTGTTTGACCGGCCAAACGAGCTTCCCATTCCGCACGGCCCTAGTGATGAAATTCTTGCTAACCAGAGCCTCATTGCTAACCCATGATTTCCAATCCGTGGATGTCTTGGTCTTGGCCCATTTAGCTGCGTACTGTTCGGCCGTTTTCAGCTTGGCTAAATGCTCCTGCTGGCGGTGCTTTCGAAGGGTGGATTGCGACGTATGATTCAAACCGCAACGCTTGGAGCAGTAAACAAGTTGCCGCTCGGTCTTCTTCACATAGAATTTGTCGCAATGCTTGCAAGGGCCCCCCAGTTTCTCGTTATAAGGGCTGATTAGGAAGTTGAGAAAGAGCCCCAGCGCTATCTCGAGGGGCTCCCCAGGGGGCATATTCTCGGGCACCGTCACGCACACTAATTGAGCACGGCTCGTTTTGGTGGGTATCAGATGGGCACGGCAATGCAGAGCTGCCTGAGCTAGTACCAGGTCGGCTGAAAACAATTTCGCGACGTTTGGGCCAGAATCGAACCAGGCGCGAACGAGCCGACGCAATTCCCGTTGGACAGGTCGATAGTCTCTTTTGATTCTTTGCAAACCACCCATTGTGGGAATCGGGAGGTAAAAGAAGTCGGTATTCAGGGCCTCAACAAACCTACTCAGAGTGTCCACATCGGGAGTCAAGAGAAGGATGGATTTCTGCTTTCTTTTAGTCATTTGCTACCTCAATATCATGATAGTATAAACACGAAGTTTTGCTACTATATATACTTTCTTGCACTGGTCACCTCTTCGCGCCACCATTGAGGCTAGAGGTGGCCATCATGATTCCAAATCGCACCCAGGCGACCGCGGGCAGCCCCGTACTTTCAATTGAACACCGATCACCTTCTGCTCTGAAGGCTTTTTCACACAACGCCCGCACTCATAGCAAGCACCAGATCCGCCAAATTGCTGAAAGCATTCGCGCTTTCGGCTTCACTAACCCCGTACTAGTGGATGCAGAGAATCAGATCATAGCCGGACATGGTCGAGTGGAGGCAGCGATGCTTCTCGGTATGCAGGAGGTGCCGACGATCCGGCTCGACCGACTCACGAAGGAGCAGATTCGAGCCTATGTGATCGCCGATAACAAGCTGGCCGAGAATGCAGGCTGGGATACGTCGATCCTCGCCATTGAGCTGCAGCACTTGCTGGCACTCGACTGCGCTGACTTTGATGTCAAAATCACCGGTTTCGAGGTGGCGGAGATCGACTTAATCCTCGAAGAGGCAAAGGCATCGCCATCTGCCGAAGAAGCGCCGCCCGAGCCTGACTTCGATCATGAGCCAGTCACCAAACCGGGAGATCTCTGGCTGCTCGGAAAGCATCGCCTCATCTGCGGGAATTCCCTTCATCATGCGACCTACCAAGAGCTGCTGGGCAGCCGGCGCGCCGCGATGGTTTTCACCGATGCGCCCTTCAATGTGCGGATTGACGGGCACGCCACAGGCAACGGAGCAATCCGGCACCGTGAGTTCGCCATGGCCTCAGGCGAGATGAGCGAGGCGGAGTTTCTCGCCTTCTTAAACAATAGTCTTCGTCTCCTCGCGCAGTTCAGTGCCAACAACGCTATCCACTTTTTCTGTATGGACTGGAGGCATTTGGCTGAACTGATAGCAGCAGGTAAGCAGAACTACGATGAGTTCCTGAACCTCTGCGTCTGGGTCAAGAACCAGGGTGGCATGGGCAGCTTCTATCGGTCACAACATGAACTTGTGCTCGTTTTCCGTAAGGGCAAAGGCTCGCACCGCAATAATGTCCAGCTCGGCAAGTTTGGCCGGAATCGCACAAATATTTGGAGCTATCCCGGAATCCAAACACTCTCGAAGCAAAGCGACGAAGGGAATTTACTGGCCCTTCATCCAACGGTGAAGCCGGTTGCAATGGTCGCTGATGCGATCTTGGATTGCACAGCACGCGGAGAGATTGTGCTCGATGCCTTTCTGGGCTCGGGAACCACTCTCATGGCCGCAGAACGCGTGGGCCGCATCTGCTGCGCAATCGAGATCGATCCGCTCTATGTAGACGTGGCCATTCGCCGTTGGCAAAAGTACACGGGCGAGGCCGCGATCCACTCCACCACAACCAAACAGTTTAATGAGATTGCTTCGGAACAGGAGGTGAAGCATGGCTGATGAGGAGGCGTCTTTCGAAATCGGTTACGGCAAGCCGCCGCGGGCGAACCGCTTCCAAAAAGGCGCTTCCGGCAACCCCAAAGGCCGCCCCAAGGGCTCGAAGAACCTTGCCTCGGTTGTGTTGAGGGAGAGCCAGAAGAAGGTTGCCATCAACGATTCGCGAGGGAGGCGCGAGGTAACCAAACTTGAGGCTGCCCTGATGCAGCTTGCTAATAAGTCCGCGCAGGGTGACCTACGCGCGACTCGGGAATTCATTCCACTGGTTGAAAAATCTGAAGAGAGTACCGCGGCCGGCGTCGGCCCTCTCGCCTTCGCCGAGCTTGATCAAAAGATGCTTGAAAGCCTGCAGCGCCGGCTTTCCGGCTCTCAACCCGAATCAACCAAATCCACAGAGGAGAACCCGTCATGAACAGCCGATTCTCGATCTCCATGGACGAGTATCACGCAATCTTGCGCTACGATCTGGCAAGCTTTATCGAGCGCTCGTTCCTTGAACTGAACTCCCAGACTGATTTCCTGCAGGCCCGATACATCGAGCTGATGGCAGCGGCTCTTGAGAAGTGCCGCACGGGCGAGACCAAACGGTTGATTATCAATCTTCCTCCCAGGTCATTGAAGTCCCACGCCGCCTCGGTTGCCTTCCCGGCGTGGCTCCTCGGCCACGACCCGACGACCCAGATCATCTGCGCGAGCTACGGTCAGGATCTTGCCGACAAGCACGCGCGCGATTGCCGCACGCTCATTAGCAGCGGCGTTTATCGCAGGCTCTTCCCGGGAACTGCTCTCTCTGAAGCCAAGCAGTCGGTCAACGATTTTATGACCACGCAACAAGGCTTCAGAATGGCTACGTCTGTTGGTGGGGTGTTGACTGGCCGCGGCGCCGACGTGATCATTTTGGACGACATCCTTAAGCCCGAAGACGCACTTTCTGAGATACGGCGCAAAGCCGCAAACGAATGGTATTTCAGTACATTGCTCAGCCGCCTGAACTCCAAGGAGCATGGCGTCATTATTATCGTGATGCAGCGGTTGCACCAAGATGATCTCGTGGGCGAGGTCACGGACCGCGAGCCCTGGGAAATCTTGTCGCTGCCTGCAATCGCGATCGACGATGAGAACTATCCGTTTGTAGATCCCTTCGGTGAACGCTCGTTCACGCGCAAGACGGGCGAGGCCCTCCACCCAGAACGCGATTCGGCGGAGACTTATTTGAAGATCCGCGAGTCAGTTGGCGAATACAATTTTCAATCGCAGTATCAGCAGTCGCCGATGTCGCGCGAAGGCGGCGTTGTAAAGCGCGATTGGTTGAAATTTTATGAGCCCGGCAAATTCCCGAGCGATTTCGAATGGACAATCCAGAGTTGGGATACGGCATGCAAAACTGGCGACTCGAATGACTTTAGCGTGTGCACGACCTGGAAGCTTGTCGGGAAGCAATATTTCCTGATCGATGTTTTCCGCAAGCGCCTCACATATCCTGAATTGAAGCGATGCGCCATCGAGTTGTTCATAAAATACCAGCCGATCGAAGTTGTGATCGAAGATCAGGCGTCTGGTACGGCGTTGATCCAAGAACTTCAAGAGGGTGGTATCTACTGTGTCGAACGGTACAAACCCGCGCCGGGAAGCGACAAATTTTCGCGCTTCGCCGCGCAGTCGATCAAGTTCGAGAACGGCAAGGTCTTTCTTCCCAAAGACGCTCCCTGGCTTGAGGAATACATTCGAGAAATCACGGGCTTCCCCGGCACCAAGCACGACGACCAAGTTGACTCGACCTCCCAGGCGCTAGAGCGCCTGACTCCAAGGGCGCATTCTGTAGCATTCTTCGAGGGGCTGGAGCGGCTCGCGTCCTACCGCCCTGCCACTGAATACTGCCGCTAACACAGCCCCTTTCTCCGGCTAAGCCCATTTTCCTGCTTGACTCTTTGCCCAGGAAGAGCGGAAATGGACTGCCGGAGAAAGCAGCCACGTGTTGAGCCCGAAATCCGCCATTAAGCCGTCGCTGAATCAGCAACTTGCAGCCTTGCCAAAGATGGAGCGCGAGGCACTTCAGGGGCTTTGGGAGCGCCTCTTCCTAAAGCCCCCAAATCCCTCTCTCCGGCGCGAGGTCCTGATCCCGATCATCGCCTACCGGCTGCAAGAAATGGCCTTCGGCGGCCTGAAGGGATCCGTTGAAAGGCAGCTTTCAGCTCTCGCTCAAGATGGCCCCCAGGGGCGCAAGCTGCTTGAAGGGCTGACACTCCGTCACAAGGCCGGAACGCGATTCGTGCGCGAGTGGCAGGCGAAGTTGCACGAGGTCTCGGTTCTGCCTGAGGGCTATGAATACAGCGGCCACATCTATCGCAGTCTCTCCGAGATCGCCCGCAAGATCACCGGCACCCGGTGGTCGGGCCCGGCCTTCTTTGGCCTCAAGCGTCGTGGCAAGGAGAGAGCGGCATGACAGCCGGCATCTGGTGTGCCATTTATACACGCAAATCTTCCGAGGAAGGCCTCGAGCAGTCCTTTAACTCGCTCGACGCACAACGCGAGGCCTGCGAATCCTACATCCGGAGTCAACGCCATGAGGGCTGGCAGGCGCTTCCCGCGAAGTACGACGACGGCGGATTCTCCGGCGGCAACATGGAACGGCCCGCACTGAAGCGCCTGATGGCCGACATTCAGGAAGGCAAGATCAACACCATTGTCGTCTACAAAGTGGACCGCCTAACCCGGTCGCTTGCCGACTTCGCCAAACTCGTCGAGCAGTTCGACAAGATGAACGTCAACTTCGTGTCGGTCACCCAGCAGTTCAACACCACCACTTCCATGGGACGCCTTACACTCAACGTCCTCCTGTCCTTTGCTCAATTCGAGCGCGAAGTGACGGGCGAACGAATCCGTGACAAGATCGCCGCTTCGAAGAAGCGCGGCATGTGGATGGGCGGCTTCGTTCCCCTCGGCTATGATCTGTGTGAGCGCAAGATCTATATAAACCCAACCGAGGCGGATGTCGTTCGCAATATCTTTTCAAACTACCTTCGTCTCGGCTGCGTGATGGCGCTCAAAGAGTATCTTGACCGTGGCGGGATCCAGAGCAAAGCGCGGGCGCGATCTACACAGACCGACACCCGAGGTTCGAGCTTCTCCCGAGGCGGGCTCTATCGGATCCTAAGCAACCACATCTACGTGGGCGAAATCTTTTACAAGGGCACTGCCTACCGCGGGAATCATGAGGCGATCATCGACCGCGAGCAGTGGAACCAGGTGCAGAAGCTCCACAAAGACAACCTCCAGGGTAAGCGGCGTAAGGCGCGTGCGACCAAGGCGAGTTTGTACACCAGAATCCTTTTCGATGAAGAGGGCAACCTGTACACCCCAACGCACGCAAACAAGGCTGGCCGGCGCTATCGCTACTACACCTCTCAGGCTGTGATCCGCAAAGCCTCGGTAACCGAAGTCCCGGCGCGCATCCCGGCCCACGACCTTGAAGTTGCAGCTATAGGCCGAATCCTGAAGTTCCTGAAATCGCCGAAGGAGGTTCTTGGCGCGCTGGCGCCAGCCGGCAAGCGCAGCCGAGGTGGGCGTTACTCGCAACTCCTCAGTCAGGCGTCTGATAAGGTTGCGTCTTGGTCCGAATCTTCCTCAGGATCCAGGGAGCGCTTGATCAAGGCAATTGTTGAACGCGTCGTGATCCATCCGGATGAAGTCGAGATATTGATTCGCAAGGATGCACTCATCCATCAACTGGCTGGCAAGACTGCGCCGCAATTAGAAGCTGGTCGCGAGATGGTTGCCTTGCGGTGCCCCTTCCGCCACGCTGTCCAAGGAAAAGCTGTGCGGTTAATCGTTGGCGACCAGCAGGCCCCGCTCGCTGCGAGCACCGTGGCGATCCTTAAAGCTATAGCGCGCGCTCGCAAATGGCGAGATCAGATTATTGCAGGGGAAGCCTCGGGGATTCGAGACCTTGCCAGGATCCACAAACTGAATCACTCATACGTCAAGCGAATCTATTCCTTCGCCTCGTTCAGTCCAGCCTCCATCGAGGCAATCATCAACGACGATGTACCTCAGGACCTTTCGCTCGACTCCCTGGTCCGCATAATCCCGCTCGTTTGGGCAGACCAAGGCTCCGTCCTCGCGAGTGCGACAGGTGCCACATCACAACAACGAGGCGGAGAGTAGGCGTCCGAGGAACACACCTGTTAGGAGGGGCTGGACTGTGATGGACTTTGGTAATGAGCGGAGAGTCTGGCGTGGTGGTTCGTCGTCGTGGCCGAGCGGAAGTTGAGCGGCTGGCAGCTCTATACCGTACGAGCGGGATGGCGCGAGGTGAGTTCTGCCGGAGCCAGGATATGGCGTTGAGCACGCTGAACCGCTATCTGAAGAAGCAGCAAAGCAAGCAGGGAAATTCAAAGGAATACGGCGTTGGTCGGAGTCGGCTGGTTTCGGTGGAGTTGGCCACAGCCGTGGTTACGAGTGCAGCCGGTGAGCGCCCGGGCTCTCTGGCGCTGTTATTGTCGAACGGCCGCAGAGTGGAAGTTGGTCGCGGCTTCGATGTGGGGACGCTTGCGCAACTTGTAACTGCGTTGGAGAGATTGTAAGCCGTGTTCGGCTTTGGCGCGGCGACACGCATCTATCTGGCACCGGGAACCACCGACATGCGCAAGGGCTTTAATGGGTTGTATGGTCTGGTGCGCGACCGGTTGATGTGCGATCCATTGAGCGGGCATGTGTTTCTGTTCTCGAACGCACAACGCAACCGGCTGAAGATTATCTTTTGGGATGGGACTGGGCTCTGGGTTTGTGCGAAGCGAATTGAGAAGGGGCGCGTTCACTGGCCGGAGGTAGATGAAGTTCAAGGCAAGGTGCTGTTGAGTCATGAGGAATTTGCGATGCTGTTGGGTGGCATCGATCTCTCGCAAGCACGACAACGAAGATGGTATCGCAGTATTCGCCGGAAAACCAGCTCGAGATCATCCGCCAGTACGCAACGGCCCACAACATGGAGATCGTCCAGGACTATTCCGACCATGGCCGTAGTGGGCTAAACATCGCCGGCCGTGAGGGTCTCAACCAACTCATGGCCGATGTAGAGGCCAAGCGAACCAACTTCACCTCGCTTCTCGTCTATGACGTGAGCCGTTGGGGAAGGTTTCAGGACGTAGACGAGAGTGCCTACTACGAGTACGTCCTCAAGCGGTCTGGCATCTGAGTTCATTACTGCGCGGAACAGTTTGAGAACGACGGGAGCATGTCCTCATCGGTGCTCAAGACCTTGAAACGTTCAATGGCTGCCGAATACAGCCGCGAGCTCTCGGTCAAAGTGTTCTCAGGCCAATGTCGCCTCATTGAACTGGGATTTCGGCAGGGCGGCCCCGCGGGCTATGGCCTGAGGCGCCAGCTAATCGACCGCAATCAGGCGCCCAAAGGGCTGCTTGGCCGGGGAGAGCGAAAGAGCCTGCAGACGGACCGCGTCATCTTGGTCCCGGGTCCCCAAAAGGAGATCGAGGTGGTCCAGAAGATCTACACACGATTTGTCACGGACAAGCAGTCTGAACGCGAAATCGCCGAGCAGCTCAATGGCGCCGGCATTCTCGGAGAACACGGTCGCCCGTGGACACGGGCGACCGTCCATCAGGTGCTCACCAACCCCAAGTACATCGGCGCCAACATCTACAATCGCCGCTCGTTCAAGCTGAAGCACAAGCGAATCGACAATCCGGTCGACATGTGGATCTGGCGCGATGGAGCCTTTGTGCCGATCGTTGACGCCGCCATCTTCGCCGCTGGCTGTCGATGTCGCTGACCTTCGGGTGAGCCGCTTCTTTCAGGTCCCCGTCCAACCGACCTGGTCTCGCGGCTCTCTGCTAGCCGTAACCGTTAAATGTAGCCCTTTGTATCTCGAGATTTAATTATGGCGAGGCACAGCTTAGAAAGCGCGTTGAGTAAGGCAATCTGATCAACGCACAAGTGCTTATCCGACCTGTCGTCTTTGTGCTAGGCTTCTTCCTTGCCGGTCTCCTTGTCTCGTGCGCCTAAAGCGCGTCGATAACTCGGGAGCTTAACGCATCCCGCCGGAGACCGGCCATCCGCTTCTCCGAATCAATAATGGAGCCTTATGTAGTGATGAGAGGCATAGCTGAGCGTCTTATAACGAAGGAGGATGATGTCGCATTTGACTCCGATAATTCTAAACTCACTTCTCCGTCGCTGTTTTGATGATCCGCGCGGCGGCTTGGTTCACATCCTCGCGCGGGATCCTCTTCTTCGCCTTATTCTGCGCAGCCGCCACTAGGATTCTCTGGATATGCAAGACCGCTATGCCGCCGGAACGTGTGGCGCAATCTTTGCCGGGCTTCGCTTTGCAGAATGGACATGTCAGCGAGACAGGACTGACGGGCAGGAACTCGGGAATGTGAACCTGTTTTTCGGCCATGTCCCAAAGTCTACGCCGCGCCCCAACTCTTCGCTAACCCTGTGGATTTCAAACTGCGCCACTACCGCCATCTCATCCCATCTGTTAGCGTCAGGTGAGATTCGTCTGGTGGATGGGATTGGCAAGATGTGCAACGCGCGAGCAACAACATCGCTTGAATTCGTTGGGTTCAGAGTCTATTCTTGGGCGCAGATTCGCTTATGCACCCAGAAAGCCTAAAGATCCCTCGGTTCCGCTCGTTCAAGGAGTCTACTATCTCCTTCATGCCTTTCCTTACGCCCGGTCATCCCTACAAAAGCGAGGACGGCATCGACTGGATCAACAAGCTGCATTATCTGCCCAACGACAAGGCTGGCTACGGGCCTGTTTCGCAACTTCAGGAGGACGCCATCGCGTATGCGTCCCTCTATCGCCTGGCGCTGGCGCTGGGAAAAACCGACGGCGCAAAGATGCTCTACGATCGCGCCCTCTACCTGCGCAATGTCTTCGATGCCCACGATCATTTCTTCCACCCGCGCAATGCCGACGGCCAATGGGTTCCGAGCCTCGACTTCCTGCAGGATGGCCGCGGCTTCATCGAGGACACACGCTGGCATTACCAGTGGCTCGCGCCCGTTGATATGGCTTGGCTGGTTCGCACCGTCGGTCCCAATCTCTTCAACCAGCGCCTGGCTGAGTTTTTTAATTACAAAGTTCCCAGCTGGTACGACCAGTATTACAACCCGTACAACGAAACCGATCTCGAAGCGCCGTTTGAGTTCAACTTCTCCGTCCGTCCGTGGGAGGCGCAGAGCGTGGTGCGCCGCGTGCTCAACGAAAACTACACCACGGCTCCTGACGGCATTCCCGGCAACGACGATTGCGGCGAAATGTCGTCGTGGGGGGTGCTCAGCATGATGGGCACCTACAGCATCGACCCGGCCAGCCTGGCCTACGAGCTGACCGGCTCCGTCTTTCCCAAGGTCGTCATTTATCTGCGCGGGCCCTACGTGGGCAAGACCTTTACCATTGAGGCCGCGGTTCCGGCCGAGGATGCACCGTATATCGACGCGCCGTATATCCAGAGCACCGTGCTCGATGGCCGCCCGCACAGCCAGAATTGGATATCGTTCCACGATATTTCCGCCGGCGGCACGTTGCATTTCGTTCTCGGCGCCAAACCCAACCCGCCATGGGGCTCCGCGCCCAAAGACGCGCCGCCTTCATTGAGCGACACGCAACCGTAACCGAACTTCTGGGGATTTGCACATGCGAAATTTGTCTCCTTGCGCGCTGGCGGTCGCCGTTTGCCTTTTCGCGCCCGTTCTGCAGGCAAAGGCGCCGAGCGCTGGCGGTGGCGACACCGATGCGGCCATAGCCAAACAGATTCGTGACGACCAGAGCCTGCGCCAGGTGCACCAGATGGCGCTCGATCTGCTGAAGACGGGTTTGAATGCGGGCGCCGGCTACAAGCAGGTCTGGATCCGCGATCTGAATACCTTCATCGAGGTCTCGCTCGAAGTGAATCCGCGTGGCGCATTGCGTGATGCGCTTCTGACGTTTTTCAAGTTCCAGGGACCGGAGGGCGACATCCCGGACGGCTATCGCGCGGTGAATCCTGCGCAAACTGAAAAACCGTATCGCGTCACGCCGCTGGCGCCGGGGTTCACTTCGTACAAGAACACCGTTGAGGTCGATCAGGAGCCATCGCTCGTACAGGCGGTTTCGAAATACGTCACGGTCACCGGCGACCGCACCATCCTGGACGAGCAGATCGAGGGCCGCAGTGTGCGCGAGCGGCTGGGCTTCGCCATGCAATATTTGCTCAACGAGCGTTTCGACAAGCAGCACGGCCTCCTCTGGAGCGCGACGCGCGCGGATTGGGGCGATGTGCAGCCGGAAACCAACCCCGGCGTGCTGCTCGACTCCCATTCGCACCGCGCCCTCACCGTCTACGACAGCGCCATGTTGGTGGTGGCAACCAACGATTACCTCGACCTACTCGGGCCGGGTGCGCCTGAGGCCGCGCGTTGGATCAAAATCCGTGATCAGCTCAAGCACAACATCCGCAAATTCCTTTGGGACAGGAAGAATCAGAAGTTCATCCCGCATGTGTATCTCGCCGGCTCGCCGTTTCCCGCGGATTTCAACGAGAATGCAATCACCTACCACGGTGGAACAGCCGTGGCCATCGAAGCCGGCGTGTTGACGCGCAAGGAAATTGCTCACACCCTCGAGCACATGGATGCCGATGTGCTTGCGGCGCATGCAGGATCGATCGGGCTGACTATGTATCCGCCGTACCCGCTCGGATATTTCAAAAACCCGGGAATGACCAAGCCTTACACCTACCAGAACGGCGGCGATTGGACCTGGTTCGGCGGGCGCATGGTGCGGGACCTGATTGACGAGGGAGATTTCGCCGACGCCTATCGCGAGATTCGTCCCATGGCCGATCGCGTGGTGCGCGTCGGCGGATTCTATGAGTGGTGGACGACGGACAATCAGCCGCGCGGGTCAGCCGGTTTTCGCGGTTCGGCCGGCGAGTTGGGCCGGGACATTGAATTGCTTGAGGCGTGGGCAGAGCGGCATTGATTCCCAAATATTTGAGCGCCCCGTCTTCAATCGATGGTACGGCGGACAATGACGGTAACTACCGGCTCGATCTGCTTTCGTCAAGGAAGGAGTTTTTTGTGATTCGCCGCAAATCTAAGCTATTGCTTTCGACCAGAAGGTTTTTCAGCAGGCAGCATTCGGGTTGCTTGCTGGCGATGCTGGCTGTTTTTTCTCCGTTTGGAGCGAAGGCCGCGCAAATGAATGGCTCTTCAAGCAACTCCTCGACGGAACTGGCCAAACAGATTCGCAACGACCAGAGCCTGCGCCAGGTGCACGAGATGGCGCTCAATCTGCTCAAGGGCGGGCTCAACGCCGGCACGCACTACCCGCAGGTCTGGATTCGCGACCTGAATACGTTCATTATCGTTGCCCTCGAGGTCAATCCTCGCGGCGCTTTGCGCGAAGCGCTGCTGACGTTTTTCAAATTCCAGGGGCCGCAGGGCGACATTCCGGATGGCTACCTGCCAATCAATCCGAACCAAAAGGGAAAGCCCAACCGCACTGCGCCACTCGCTCCCGGCCTGCAGGCAATTAAAAATACGGTTGAGGTGGACCAGGAAACTTCGCTGGTGCAGGCGGTGTACAAGTACGTCACCGTCACCGGCGATCGCACGATTCTGGACGAGCAAGTTGACGGCCGCAGCGTTCGTGACCGGCTCGGATTCGCCCTGCAGTATTTGCTCAACGAGCGCTTCGACAAGCAGCACGGGCTCATATGGAGCGCCACGCGGGCCGACTGGGGCGACAATCAACCCGAGTCGCCCATCGGCGCATGGCTCGACGAGCGCACTCACCGCTCTCTCTCGATCTACGACAACGCCATGCTGATTCTGGCGATCAACGATTATCTGGAACTGCTCGGTCCGGGCGCGCCGGAAGCGGCGCAATGGGCGAAAACTCGCGACGAACTAAAGCGCAACGCCCGCAAATACCTTTGGGACAAGAAAGATCAGAAGTATTTTCCGCACGTGTACCTGGCCGGATCGCCGTTTCCAGCGGATTTTGACGAGAACGCGATTTACTACTTCGGCGGAACGGCTGTGGCCATCGAGGCAGGCCTGCTGACACGCAAGGAAATTGCCAACTCCCTCAAGCAGATGGATGACGACGTGCGTGATGCGCACGCAGCGACCATCGGCCTCACCATGTACCCGGCGTACCCGCTCGGCTACTTTCATAACCAGCAAATGACCGCCCCGTACACGTACCAGAATGGCGGCGACTGGGATTGGTTCGGCGGGCGCATGGTGCAGGATCTGATCGACGAGGGAGATATTGCCGACGCCTATCGCGAGATTCGGCCGATGGTCGATCGTGTGGTGCGCGTGAATGGGTTTTACGAGTGGTGGACGACGGACAATCAGCCGCGCGGGTCGGCTGGGTTTAGAGGTTCGGCCGGCGTCCTTGGCCACGACATCGATCTGCTGGAGGCGTGGGCGGAAAAGCAGTAAGTATCCGCCGGCAGTGGGATACCAGACCGAAGGTCTCGACAATCAAGTAAGGAACATGGGTCGAGTGCCGCGTTTAGGCTGGAGGAATCTCGCGGGTAGTTTTCCGGTCTCGGTGCGCAGTTTGTGCCGCATCGCCTCCTTCGCCGCGGCCCGCTCGTTCCGGAAGCAAAGTCGCAATCCCGCTTCAGTTCTCGATATGCTATAAGAAACAACATGAAACCGGCTAAGAAAGCGATCAGCCGTCGCAGTTTCCTGCGACAGACTTCTTCTGCTGTCGGCGTCGCCGTGGCTGCGCCCATCATGATTTCCTCTTCCGCTCTGGCCGAATGGGAGGCTCCGCCTGAGGCATCGAGCATCGCAGCCGCGAAATATGCAGTCTTGAAACCTGCCTCGGCCGGTGCCCAACCTGCTCCCGTCATCGTCGACGGAATCCCGTTCTTGAAAGACACTCACTGGGCATCGCTGCAAAAGGGCGGGAGTGTCAGCTTAAGCGATCTACAAATCGACGCAAAACACCTTTACCTCTTCGGCTGTGTCAACTCAGTCAATAGGCCGCCCTATGCGGGAGGGGCAGACGATTTCAAGAATCTGTTTGTCGGCGACAAGGTTGGAAATCTGCGTATCCAATACCGGTCCGGAACGGTGGATGACATTCCCTTGCTCTTCGGTTACACGCTTTGGTGGCGTGACGAGCATCATGCGTCTCCCGAGCCTTTCAAGAGCGATCCCAGCAAGCAGGTAATCCTGGACCGGGCGTTGTATGTTGCCAATGGCATCCGTAACGGAAGCGCGCCTTATTACTTGCGCATTGGCCTGCGCGACGAAGCCGTGCTGGGGATCGAGTTAAGAGACGATGCCAGCCATCGCGGCCAACCTGTGATCGATGGCATCACCTTCGCGGATGTTTTAAACATGCCGTCGCTGGACTCCGCGCGTTTTCTCGCAGCCGATGGTGGTCCCACGCCGGAAGGCCTATCGGCTTGGCTGGCGAGCCATACTGTCGCGGCCAATAACCCCATGCCGCGCAGCCGCCCGGACGCCTTGCGCGATTTAAGCCGGGTCATCTATACATTCCCCAACGATATCGACGCGCGCGCGATCAGCCGAATGGAGCCTGTTGACCCGGAGCATACCTTTTCGGGGCCCGATGTGAAGTTCACCGGCCCGCCCGAAGCCGCTATCCTCACGAACGTATTCCTTGAAAATTCCATTGGCCTTCTGGATCGTGTAGATGACGACACAGGCATGGTTCATGAGTCGGCGGCCAATGCAGAGAACTACCAGGAATGGGTGGGCTATCTGCCTGATGCGCAGGTTTATTACAACGACTCATTTACGAGGACACATGTTATCGCGCTGCTGAGTAACATGGGCTTCCTGGCCAGGGCGGATAAAGCCATAGACTACTTCGATCGATGGATGATGTATTTTCCCAAGGCCTATCCGGCAATCCAAATGGGAGGCAAGCCTGTTCCGGGCCACGCGACCGTGATAGCAAACAAGCCGCACTCTTATTTCGATGATTTCAGCAAGCATGGCTGGCCTACAAAGTTCAAGACCCGCGACTACGGCAACCCGGAAACGGACGGTCACGGGCTTCTGATGTTATCCCGGTGGCGCGCATGGGCAAAAGCGGGGCGGACGAAGCAATGGATCGAATTGCGCTGGGAAGCGATTCATGAAGCGGCCGAGTGGATTCCATGGTGCCTGAACAATCCCCAGTTGTCGTTCTCCGAGCACGGCCTGTTGTACTCCGAGAGCGAGGCCGGAATGGAGATGGAGAGTCTCTACTGCAACGTGCCCTGCTACTTCGGCTTGCTCGCCTACGCTGAGATGGCAGAGGTTGCCGGTAAAACGGATTTCGCGGGCCGCTGGCGCGCGCAAGCGGAACGGCTGCTCGACGCCATGAATGCTTACTTTCCAGCCACGCTCGAACCGTGGGGAGATGTGTGGGATCGAGAAAAGGTCACCGGGAACGAAAAAGGATGGGGACCATCTGCGGCCATGGTTCCAATTCTCGAAGCCATGGAGCTTTACGGCTATGACCCGGCCAGCCGTATGCCGGCTGGTTGGGCCGAACGCACCAGGCGCACCTATGACCTGCTATTCGCCCAGCGCAGCCCTCGTTACTGCGAGCCCGCGACGCTCGGATATGGCCAGGGCTTTATGACTCAATCCGCGCTTTTGTTGGATCGGATGGGCGATGCGACACAGATGACCGCGTGGATGGCCGGGCTCTGTTTCGCTCCCCGGCAGCCGCATCCTTACAGGGTTCCTGAGTGCGTGATGATGAAGTCCGATGGATCCATGTGGGCCAGACGCGGCGATCTGGGCAATGGTTTTCAGATGGGCGAGGTTCTCCTGACCTGCCAAATACTTCTGGGCATAGACGACTTTGAAGCGAACACCCTTAAGCTGATGCCGCGCCTACCCATCGGCTGGACCGGAGTTAGAGTTCATAAATGGCCGGTGCGGGTTTCGTCCTTGAGCCGATCGGAGATGGCGATGTTATCAATGGAACTTACACGCGACAAAGGCTGCAACAAGTGCAGCTTCAAGATATCCTTGGACAAACCCGTCGACAATGTTGCAATAAGAGTTGGCCCGTTCCCCATTTCCGCCACGCAACTTACTGTCAGGAATAACCGCGAGAACGCAAGGGCCACGCTGTTCGTGTCCGGCGATTCCAAATGGGCGTGGCTCCGCGCCGGCGCCATTCGCGGTTCGTGCGTCATCCAGTCGCAAGCGACGTAAGCTTGTTGCCGGATCAATAGAATCCGATGTGGCAGTGCTGCCAGTGGCCCTTTCACCCCGCCAGCACGTGGCAAGCCATCACGTCGAACTGGTTTGGGGTGCCGGCCATGGCATTCACGCGTAGCAGGATTTCGAAATGCTTGATGGGACCGGCGGGCGAGATGCCGCAGGTTCGAATTGCCGCGGAAAGCCGCGCGGGATCTGTGACCAGGATTCCCGCCGCCTGTGTGCCCTCGCGGGTTAAGCCAGCGAGTAGAAGAACCTGCCCGCTTTGATCGGGGTTGGCGACAAACGCAACCAGGGCGAACGAATCTCCAGTAGCTCCGCCCCTTGCCGTGGGGACGTAGGTTGCCTGCTCTTTCGCGGCAGGGTGTACATTGCGAACGATGCCCCCGCCTGGAACGGCTGCGGCGGCAAAGCGGAAATCCAATTGCTCCTCGAACACAGAAGACCACGGATTTGAGGCGGGGCTGCCCAGAAAGATGAAGTTATCGTCGGTTTTCAGGTTTGAAAACTGGAGATTCCGCGCACCCTGCACGTCGATCTTGCGCGAATAGGTCTGTGCAAGTTGCGCAATTTCGGCGGTAATTTGCGCATCCACGTTGGAAGCTTTGTCGCCGGCCAAGAGCTGTGTGCAGACATCCTTTATTTCGGGGGAAAGAGTGCTGTTTTCGGGAAGATAGCGGTGATTGGCGTAATCCGAAACCGAGATCGAACTGTGGTTAAGCATCAGAATTGAGTAAAGATCGGGATCGCTCGTGATTACGTGCGTGGGATGTGCGGAGCTGAAGAACGCCGACCAGGGTAGCACTGATGGCGGCGCGGCCGCGGCAGTTGAGGAACGCTTTGCAAAGTAGGCCCAAAGCGAGAGATTGATCACGACCAACAACGCTGCAAAGGCTGTCCACTTGCGAGTTGCGCCGCGCGAGCGATCGAATTCCCGATCGGGAACGGCGGGATCCTGGGCCTCTGCATGCAGGGTAGGTATTGTGGCTGATGGGGGATCAGGATGCCGCAGGGAGCCGGGAAAAGCACCCGGCGCATCCACATGCAGTTTTTCGTCGACAATGCTTGCCGGTTTCGCATGCGGCTCGTAGGCGATATTGGGGATATACGTACCCAGGGGAAGTGTAATGCGAAACTCCGAGGCGGAGCCGTACTTGCCGTAGTGCTGCAACAGGCGTTTGCGAACGTCGCTGGCGGTCACACGAACGATGGCGTCTTCGCTCGTGTCGTAGGAGGGGGACCGCCCAAACACTTCGATCCCTATCATGCGCTCCTTGAGGGAATCGAAGTGACCGGCAAGCGCATGATCGACGACATAGGTGAGGAATTGTGCGCTTCGGTGGCTCCCCCTGAACGCTTCACCTTCCACGATCTCGCGGAGATGATCACGCAATGCCGCGACAGACGTCTCGGATTCTGCCATATGCGCGATCGCTGTCCGTTCGCTGTTTGAGTTCATGGTCTCCGCAATGTTTGCGCAATCCAAATTCTAACACCGACTAAGAGTCTGAACCTGGTCCTGGCTAACGTTGGTAGCTAACCGTTAGGAATTCAGCATCGAGCAACCCTATATTTTTCAATCGAGTACTGGAGCGTTATCCCGAGTTTTAACGTTGACGAATCTCATTGAAGAAGAACTATGATCCTTGCGAGCCTGAGAGACCGTTCTCTGGAGCGATCAATTCGGATTGCTCCTAACTGATGGCAATCAACGGGGGCGAGTCGGATTGCTTTTAGTTAATGGCCATCAAATCAATAGAAGCGAGAAGCGAGAGTGAGCAGGCGGTCATCCCCAATCAATGTTCTTTGAGAGCGAAAGGCGAATCCGGTGCCGCGACGCGTGAGAATAAACACCGCCATAAGCAGTAAGGCAACGCAACTTGAACCTAGGAGGCAAAGGAAATGAACAACCGAATGGAGAGGAACCGTCAATCGGGACTGTGGCGCACCGTGCAGGCGCTCTGCCTGATAGGGCTTTTGGTCACAGTATTCAAGGGCACCCAGGCGTCTGCTCAGTCGGACCAGGGCGCCATTATTGGCGTGGTGACGGACTCGACGGGCGCGGTGATCCCAAATGCCGACGTAATCCTGACGGCGGTCGATACCGGGCTGGTGTTGAAGACTAAGTCCAACGCGGACGGCAACTATTTCTTTGCACCGATCAAGACCGGGAACTATACGGTCAGCGCATCCGCGGCGAACTTCGAAACCACGGTCGAGCAGAGCATCGTGGTGCACGTGCAAGACCGCTTGAACATTCCACTGGCCTTGAAGCCGGGCAAAGCATCGGAGACGGTCACGGTAACATCTGTGGCCCCGCTGATGCAGACGCAGACCGCGGAAACGGCCTTGGATATCGATTCGCACTTTCTGAACGATGCGCCGCTCGAAAACCGCAACTGGATTTTCATTGCACAGGAAGCGCCGGGCGTGACGCCGCAAGTGGGCCGCGGCGCCGCAAATGGCGACTTCTCTTCCAACGGCGAACACGAGGAGCAGAACAACTACATGCTCGACGGCGTAGACAACAACGTCGTCGACTCCGACTACGAAAATGGCTCGACGTACAACCTGGCGCCTCCGCCCGACGCCATCGCCGAGTTCAAGCTCGAGATGACCGATTACAGCGCGGAGATCGGCCGCGGTCACGGCGCGGTGCTGAATGCCACCACCAAGTCGGGCACCAACGCAATCCATGGCGATCTGTGGGAGTACAACAGAAACACGATCTTCGATGCGCAGAATTGGAACCAGAACCCGGCCTCGCCGGCTCCCGCCTTCCACCTGAACCAGTTCGGAGCCACCCTCGGCGGGCCCATCATCAAGAACCACTTGTTCTTCTTTGGCGACGTCCAGGATTCGCGCTACGCGCTCGGCGCCAACGCCTCCATCTACACGGTGCCTACGGCGCGAATGCGCCAGGGGGATTTTACTGAGTTGCTCACCCCCTCGCTGGTGAACAATACGTGCCCTCAGGTGTTGTTCCAGCCGAACGTGAACACCGGAAGCTACACGTGCAGCAGCGGGCATGTAACAGTGGGGCCGAGCGGCTCCCCTCAGCAATTCGGCTCGTCCGTTACGACAGGCGCCGGGTATACATTCGCTCCGGGCCAGAACGTCTTTAATCCCGCGACGCTCGATACGGTCGCCCAGAACATTCTCAAGCTCTATCCCTGCCCCAACGCCGTTCCGGTCGGTACAACCGTCACAGGATCGAACGGCGGCAAATGGCAAACCGGAAACTGTAACACCGAGACATCTCCCGACTACGGGCCGGCCTACAACAACTACGTCATTGACCTCCCGTCGACCTCCGACCCCATCCAGTGGGACGGCCGGCTTGACTGGAACATCAGCTCCAGAGATCAGGCATACGCGCGCTACGACTATCAGCACATCATCAACACCAACCAGTCGCCCCTGGGTCCCATCCTGGACGGTTACCCTAACTTCGCAGGCAAAAGCGAGACCTACCTGAGCGAAAACTTCATGCTCAGCGAGACGCACACCTTCTCGCCCACGCTCATCAACGCGTTCAGCTTCGCGTTCAACTACGGCCTCTACGCCAACCTGCAGGCCGACGATAACAGCAACATATCGGCTTCCCTCGGATTGAACGGCGTTCCGTACAATGCCGGCCCTTTGAACGGCGGCCTGCCGGCGGTAAGCGTCGGCGGCATCCAGGCGTTCGGCGCTCACGGCAACGATCCGTCCCTCGAAGGCATGGACACCTATGAGATCCTCGACAACGTCACCAAAGTCATTCACAACCACTCGCTGAAGATGGGCTTTGAGGACATGCCGATTCGCTCCCACGACACCTCCGTTGCCGCCCCGCGCGGGACGTACACCTTTGGAAGTACGTACTCCGGCGTCTCGGGACAAAGCAATACCGGATACGGCGTTGCCGATTTCCTCGCACAGGGATATACCCCCGGCGGCGCGCTCACCGGCACTGACAACATGGCGGGCGGCCAGATCAGCACGTACGCATATCAAAACTTCGAGAAAAGCTACATCGCCACTTACCTGCAGGACGACTGGAAGCTGACGCACAAGCTGACGCTGAACCTGGGCCTGCGCTACGAGTACTTCGCGCCCCAGGAAGAGATG
>Ga0182024_10009562_pt1 | contig 20015 bp, 13 predicted proteins | sample P32metaG_FD_120480 | JGI IMG/M metagenome (GOLD analysis project Ga0182024, IMG submission 120480) | Permafrost microbial communities from Stordalen Mire, Sweden - P3-2 metaG (Illumina Assembly) | ecosystem: Environmental > Terrestrial > Soil > Wetlands > Permafrost | place: Sweden: Stordalen... | reverse complement strand
TCGGTCACGGTGTCGCCTGCTACGGCGCCGCCGACCGCTACCTGGGAATGCTCGCCGCGACGCTCGGCAACACCGAGGGTGCAACCGGTCATTTCGAGGCGGCTCTTCACCTCAACAGGCAGATGGGCGCGGACACTTGGCTCGCCCATACCGCCTACGAGTACGGACGGATGCTCCTCGGCCGGGGAGACCCCGATCACGCAGAGCAGCTGCTCGCCGAAGCCGCGCTGGGCGCCGAGACGATCGGGATGCCCACGCTGCTCGCGCGTGTCCGTACGCTGGCGCCGGTGTCGAGCCCGCCGCCGCCGGACGGCCTCTCCGCCCGCGAGCTCGACGTGCTTCGGCTGGTGGCGCGCGGTCAATCGAATCGTGAGATCGGAGCCACGCTGTTCATCAGCGAGCACACCGCCGCGAACCACGTGCGCAGCATTCTCCGCAAGACCAGTTGCGCGAACCGTACCGAGGCGACGGCTTACGCTTATCGGCGCGGCCTGACCCAGAGCTGAGGGATGGCGTAGCATCCAGCACATGCCGACGTATGTGATCGAGCGCGCTTTTGCGGAGCAGCTCGACCTCACGAGCGATGACGTGAAGCTGATCGAGGAGGTCAATGCGGACGAGGGAGTGCGCTGGCTGTTCTCGTTCCTCAGCGCCGACAGGCGTCGCTCCTATTGCCTCTACGAGGCGCCGTCAGCGGACATGATCCTCGCCGCCGCCAAGCGCGTCGGCATTCCTGCCGACGCCGTGGTCGAGGTCAGCCGCATCTCCGCGGACTCATATGCGTAGGGGTCACCCTTGGCTGAGAACGCCGCCTGCCCCGTCTGCGGCGAGGTAAACAACGCCGAGCAGCGGTTCTGCGGCCAGTGTGGATCTGCGTTCAGCAACAAGTGCGCCGCGTGTGGTGAAGAGAACCCGCTGGGGTTCCGCTTCTGCGGGGCATGCGGCGCCGCGTGCGATAGGAGCCCTGCGTCCCTATCGGGCCCCGTCGAGAACATCGATGGGGAGAGGCGATGGGTGACGATCATGTTCGCTGATCTGTCGGGGTTCACGGCGCTGTCGGAGCGCACGGACCCGGAGGAGATCCGCTCGATGGTCGATCGGTGCATGAGCGAGATGGGCCAGGTCGTCGACCGGTTTGGCGGCTCCGTGGACAAGGTCATCGGCGACGCGCTCATGGCGGTGTTTGGAGCGCCGATCGCCCACGAGGACGACTCCGAGCGGGCGGTTCGCGCCGCCCTTGAGATCCAGCGACGCGCGTCCGAACAGTCGCATGACTTCGGCGGCCTGTGTGTCAGCATCGGCGTCAACACGGGTGAGGTGATATTTGCCCCGGTAGGCCCGCACGGGCGGCGTGAGCTGACGGTGATGGGCGACGCCGTGAACACCGCGGCCCGACTACAGGCTGCCGCTCCACCCGAGGCTGTGTTGGTCGGCAAGGAGACTCAAGCTGCGAGCGCACGGGCGATCACCTACGAGGCGGTGGAGCCGATCCTCGCCAAGGGCAAGGAAGCGCCGATACCCGCCTGGCTCGCTCGGGCTGCCACTTCGGCGCCCGCTGAGCGCCCGGTTTCGGCGGCCCCGTTCATTGGCAGAGACACCGAGCTGGAACTTCTCGCGCGAGCGTGGACGCGAGCCTCGAGTGAGCTGCATCCGCAGCTCCTCACCCTCGTGGGAGCACCGGGGATCGGCAAGACACGGTTGACGCTGGAGTTTGCCGCGCGCGTGGAGAGCTCAGGCGGACGGATATTCAGTGGCCGCCCGCTGCCCTACGGTGCAGCTGCCTCCTACTGGGCGTTTGGACAGGTCATCAGGGACGCGTCGGGGATCTTCGCCAACGATCCCGCCGACGTCGCCGCCGCGAAGCTCGCCGACCGCGCAGCATCGCTGGTTCCCGCGATCGAGGCGCAGGAAATGGCGACGCATCTCTCGATCATGGCTCGTCTCGCTGAGGACACCGTGGACGATAGGCGGGCGTTGTTCGCCTCCGCGCAGCGGTTTCTCGAGGCCCTCGCCCGTGAGCAGCCCACCTTGGTGGTGCTCGAGGATCTGCACTGGGCGGACGAGAGCCTGCTGGAACTCGTCGAGGGGCTCTCGGCCAGGCTCGGGGACGTGCCGCTGCTTCTGCTTGCGCTTGCCAGACCCGAGTTCCTGGACGCGAGGCCAAGCTGGGCTCGCCTGCCAACCAATGTCACCGTCCAGCTCCAGGCGCTCACCGAGGCCCACACTCAAGACCTCGTGCGCCGACTCCTATCGGGTGCGCCAGATCGGGAGGCGGTCGCCGAACGCGTCGAGGAGGCGGCCGGCGGCAATCCGCTCTTCATCGAGGAACTGGCAGCGTGGCTCTCAGAGGGTGACACCGCGAACGCCGCCGGTGTCCCGGCGAACATCAAGACGATCATCGCGGCTCGACTCGACCAGCTCCCGGCAGGAGAGCGGCAGGTGATTCTCGACGCCTCTGTTATCGGCGACTTCTTCTGGCAGGGAACGCTCGAAGCGCTCGGAAGCGACGGCACGCTCTCCGAGACACTGCACGCGCTCGAGCGACGGGGCCTCGTCCGCCACAGCCCTGCCTCGCGTATTCGCGGTGACCAGGAGCTGATCTTCAAGCATGGGATGGTGCGCGAGGTCGCCTACGCGACCCTCCCCAAGGCCGCACGTCGAGAGCGCCACGCGGTCGTCGCCCGCTTCATCGAGCAGGCGGCGGGAGATCCGACAGCCTATGCGGCGATCCTCGCGCACCACTGGCGTGAGGCCGGCGACGCCGCGAACGCCGCCGATTACCTACTCACCGCGGCAGACCAGGCCTGGAGAGGATGGACGCCGCACGAGGCCGTCGATCTCTGCAACCAGGCGCTCGAGCTGATCCCGGAGAACGACGAGGCACGCCGGCGGCGTGCACGACTGCGACGGGCCGTCGCTGCGACGGCGGAGATACACACAAGCCACGACCTTGCGCCAATTGATCAATCGAAATCCCCGGGCGAGATGTCGCCGCCGATCTCGTAGATCCCGTAGACCGTGTGGTCGCCAAGCAGCTCAGCGTGCTCCCGTATGAGCTCTGTGTTGGGCGAGGTATAGACGCAAAAGGACTTCAGCTGACCGTCCTCGCCCATGACTACGTGACTGTGCTCCCATACGACTGGGGAGAACTGCTGGTTCTCAGACAGGATGCGCTTCGAGAGGGGGCCCTTCACCGCCATCTCCTCCTCGTCAACCGACCAGACCCTCTCGACCAGATAGCGCGGCATCTCTTCTCCTAAGTTTCGACGTCGATCGAATAATCCTACGCTTTTCGGTTTTGTGGATAGCTCCTGTCGCCCGCGGACCTGACCCGCGGGAAGGTTCGCGGCGTGGATGGTGTCTAGGGAGTAGAGATGCAAGTCACGAGCCCGACCACCCCGACATTCCGAGCACCCGGACATTTGGAGGAACCATGAATCGAACGTACGTCATCTTGGCCGTAGCCCTGACAAGCGCGGCGAGCGCCGCGACGGTTGCCAGCGCACAGAGGAGCCTCCCGGCCGCGCGCTCGAGCGCCGCTGCCACAGTGCAGTTGCGTCACACCAGCCTCGGCAGCATCCTCGTCAGCAGCTCGGGCCGCACGCTGTATGAGTTCACGAGGGATCACGGCAACAAGAGCAGCTGCGCGGCGATCAGCGGGTGCTCAGAAGTATGGCCTTCGCTGAAGGCAAGCGGCCGCCCGACGGCCGGCTCGGGCATCAAGGCTTCGCTGCTGTCCACAACCAGCGGCAAACAGGTCACCTACGCGGGGCATCCGCTCTACACCTACAGCGGAGACAGCGGTCCAGGGAAGACCTCCTACGTTGACGCAAAGCAGTTCGGCGGCACGTGGTACGCGCTCACCGCCTCCGGCGGCGCGGTGAAGTAGCCCGGGTGTGCCGAGCGCCAGTCTGCTCACGCGCCCGGCGGCGCCGGCTTGCTCAGCTGCCGTCGGGGGACGGCGCGATCTCGCCGCGGCCGGCCTCTTGCAGGTCGGCCGGCAGGGGAGCATCGGCGGCGCGGGCGAGGACGGTCAGGCGTGCTCGTGGTAGGCCGACAGGATCGGATCGGCTCCTTCCAGCAGGTTGTTGACGGCCAGCCTGATCGGCTCGACTTCGTGCATATAGCGCTCGATCGCTGCCCGCCCGGCACGTTGCGTGCTGGCCGCCGACCCGGTCTGGCTCGCGCATCCGCCGAGTGCGACCACGCACAAGCAGCCGGCGGCCAGCGCGCGCGGGCGGCTCCGCGCCGCGCCGCGCCGCATCCGCGGGACGGCTCAGTAGCCGTAGCCGCCACCGCTCGAGGATTCTTCCGAGGAGCTGCCCGTGCTCGGCGCGGGCGTCGCCGGCGTGCTGCTCGTGCTCGCCGCGGGGGCGCTGCTGGAGCCGGTCTCCACGGCGCTCCAGGTGCCTACGTCTTTGATGCCCTGGCCCTTGGTTTCACCGGCCTGCTGGTCTCCCGTGAACGTGTAGAGCGGCGTGCCCTTGTAGGTGACTTGCACGGTCCCCTCGGGGCGCTTCACGGTGCCGAGCGAGCTGACTTCGCCGCTGGGAGCGCCGCTGGATGGCGCGATCAGCGGGTGCCAGACATCGACACAGGCGGGGCTGGTGCAGATGAACTTGCCGTTGACCTCGCCGCTGAGGTGATACAGCGTCATCCCCTGGCTGTTGACCAGGATCGTGCCGAGCGAGTTGGAGGCGCTCTTCACGACGGGGCTGGATGAGCTGGTGCTCCTCTGCGCTCCAGCGTGCAGCAGGTTCAGCGTGTTTTCGCCGTCATCGACGAAGTAGATGCCTTTGCCTTCCGGGGCTATGACCAGACCGAACAGAGACCCCGCTCCGGTCTTCTTGTCGGCGGTCTGCACCGCCACCTGCTGGCCGGCCGGTGTGATTTCCACCATGTTGCCGTCACCGCCGTTGCTCGTGATGATGTTGCCATTCGGTGCGAGCATCATGCCGAGCGGTTCCTTGAGGTGACCACCTTCGGTGAGCACGGTGCCCCCCTTTGTAGCGGGTGTCGTGCGCGTCATTGCGTCGGAGATCGCGAGGATCTTGTTGTCATCGGTCGAGGCCACATACAGCGTCCCGTTGGAGGCCAGTGCCAGTCCGGTTGGGCCGAGCACGAGGGCTTCTGCTGAATCAATCCACGGGATGCCGTTGGCGATCACTGTTTCGCTAAGCACCTTCGGTGTCTGGTTTTCCCCGGATTCCAGTTCGATTCGCAGTACCGTCGAGTTGTCGATCGTGTGGAGGCCCTTCGCGGCACCGCCATTGAGAGCGTTGCTGACGAACAGAGTGGTCTTGGAGCCTTCGCTGACTGCGGTCGAGTCCCAGGGACCCTGGATGTTCTTACCGGCGATCGTCTCGACTGCCTTACCGTCGCTATCGAGCACGATCAGGCACCCGTACTTCGCGGTCGCCGTCTTGCCATCGGTCGTCGGCAAGCTGCCCACAACGACATAGCCGCCCGGCAGGATGTCAAGCGCCGTCGTCAGCCCGACGCCGCCTGGGCATGGTCCAGGGAGCGTCTTGGCATCGATCGTCGCGAAAGGCGAGACCTTCCCGAAAGTCGAGACCTGGACGATCGTCGTGCCGGTGCCCTGACCGCTCTCCTTTGCGCTTTCCTTGGCATTGAAGTTGCTGATCAGCATCTGGCCCGCCTGGAGCTTGCCCACACTGGTGGGAGCGAACACGATGCCGTACGGGTTGACATCGCCGTTGGCCGGGACCGTTGAGGCGAGGTTGCTGACAGTCCTCAGATTCGTCAGAAAAGCAGCAGAGCTTGCGCTCGAGGTGGTGGTCGCGGTACTCGCGGCGGCCGACGTGCTGGACGAGCTGCCGCTGCTGCTCGAGCTGCCGCACCCGGCGAGGACGAGTGCAACACCAAGTAGAGCAAGGATCGACGTTCTAGGCACTGGGGTGTCTCCTGTGGTTCGGGGTATCGGACGAGACGGTTTCCTGCTCGTAGCCCCGCCCCGACCGGAATCTGGCGATCCCTTCGTCGGCTCTGCGGCGGCGATCAACGCACGGCCCGCCTTCCGCGCGCTTCCTGTATGACTCCGCCCTCGCGGGATTACTTCCCGGCGGGTTTCCCGATCCTCTCGCCGCCTCTGAGGACAGGGGGATTTCGAGCCGAAGCGCAGCTCGCTACGAAGCAAAAAGCGCCGGAAAAGAGCTGGTCGGGGATCGGCCGGCTAGCGCTTGTGCTGCGGGTGGGGCGCGGTCAGCGTAAGCGTCGTCTGCTGCAGGATGCTCGCCCCGCCCGTACCGGCGGCGGGCAACTGCGAGAGCACGAAGCGAACGCGAAGGGCGTGCTTCGCAGCCAGCAGGCGCTGACCGGCGGCGTTGAGCTTGACGGTCAGCTGGCGCGTGGAGCCGGCGGGAATGCTCGCCGCGAGGCGGCCGATGACGAGCGTGAGGTGCTTGGGCTTGGTTTTACGCGATGCGGTCGCGGCAGTCGCCTTGTGAGCGTTGCCCGTTTCCGTCACGCTAATCGTGGCGAGGACTTCACATGGTGCATCTTCACTGCCCAGACACTTCAGAGTAACGTGCACTTCGTTCCCCTGGGCAACCGTGCCACTGGGCTGTGGGACCGCATGGTGACCACCCGCCCCTGGGGTGCTCGTCGAGCCGCCGGTCGTCCCCCCGCCCGTCGTTCCATTGACCGTGGAACCTGTGCCCGTCGATCCCGTCTGCCCACCGGACCCGCCCGTCGTCGTTGACGAACCGGTCGTGCCCACGAACGCCTGACCGGCCCCGTCGACAGTCACGCACTCCTGTTCGGTCGGGCAGGCGATCGACGTCAGCCCAGTTTTCGAGATCCTGGCGGGCGTTGGGGTCCCTGGCGCCGATGGGTTGAATGTGACTGCCTCGCCGAGACTGTCCACAGCCGTGCACTGCGTAGTGGACGGGCAGGCCACCGATGAGAGACCCACGCCGCCGCTGTCGATCGTCACCGGCGTGACGCTCCCCGGTTCGGAGGGATTGAAGGTCACCTCCTCGGTGCCGCCGACCGCGGTGCATTGCTGCGTGGAGGGACAGGCCACACCGGTCAGGACGACGCTCCCACCCACCGGCGCCGGCGCCGGCGAGCCGGTAGGAGGAACGAACGTCACCTCGGCGCCGTTGACACCCACCGCGACGCAGAGGGTCGAGGAAGGGCACGCAACGGCATCGAGAATGACGAAGAGATTGCTGTCGAGGCGGCTCGGCGAAAGTGGGTCGAACGTGAACTCCACCCCACCCTGGTCAACCGTCGTGCACTGGGGGGCGGACGTACAGGCGATTCCCTCCATGGTTCGGCCGGCCTGGTTGTCGATCTGAGCCGCGGACGGCGTCACGGGCTTTGGTTCCTGCTCTGGATTGAACGAGACGTCAAAAGCGTTGTTGTCGATCGCCGTGCAGAGTTCGAGTGAGGCACAGGCAAGGCCTCGGAGTTCGAGTTCTTCAAACTCCGCTTTGGGCATTTCGTCGATGTGTTCAGAGACGGGGCCGTTTACGTCGGCGGGATCGAACGTAGTCTCGAAACCTTGCTTGCCGACCGCATATACGGCCGTGCACTGGGTCGCCGCCGGGCAGGCCACCGCCCGCATTTCGGCGCCCGCCGTGCTCGTTAACGCCTGCGGCCCCGACCACGAGAGCGAATCCGCGTGTGCAACGGCGCCACCGGCCAGATACACAAATGCGCCCGTCACGGCCACCAGCCATGCAACTGCCCTCGTGCTCACAGCATTGATGCTACCGATCTACGTCGGCCTGCCGCGAGAACGCTTCGCCGTCACTGGCCGCGCGTCGCCGCGGCCTGGCGTTTCTCGGCCTTGTGTGCGCGCTTGGCTGCCTGGTAGTCGGCAAGCGCCTGCGCGGAGTCGACATCGCCGAGCGTGGGGTGGGGCGGGACGAGGTCCTTGGCGACCTTGACCCGGAAACGCTTGGCGAGCACGGCGCCGAGCGCCTTGACCTTCATCTCGCCGAAGCCGGGCAGCGCCTCGATGTTGGCGCGCAGCTCGGAGCTGTCGGCGGCGTCGCTCCAGACGCGCGCGGCGTCGCCGTCGTAGTCGTCGCGGATCTGCACGGCGAGGTCGTGCACGCGTGCGGCCATCGATCCGGGAAAGCGATGAATGGCGGGCTTCTCGCGAAAGATCGGCTCCAGGTCGGCGGCGGCGAGCTTGCCGGCGTCGAGTGAGCCGAGCCGCTCGAGTAGGGCGAGCGGACCGGAGAAGGCCTTCTGCACGGAGACCTGCTGGTCGAGCAGGAAGCCGATCAGCAGCGCCATCGGGTCGGAGGCGATCAGCCGATTGGCATCTTCGGAGTCGGTGAAGTGGAGCTGGGCGGGCAACTCAGCCAATGCTACCTGCACCAAGAGGCTGTGACCCTGTGGACCGCTTGAGCTCGTCACGGCAGCTCTCGGGCGTTCGTTTCGCGCGTCAGCGGGGCCGGTCGAAACGAACGCCCGAGATCTGCCGTGACGACGGCCTGTGGATCCGCGTCAGCGGGTCCGGTCGAAATGAACGCCCGAGCTCTGACGTGGCGACGGCTTGTGGGGGCCGGTCGAAATGAACGACCGGAGAACCGCCCTGGCGATCAGGGAGCGTTCGGTATAGGGGCTGTTCGGGTCTCGCGTGAGGCTCGGCCGCTATTTGTGTTTGTGTGTGGCGCGTTTGCAGGTGTGGAATGTTGAGGAGGCGGTCAGGGTCTTGCCGGTGGAGGTTGTGGCCTTGACGGTGATCTTGAATGAGCCTTTCTCCAGCCCGACAAGGCTTACGTGCGCGACGAGGTTGGATCCCGTCACTTTGGCGACGGTGTGTCCGTCGAGTAGCACCTCGGCGCTCTTGATCTTTGTGGTTCCGGTGGGCTGGGCGATGTGCTCGGCGATGTGGATCGTGAGCTTGCGCTGGCTCAAGCACGCTTTTGTCGATGGCAGCCCGAGTTGGCCGGCAAGCGAGGACCCGGAGCCTTTGCCCGTTGAGGCGCCACTGGCGCCCGTGCCTGTCCCACCCGAGGTGCCTGTGCCACTCGACGTCCCCGAGCCCGAGGTCCCCGAGGTCCCCGTCCCGCCCGAGGTCCCCGAGCCACCCGACGTACCTGTACCGGTACCACCTAATTTTTCGAGGCTTTCCGGCGTGGCAAAAACGTATGCCGTCCCCTGCCTGGAGTTGGCGCCGATCTTGCGTTCAGGTGCTCCTCCAACAATCGTTTCGCCACTGATCGCGACCCCCCAACCCAAGAGTTCGCCTTTGACACCTTCAGAGGCTGTCAGCTCTTGGTTCTGGGAGGCGTTTTCCCAGCCTTTCGCCGGCTCGGTGAACACGTACAGCGCCCCCTGCGCACTGTTGGCGCCCTCTTCCTGCTGTGGCGCGCCCGCGACGATCGTGTCGCCTTCGATCGCGACCGAGAAGCCCAGGAGATCGCCCGCGATGGCGTCGGAGGCGGTCAGTTCGGCGGTCTGCGTATTTGCGTTCGTCCACCCGCCTTTTGGTTCCACGAACACGTAGACCTTATCTTTGTACTCCGCGCCCGCGACGATCGTGTTACCGGAGATCGCGATCTGATCGCTCCCACTTGTCTCGATGGGACCGTGGGAGTTGCTCAGTTCGGCGGTTGCGTGCGTGGTGGCTTTCGCCCAGCCGCCCGTCGGCTTCACGAACACGTAGACCGGATCTTCCTGCCCGAGCGTCGCGATCGTGTTTTCGGAGATCCCGACCGCCAGGCCAAGCTCGGTGCTGCCGGGCGCCGTCAGCTCTGCGGTCTGCGTGCAGGTGCTCACCCCGGCGCTGACGGGGCACCCCGCCCATCCGCCCCCCGGCGGTTCAAACACGTAAACCGCCCCCTGCTGAGCGTGGCCGCCGAAGCGTGCCCCGAACACGATCGTGTTGCCGGAGATCGCAACCGAGAAGTAGCCCGACGCTTCGTCGGTGGCGCCGTCGGAGGCGGTCAGCTCGGCGGTCTGCGTCTTGCTTTCCCATTCCCCTGCCGGCTTCACGAACACATACGCCGCCCCCTGGCCGGCGTTGGGCCCGGCATAAGGCGCGCCCGCCACGATTGTGTTGCCGGAGATCGCTACAGAGAAGCCCAGGTAGTCGCCGGCGGCGCCGTTGGAGGCGGTCAATTCGGCGGTCTGCGTGGCGTTTGCCCACCCGCTCGCCGGCTCGGTGAACACGTATACGGCACCCTGGCCGGCGTTGGCGCCAACCTGGTGGTTGAGTGCGCCCACCACGATCGTGTTGCCCGAGATCGCGACCGCTCGACCCATCACGTCTTGTGCGGCGCCGCCGGAGGATGTGAGCTCTGCCCGCTGCAGGAATGGGTCTACCCGCAATGGATAGCGCGCCCCGCGATCGTCCACACGTACGAGTAGGCGTCCGCCGCGCACCTGCAGCCAGGCACGCAGCGTATGGCCGCGAGCGTCGCTGGCGTGTACGCCGGTGTAGCGCAGACCGCCCGGCAGCGACACTGAGCCGTGCTCGAGCCGCGCGCCGGCGGGCGCCGTCAGCGAAAGCGTCAGCGCGCCCGATCCGGCCGGCCGCCGCGTGATATCAAACCCCTGCTCCAATCCCAACGGGCCGTTTGCCCACCACTCATGCAGCGAGCCGCGTGCGTAGCTGACGCGGTCGGCGCTCGCCACCGGCGAGACCGGCGAGAGCGCCGCCGGCGCGCTCCCACGCCCGAACGCCTGCAACGAGATCGCAAACTGCGCTGACCCGGTCGTGACGGACCCGGTTGTGATCGTGACTCCCGAACGTCCGAACCGAGCCGAGAACCGCTGCGCTGGATTGTGCGCCATCAGCCCGTGGATCCGATACGCCGTCTGATCACGCCCCAACGCAGCCGAAACAGGCCCTTGCGCCGCCAAGGGAAGGCTCAGCAGGCCGTCTCGCGAGTAGGAGTGAGCGCGCACGCCAGGCGCGACCGGCTGACTCGCACCGCCGAAGCCATGGTCGAGCACCACACCAAACAGCATCACACCGAGCGCGAGGGAAGCCAGCGCGAGCGCGAGGAGCAGGCGCCTGGGTGCCAAGGACCCGCGAGCAGTTACCGGCCGAGTGGCCGGACCGAGGTCGGGTGATGGTTGCAAACTGCCTGGCCAAGCGCTCATCGCGGCCCTCCTGCTCGTGTGTGGGGTCTCCGGCGAACGTCCGCTCGGCTCGAAACGTACTATGAACCGAGCATCCAGAGCAACCGACGGAGCCGAAGCGCAGCTAGCGATGGAGTGCAAGCGCTGGAAAATAGCTGGTTGGGTGGGCTGTGACCCTGTGGACCGCTTGAGCTCGTCACGGCAGCTCTCGGGCGTTCGTTTCGACCGCAGGGACCCGCGTCAGCGGGGCCGGTCGAAACGAACGCCCGAGATCTGACGTGACGACGGCCTGTGGATCCGCGTCAGCGGGTCCGGTCGAAATGAACGCCCGAGCTCTGACGTGGCGACGACCTTGTGGATTTATTGAAGAGACGAGGACCCGGGATCTGCGCCGGGAGGCGGAGGCGCCGCCGCGCTACTTGCGGCGCTTCTTTGCGTGTCCGGGCTTGAGCGTGACCTTGAACGTCTCGGTTACGGGCCGGCTGGCAAGCGGTGTGAAGGTTACCGTCCAGTAGACGACGAGCGAGCGATGGGCCTTCACTTCCTGCTCCAGCAGCTTGCGTCCAGCGCTCGTGAGCGGGACCTTGAACGACACCGTGCCGGATTTCGTGATCCGGTAGGACAGCTTGAAGACCACGACCGGTTTCTTGCGGGAGCTCACCTGGGCCTGTGTGCCGGTGGGCTTGTTCCAGGTGACGGTCGACCCGGTTGTGGCGATCAACCCCGGTTCGGGCACGAGTTTGTAGCTGACGGGGATGCCCCCTTCCTTCAGCAGCTTGCTTGCGTTGGCTGCGTTTTCGGGATTGCTCATGACCGCCTGGATCCAGGCGGCGAATTCAACCGCTTCTTTTTCCAGACGGGCCTTCCTCGCGGCTTCGGCGGCGGATTTCTGGGCGGGGGTTTCCGTGCTGCTGGGCGTCGTGGCGGTCGTGGAGGTCGCTTCGGTGTGGGTTTCGGAGGAGCTGGCGAGGACCCTGTACACAATCAGCGCGGAGGCTTCGGCGCCACCGCTGTCTTTGGCTTTGACGATGAAGTTGTGGATCCCGAGCGTGCTCGTTTCGATCGGCGCGCCATTCGGGACGGTGCCGGCGCAGCTTTCCACTGTTTCACCGGCGGGCGCGATGCATTCGTAGCTGGCCGCCACCGTCTGCCCTTGGGTGTAGCTCGCGCCGTTGCCCGGAGTGCTGACACTGATCGCGAGCGGTGCGAATACGAACGCTGCATTGACGCCACCGCCGACGATCGTGCTGCCGGAGATCGCGACCGACGTGATCTGGTTCATCGGGCTACTGAGTTCGCCCGTTAGGGTGGCGGTGCCGCCCCCGGAGGGCACCGAGAACACGTAGCCCGCGCTGGTGCTCGTCCCGAATGAGGGTTCCCGGTTGTCCGGCTGGGACACGACGGCCGTGCCGCCATCGGCGGAGAGCCCGACCGAGGCGCCGAATTCGACGCCTTTTGAGGCCGCCGGGGTGGAAAGCGTGGACTGCGCGGGGCTACCGATCCAGCCACCTTCGGGCCTCGTGAAGGCGTAGGCCGCGCCCACGTTGGTGATGCCCCCAACCTTTTGCCCCGGCGCGCCGGTGAGAATCTCGGCGCCCGAAGAGGAGATGGCGAGGGAGCTACCGAGCTTGTCGTCGATTTCGCTTCCCGCGGACACCAGGTGCATCGTCGGTCCGAGCGGCGCGCTCGCGGGCCCCGGCCACGACGAAGGCTTCACGAACACGTACGTCTGCCCCGCCAGTTCGTTTTCTTTGCAGAAGTTGTGTTCGACTTTCTCGGCTTGCGTTATCGCCGGGGCCCCGACGACGACTGTTGTTTCCGTCGTGGCGACCGACACGCCGAATTCGGCACAGGCTTTCTCCGCACCCGAGGCGTTGAGCTCCGCGCTATATCCGGAGGTGTCTTTCCAGCCTCCCGACCCGGGTTCCACGAACACGTAGGCCGCGCCACCCAGCGTGACGGCTTTGCCGGGCGGAGGCGGAGAGTGACCCGGCGCGCCGACTGCGATCGTCTTTCCGGACAGAGCCACCGACCAGCCGAAGCTGTCGGTCTGCACGGCATCGGAGGCCGTCAGCACGGCCTGCTGTTTCACACTCGCCCATGCTCCGGCGGGCGCCTCGTAGATGTAGACCGCTCCCTTTGCGTCGTTGTACGAGGGTGTGCCAACGACGAGCGTGTCGTCGGAAATAGCCACGGAGTGACCGAACTCTTCGACTTCGGACGCCGCTTTGCCGGGGGGTGTCAGTTTGGCGGTCTCGGTTGCGTTGGCCCAGCCCGTTTCAGGCTCCTGGAAGAGGTAGACGGCGCCCTCGTAGTATTTCTCACCTTCGCTGCCCGTGTAGCTGGGGAAGCCGACCGCGATCGCGGTGCCCGACGTGGCAACGTTGTAGTCACCGATCTGCGTCGGTTCGTCCAGGGCTGTGAGTTCAGCCGATTGCATGAGCGGGTCGATCCGCAACGGGTATGCGGCGCCATGGTCATCGACCCGGATCAGGATGCGCCCAGCCACGAGCGCGAGGGAGGAGGGCAGCGTATGACCGCGGGCGTCCGTGACGACCAGCCCGCCGTAGCGCAGCGCCGCCCCATGGCCCTCGAGCAGCACGCTGCCGTGCGCCAGACGCGCGGCGAGACCGCCGGAGAGCGCCAGCGAGAGCGTCAACGGTCCGCTGCCGGCGCCCGGGCGAGAGGCGACGGTGAAGCCCTGCTCGAGACCGATGGGACCGTTGGCGTACCACTCCGTCAGCGAACCGTGCGCGTAGGTGACGCGATTGGCCCCGGCTCGTGGCGCGACAGACGCCACCGGATGCAGGGAGTCTCCGTAGCCGTACGCTGAGAGTGCGATGCCCAGCTTGGCCGATCCGGCGGTAACGCTGACACCACGGGTCGAGAACGCTAGGCGCAACCGCTGCGCGGCGTTCACCGCGTGCAGGTCGCGGATCGCATAGCTCGCGGAGCCGCGTCCCAGCAGCTCGGAGATCGGCCCCTGTGCGGCCAGCGGCAGAGTGCCGAGGCCACCATCCGCGGCCGGAGTCCGAGGCGCAAGTCTCGCTGTACCCGGCGCCAGCGACAACGCAGCCGTGCAGCCCAGAGCGCCGGCCAGCGCGGCGAGGAGCAGCCGGCGCCGTGGGCGAAACGGGGTCGTCGTGCGGGGGCCCCCGGTCGCACTCTCCGCGCTCCCCAGCCTGATCGAATCCGCTTGTGCTGAGGGGGCCACGTCAAGTCCTTTCGTTGATGGCCTCGGCGTAGACCCGAGACCGCGGGCAGATTACAGCAACCCGACAGGGTGGCGTAGATCCTGAGTCTTCGTCCGGCTAAGCAAATCCGCGCAGCGGTATTGGCCGGACGAAGACTCAGGATCTACGCCGGCCTGGCGCGGGATCGGGGGGCTTGAAGCTCGACAATCCGCGCAGCGGTATTGGCCGGACGAAGACTCAGGATCTACACCGGCCTGGCGCGGGATCGGGGCTTGAAGCTCGACAGATCACCCCAGCGCGACGGGCAGCGGCAGGCTGAAGGTGGTGAAGCCGTGCGTGATGGAGTGGGTGTTGGCGGCGACCTTGCTCGTGAGCCGGAAGATTGCGGCCTTGGCGTTGGCGGGGACCGTGAGCGTGATGTCGAAGCGCCCGTTCGCCGACGGGGTAAAGGTCTTCGCGATCGTCGTCTTGCCGCATTCGAGCTGCTGTTCGACGAGGACGGGCGCGATCGGCTTGGTCAGCGGGAGCGTGACCTGGCCGGTGAGCGTGACCGTCGTACCCGACGCCTTCGGCGGTTCCAGTAAGAGGCGCCTGACCAGCTTCAGGTGCACCGAGCGCAGCTTGCCGACCTCGGCGGTGTATCTGGTGCTCAGGTTGTCTCTGATCTTGGCGGGCGGCAATGGAGCGGTGGTGGTGTATTGCCCGTCAGCCTCGACGGTGGCGGTGGCCACCTGCTTGCCTTCGTTGAAAAGGATCTTGACCTTCTTGCCCACGAGGCTCGAGGCGGCGCTGCCGCTGAGCAGCACATGGCCCCCGTGGATATAGACATCATTGAGGACCAATTGCATGTTGGTGCAGCCCAGCCGTAGTTCTTCGATCGCCTTGGGAGTCGAGGCTACACCGGAGACAGGCTCCACAGTCCCACCCGTGGATGTGGTGCTCGAGGTCGTTGTGCCGGCCGTGCCCGAGGTTCCAGCCTGAGAGCCGGATGAACCACCGGGACCGCCGCCGCTTTCACCGGTCTTGGGCGCGAGACCATCGAACTCGAACGCGCCGCTGTCGCAGTTGCCGACGCGGGCGTATCCGCGCTGATCGGTCGTGGGACACCCCAACACTCCGAAGTCGATCGCCGGGCTGCCGGCCAGGAGCGGCACAGTGGGAGTCGGGCCGCCGTTTTCGCCGAGTTCGCCGAGCCCCAGTTCACGCCCCATGTCGCCGACGGGCAACTCACATGTCGAGTCACCTCCGAGGGTACCTCCTTCGTCGGTCCAGGTCACGCCGGCGCCGGGTTCGAAGGTCGCGCAGGCGGCTTCTCCAGGCTCGACTCCGACCGGAGAACCGAGCAGCGTGTTGGTGAAGGTGACGTGACTGCCTTTGTTGATGTCGAGGTCCGCGCCGCCAAAGCCGGCACCGAGCCCGTAGTTGCCCGCGAACGTGACGTTGGTGAAGGACGCGGACGCGTCTTCCAGATACGCGCCGCCGCCCTCGTAGGTGTCGCCGAGGCCGTTGAAGCCGTCACCGGCGAATGTGTCGTTGACGAACTGTCCGCTGGTGTGCGCGCGCAGCTGAACCGCGCCACCCTGACCGGACTCCGAGTCGTCGACGGTGAAGGTCGTGCCGATCGCTTCGAGTGTGCCCGATTCGACGCTGATGCCGCCGCCACCGCCGCTGGTCGAGTAGTCGTGGTCCAGCTCGGAGTCGACCAGTTTGAGCGTTCCGTCACCTTCGACGTCGATCCCGCCGCCGTAGCCGGAATTTCCGTCAGCGGTGAGGCGAACGCGGTCGAGCGTGAGGGCGCCGCCGGCCTGGTAGATGCCGCCGCCACGAACGGATTCTTCGAGCGTGTTGTCTTTTTCGTTGCCTCCGGGAAAGCCTTCTTCGAGCGTGAGACCTTCGAGCACGACAGAGCCGCCGCCGCCGACTCGCAGCACGCGGTCGTGTTTGGCCGCATCGATGATCGTCTGCCCGACACCGGCGCCCACGATCTTGATCGTCGTGCCGGCAGAGTTGATCAGACGCAGCTGCCCTGTGCTGGTCGGGTGCGCTTCGTCAAAAGTGCCGAGTTCGAATGTCTCTGCAGGAAGAAGGATCGTGTTGCTCGAGTCAGCCGAGGCGTCCGCGGCGGCGATCGCTCCTCGCAAGGTGCAAGTCGAAGCGCATTCGGTCGTATCAGCCGTGCTGTTGACCGTGAATTCGGCGGCGAATGCCGTGCCGCCCTCTGCGGCGAGAGCGAGAACCAACGAGAGGGCCGGCACGAGGAAGAGCAGAATCACGCGCGGTGAACGAGCGGCGATGATCATGGCGAGCAGCCTACCGCCGAAGTCAATGGGCTTATCCCCGATGCATAGGAGTGGGCTGTGACCCGATGGACCGCTCGAGCTAGCCACGGCAGCTCTCGGACGTTCATTTCGACCACAGGGACCCTGTAGGTCCGTTATAGCTCGTCACGGGGGATCTCGGGCGTTTATTTCGACCGCAGGGGACCCGCGTCAGCGGGTCCGGTCGAAATAAACGCCCGAGATCTGCCGTGACGACGGCGTGTGGGCCGGTGTCAGCGGGTCCGGTCGAAATAAACGCCCGAGATCTGCCGTGACGACGGCTGTGGGTATGCGTCAGCGGGTCCGGTCGAAATGAACGCCCGAGATCTGCCGTGGCGACGGCGTGTGGGCCGGTGTCAGCGGGTCCGGTCGAAATAAACGCCCGAGATCTGCCGTGACGACGGCTGTGGGTATGCGTCAGCGGGTCCGGTCGAAATAAACGCCCGAGATCTGCCGTGGCGACGGCCGTGCTGCCCCCGGGTCGGCTCAGATCCCGAGCGCGCGCCCAGTTTCGGGGGAGGCCTGGCCGGGCTCGTGCGCCGGCGTGGCCTGCTCGTCGTGCAGGGGATGCTCGCCGGGGGGCGCGGAGGCGTGCGGCGGAGAGTCGGCCGGGTAGCCACGCTCGTCGGCAGAGGCGGTGGGGTAGCGGGCGTTGAGCGCGAGGTCTCTGCTGTCCGCCAGTGCCGATACGCGGAAGCAGGCGATCGAGACGAGGAACAGGGCAAGCCAGATGGCGAGGGCCGCGATCAGCATGGCTGAGAGAGGCGGGACGAAGGGTTCGCGAGCATCTGACTCATCCTTCAGCGGAAGCATAACCAAAACGACGCAAAGCGTCCTATTCAGAGCCAAAGGTCCCCCCCAAGTCTTGACTTGCGCCGAGATTGTCCTCCGGCGAGGGGCCCGGCGCGTATAGGTGGGCAGCGACCCTGTGGACCCGCGTGCCCTACCTCGCGCTGAGCCGCGGGGATGGTGTTACGCTTTGGGTGATGGGTGTGCTGGGAGAGTGGGGAGGCGGGAGTCGTTGGGCGCTGGCTGTGCTGCTGGGCTGCGTCGTGCTGCTGATGCTCGCGCCGGCCGCGCTCGGCGCTGAAGGTAGCGGCAAGATCTCAGGGACGGTGACGGCGGCGTGTCCCTGCGAAGACATGCCGGAACCCCTGAAGAACATCGAAGTCACCGTGTATGAAACGGGCGAAAACCTGTTTCCGGTGGGGTCTGCGATCACCGATGAACACGGTGAATATACGGTGGAAGGATTGGTGGGTGGCCAGTATAAGGTCGAGTTCTCTCCTGAAGTTAATAGCAGTCTCAACTATGTCACCCAGTATTACAAGGAAAAGTCATCGCTTGCCACGGCGGAACCGGTTAAAGTCCTTCAAAAGAAAACGACGGAAAAAATCGACGCGGAATTACAGGTTGGCGGTGAAGTCAAGGGGAGAGTGACGGAAGCATCGACGCACAAAGACTTGGAAGGTATCGAAGTACAGGTGTTTGAAGTGAGTGAAAGTGAATCTCCGGTGAGGTCTGCCATCACTGGGAAAGATGGGGAATACACGATAGCTGGGTTGGCCAGTGGTCATTACAAGGTCGAGTTCTCTCCGGGCTTGGAAAGTAACCTCAATTATGTTGCTCAGTTCTACGAAGACAAGTCGTCGTTTGCGAGCGCTGGGTTGGTCGAAGTCGTTCAGGGGGAGGTGAAGACGGAAGTCAACGCGGAACTGCAGGTTGGCGGTGAGGTGGAAGGTGCGGTGACGGATGCCTGGACGCACGCACCGTTGGCGGGCGTGTATGTGTTCGCGATCGGGTCGGGCGAAGCCTTTGCCGGGGTGGCGCAGACGAATGCGAGCGGTCAGTACACGATGTTGGGGTTGGCGAGTGGTGTGTATGAGATCGAGTTCGTCGATCTCGCAAGCGGTTCGCCGTACATCACGCAGTATTACAACGACGAGCCGGCCCTGGCCAGCGCGAATCCGGTGGCGGCAAAGCAGGGGGAAACGACGCCGGGGATAGATGCGGCGCTGGTGCGCAAGGCCCCGGTCGACACGGCTGTGCCGGTCCTGTCGGGAACGCCCGCGGCGGGACAGACGCTGTCGTGCTCGAATGGGTCGTGGACGGGCAGCCCGGCGCCCACGTATAGCTATGCGTGGTTGCGTGACGGTGTCGTGATCGCTGGCGCGAGTGTGAGCACGTACATCGTCCAGACGGCAGATCAAGGGAACGGTTTGGCCTGCAGGGTGACCGCAACGAACAAGAGCGGCAGCGCCGGGGCTGTGAGTGACACGCTGATGGTGCCTGTGCCGGTGATCGCGCCGCCGAAGCCGGTCGTGAACGTGTTGAGCTCTGAGATCGTCGTGTCAGGAGGCTCGGCGCGGGTGTTGGTCGCCTGTGTGAACGCAAATTGTATGGGGACGATCGAGCTGACCGAGCAGGTTGTGGTGAGGCATCGGAAGGGGAAGAGGAGGATCTCGAGGAAGGAGACGGTGGTCCTGGGCAAGGGCTCCTATGCGCTGGCGCAGGGACACAACGGAACGATCCTCGTGCATCTGACCTCGAGGGGGAGGAACGCGCTAGCCAAGGCGCGACACCACCGGCTGAGCGCCAGGCTGTTTGCGTCTGTGGTAGGCGGTACGACGGTGAGCAGGTCGGTAGTGCTCAGCGAGGAGGTAGTGCACAAACACCGGCACCGCTCGAGCTAGCCACGGCAGCTCTCGGGCGTTCGTTTCGACCGCAGGGACCCTGTAGGTCCATTATAGCTCGTCACGGGGGATCTCGGTCGTTTATTTCGACCGCAGGGGACCCGCGTGAGCGGGTCCGGTCGAAATAAACGACCGAGATCCCCCGTGACGACGGCTGTGGGTTTGCCTAAGCGGGTCGGGTCGAAATGAACGACGGAGATCTGACGTGGCGACGGCTGTGCTGAGACGCAAGGTATGCTCGCGCGATCGGGAGAACGTATTCGTATGCGGGATAATCAGCCGTGTTAATCGAAAGGATCAACTCAATGCAATTTCGTTCTATTCGCGGCCCGCTGAGGGGCGTGTTCATCGCGGCCCTGCTGGCCTCCGTCGGCTTGGTGTCGGCGGCGTCGGCGCAGGCGTCGACGCTTCCCACCCTCACTCTGACGCTCACCAAGTCCTCGATCACGGTTGGGGGGACCACGCAGTCGGGTGCGGTCAACGTGGTCTCGACCGCCACGGGCCTCAAGGAAGCAGGCGTGCTCCTGTTTCTGCTGAAGCCCGGCGCCACCTTCGAAGTTGTCGAAGCCGCCATCCAGAAAGCACATGGCGATACCAACGTGACGAGCAAGTACGGCTCGCTCGTGTTCGACGCCGAAGTGAGCTCCGGCCAGACCAGCGAAGCCCAGACCTACCTGCAGCCCGGTCAGTACGTTGCCGTGGTCCCAGGAGAAGAAGGCAAGGGGTCGAGGGCGCACGCG
>Ga0182024_10009561_pt1 | contig 20016 bp, 17 predicted proteins | sample P32metaG_FD_120480 | JGI IMG/M metagenome (GOLD analysis project Ga0182024, IMG submission 120480) | Permafrost microbial communities from Stordalen Mire, Sweden - P3-2 metaG (Illumina Assembly) | ecosystem: Environmental > Terrestrial > Soil > Wetlands > Permafrost | place: Sweden: Stordalen... | reverse complement strand
TAGCGGCGCTGGAAGCGCTCGACGCGGCCTCCGGTGTCGACCAGCTTCTGCTTGCCGGTAAAGAACGGGTGGCATTCGTTGCACAGTTCGACGGTCATCGCTGACTTCGTGGACTGGGTCGTGAAGGTGTTGCCGCACGAGCATTTGACGGTCGCTTCGCCGTAGTTGGGGTGGATATCAGGCTTCATGGGTGCTCCTCGTTGCGAAGTACAAGTTTATCGGGAAATCAACTGGTTGAAGCGGGGCCGCGCGCGATCTCGGCCAGGAACTCGTCGTTGGACTTGGTCGACTTCAGTTTGTCGATCAAGAGCTCCAGACCGGCCGCTTCGCGACCTTCCGAGGCCAGTCCGTTCAAGACGCGGCGCAGCTTCCAGACCTGCGGCAGCGCCTCGCGGCTGAAGAGCAACTCTTCGTGGCGGGTCGAGGAGGCGTTGACGTCGATCGCCGGGTAGATCCGGCGCTCGGCCAATCGACGGTCGAGTCGGAGCTCCATGTTGCCGGTGCCCTTGAACTCTTCGAAGATGACTTCGTCCATCTTCGAGCCCGTTTCCACGAGGGCCGAAGCGATGATGGTCAACGATCCACCCTCTTCGATGTTGCGCGCCGCACCGAAGAACTTCTTCGGTGGATAGAGCGCACCGGAGTCGACGCCACCGGACATGATGCGACCGGTCGCCGGGGCGGCCAAGTTGTAGGCGCGAGCCAGTCGCGTGATGCCGTCAAGGATGATCACCACGTCGCGGCCCTGCTCCACCAGGCGCTTGGCGCGCTCGATGCACAGTTCGGCGACGTGGGTGTGCTCTTCGGCCGGACGGTCGAAGGTCGAGGCGATGACCTCACCCTTCACGGTGCGGCGGATGTCGGTGACCTCTTCCGGTCGCTCGTCAACCAAGAGCACCATCAGGTGCACTTCGGGGTTGTTCGACTCGATGGACTGGGCGATCTGCTTCATGATCGTGGTCTTGCCGGCCTTGGGCGGCGAGACGATCAGTCCGCGCTGGCCCTTTCCGATCGGCGAGAGCAGGTCCACGATGCGCGGCGTGAGGTCGGTCTTGCCCTCATTCAGTTCGAGGTTGAGCTTCTCGTCGGGGAAGAGCGGCGTGAGGTCTTCGAAGCGCGGGCGCAATCGCGCCACTTCGGGGTCGACGCCGGCCACGCTGTCCACGCGCAACAATGCGGGGTACTTCTCGTTCGAGGCGGCCGGTCGGAACCCTCCGACGATGGTGTCGCCCTTGCGCAGGTGATAACGGCGCACCTGGTTGATGGAGACGTAGACGTCATTGGGCGACGGGTGGTAGCTCTTGGTGCGCAAGAAGCCGTAGCCGTCGTCGCGCAGGTCGAGCAGTCCTTCGATCTCGATGAGTTCGCCGGCGTAGGGCTGGTCGGCGTTGGGCATGGAGTCGCCACCGAAGCGCTCGCGGCCGTTGCGGTTGCGACGGTTGCGACGGTTGCGACCGGCGGTGTCGTTGCCGAAGTCGCGCGGTTGGCGCTCCGGTCGTGGTTGGGCGTTCTGACGGGGGTTCTGCGCCGGGCGCTCAGAACCGTTCGTGCTCGGTGCGGCTGGCGCCGACTCGGTCGTGGAGGACTCGACGTTGTTGGGTACGGAGTGCTCGGTTGGGGTCTCGGCGACGAATTCGCCGAGGAGGTCATCGAAGTCGTCGGTCGGTGTGGCGACCGTGCGGCGCGAACGAACCGCTCGCGATGCCGAATCGGAGGAGTCGCCGGCGGGGGCGGGGTCGCCCATGATCGCTTCGATCAGTGAGGCCTTGGAAGCGCGCGCCGACACGTCGACGCCCTTTACCTTGGCGATGGTTTGGAGGTCTTCACGAGTCTTGGACTCAAGATCGGACCGGTCTGGGGAGGGCCTTACAGCCATGTATATTCCTTTCGCTCCGCTCGGCAAAATTAAATGAGAGGAGAAGAAAAATCGGGAAACGTCGTCTTGGATGAGTTCCTCACACCGGGGAAAAGGGCCGGGCGCGGACGACCCCTCCATTGTAGCGGTATCGGAGGCGAATGCCAACATTTGGCCCAAATCCAAGATTCGGCTCTGGCGATCGGCGGCGAAGTACGATCCCGGCCTGAAAAACTGTCGTTCGTGCTGGCACTACAAAATTTTGAAGGCTGACCTCCTGCACGAATCGTCGCGAAAGACAGAGGATTGTAAGCAATCGGACTCGTTGAATCGAGAGTGGGGGCCGAGCTGATGACTGAACTCGCGCTGGACTTGCCGCGGCGATGAACACCAAGGCGACGCGCGTCGGGTGGTATTGGTTCCGAGCGAACCTCGGACGTCGCTGGGCCAACTACCTCACGATCATCCTCCTCGTCGGTGCGATGGGTGGACTCGCCCTCGGTTCCGTGGCCGCGGCGCGGCGCACGCAGTCCTCGTACAACACGTTCTTGGCGAGCACGAATCCCTCGGATCTAGAAATAATTTTGTTCGCGCCCAATATTGCTTCAAAGCTGGCCCGATTGCCGCTCGTGCGACACGTCGGCGTTTCGTCGTACTCCGTCAACGCGTTTCCCGCCGGGAAACATGGCCTGCCCTCGTTCCCGAAGCCGCTGGTGAACGGGACGGTGGCGAACAGCGGAAGTTTGGTCGACGAATACTTCAAGGAAGACCGCGTGGCGCTGGTGGCTGGTCGAATGGCGAACCCGAAGAAAGCCGATGAGTTCATGACCGACGCCCAGGCGGCGAAGCAAATGGGATGGCGCCTGGGCGAGTCCATTCGCATGTATTTCTATACCGACGCCCTGGCGAACACGGCCTCCTTCGGGCACACGTACGTGAAGCCGACGGTGAGTTTGACCATGCACCTCGTCGGGACCATCATTCCCAACGATGACGTGTTACTCGACCAAGTCGACCGTCTGCCCGACCTCATTATTTACACCCCAGCCTTGACGAAACTGGTCGTGAATGACGCCGTGCATTACAACGACTACACCCTCCAACTGGACCACGGCGTTCGAGATATCTCGAGGGTAGAACGAGAGATCATTGCCGCGCTTCCGCCAGACACGACGTACAGCTTTCACGTCGGTTCGGCCGTCGCGGCCGAAGTGAACCGATCCTTAGAGCCGGAATCGATCTCTTTGGGCGTCTTCGGAGTCATCGCCGGACTGGCCGCGTTGGTCATCGTTGGCGGTTTGATCGCGCGCGGTCTCCAACGTGAAGACGATGACCTCACGACACTTCGCGCGCTTGGCGGCAACCCCTTGATGTCCGTCACCGCCGGATCGCTCGGACCGCTCGCCGCGGTGACGATCGGCTCGGCCTTGGCCGTCGTGGTGGCCGTCGGACTCTCGCCACTGTCGCCGATCGGACCGGTCCGTGCCGTCTATCCCGACGGTGGATTCGCCTTCGACTGGCCGGTCCTCGGCATTGGTTTCATGCTCCTGTTCCTCTTACTCAACGCGATCACACTGGGTGTCCTCGTAGTGCGAACTCGACGGACCAAGTCTCGCGCTCGCCGACTGTCGGCCCCGTTGGTCTCGCGCGCCGGTCGTCTCGCTGCTGACATGGGACTGCCGGTGCCGGCAGTCGTCGGCGTCCGTTTCGCCCTGGAACGACCCAGTGAGCGTGATGCGGCCCCCGTGCGCTCGGCGTTGGTCGGCGCGGTGCTCGCCGTCACCATCGTGGTGGCGACGCTCACCTTTGGCAGCAGTCTCGATACGCTCGTGTCGCATCCCTCGCTCTACGGCTGGAACTGGAACTACGCGTTAACGTCCAACGGCAGCAGCGTACCGCCGCAGGCCGCCAAGCTTCTGAATACCGATCCGTACGTAGCGGCCTGGTCAGGCGACAACTTCGCCAACGCGCAGATCGATGGCGTGACCGTGCCGATCATCCTGACGACGTACCACGCCAAGGTTTCGGTCCCGCTGCTGTCGGGTCACGAAGTCGAGAACGCCCACCAGATCGTGTTGGGCGCCGAAACGATGAAGGATCTTCATAAACATCTCGGGCAGACAGTTTTCGGAGGGTACGGCTCGAAGAAGGACTACCCGGTCTACGTCCCTCCGACCCGGTTAACGATCGTGGGCACGGCGACGCTGCCAGCGATCGGCAACCCTTTGTCGCTCCACACCTCAATGGGCGTGGGCGCGGTGCTCCCGATCGATATCGAGCCTCCAGCCTTTCGAAAATTCCTGCACTCCAAGTTCGAAGCGCTCAACGGGTATTCGACCGACTTCGTACGACTACGAAAAGGCGCTCCGCGGTCACTCGCGTTGGCGTCGCTTCGCAAGATCGCCCGTTTCGGCGAGAAGGAGATTGAGGCAACCCCTAATGGGGGCGGTAGCAGCGTCTACGTCCAAGGAGTCTTGTATCCCGCCGAGATCGAGAACTACCGCACCATCGGCTTCATTCCGGACCTGTTGGCGCTCGCCTTGGCGCTAGGCACCGTCGTGGCTTTGGGCCTGACGTTGATCGCGTCCGTCCATCGACGTCGACGAGACCTCGCACTATTGCGCACCCTGGGCTTCACCGGTCGTCAGTTGTTGTCGGCCGTGGCCTGGCAGGCCTCCGTGGCGGGCGCCATCGGGGCCGTCTTCGGCATCCCGCTCGGCATCCTCACCGGTCGCTGGCTCTGGACGGTGTTCGCAAATAACATCTTCGCCGTGCCGCGCCCCACCGAGCCCGTGCTGGCTATTGTCATCGTGGCGCTGAGTGCCCTGGTGCTCGCGAACGTCGTCGCTGCGCTGCCGGGTCGAACCGCTGCGAAGACGTCGTCAGCGCAGGTGCTGCGCGGCGAATGACCGCGAAGCCCGTTACGAGAGTTTCGCGAGCAGCGCCTTCAAGGTCGCGTCAACGACGTCGGGCGTGTCGCTCGTCTCGACCGCGGTGTCGGGGTCTTTCAGGCCGTTGCCGGTCAAGACGCACACGACCGTCGACCCCTTAGGCACGCCGTACTTGATGATGCCGGCGATCGACGCCGCCGACGCCGGTTCGCAGAAGATCGACTCGTATCGCGCGACGTAGTGATACGCCTCGAGGATCTCCTCGTCGGTCACCGCACGGATGTCACCGAGCGACTCGTGGATGACCTCGAGCGCGGGAACCCAACTGGCGGGATTGCCGATTCGAATCGCCGTGGCGATGGTCTCAGGGTTCGTGACCGGATGGCCGAGGACAATGGGCGCCGCGCCGGCCGCTTGGAAACCCCACATCTTGGGAAGCAGTTTGCACCGTTCGGCGAAGTGGTACTGCGTGAAGCCGCGCCAGTAGGCGGTGATGTTGCCGGCGTTGCCCACGGGTATGGATAGGACGTCGGGCGCCTTGCCGAGGACGTCGACGATCTCGAAGGCGCCGGTCTTTTGGCCCTCTATGCGATCGGGGTTGATGGAATTGACGATGGTGATCGGCATGTGTTGGGTCAACTCGCGCGCCAAGTTGAGAGCCTGATCGAAATTGCCTCGGATCTGCAAGACCCGGGCCCCGTAGACGATGGCCTGGGCCAGTTTGCCCTGCGCGATCTTTCCCTCCGGTACGAGCACCACGCAGTCCATGCCGGCCTTGCCCGCGTAGGCCGCGGCCGAGGCGGACGTGTTTCCGGTCGATCCACAGATGACCGCCTGGGCTCCGTTGGCCTTGGCTTTGCTGATTGCCATGGTCATGCCACGATCTTTGAATGAGCCCGTCGGATTCAATCCTTCGTACTTCAGCCACACGTCGGCACCGAGTCGCTCGGAGAGTCGTTCGGCGTAGAGGAGGGGCGTGTGGCCCTCTTGCAGCGTGACGATCTCGTCGACGCCCTCGAGGTCGAACCACTGCGCGTACTCGAGCAACAGACCCTTCCAGCCGATCACGCGCGACCTCCGTCGATCACGCGCATGCACGCCCCGATCGAATCCACCGACTTGTGCTTCGCCAGCTCCTTCACCGTGGCGTTGACGCGATCAGCGAGGGCCATGTGCGTCAGGAACGACAGTCGGGCCTCGTCACCGAATCCCGACTGTTCCATCGACTGGATCGACACGCCGTTCTCCCCGAAGATGCCCGCCACGGCGGCGAGCACACCGGGTCGGTCCAACACGTCGATGCTGATGTAAAAGACGCTCTCCAGTTCACCGGCCGCCACGCTGTGCAGCGTCCGGTCCACACTGAAGGGAATATCGTGACGGCCGCTGAAACGATTTCGCGCGACGTCGAGCAAATCACCGAGCACCGCCGTCGCGGTGGCCTCGCCACCGGCGCCTTGACCGAGCCACATCAGCGGACCACTGCGGACGCCTTCCACGAACACCGCGTTCGTGGCGCCGTGGACCGACGCGAGCGGGTGATCGACCGGGATCATCGCGGGGTGGACTCGACGAGAGATCCCCGAGTCGCCAATGCGCTCGGCGACACCGAGCAGTTTGATGACGTAACCCGATCGCCGGGCGATCTCGATGTCCACCGAGCGTATCCCGACGATTCCCTGACGCGCGATCGCGTCACCCACGAGTTCGGTCCCGAAGGCCAATGACGAAAGGATCTGAACCTTGGCCGCCGCGTCGTAGCCCTCGACGTCCGCGCTCGGATCGGCCTCGGCGTACCCAAGAGCTTGTGCCTCCTTCAGCGCGGCCGCGTAGTCGCTACCTTCACTGGTCATCTTGGAAAGGATGAAGTTCGTCGTGCCGTTCACGATCCCCATCACCCGATTGATTCGTTCTCCGGCGAGCGAGGTGCGCAGGGCACGCAGGATCGGGATGCCGCCGCCGACGGCGGCCTCGTAGAAGAGGTCGGCACCGTTTTGATGGGCCAGTTGCGCCAGTTCGGTCCCGCACTCGGCGATCAGGGCTTTGTTGGCGGTGACGACCGAGACGCCGTGTCGAAGGGCCGTCTCGATGTAGACCCGCGCGGGCTTGATGCCGCCGGCGAGCTCCACCAGGATGTCGAGATCGTCGTTGTTGACCAGTCCGGCCACGTCGGTCGTGACCAGGTGCTTGGGAATCCCCTTTCGGCGCTTGGCCGCGTCGCGTACGGCGACTCCCACCAGCTCGATCGGACCGGTGGCCGCGTCGAGGAGCGCCTCGTGGCGCTCGGGGTCACTCAGGAGTCTGACGAGAGCGCTACCGACGTTGCCGGCACCGATGATCCCGACTCGAACGACCGTTTTGTTCACGATTTAAGGCTAACCGACCTTTTCTTCGGCACCGACCTCAAACTTCGAGTCGCGCCATGTCGTCGAAGGTCTCTCGACGCAGCACTTCGCGAGTGACGCCGTCGCGCACGAAGAGCACCGCCGGACGCGGCACGCGGTTGTAGTTCGACGCCATCGAGTATCCGTAGGCGCCGGTCACCGGTGTCGCGATGATGCTTCGTATGCCGGTCGACGCGGGCAGCCACGCCTCGTCGATCAAGACGTCGCCGCTCTCGCAGTGCTTGCCGACCAGACGCACGTTCTGGGGACGCGGAGCCAGCGCGTCAGCGACGTCGAAGGCTTCGTAACCCGATCCGTAGAGGACCGGACGGGGGTTGTCACTCATCCCCCCGTCGACCGCCATATAGGTGCGCTGCGCCACCGGCTTCAACGCCCCGACCTCGTAGAGCGTCACGGCCGCCTGGGCGACGATGGCCCGGCCCGGTTCTGCCAAGAGACGCACCTTCGAGTCGAGTCCGACTTCGAGAGCCGCCGCACGGAGCGCGTCGCCCCATTCGTGGATGGACGGCGCCGATTCGCCGGCGACGTAGGCCACGCCCAGTCCTCCGCCGACGCAAAGCTCGTCGAAGTCGTCCTCGGCGATGAATTGCGCCAGGATCGTGAGCGATTCGACGAAGCCGATGAGTTCGAAGACCTGCGAGCCGATGTGGGCGTGCACGCCGTGCAACGTCAGTCCGGGAATCGCGCGTAGTTCGTCGATCGCCTTTCGCGCGTCGCCGCTGGCGACCGAGAAACCGAATTTCGTATCCTCGTGGCCCGTGCGAACGAACTCGTGCGTGTGCGCCTCGACACCCGGCGTCACGCGAACCAGACAGTCAAGCGGCGTCGAGTGGTGAACCAGCGTCGAGAGCAGGGCGATCTCTTCGAAGTTGTCGACGACCAGTCGATGAACACCGACCGCGATGGCTCGCTCGAGTTCGTCGGCCGATTTGTTATTGCCGTGCATGACGATGCGCCCGGCCGGCACACCCGAGCGCAGTACGAGATCGAGCTCGCCGCCGGTCGCGACGTCGATGCACAGTCCCTCTTCGAAGGCCAAACGGGCCATCGCGCCACAGAGAAAGGACTTGGACGCGAAGGCGACACCGTCATCGAACGCGCCGGCCGCCTCTCGACAACGTGCGCGCAGGGTCTCCTCGTCGTACACGAAGAGTGGCGTGCCGTAGCTCCCGGCGAGACCGCGCAACGAGACGCCTCCGACGAGGACATCGTTCGTCGTGATCTCGGCCGTGTCGGGAAGCAACGACGCGACGATCGGCTCTGCACTCATAGATGAACTTTACGAGGTCACGTGGTCCGATTCGAAAACGGGTCGCGAATTATCTCGGAAGGTCGATCCAATCGCTGGAGTTCGCGGCCTCAGCCCTTGACGTAGGAAAGTTTCTCGGCGACCTGGCCGTCGCGAACCCGCATGACGTCGACGCCTCGAACGTGCCCGTCGGACCACGAATACCGCCAAAGTTGAATGACTCGGTCGTCCACCCCGAACGTCTCTTCCGCCTCGAACCGGCTCGTCGCGTCATCGAAGATCGGGGCCCAGGCGCTGCGGATCGCGTCGCGGCCCACGTACCGAGTCCCGTCGGGCGCCGGATCGGTATTGTCAAAGACGCAGTCTTCGGTGATGAGCGCCACGGCGCCGTCCAAGTCATGATTGGCCCACGTTTCACCGAACGCCACCACCACTTCGAGCGGAGTCGCCCCTTGAGCGGAGTTCGTCACTTCGCGTACGAGCCCGCGCCGTACCAATCCACTGTGACCACCGGTTCGTCGCCCACCACCCACGCGTCGTGGCCGCTCGGCAGCGACGTGACGTCCCCGGGTACCGCCGTGAACTCTTGGCCGTCGTCCATGAGGATGGCGAGCCGCCCGCTGACGTGATACTGGAAGTGCGGCGCCTCGCAGCTCTCGGTCTTGGCTATGGGCTTCACGTCGTTGGACCAACGCCAACCCGGTTGCAGTACCAATCGCCCAACTTCGCCGCCGCCAATATTCAAAATCTCGGCTCGTCCGTTGGAAAACTCTCGTACTTCGTCGGCCCCGTCGAAACTCCGGTGTTCGGTTTTCTTCATTAGATTTCCTCCCGTGCGGCCCGAGCGAGCTCGCAATGAGGTAACTTACTTACTACTAGGTAAGATGTCAAGCAGTACGGGAGGAGAACTCGTGGGCCCCGACGACACGCAACAGAGTGATACGGCGACGCGGATTCTGGACGTCGCCGAGCGACTGGTCGAGGTGCGCGGCTTCAACGGCTTCAGCTACACCGACGTGTCCAGCGAATTGAATATCACCAACGCGGCCCTCCATTACCACTTCGCCAACAAATCCGACCTCGGGGTGGCCCTGATTGTTCGTTACACGTCGCGCTTCGACGACGCGCTCGGCGCGGTGGACACTCGAACGACGGAAGCGCCGGAGCGACTCAAGGCCTACGCCGATCTGTACCTCGACGTCTTGAGTGGAGAGCGAATGTGTCTCTGCGGAATGATGGCCGCCGAACTCGAGACGCTGCCCGAGCCGATGCAAGCCGCCGTCCTGGAATTCTTCACCCGCAATCAGGCGTGGCTTTCGCGGGTTCTCAAAGAGGGCAAATCCAAGGGCACGATCAGTTTCCCCGATTCCCCGAACAAGACCGCGCGCACGATCATTGGCACTTTGGAAGGAGCAATGCTGCTCGCAAGACTCTTCGGCGACGTCGCCGGCTTTCGTTCCGCGACGACGCACCTATTGACCGGACTGCGCCCAGAACCCTCGCCTTCCAATTCGGGAACGTTGCGAGTGTCCCGGAGCTAATACGCAATAGAGCTGGCTGCCGGGCCATGGATCATTTCGGTCTTTTCGACGCTCGATAAACTGACCCAAAATGGGCGAAAACCATTTATGCCCTCGTAGCTCAGTGGATAGAGCATTGGCCTCCGAAGCCATGTGCGCAGGTTCGACTCCTGTCGGGGGCACTCAGCACCAATTGCGTCGATAGGGATTTACTCGCATCACTTGCGAAATTCTAGGAATCGCGAATACGTAGCCGGTTACAGCCAGGCCGCTCAGACCGTGGCACGACGCTGAGTAGATTGCAACGCCAGCGTCGAGCGAACTTATCGGTCGATGTACGCGGGCTCTTCGGGGCGGAGATTCACGTTGTAGACCGTCGCCAATTGTCGAGCTACGAATGTGCCAATGACAAGTTCACCGGTCGAGGTGAAGTGAATGCCGTCGGACCTTCGCAGTGCACTTGGCACGTTGTTCACGACGGCACCACCCCGGTAGTTGCCGCCTTTCGTTGCCAAGAGATGCCACATCGGCTGGAACGTGACGCCGGGCGTCGACGTGGCCACCTGACTGTAAATGGCGTTCAACGCCCGAAGGCCTTGGCTGTAACTCTTCGGCGCAGCGATTGGAAGACCGACCCAGAACGCGTAGGCGCCCGCCTCGGTCACCATTCGATCGATCCGACGAACGCGCGCAATGTAGGCCTTACGCCACTTCAGCGAACCGAACGGTTGCGACACCCCATCGACGGCAAGTGCCTGCTCATCGTTCGCGCCAAACATGATGACAACGAGATTGGGATGGTAGTCGTGCAAGTCAGACTTCAGATGGGTCGGCCAGTTGTAAAACCACGACGCGGAAAGACCGGTCGACGTTTTGTTGCGTTGGATCAGTTTTAATCCCGGCGTCAACTGAAGTTCATGTCGAATGCCGTATTCGAGGTCGTCACCCAGCGAGTCGCCAATTTCGAGAACTCGACAGTGGCCCAGCGCGAACGGCGCGTGATGAGGTGTTGTCGTTGACGACGAGGTGCTGGTTCGCACCAGCGCTGACACCGGAGTGAAGCCGCATCCGCGCGAGGGCAGACGAAACGCAACGTTGTCCGCAACGGGAATATCCAACGGGACCTTTGACTTCGAAGTTTTACTTCGTGCCGATCGTGCCAAGGCGTTCGGTGCCGACTGCGACGTTTCTGTCAACGTAACTCGATTGACGTGCGAGTTGAGCGACGATGCCGATCCGGCGTCAATTTTACCGAACTGACCCCCAGCGAGTAGCAGCGCAGCCAGCGTCGCCGTCGTCAGGCAGCGCATCCACAAGCGTCGGGACTTTGGATAAGGAGTCAAGAGAGTCTTCGTAGCGGATTCAACGCTAACAGGCGCGCGAAGTTCCATCGCATCGAATCGTTGGCGCGCGTGAGACGGGTCGTGGCTAGGTAAGGGTACCGCGACGGCATTCGCCTAGAAGATCTGCAACGCTGGCGACTGACTGTAACTCGACGCCGTATCGCCGCTGACGTCTGCAATCGTGGCGAACGGTACGAAGGTGAAAGTGCTCGGCGCCCCCGCCACGAGTTTGCCCGGATTGGTGGGATTTCCGGTCACCGTGAACGTCACGGTCGTATTCCCATTGCTAAGACTGAGTGTCCCGGTTGCGGCACTATTGCCCGAGCTCACGTAGGGCGAAGTCACCACGAAGCCGGCCAACGAGGTCAGCCCAGTTATCTTGATCGTGGAAGCTCCAAACGCCAACGTCATCGACGACGTTCCCGGAACGGTATTGATCGTGCTTGGATCCACTGCGTAATTGAACGTCACGGCGAAGGTGTCGCCCACGCCCATGATGCCCACGGTGTTGCCGGGGGCATTGGTGCTGGTGATGCTCGTTATCACGAACGGCGCGGTGGTCGTTCCCGAAAAAGTCGAACTCGCGACGCTCACCCAGTGCGTTCCCACCAGCGCCGTCACGCTATAGGTGTAGAGCGTGCTCGCGGCCAGACCATTATCGGTGCACGAAGTGGCCGTGGTGATAGTTGTGAGCGCCGCGCGGCATCCGCTTCCGGCCGGCACGGCCGCGCCATTGCGGGTCACCTTATAACCAGTGGGCGTTGCGCCCACGCTCGGCATCACCCAACTGACCAAGAGACTGGAAGCGTTCGGGTTGGTCGCCGTACCGCCGGTGGGGGCGTTGACGGAGGTGGATTGGCTTTGCGCCGGGTGGGTCCCGTTAGTGAGGGCCACCGTCCACGTCGACGCTCCGGCAATGCCGGCGCATCCGAGGACTGAAACCACCGTCATCAGTGCCAGGTGGCGCCATGAACGCCGCGGCGGGAACGTCGCGTTTGACTTCGACGAGCGGCTCGATACGCCTGTCGCGCGTCGGTGCCTGGAGTTGGAAATCAGCGAAACGATAGACGAGGTTGCCCGAAACCGCAGTGGTCTCACTGCGGTGGCGTGCTCAGCAGCTTTCTCGCGTGTCATCGATCGCTCGTTTCAACAGGGCCGCGGCGTGGCTTGAGGCCTCGGGAGTCTGCGGTCTCCATCGTGGCCGTCGCGCCCTCTCATTGGAGGGAGCGACGGCCACCCAGTAACGACCTCAGCCTGTCTCGGGGGAAAGAGACAAGCTGAGGGTTCAGGATTAACTCGTCCAAGCGTCAGTCGTCGGGCTGGCCGTTGCGACGGCAGCACCACCGGTCGCGACGACTCCCGTTAACGACGGCATGGAGAAGAACGTCGAGACGCAAGCGGCCGGAGCCGCCAAGGCCATCGACGCGTCATTGGTGAACGTCACGACGAGCGAACCACTGGCCGCCACGGTGAGAGCGGAGGTCAACGCGTGAACGGTGCCCGACACCCCCGTCGAATAGTTCCAAGTCACGTCACTATTCGCCGCGGTGCAGCCGTTGGCGGTGCCCAAATTCGACGTCGTGTAGCCAACGGCGTAGGGGATGGTGTTCGCGGGCAGGTCAACGCTCGTGATGGTCACCGGATACGGGTTGGGGTTGGCGATCGTGGCCACCACGTCACCGTTGCCACCCGGAAACAACAGGTTGGTCGCCGCGGGTGACGCCACCGCAGTGATGGTCAAGTTGGCGATGGCCGCCGATTGGCCCTCAGCGGCTGATCCGGCGCTCAATGAGACGACCCAGTTGGTACCGGCGTAAGCACCACCGCCCACCAAGGCCATACCGATGACTGCGGCAACAATCCGGCGGAACCATGACTTTGGCACTCGATCGGCACCACCACGCTTTATGCGCCGAGTGGTCCGCATCGGGTTGGTCCCCACGCTTGCAATCGTCGCAGTTCGGTTTTCACGACTTCGCAACATTTTGTCCTCTTTCTGGTTGGTCTGAACTGCCTTATCGAAAGGCCAGTCATCCACATAGCTCCCCACCAGGGTGAGCCAGAGATCGAAAGCCCTTGCAGGAGACATATTGGTTTGCCCTAATCAAGTGGTCCCCTATGAATTCACAACTTCTGTCCAACTCTGGATGTCTTGTGTACTAAGAAAGCTCGTTTGCGCGACGAAACCGCTGCATTTCTGCGAGAACGACTCACCACACCTTGGGAATCAGTCGCGCCCGACTCGTCGAGAACTGTCGATACGGCTCACCGAGCGCCTCGAGCAAGGCGCGCTCCTCGACGCGGATTCGTACGACCAGACCGATGGTCGGCACCACGACGAGGACCGCCAGGGACAGCCAATTCTCAAGGGCCACGCCAATGCCCACGAAGGACACGATGATGGCCGTATACGAAGGGTGACGCACCCATCGATACGGGCCGGTGTCGACCACCGTCTGATCGCTCCGCACTCGAACCTGGACCGTGAAGAACTTTCCTAGGGAGAGGACCGCCCACTGACGCAGTGCCACGCCGAGCATCACAATCGCCAGCCCGATGACAAAGATCGGCCAGCGCGCCACCCTGATGCCGGCCCCTCGCACGTTGTGGGCGAAGACGAAGGCCGCGACGACGCCCACAACGGCCGCGAGAATCACCACGTAAAGACTCCCGCGGTCTCGTTGCGTGCCACCGCGATTCATCCGACTGCGGTATCGAATGCTCCACTCGGAGGCGCCGAACATTCCGAGCACTGCGTAAAAGGCGCATTGGGCTCCTCCGTTGGAGTACGCCAGAGGGACCATCGGCCAAAGTTACTGCCACGTCGCCCGAGGCGATCTTCGTCTTCGTCGAATTACTGTTCACCGCCCAGACCGGTCTCGGCCAAAATCCGCGCGACGACTTCTTCGGGAGCGAGATCGTCAACGTCGATGACGAACCCGGCGACCGAGGCGTAGAGCCCGTGTCGCGTGCGATAAAGGTCGTGGAGTGAACGCCTCGGATCCTCACCCAGACGGGGACGCGATCCCCCGCGTGCCACGTGGTCGCCCAGCGTGGCGATCGAGGCCCGGAGCCACACCACGACACCTGAGTCCACGAGCAGTGCGCGATTCGCCTCGGAGAGGATAGCGCCACCGGCGACCGCGACCACGACCGGCACCGGGTAGGTGATCGCCTCGACCAGTACTCGACTCTCCAAGGTTCGAAGGGCTTCGTCGCCGTCGACGTCAAAGATCTCCTGCGCCGTTCGTCCGGTCTCGGCCAGCAGTTGAGCGTCGGAGTCCAAGAATGACCAGCCGAGCCTCTTGGCGCAGAGCTGTCCGGCGGTCGTCTTGCCGACCGCCATCATTCCGACCAAGAGCAAGCGGTCAGTCAACGGTTACTCGAGGATCGATCGCCATGTCATGTCGACCCATTCTTCTCGATGACACTGCGCTGCGCACTCGAAACGCGTTGCCGATAGAAAGCGATGTTCGAACTGCGAAGGTATCCTGAGTTCGCCGGACGATTTAGGCACTTCTTAGGTATCCACTAGAACTTGTTCACCTTCGACCTCGATACTGAAGTTTGTTCCGACAGTGCCCAAAAAGGAGGTCCCGATGGATTGGGACGACGACAGCTCAGTAGTTCCGGTCAATGATGAAGTTCCGAATGCGGCGCCGACGGTGCCGACGGTCTCCGTGAGCAAGACCCGGTGGCGGATCGCGAAGGGTCTGAGTGCACTCGTGCTGGTACTGGTGATTGGCGCTGCGGGCTTCGTCCTGGGTCACGACATCGTGACACCGACGCCGTTTCGCTCCGCGGCACCGAGATTCTCCTCCCCCAACTTCCCCTCCGGCGGTTTCGGCGGCGGTAGCAACAATCCCTCGTTCCCGGTGCCCACGGGACCGCCCCAAAACACGAAGGCGGACGCCGCGGCGGCCAAGGTCGCCAGCAAGGTCGACCCCGGTCTGGTCGACGTCACGACCACTTTCGCCGGTCAGAGCGGTACCGCCGAAGGAACCGGGATGATCCTTAGCGCTAACGGTCTCGTGCTGACCAACAATCACGTCGTCGAGGACGCCGCGACGCTCTCCGTGCGCGACGTGGCCACGAATACCACCTACGTCGGTACCGTGGTCGGCTACGACCTCACGGATGACGTCGCCCTGATCCAACTGAAGAACGCGAGTGGACTCACCACGATCAAGACGGCGAACTCCGACAAGGTCGCCTCGGGCGAGAAGATCGTAGGCATCGGCAACGCCGGTGGAGTCGGCGGCACGCCGAGCTACGTGGCCGGAAGCGTCGTCGCGCTCAATCAAGCGATCACGGCCGGCGACGAGACGAATCCGGCGGGCTCCGAGAGCTTGAGCGGTCTCATCGAGGTGAGCGCCGCGATCCAACCCGGTGATTCCGGTGGACCGTTGGTGAATCAAAAGGGAGCTGTGGTCGGAATGGACACCGCGGGATCTGACCTCAACGGTGGCTTCGGCTTCAATCCGGGTGGCTCGTCCAGTTCCCGGGGCTACGCCATTCCGATCAACACGGCCCTGGCGATTGTCTCGTCGATCAAGGATGGCAATGCCGTCTCGGGGGTCCACATTGGACCGACGGCGTTCTTAGGTGTCGAATTTGAATCGGCCGCCGCGTCTTTCGCGGGCGCGAACGCCCCGAGCGGTGTCACCATCGCCGGCACCATCGTCGGAACACCGGCGCAAAAAGCCGGACTGACCGCTGGAGACATCATCACCTCGATCGACGGACAGTCCGCCACGACGGGCAGCGAACTGCAGACCATCCTGTTGACCAAGAAGCCCGGTGACACGATCCACGTGGACTACTTGAACGTGAGCGGCGCCGCCAACACCGTGAGTGTCGAACTCGCGTCCGGACCGGCGCAGTAAGGCCAAGAATTCATTGCTGGATCGCTTCTACACCCAGGTGGCGTGCGTGACCTGATTGGGTGGTACCGCGACGACGTCGGCTATCGAGCCGTCGACGTCCAAGACGGCGTAGTCACCACTCTCCAAGCTGGGGAATATCGCCGCGTAGACGACACCGTCGCGGCCCTCTCGGGGCAGCACCCACACGTGCGTGCGAGCTTCGGGTCGCGCCACCGGATGGATCTCCACCTCTACGCCCGAGCGCTTGGCGTTCGACGCGAGAACCAGTGCACCGGTGTGCTCTCCGACGTTGATCACGACGGCCCGACTCGGCACCGTGGGGGGCACCGCCTCGCCGTGCCCGGGCTCGGCGTGGGGCTCGTGCGACGAGTGATCCGTTGCGTCACGCTCGTGAACCTGGTCGTCGTGATGTTGCGAAACGCCGCCGGGAACGTCCGGGTTGAGGCGGACGTCCCCTGAGGCGGTGTCAGATGTTTCGCGGAGCACTAGCCGGCCATGGCCCGGACCTGCGTGGACGGGTTGTCGTACCCGTCCCACGGGTCGGCCAGGTACGGGAAGTTCGATCGGAAGTTCAATCCAAAGGCTTGCAAGCTCGCGACGGTCTTGGGCTCGGTCGCGCCCACGTCAAAGAGTGCCCCGGCCGCGGCGTCGGGCTTGTAGGTCTTCACGACGTCGCCGAGGAGCGCCCCCGCGACGGCCTTGAGCTCGATGCTCACCACGTCGTCAAAGATGCGTCGTCCGTTCGGGAATCCAGCGTTGTCGCCACCGACGACACCGAGGACGCTGGCCGCGCCCGTCGCCGTGGGCTTGATCGCCACGTTGAGGCGTAACATGTCGGCCTTGGTGGCCCCGGTGTAGTTCTGGAATCCCGGGAAGAGCGGTGGCACGCCGGTCAACAGAACCGCGTCGAGGTCCGGGCGGGTGTTGGACGCCACCGCGGCGTAGGCCGCCAGGTTCGGAAACGCTCCGGGGTAGAGCACGTTCAACAGCGACGCCAGGCCCGGGTGGTCGTAGTACGCGGAGTACTGCGCGTCGCTCGCGGGCGCCTGTGCGTTCCAACGGTCCTTGTGGCCCATCGGGATGATGACCTCGTTGATCAGCGGGTTGCCGAGACGCGAGACCTGCTCCCACGGACCGGTATTGGTCTGGGGCGTGGTGCTGTAGATCTTGGTCTTCTGGCGACTCGCCGTCGTCCACACGCCGATCGTGGAGTTGGCGTCGGTGTACATCGACGGCCGGGCGCCGCCCTTGGTCAGCTCGGTGATCGGCACCTGAAGGGCGATGGAGTGCACGTTCGTCGCGGCCAGGGAGTTGACCCCGGCGACGGCTGCGCCCTTCAAGAGGAAGTCGGGTTGGAAGGGGCGCAGGTCGCCGAGGTCGAAGATCGATCCGAGGTCGACGTAGAAGCCGTCGGCGCGCTGGCCGGCGAAGACCTTCGTCGAGCCGATGGTGTGGATCGCCTGGTCGGTCAACGCTGCGTAGTTGGGGATCGAGTTCTTGCCGACGTTGCACGGGGGGCACGCGAGGTCCCGTCCGAGGATCTTGGACGAACCGTTCACCTTGCGGGTCAGCGAGTAGAACTGCTTGCGATTCCAGGTCGTGTCCTTCAACGACGTGATCTGACCCGTGTTGTACAAGAACGTGTCGTTGTCGCCGGTGTCGGTGAGGACGGTCTCGAAGCGGAACTGGTAGCTGACGTCGGCTTCGCCGTTGCCGGTGTTGTCCACGTGGATCTCGTAGAGCACGTCGTCACCGAACTCGAAGAAGTTCGGGCCGCCGGCGGGTTGTTGACGAGGGATGTAGTTCGCGATCAACGTCACCATGTCCGGGCTGTCGGGGCTGATGAAGGCGTAGAGGTCCGTGCTGTCGGCGACGGGGTCCTTGGAAATTTCCGGTGCTTCTGAGTGGGACGACATGGGTTAGACCTTTCTGAAATGTGAGAGTGATGAGTTAGGAACTACGTGGTCGGTGGAAGGATTCAGCTGACGTCGCGCACGAGGCGAGCCACCAGCGCACGGTCGTGACGCACGACTTCGCGAGTTCCCACCATGAAATGGATCTCGCCGGTGCTGGGGTTGGGAACGTGAATCACCAGGTTCTCCTTGGACGAAACCGGTCGAACGGTCGCTTCGACCTTGGTCGCCTTGGGCTTAACCGCGGCACCCGCCGTGGCGAGCATCGCCGTCGGGGCGACGGCCACGATTCCCGCGGCGGCGATTCCGTTACGGGCGACCTTCAAGAAGCCCCTACGAGAGATGTCTTGCATTGCCACTCCTCCTTGTCGGCCCACGTTCGTGTAACCGTTCGGAGGCTTGGTTGGAGTGCTTGTCCAACGTCAGCCTCGGTGCTTGCGGCACTGAGGACTATTCGTCACCACCCTTGAACTCGGATGTCGGCGTCGAAGCTTTCTTACAAAAGGTTGAAGAATCGCTCTGGTTGCCGTGACGCCGCGGCGCGGCGAGATAGTCCAAAGGAATCGAGGTGTGCTCGTTAAAGAATTACGGAACGATGAGCATGCGCACGGTGTCGGTGACCTGTGCGCCGCCCGAGGCCGAACCGGCCATGATCACGACCGGGTCGCCGGTCCGGGCAATGCCCGACTGCTTCAGTCTGGTGATCGCCACTTCGCACAGTTCGTCGATGTCCTGGGCGGGAGAGACGTAGATCTCCTGCACGCCCCACGACGAGTGCAGCTGTCGCGCGGTTGCATCGCTGGGCGTGATGGCGACGATTGGCATGGGCGGTCGAAATCGTGAGATGGCTCGAGCGGTCATGCCCGATCGCGTGCACGCGACGATGGCGACCGCCTGCTCTTCCATCGCGGCGCGCCAGGCGGCACCGGTGATGGCGGCCGTGACACGTGTTGAGCGAGTCCCCACCCCGATCTGTTGGACGCCGAGGCCGGCGCCCCATCCGTTGTAATCGAAGTATTCCTCAGCTCGTCGCACTATCCGGTCCATCGTGGTCACCGTAGCGACGGGGTCGTCGCCGATGGCCGTCTCTCCGCTCAACATGACCGCACTGGCGCCGTCGAGGACCGCGTTGGCGACGTCGGTTACCTCGGCGCGCGTCGGAACCTGGGAGTGCGTCATCGATTCGAGCATCTGCGTGGCCACCACCACCGGTCGGGCGTAGCGCACGCCGAGTCGCACGATCTCCTTCTGGAGGTGCGGGACTTCTTCGATTGGCATACGCACCCCGAGGTCGCCGCGCGCGACCATGATGGCGTCGGAGACCGTGATGATCTCGTCGAGATTCTCCACGCCCTCGCCGGTCTCGATCTTGGCCATCAGCATGACGTCGTCTCGCCCCAGCGCCGTGCGAACCGAGACCATGTCGAAAGCCGATCGCACGAAGGAGACCGCGAGGATCTCGAAGGACTCGGTGTGCAGCGCTTCCAGGCGCTCGCGGTCGTCGTCGGTGGGCAGGCGATCGTTCAGCAACGACGAGGGCAGCGACAGACCGGGCTTGCCCATGACGGTCCCGCCGGAGGTGACCAGGGCGCGGGCCTTGGATCCGGTCTGCTCGACCAGGAGCGACACCCCGCCGTCACCGATGTGAATCTTGTCACCCTCGTTGAGTTGAGCCAACACGTGAAGACGTTCCACGACGATGTGATGCACGCTCGAGGTCTCGTCGAAACGAGGGACCTTCAACGCGCCATGGAGAGCGTCAGCGGGAGGGCGCTGGGGCGCTTCTTCGAGCAATGGGTCTACAAGCCGGGACACCCCGAGCTCGAAGTGGACCTCGTCTGGGAGAAGGGCACCCTTCACGTGAACGCGCGCCAGACTCAGACGACAACCGACGGTGTTCCTTCCCAGTTCGAGCTGACTCTCGATCTGGACATCGCCTCGCGGGACGGAAAGG
>Ga0182024_10009560_pt1 | contig 20017 bp, 16 predicted proteins | sample P32metaG_FD_120480 | JGI IMG/M metagenome (GOLD analysis project Ga0182024, IMG submission 120480) | Permafrost microbial communities from Stordalen Mire, Sweden - P3-2 metaG (Illumina Assembly) | ecosystem: Environmental > Terrestrial > Soil > Wetlands > Permafrost | place: Sweden: Stordalen... | reverse complement strand
TTCCATCTGGGTTGAAATGTTTCGGAGGGGAAGATTCAAAGCAGAGCTGGCAACTTTGATCGGGAATGACCAGCTCTGCACCCATCCGTTCGTAGTCGCGGAATTAGCGTGCGGGTATCTCCCAGACCGGCAGCAAACACTCCTCGAGTTCGACAAACTTACCGAACTACCAACCATACGCACGGCGGACGTGCGATACATGCTCGAAACTCGCGGTCTGTTTTCCAAAGGCATCGGCTTCATCGATGCTCAACTCATTGCCTCGTGCATCACCTCGCATGGCACGCAGATCTGGACGAACGACAGCCCCCTCGGCAGAGTCGCGGAATCGCTCGGGCTCCGCGCAACTCCGTAACCAGTGAAGAACACCGTTCTCGCCTGGCGGACGACGAACTAGCGGTCCGAAAAGAAGGCCACATCATTTTGGTGAATAAGTCGGGGACAAGGTCTCTGCTTGGGTGGAACCGCAGATATGTACGGCGTGAAGGCCGTACCCTTCAGTAACAGCAGCTCTCACAAAAGCTGTTGAGTCCGCACCTCGCACCAGGGACTTTAGAGTGCCAGGCCATCGAGTTCGGACATCCGGCGACCGAGGTAGCGCAGTTCGACGGCATTGCTCGTGAGAGCCAGCGCACGGCGGTAACTCTCAATAGCTTCCGGATTGCATCCCATGCGGCGCAGCAGATCGGCGCGCGCCGCATGATAGAGACGATAGGATTCGAGTTCGCCGCCGGCACCCAATTCGTCGATCATGGCCAGACCGCGCTCGAGGCTTTCACTCATGGCGACCGCGACCGCGTGGTTGAGCGCAACGATGGGTGACGCCTGGGTCGTGTTGAGGATGGCGTAGAGCGCCGCGATTTGTTTCCAATCAGTTTCCGCCGCCGTTCTGGCCTCGGCGTGGATCGCTGCGATGGCCGCCTGTAACTGATACGGACCCAGATTGCGACGTCCCAGGGCACGCTCCACCAGGGGGACACCTTCCGCGATCTGATCGTGATGCCACAGCGAGCGATCCTGTTCTTCGAGGGGAATCAGTTGCCCGTCGCTGGTGGAGCGAGCATCGCGGCGAGAATCATGCAGCAGCATAAGAGCCAGGAGCGCCATGTTTTCGGGGTTGTGGGGCATCAATTCCACCAGCGTGCGCGCCAGGCGAATGGCTTCGGCGCAGAGTTCACGGCGCACGAGACTGTCGCCAGAACTGGCGGAGTAGCCTTCGTTGAAGATGAGATAGAGAACCTTTTGCACCGCGGATAGGCGTTCGGGTAAGAAGCCGGGCGCGGGGACTTGAAAGGGGATGCGCGCCTGCTGGATCTTGCGCTGGGCCCGCACCAGACGTTGCGCGAGCGTCGCCTCAGGAACCAGAAAGGCGCGGGCAATTTCCGTGGTCGTGAGCCCACCCAGGGTTCGCAGGGTGAGCCCAATCTGTGCTTCCATGTTGATGGCTGGGTGACAGCAAGTGAAGATGAGGCTCAGGCGGTCATCATCAAAAGGCTGGTTCATTTCGTCATCAATAGCGCTCGTGCGCGATTCGTACTCGTACAGCAACTGGCCTTCGTTGTTACGGCGCGTTTGTTCCCGGCGCGCGTAGTCAATGAGCTTGCGACGAGCGGTCGCTGTGATCCAGGCGGCAGGGTTGTCGGGCACACCGTCGGTTTGCCAGCTTACGACGGCTGCGGCAAAGGCATCTTGCATCGCTTCTTCAGCCAGGTCGAATGAATGTGAGACGCGAATGAGGCCGGCAATGATACGCCCCGACTCATTGCGGAAAACCGATTCGACGGTGGCGCGGTGGTCATGCATTCACAGGTGCACGCGAGGGAAATTCGCGGATGGGCCGAATTTCAATACATCCGGCCGCTCCTGCGCAGGCAGTGGGGATTTTCTCAGCCCAGGCAAGCGCCTCATCCAGGTCCTGACAGTCGAGTATGTAATACCCGGCTAACTGCTCTTTGGTTTCGGCGAAAGGTCCGTCGGTGACGAGAGACTTTCCATCCTGGACGCGGACGGTGGTGGCCGTCACGCTGGGTTGAAGAGGATCAGCAGCGCAGAAGATGCCGCGATCGCGCGTCTGGTCCATCAATACCTTGTGGGCTGCGGCGACGGCGCGCATGTCTTCGGGCGTGGCTGCCTCATCTTCCCGGGAGTAAATCAACATCATGTAACGCATGGCGGCCTCGTAATGTTGTTCTCAAGCTTGAGGAAAATTCCTGTCTGCTTTCACTTCGCGGATCTGTTCCGTGTGCCTGGCTCCATGGGATCCGGCTGCCAACAGCCATTGGTAGCCATCCCATGGACCAAAGAGAGGATGGGGGAAAGCATGAGCCCGAAGCCGGCGTGTGACCAGCAATCGAGTGCTTTGCTCCCTGCACTGCACGAACTGCTGCAAGGCTTCGGGGCCACTCCAGCGGCCGGTCGGGCAGGCTTGCGCGGAAGCCTTTGCCTTTCCGGGAACGCTTGGGTATTTGATTGAGGATGAATTCATCCATTTCGCGCCGGTCGCCCTCTGCTGTCTGCCCGGAGACGTCGTTCATGCCTTCGATAATCGCATGGATACCGCTTTCGATGAGCACGATGTGCTCCATGTTCTCAGCGGCCGACCAGGCGTCGCCTGCGGGCTTGAAGTTCCACTGTGCGGTGGACAGACTACCCACGGATTCAAGCAGAAACCCGCGTGTGACAGACAGGCGACGAGAGGCCGTGGTGATCTCCTCTGTCGTGAGCCCCGTGTCTGCAATGATTGTGGACGAAGTATTGTTCACGGTGCCTCCTTGGAACCGGGGTGCAGGTTTGAATCTGAAACGCCGGATGCGGGTTCCGGCGTCTCTAAAGAGCTAAGAGAAGACCATGATGGGCCGGACTTCGATGCTGCCGAAACGAGCTGCCGGGATACCGGATGCAATCGAGGCTGCTTCGTCGATGCTGGCCGCTTCGATCAGGTAGTAGCCGCCAAGCTGCTCCTTGGTCTCCGCGAAGGGACCATCGGTGGTGAGCATCTTGCTGTCGCGTACACGCACGGTCTTGGCAGTTGGTGTGGGCTGTAACGCGTTGCCGCCTTTGATCGCACTCGCGTGTTTCTTGCCGAAAGCGCCGTACTCGGCAAATTCAGCTTCGGGATATCCGTTGGCAAAGCGGGATTCGCTTTCGTAGATCAGGACTAGATATTGCATTTTCTTTTCCTCCTGCCACTACGACGTTCGAGGATTGGGGAATCGACAGTTGGTATAAATAATTTTTGTTTTCAGAAGCGACCCCCGCTGGGCCTTCAGGCCGTACCCCATTGGCCTTTCCTAGGAGGATCCCAGGTCTCAAAAGCGAGACCTGGGGCACCCTTCGCGTTTCCATGGCTGAATAGGTTTGGGGCGCCCAGGGGCAGAGCCTTGATCGCGGCGGTCAGACAGCCTGGAGTCTTTGCATGAGGCCCTGGATGTCCATCTGGTTCCAGCCTTCCATGACCTGGTTGTCCTTGACGATCAGAAAGGACGATCCGTCTAACGTGCCCTTCTTGCCGGTGGCGGGAAAGCCGAGGTGGTCGCCGAGATGGGTCATAGAGACCCGCCAGCGAACGGCAACCCGATCGCCCTCGGCGACTATTTCCTCGATGTCCACATGAAGGTCAGGAAAAGCTCCGACGAAGGTGCGATGGACAGCCTTGAACGGTTCGGGCCCGGCAAGAACGGAGTCTGCATCGGGAAAGCCGTGAGACTTGCCTTGCTGGCTAAACATTTCGTCGATCGCCGCTTCACTCTTCTGGTTCCAGACCTGCTCGAACCAGCGCTTTAGAAGAAGTTTGTTCGCCTCAGACATAAATGCCCTCCGAATGTGGGGAGAAGCTTAGAGCATTTCTGCTGGAGATGTATAGGGCAGCTTGGTGCAGACACAGGCCAGGGTTTCGTAGGGAAAGGTGACCTCGGACTTACCGGCAAGCTCCGGATAGGACGCGATGACTTGCCGCAACTGGGAGGTAACCTGCTCTCGCCGGTCCGGCGGAAGAGCGGCCATGAAGCTCACCGATAGTATCCGTTCGACGATTACTTTCTCGGGCGGCCCGGTATGACGGTGAGGAAAGCGCTTTTCGCGGAGAGGGCTAAACCCTTTGGCGGGAAAGACGTTTCTCCATTTCTGTGAGTGGTATCGCGGAGCATCGCCTTCAAAGGGCTTCATGATCCGGGTCAATGCTGCTACCCATGGAACGTTGTCGTCGCGGACGTTCCAGACTAATCCGAAAGAGCCGCCCGGCTTTAACACCCGATGAATTTCATGCAACGCTTCGGGGGTCGAAAACCAGTGAAATGCTTGTGCGCAAACCACCGCATCCACTGAAGCATCGTCGAGCGGTATGCGTTGGGCAGAGCCGGTGCGCGCGTCGATCCGGGGAAATTGCCGGATCAGCTGGTCTAACATCTCCCGCACTGGCTCAACGGCAATTACGTGCGCCCCCGTTGCTAACAGCCTGGGCGAAAACTTCCCTGTACCCGCTGCGAGATCCAATGCCGTCTTGCCATTGCCTAGCCCAAGATCCTGGGTCAGCCAATCTTCTATCTCTGGCGGATAGTCGGGGCGCCCCGCTACGTAGCTAGCCGCGCCCAATGCAAACCCCTCCGCCGCCACATGATGAATGTTCGTCATGGTTTGCTCGTGTAGAAGCTGTATTTTGCCGTATACGGAACTCGCTTTTCCCCGCTCGTACACGGGTCTGTGCCCGCAGCACCACCATGGGTCTCTGTGCGGCCGATGTAGGTCACGTTCGCAAACTTGCCGGCTCCGCTTGCGGGAACGGCTTGCAGCAACAGGGAGGCAACAGAGGTACCGTCTGAAGCAGGGCGGCTGGCGATAACCTTGCCTTTTACTTCGCTTCCATCGGTAAGCCGCCACGTGGGACCTGCAAAATGTGTGCCAATCGCTTGACCATGCTCGTCGAGCAGCCGGGCGTCCGGAGCTTTCAGGACCCAGTGACCATCGGTGCAGGCGTAAACCTGCGAACCGTCTCCTGCGGCAGCGAGGAGTAGGGTGGCGCCGGCGGGAGGCTCGACGGAGAGCGTGACCGGTTGGCTCAGGTAGAAGGCAATGTCTTTGGCTGCCTTCGTTTCGACGCCGGGTGCCTCCAAAAAGCCCAGATCGCGAAACCAATCCATAAAGCGGTACTGCCAGGTGCCAAAGGGTATACCTTTGCGATCGGTGAGGCCGCCGGTCATGTGGCTGCCGTCGCGTAGCGGGTCGCCGGGATGGCGGCCATTGGCGTAGATATGCATCTCGAGGTTGGGTACCCGGAGCGCCAGCATCGCCGCGAAGTATTCATCTGCCCAGATGGCGTGAATCTGGTCATCCGATCCGGCAGAGGCGATGAACGAAGGAGGCACGTTGTGCGGGATCGCCGGGGCTACGCGGTCGCGGGCAAACGGGGTGGGACCGGGATAGATGACGCCGACAAAGTCGGGGCGGGAAGAGATGCCGGCGAGGGGGTCGCCCGGCGCGCTGTTCTTCTTATCGAAGTCGTCGTAGAGAACCGCGGCTGCGGTGGCTAGTTCGGCGCCTGCGGAAAAGCCCATGATGCCGATCTTGTTGGGGTCGATGTTCCAGTCTTTGGCGTGGACCCGTACCAGGCGGATGGCCTGTTGTGCGTCGTACACCTCATCGGTGCGGGGGTTGTAACCGTCTCTGCGGAGGCGGCTCCGCAGGATGACGGTGTTGACGCCGTAGTTGTAGAAGAAGGGCACAAAGTCCGCGCCTTCAGAACCGACGTTGAGGGTGTTGTGGCCACCCCCCGGCACCAGGATCACCGCTGCACCGGTGTTCAATCCTCGGTCAACGGTATGCACCTCGATCGAGGGGTTGTGTATGTTGACGATGCTGTTGATCCGCCCGGGCACCGCCTGGCTCATGTTGTATTGCTCCGCCTGGCGGACCTTTTCCTTGTTGAGGTAAGGCGAGTCGGGTGGATACAGGGTGATCACGACGCCGCCGGGCAAGATAGGCAACGGAGCGTAGGGTGCGTCGGTCGATGGTCCCGGGGCGGGCACTCCCAAAGGCGCAGGAGGCGGGGAAAGCGTGCTTTGCGCTGCGCAAACGAGCGCTGCCAGCATCGGCAGAAACATCAATCTCTTCCTTATCATGCTTTGCTCCTGGTCAATTCGTAGGGGGCAAGATATGGATGGTGTGCAGCCATATCTCCGCGCTCTTGGGCCAGGTAGTCACGGGAAGCTCAGTCCGGCGCAAGCCGTAACCATGTCCGCCCTGCGCATAGATGTGCAGCTCGGCCGGTACCTTGGCGTTCTTAAGAGCCATGAAATAAACCACCGCGTTTTCTACGTGAACTGTATCGTCTTCCGCCTGCACGAGGAACGTCGGCGGCGTTTGTGCGGTGGGATGGATCTCCGGATTGGGCGCATAGTTCTGCTCGGAGAGGGCGAGATAGCCTGGGTAGATGATCAAAGCAAAGTCCGGGCGGCAACTCAGTTTGTCAGAAGCGTCGATCGGGTCGTACAGTCTTTGATCGAAGTGGGTGCTGAGGGCTGCGGCAAGGTGTGCCCCGGCGGAGAAGCCCAGGACTCCAATGCGATTTGGATCGATGTGCCACTCGTCGGCGTGGGCACGGACCATGCCGACAGCGCGCTGTGCATCCTGAAGCGGGGCGGAAGACTTGGGGTAAGGGCCAGGCTCGGGCACGCGGTACTTCACCAGAATGCAGGTGATGCCGGCCGAGTTGAGCCAGTCGCAGACTTCGGTACCTTCAAGGTCGATGGCAAGAATGCGGTAACCGCCTCCGGGAAATACGACGACTGCGGCCCCGGTGTTGTTGGTCTTAGGCGCGTAGACCGTGAGCGTGGGATTGGAAACATTGCCGATACGGATCACTGACCTTCCGCCGGGCCGGTTGTCTTTGGCTGTGGTCATGTCGCCCTCGGGCCCCGGGGCGGGTTGCGCGCCAGGGGCTCCATTGGGCCAAAGCGGCATGGTCACGTGATCGGGGCTGGGCGGCCAGGCAGGGGTTTGTGCAAACAGAACCGTGGAAGCCGCCAACAGGGCGGCGAAAATCAGCGGGAACTTGCGCATGAAGGACCTTTCGAACCGCAGCCATGATCGCAGCCGTAAGGGTGATGGTGCAAGATGGCGACCTGCCTTAGGCTTTGTTCTCGGCTAGCAGGTCCTCGATGCGCACCGGAAGCTGGCGCACTCGAATGCCGGTGGCGTGGTAGACGGCAGAAGTGATGGCTGCCGCGATCCCGGCAAGGCCTATCTCCCCTACTCCGCGTGCCCCGAGCGGGTTGAGCACCTTGTCGGGATAGTCGAGGAAGTGACGTCGATCTCTGGAGCGTCAGCGTTGGTGGCGACGATGTAGTCGGCGAGATTGTTGTTAATGGGAGCGCCGAAACGTGGGTCGTACACGGTCTCTTCAAAGAGGGCCATGCCGACCCCCATGACCACTGCGTCCTCAATCTGGTTGCGCGCATGCTTGGGGCTGAGGATGTGGCCGGCATCGATCACCGTGACCACGCGCGAGACGCGGAGACGAGCAGTCTCTTGTCTGCCAGGTCACCTCCGCAAACTGCGCCCCGAAGGAATGGGTGGAGAACTTGCGCTTGGGATCACCGAAGGTGCCCTCGGATTTTCCGCTGCCTGAGACAGCCCCTTCGATGGTGTCACCGGGCGCTTCGACCGCGGGAGCTGCGGGAGCCGCCTGAGCCGCAGCTACAAAGGGTCCGCTGGTTGCGACCACCCCGGCTGCGCCAAGCGAGGAAAGGAAGGAGCGGCGGCTGAAGTGCCCTGCCGAGGATTCTCGTCTCTTCTTGATCATCATGCTGTTCTCCAATTGCCCTTCTTCTTCATGATAACGTTCTGGAACCGAAGTTTGTATCGTTCGCAGATCTCCCGAGCACCTGGGATTTGAGGATACGAAATGCATATTCCCTATCTTCGACAGATTTCCGCATCATGCTGGCTGCCCCTGCTGGTATTTCGGAAGACAGCGTGGACGGAAAATAGAGATTCGATTCCTTTCAGGAGGCAATATTCATGTTTTTGAGACGCGCCATGGTCTTCACCGCGGCCATCATGCTCGCCGGTACTGTGGGCTCCCACGCGGCAGACAAGAAGCAAAGCAAGGTACCGGACTCGCAGCAGCCAGGCTGGAACGATGCCGAGATGATGCGGCAGCCCGCCACCGAGTCGATCGACTTGAATGCTTACAATGCCATCCGCGAAGAGGGCCTGCAACATTCGCACGTGATGGACTACGCGGGGGGTCTGGCCGATGGAATTGGGCCGCGGCTGACCGGATCACCAAACATGGCGAAGGCCAATGCGTGGACGCGGGACCAGCTCGCTAAAATGGGCTGTGTCAACGCGCACCTGGAAGATTGGGGCGAGTTCGGAATGGGCTGGCAGCAGCTCAACACCTGGGTGCGCATGACAGAACCTGATACAGCCGTGTTTGTGGCCCAGGCCACGCCGTGGTCACCTTCCACCAACGGGCCGGTGAATGGCCAGGCGATTTCGGTGGTTATCGAAGACGAGAAGGACATTGCGAAATACAAAGGCAAACTCTCCGGAAAGATTGTCCTGCTCGGTCCCATGCGCGACGTGCCGGTCCCCGATAAGCCATTCTTCGAGCGCTATACCGACAAGGACCTCAAGGAGCTCGAGTCACTCCCGTTGAATGGGCGGGACCCCGATATGGAGGCGCGCATTGAGCGCTACGTCAAACGCATGAAGCTCACGAGCCGCGTCATTCCGTTTCTGGCCGAGGAGAAGGTCGCCGGCGTGATTGTGCCCAGCCGCGATAGCGCCAACGGCGGCGGCACGGGGATTATTTTCGACGACAACAGCGCCGCGCTCGGCCGTGCTCCCTACCACAAGGACACGGCTGTGCCGTTTCCCGTAGTGGTCACGCAGATTGAGAGCTACGGCCGGGTGTTCCGGCTGCTGGAAAACCACGTGCCGGTCTCGATCGAGATGGACGTGGAAACCAGGTTTTCGGGCGACCATGAACATGGCTTCGACACAGTTGCCGAGATTCCAGGAACCGACCCCCAGTTAAAAGACGAAGTGGTGATGGTGGGCGGTCACCTGGATAGCTGGATCGCCGGTACTGGCGCTACAGATAACGGGGCAGGCTCTGTCGTTGCGATAGAGGTCATGCGCATTTTGAATGCGCTCGAGATCAAGCCACGGCGGACGATCCGCATTGCGCTCTGGTCGGGCGAAGAGCAAGGACTCTTCGGCAGCAAGGGATATGCTGCTCAGCATTTCGGTAGCTTCCCGCTTTCTACCACTCCGGAGCAGATGGAGATGCCGGAATTTTTGAGGAAGCCGGCGGGGCCGCTCACCCTAAAACCCGAGCAAAAACTTATTTCTGCGTATTTCAACGTCGATAATGGAACGGGAAAGATCCGCGGTATTTATACCCAGGGGAACGCCGCGGTCGATCATATTTTTGAACAGTGGATGGCGCCATTGAAGGACCTGGGCGTGACCTCCATTACCAACCGCAATACGGGCGGCACGGACCATCTATCGTTTGATGCCGTGGGCATCCCTGGCTTCCAGTTCATCCAGGATCCGATGGATTACGAGACACGCACTCATCACTCCAATATGGATACGCGCGAGCGCCTACAGGCCGCGGACTTGAAACAGATCGCGGTGGTAGAAGCTATCTTTGTCTACAACGCGGCGATGCGGGATCAGATGATTCCGCGCAAGCCTTTGCCTCATCCTGAACGGCTCGAAGAACAGAACAAGCCGCTGCCCGACCTCTACCCCACGGCAATAAAATGACGGTGGTTTCGGAACCGTCGCCGTAACAAATGCTGGGTGCCACAGCATTTGTTACCGGGGCGGCCAGTTGTAGGTGGTAATCAGGTTTCCTTGGTCGTCGATGAGCAAGAGAGCTGCGCGGCCGTTTTCCAGTTGACCGGAAAAATCTTTACCGCTGCGCACGTCTCGAAACTCGACCGCCTTCTGATTTGATTCAGACGTCAGCACATAAAGGGTGGCTTTGGGCAGGCGAGTCGGACAGATGAGTATGCCGGCATCGGTCAACGTCGTGTTATAGGTGGGGGAGATATCCGCCACCTTCATCGCATAGCGATAAACATCGCCGACAGCCTGCAGGTTCTGATTAAGTTCGAGCGGTAGCGCCGCAAAAAGGATTTTTCCCTTACCCAGCGGCCTTTCCGCCCAGTCCTGTTCTCCCGGCATTTGCGCTCGGCTCAGTACAGTGGTTTTGTCGCCTCCGAAAGTCAGTTCCGCTTCTCCACCTGGCCACTTGAATGTGCTGCTGCGCAGGGTTAGCGGCGCGTCTACATACGCAAGGCCCACTTGATCCTGCCTGGCCGTCGGATGGAGGTGCGCGTCTCCACCGAACGGCCCGGTCACCAGTAATATGGCTCCTGCTCGGACTCGGGCCACAATCGCCTGCCATGCATCTTCGGTGAGCGCAGACGGCGAGGGAAGAATGATGAGCTTTGGCGAGCCAAGGGAGGCAATCTGGTATTCGCCAACGGCATACGCTTCCCCACGCGCATAGTAGTAGAGCGCCCGAACCGCGTTTTGTTGTGCCTCGATCGCCAAAGCGTTGAAAACGGATAGTTGGAGGGACTGAGGCAAAACGACGGCGATTTCGGGTTGGATAAAGTCCGTGGCATACGGTGCGGCGCGTTTTGCGAATTCTCCCACCCCCCGCATCATGGGCTCCCAGACCTTGGCCGAGCCGTCACTCCGCTGCATGCCGAAGTCGACTTCACGGGCCCAATCCCACTGCATTGCGCCGGAGCTGCCGGCGGCAAAACCCAGCGCCCACTTGCGCTCGGTCAGGGCCAGCCCGGTGAACTCATCGTACCGCCAGGTTCCATCGGGAGCCCAGACGGGTTGGTAGCCAGTTTCGCCGGTAATGTTCGGCATGCCCGGAAGCTTGGCCACGACCGAGTCCCATAACAAGGCATCATCTTGCCAGTAGGTGTGATTGGTGGTGAACGATACACCCGCCAGGCCGTAGAACTGGTTCAACACACGGTTGGTGACGCCGCCCTCATCCTGCCCCACATTGATCAGCTGCTTGCTGCCGGCGTGGCGGATCACACTCACCATCGATCGTACCCAACGGCTGAACATTTCCTGCGCAAACAGATTGTAGTCAACGGCCCGCACCTGCCGCGGATTTCCATAACGCTCATAGGTCAGGTCGGCCACACTGGGCAGCGGAATGTCGTCGAAGCTGCCGAGCTGCTCCGGTGTTTCGGCCCATGCGTCTCCCAACGCGACGGAGTTTTTGTATCTGTCACGGAGCCACTCATGCCATGCGCTTAATTCTGCCGGGTCCCCGTTGGGAATGTTTCCTTTGAATATCTGGCCGGGATTGGAAAAGCTAGGCTCGTTGATAAGGTCCCAACAGAGCCATGGAACAGTCGCGAAGCGGCTTACCACGGCGCGCACGTAGGCCTGTTGCGCGCGCACGGCATCTTGATCGACATATGGATTCTTCTGCGTGGCCGTACCGGAGACGGGAGAAAAGGCAAAGAAAGTGAAATTGACAGAAATGCCATGGTGATGGGCACAGATGAGGAAAGCCTCAAGATTGCGCAGGAAGCGCTCGTTCGGTTCTCCGGTCGCAGGTTCTATGAATTTGTCGTTCTTCATCCAGACGCCAGTGCGGACAAACGTGACACCGTGCGCGGCCATCTCGGCAAAGTCGCTGTCCCACACCGATGCGTTGCGTGGACCAGAAAAATCCCAGCCATTTTCCTCGGTGGTGAAGTAGTTGGTGCCGACGGGGAAAAAGGGCTTCCCACCACGAGTGAGGAAATCACCTTTGACTCCGAGAGCCTCACCGTCGTCGAGCGAACCGCGCTCCGCCACCCAGAACCCGTTCTCGTAAGACTCTCGAAACTGTCCTTGTTGGCGAAATTCGGAACGGACCTTATAGAAGCCGGCGGGAAGCGGCTTCTGGAATGGCACCGTGAGGTTGGAAGCCTCCTGGTCCTCGATTGGCAGGGTAGCTTCTTCGAGCACCTTATCCGCAGATAGGAGTTTCACCCGTACATCCCCCTTCCCGGGCCTCGCCTGCTGTAGATGCACTGTGATCTGAGGCGCCTCGCCGGGCCTGAAGACAGAGAACAGCGTCTCAACAGAAAGGTTGGTCGCACCGTGGCTTGCATAGCCTGCAGATTCGCGAATGAGGGCCATGCCGGGCTGGCTCTCCCAGTAACCGGCAGCCGGCTGAAAGTCGAGGCAGACGATGCGGCTGCCGGTCTTGCGCTCGATCACGATGACCGGCGCTGCTACGCGCAGTCCGTTGTTGTCGACCATGTAGCCAAGTCCGTCGAGATGACCCTCAACGGTGAAGAACTTCTCCGCCTCTACCTTCGGAGTAGCCGCAAATTCATAGCCCGGCCTCCACACGAAATGAGTATCCCCCTCCACGGGGACTTCGTAGGTATGACGCAATTCCAAGGCTCGCGAGTAGGTATCCTGCGGACGGCCCTGAACAAAAATTCCGCCTGCCAGGGTCACTGGCACGTGCAGAGGCTGGCCGCCGAGGACGAGAAGATTCCCGCCGTGCTCTAGATAATTTTCGATCGCGTTCCAGGCATCGGCAGGAACAGCAGAACCGTAGGGAAGCACCAGCAGCTCGGCCTTCTCGAGCGCGCCAGGGGACTCCAAGGCCTTCAAGCCCAGAAAGATTGGATGGAGGTCATCCAGCGCCGCGGAGAGGGTGGAGCGCTCCACCGGCTGGCTGGCAACCGTCGGAAAACCCGGCTGCCAGAGGACCACGACTTGAGCCACAAGAGGAGGTGAGAAAAGTAAAAGGAAGAAAGCAACTCGAATGAGTGCGTGGCTATTCATCTGTAGGTCCCGCGCTGAGAATTGTATATCCGGTAAGAACCAGCAAAAGATGATTAAATACGTGCGTGCTCTCACCACGGTCCGAAAGGTATGCCAAGATGTCCTCCATCTCCCGTCGCAAAATGCTCAAAAGCACGATCGCAGGAACGGCCCTCGCCTCCAGTGTTCCCATGGCGTCCATCTCCTGGGGTCAGGAAAAGCCTTCCGTTTCCCCCGCTAGCCCGATGCCGCGGAAGGGAAATATTCGGCAATCTGTCAGCCGCTGGTGCTACGCGAAGATGAGCCTGGACGAACTTTGCGCCTATGCGGCGCAGATCGGCCTCAAGGGAGTCGACTTGCTGGAGCCGCAGGACTTTGAGGCACCGAAGAAGTACGGGTTGATCTGCACCATGGGTTACGCCAACGCCGGAACGATTAAGGACGCCCTCAACGTTGTGGCCAACCATGACAAGATCGAGGCGGGACTGCGGGAGAATATCCCGTTGGCAGCCAAAGCGGGGGTGCCCAATGTCATTACTTTTTCCGGCAATCGGCGCGGGATGTCCGATGAGGAAGGCGCGAAGAACGTAATCCTCGGGTTGAACCGGGTAAAGAAAATTGCGGAAGACAATAACGTCGTACTCAATCTGGAGCTCCTGAACAGCAAAGTCAACCATAAGGACTACATGGCGGACCACACCGCCTGGGGTGTCGCGGTCATGAAGGAAGTAAATTCCCCCCACGTGAAGCTGCTTTACGACATTTATCACATGCAAATTATGGAGGGAGATTTGATCGCTACCATTAAAGAAAACATTCAATGGCTTGGCCACTTCCATACCGGCGGCGTGCCTGGACGCCACGAATTGAATAACACCCAGGAAGTGCAATGGGACGGCGTGATGCGTGGCATCGTGGAAACCGGGTACAAAGGATATGTCGCGCATGAATTCGTCCCCACGGGGGATCCAAAGACCTCGCTTTTACAAGCGGTTGACCTGTGCGATGTATAAGATAGATGGAGGATCTATGCGCAAGCTAGCCCTGGTTCTTACCTTTTGCATTGCCGCGGTCTGCATGGCCTTGCCCGCGAATGGCGTTTACAGCTATACGTTGAAGTCTATTGAGGGCCAACCGGTTAGCTTGAAGAGTTACCGGGGTAAGGTCCTTCTTCTGGTAAATGTTGCCAGCAAGTGCGGCTACACTCCGCAGTATGCTGGTCTCGAATCCCTGTATGAAAAGTACAAGGATCGCGGACTGGTCATTGTCGGCATTCCGGCCAACAATTTTGCTCAGCAAGAGCCCGGCACCAACGACGAAATCAAAAAGTTCTGCCATAACCGCTACAACGTGTCTTTTCCCATGATGGCTAAGGTCTCGGTGGTAGGCGAGGATAAGACTCCACTCTACGTTTTCCTGACCGACAAGTCGGTCAATCCGCAGATTGGCGGCGAGATCAAATGGAACTTCACCAAGTTTCTGTTCGATCGCAATGGCAAGCCGGTAGAGCGGTTTGAACCAGCCGTCACTCCCGACTCACCGCAGGTTACGGCAGCTATCGAATCGGCTCTTGATAACAAGAAATAGAGGCTGTTTCTAATCAGGGCTGGGGAAAACGTAGCACGGCTATCTCGACGCCCGCAGACGCAGCCACTCAATCTTTAGCCCCACGCAAGCAAGCAGGAACATCATCGAACCAAGATGTTTGGGGTCGAAGAGGAAGCTCTCGTCAAGGTTGTAGAAAAGCGTGAGGACTACGATGGCGAGATACCACTCGACCGCCCGAAGTTGTGTCTGGTCACGAGACTGAAAAAGACAAACCACACCATCGCGGAACGCAAAGCCGAAGACCAACAGTACGATCGTCAAGCCGACCATGCCCATTTCGAGCATGACGTCTAGAAATCCATTCTGCGCCTGGGCCAGAACCCAGGAAACAGTGAGAATTACGCGATAGGATTCGCCTTGAAGGCCAAGCCAGAATGCCTGGTAGCCATAACCAAGCAATGGCCGCTTGGCTATCGAATCGAGGACCGCGCTCCAAATCTCGGTGCGCCCGGTAAAGGTCACATCTTTACCAAGCAGAGTGAACAGAAAGTCCGGCCACACTACAATCACTACCGTCATGGAGAAAAACACCACCAGCAGGAGGAAACTGACGACAAAGTAGTCCTTCTTACGAAAGTTGTGCAGGCATTTCAAGGTCAAAAAATACCCGATATAGACGGCGGTCAGCATATACGCTGTGGCTGCCCGCGAGAAGGCGATCGCAGTGAGGCAAAAGATGATCTGTGAAACCCGAGCGGCCCGGAGAAACGGCGTGCGTGCGCGATACGATACCGTCGCAGTGAGAAAAAACAGCGCCAGGTTTCCAAGATAGTTCTTGGCGCTGAAGATACCCTTCCAGGCGGAAGAATGCCCACCCATCTGATCGAGTCCGTATCGCGGCAGGGCGACGGCGAAAACAATACTCGCTACCATCGTCGCTGTGCCGAGAACCAGCAGCAATTCAAGCACCTGATCCAGCTGATACCGGGACATGATGTAGTACAGAAGCAGAATGCTTCCCAGCAGTAGCGCACCCGAGCTGATCGTCCTCGTCGGTAGCTGCGAAAGAGGAGAAAGCAGAAGCGCAAGGATAGGGAAGCTGGTCACCAGCTTCATCTGCATGCTCAGCCGGCGAACAGACTGGTGCCGCTGCATAGCAAAGATCATGCAGGCGACAAACATCAACAGCTTGCCCAGGCGGTCGGTAAGAACTCCACCGGCAGAACTGGTGGCGACCGCGCGGGTCGCAGTCGGCTCATTGACAAACGGTGAGACACCGTCGAGAGCAAAGTAGAGCAGAAGAAGCAATAGAGCCCAGGTTGAGGCGTGGCTCCAGATATTTCCCGATTCCCGTGCCGGACCTTCCCGTCTGCTGACGGTGTCGGTCGCGGGACCGTATCGTTGGACAGCCTCCGAATTTGCAGGTAGGGCAAGCATCAATGGATGTAAATTGCCGCGGAAGCAGCCGACGCCAGGATCCCCTGGCCATTGATTCCGATGTTGCGCATGAAGCTGAAAGGGACGTAGACAACGTCGTCGGGCAACAAGGCAACATCGGGCTTCTTGCCCTTTTGGATTGCGCTGACTTGCAGGTCTATCTCCTGTACCCCCTCAGCAGTTTCGCGCACCAGCCTCGATTTGCCCACGGCTGCGGTGTGATTTGCATATCCCGCCAAGGCGATCGCTTGCAGTACAGTCATTCTCGAATTGTTGGTACTCATGGGATAGCCGCCGGGCTTCGATACGTCACCCAACACGTACACCACTGCGGCTTTGGGCACAATGACTGTATCGCCGGGGTAGACCATGGGATCATCGGACAAGGCGGTCAGGGCCGCGTTCGAATAATAGTATTCGACCTTTTGTTTCGCAGGTCCGAAGCGTTGGATGGTGATGTGGCGATCCGCAAGATCCGTCAGTCCGCCGGCCAGGGCAAGCACTTCGACTACTTTGCGCGCGGTGTCAACCTCGTAGATCCCCGGCTTTTGTACCTGACCCATCACCGACACGTTCTGCGTCGCATAGGCTTCCACACGCACCGTGACCTGGGGGTGCAACATCACACCGGCGGCAACCAGCCGATGCTGGATCTGCTGGGCTGCCTGTTCCGGCGTCATACCGGACACGCTCACGCTACCCAGAAAGCTGAAGGGAATGGTCCCGGCATCCGTGACTCGCGCACGTTGTTCCATTTCTGGCGTGTCATAGACCTGAAGGTGAAGCAGGTCGCCGGGTCCGATCAGCAGACTCTCGTTTTGGGCCGGCAACCTGGTTGTAAAACTTAAGAGAACGAGCAACAGGGAAACCCACCGCGGTAGATTTTTCATTAAGCCCTCGCAGCCTGTCCTTCTCGTAAAGAGACGTATCCTCCGGCAGGCTGATCTTTTACGCCATTGATCACGATATTGATCTTTCGGTCGCTGCTCGACTGCACCTCCTCGAGCATCCTGTAGCTCTTTTCGAGTGCGGACAAAGGAGTCTTCTGGTGCCTGGCCATAAGCAGCACAGAATTGACCATGGAGCTGAGAACCACCGAGTCAGTGAATTGCAACACGGGCGGAGCGTCCAGAATGACAAGGTCGTATTTCGACTCCCACATCTTCACCAGATCTGCCATTTGACGAGACGCCAGCAACTCTGCGGGGTAGGGAGGCACAGGCCCTGAGGGAATGAGGAACAACCCTGGGACCTCGAGCACTGGAATCACCACCGAGGCGCAATCGTCTGGGGAAAGGCCGGCTAACACGGTGCTCAGCCCAACATGCGGGCTCACCTCCAGATTGCGATGCAGCCACGGGTGACGAAGGTTTGCATCGCACAATAGGACCCGCTTGCCCTGCTGGGCAAAGAGAATGGCGAGGTTCCAGCTAACAAAGCTCTTGCCTTCGCCCGTGAGTGGACTCGTCACCAGCACGGAACGCGGAGGCGCTCCACTCCGAGACAACATCAACGAAGTGCGGAGCGAGCGAAGCGACTCGACAAAAAGGGAACGCGGGTTGTTCAATGCGGGCAGAGCTGATTTTGCCGCCCAGTCAGTGCCGCCGGTGAGGGCCGCCTGTTCCTTTTGATACGGCAGCACACAGATCGGCGCCGGGCCCAACTCGCGCGATATCTCTCGTAAATCCTGAATCCTGGTATCTGTCACATCGCGCAGCAAGGCGGTGAGAACCCCGACGATCAACCCCAGCGCCATCGATCCCACCAGGTAGAGCAGCGCGACCGGCTTGGCCGGTTTATCGCTTGCCTTAGCCCAGTCAACGACGGAGATGTTGGTGGACCGCAGGCCGGCCAACAAGCCGGACTCCTTGAGGTGGCGCGACATATCGTCGTACAGCGACCGGGTCTGGTCGGCTTCCTGTCGCACCATCTGGTATTCGATAGTCTTATTGTTCAGAGCTTCCGCTTCGCTCTTGTCGGCGTTGAAATCGTTGCGTGTTTGTTGCTCTGCTTGTTGCGCCACCATGAAGTCATTGTGAGCCCGCCCCGCGACCCGGCCTACTTCCGCTCGGATTGCCCCCTGCACCGCGTTCAGGTTGCTCCGAACCTCGGTTAACTTCGGATAAGCTGGACCGAACTTCGCCGAGAGTTCCTGCAGTTGCCCCTGGAGGCTAGCCTCCTGTAGGCGAAGGTTCTGAATTAAATTGAGCGAAGTGCCAACGGCGGCGGAAGAAGCTCCCCCCGTGATGGCATTTCCGCCGAGTCCTGAGATCAGCTCCGCGTTGCCGGTCTTAACCACCTCATTGATCGCGCCCTTGAGGATGCGGTTAGACTGCGCTTGCGCTTCAGCTTGTGTCGCCATCTGAAGCTTGTCGAGAATCGGGTTATAAACCTGATCTTTACCATCCTTATCGACCTGCCCCACAGCGAAAACACCAGCCTCCTGCTGTAGCTTCACTTCCTTGGCCTGTAATTCATGGGTTTTGGAGCGCAGATCCGCAAGCTGCGAGCTTAACCACGAGGTCGCCTGCATGGTTGCGTCGTAGCGCGCCTGAAAGCCCTTTTCGATCAACCCCTGCAGCAGGTGATTCACCACCGCCGCCGCGAGCTGTGGATCAGGGCTTAGATATTCCACATCGATCAGGCGCGTGCCAGGCACTGGCAGCACGGTCAGCTTGCGATGAAAGATCTTCAGTACGCGCATCCGCCGGTGAGGCGAATTCTCGAGCGACGCACCCTTGGGATCGGCTTTGCCTGGCGACGCAAAAAGTCCGAGAACCCAACCGACCGGCGACCACTTCTGCTTGTAATCCTCCGTTTGCTCGAGGTGAAGATCTTCAATCACGCTCAGGGCAAGCGAGTCTGACTGCAGGATCTTCGCCTGGGTCTGGATAATCATGTTGACTTCGAGCGCGTCGGAAGGGGCATCCGCTGAACCCGTTTGAATCACCAGGGAACTGGTCGAGTCTTTCTGCAATTCAATCTCGCCAACGGACTTATAGCGCCGGGTGGAAAATATGAGCGCCACGACGCCGAGCAGGAAAAACATTGACAGGCTGACATAAATGATCCCACGACGGCGCGCCAGCATGAATCCTATCTCCCGAAGCGTGAGCTCAGGAGGGTGTTGGCTTGCGGTAATGACCACATGCGAGGGTTGCAGCGCTATCTTATCCAGAAATGCCTCCACTGACACGGCGCGTCACTAGCATCAGACCGGCCGGCTCAGCACGGTAGCGAACTTATCTTTTAAATGCAGGAAAGGCGACTCGACCCAGCGATACGACGCCATGGCAAGAACGACCGTCATGACAAATCCCAAGGCTTTGGCCGCCAACAGTTGCCATCCCCAAACCGGGCGGAACACGCTCAGCACGATAAGGATTGCGGTGAGGTGCAGCATGTAAAGCCCGTAGCTGATTTTGCCCAGCCGGACTACCCATTCGCCCCTTACCAATTTGCTGTGACTGTGCAGGCACGCATACAAAATCGCACCCGCTGCCAGCGATACAATCAACCGTCCCAGTACCATGCGGATGTCCACTGGTCCCGGCTGTTCGTTGAGCCACGCAGAAGACGCGACCCACCCCAGCAGGCCAACGGCCAACAGCAACCACCGTACGCTACGCGTAAGCCGGGGCAGACGGTCCGCGAACAGCGCCAGAAGAATACCCAGAGCTAGAGAATCACAGCGGGATACGCTTCCGTAATAGATGAACCCGCCGCTCGAGCCGGCAAGCATGAAACCCAGCCGGCATACGGTCGCCAACAGGAAGGTAACGATCGCTGCTACGATCATGCCGCGACGCCGGAGCATTTTCATGAGCAACGGCCATATCAGGTAGAACTGCTCCTCGATCGAGACCGTCCACAGCGGGGAGCAGATCGACTCCGGCCGGCCAAAGACAGCATGCACCCAGTTGCCGACGAACAGCAGGTAGCCGGCCACGTAGTACCAGGGAAGGCTCTGCTTAGCCATGGTGTGCGCGAGCACGACGCCCACGGCAATCAGCAGAAAGTACAGCGGCCAGATGCGCAGGATGCGTCGAAGGTAAAATCGCCGAAGCGAAATGCCACCCGTCTCCTCCCGCTCTCGCAGCAGGATGGAGGTAATCAGGAAGGCGCTTAGGGCAAAGAACAAATCGACACCGGCCGCGCCCGATTTCGCAATCGCCCCCCAAAGCCACGGAACCGGCAGATGGAACCGGCG
>Ga0182024_10009558_pt1 | contig 20018 bp, 18 predicted proteins | sample P32metaG_FD_120480 | JGI IMG/M metagenome (GOLD analysis project Ga0182024, IMG submission 120480) | Permafrost microbial communities from Stordalen Mire, Sweden - P3-2 metaG (Illumina Assembly) | ecosystem: Environmental > Terrestrial > Soil > Wetlands > Permafrost | place: Sweden: Stordalen... | reverse complement strand
GGGTTCATAATTGCTGAACAGTGCTTCAGCGCGGGCCTAGCGTCCCGTATCGCGTAATCGTGTAGCCCAGAGCCGCTCCCAGAAACACGTCCGACGGAAAATGAGCCAGCGTGGTGATCCGCGAACAGCTGATAGCCGTTGCGAAACCATACGCCAGCCACGGCGCCCAACGATGGTTGTGATAGCGGCTGGCGACCACCGTGGCGACAGAAAAAACCGCGGCCGCATGCCCGGAGGGAAAAGAGCTGCCCTTGAAGGGCGACTGTCCCCCACTAAAAAACGTGTCGTTAAAAGATCCTGGGGCCGCAACATCACTCGGTCGCTTCCTGCGAGTGATCGCTTTCATCGCCAGGTCGACTATCGCGCTGTCAGCATAGGCCTCTCCGGCGAGCAATGCCGTACTCACCTGATACGAGTCATGCCGCGCATAGCCTGCAATCATAAGCGCAACCGGGACGGCCGCCACTTCCCCCGTGGTAATCGAGGAATCAAAAACGTCGTTGATGTCGTCGAGATTCCTCGCATGAGAGCGAAAATAGGGCATGGCGTGCGGATCGGCGTAGATGAGTCCGGCGGTTCCGCCTGCGATGGCGAGAGTGGGCAACAAGTAGCGCGCCTTCCCCAGTTGAGTAGGGAACAGCCAAATCGCTTTCTGATCGTGGAGAAAGTCTTTTGGCACAGATCGCCAGGTCACTTCTCGCTCCGACCCCGGGTCATTGGCATGTTTGGCAGCGCGAGACATTTGCGACGGACTGTCGGGCAAAGCGGCATTGCCATCTTGCGCGCAGGCCCAATTCGCTGAAACACACGTGCCCGCGCAAAGGATGAAGGCAAGGAACCACAGTTTCCCTGGATCGTTCATTGAGGCTTTTTGATGCGGTTTTGTGCGTCTATGGAAGCCACAAGATTGGCGCAGATGCCGAAGATCATTGGGAATCTCTGTTTCGTTCTCACGCCGCTGTCGGATACACTGGCCAACGACCATGTCGACACCCCATTCTGCCTCCAGACTCATTCCGGCGAAACTTTGCTTTGTCGTTCTATCGGTCGCCTTTTTTTTGGGCGCTGCCCACGCCCAGAACCAGCAACCCACGCCAGCGCCCATGCCATTCGCGGCGCAGCCTCAGGCATCTCAGGCGGAGCAGGCGAACTTCCCTCCGCAGTTGCTTGAAGAACTTTCGGCGATCAAGGCCGCCGCTTTGTCGGACGATTACGCCTATCACCAGGTCGCCCATTTAACCGAGAACATCGGACCGCGCCCCAGCGGATCGCTGCAGGCCAAAGCCGCGGTAGACTACGTCGCCGCCGAATTGCGCCAGCTCGGCTTAGACGTCCACCTGGAGGAAGTAAAAGTTCCACACTGGGTTCGCGGCGCCGAAACCGCCGAACTCACTGAATATGCGGGCCACGCCGCCGGCACCACGCAGAAGGTCGTCCTCACGGCGCTGGGAGGAAGTACATCCACGCCCGCCGACGGCCTCACAGCGGACGTGATCGTCGTCAATAATTTCGACGAACTGAAAGCTCTTAGCCACGACAAAGTCGCCGGCAAAATCGTCCTCTTCAATGAACTCTTCGACAAGCAGAAAGCCGCGGGCGGCATGGCGTTCATGGCCTACGGCGAAGCGGTTCGCTATCGCGGCGCCGGACCGAAGGCCGCGGCTGATCTGGGCGCAGCGGCCGCTTTAGTCCGCTCGGTCGGGAGCGCCGACTTCCGCCTCCCGCACACTGGCTTCAGCGCCGCCGCGGGAATTCCCGCCGGCGCGGTGACCGCGGAAGATGCCGACCTGATCGCCCATCTCTCCAGCCAAGGCAAAGTCCGCTTGCATCTCACTCTCACTCCGCAGAAGCTTCCCGACGCAACCAGCTACAACGTCATTGCCGACCTGAAGGGCAGCGAACATCCGGAGCAGTTCGTCGTCGTCTCCGGACATCTGGACTCGTGGGATCTCGGCACGGGCGCCATCGACGATGCCGCCGGCATTGTGGTCGCAATGGAGGCGGCCGAGATTTTGCAGAAGCTGCACTTGCGCCCCAGGCGCACGCTGCGAGTGATTGCCTGGATGGATGAAGAAAGCGGTGGTGCCGGCAGTCATGCTTACACGAAAGATCATTCCGCCGAATTCCCGAACCACGTCGCCGCCATCGAAAGCGATTCCGGCGCAGCCCATCCGCTCGGCTTCGACGTCAAGATGACACCTAAGGCAGCCGAACTCTTGCGTCCCGCCCTTGAGATCCTGCAAAGCTTCGGAGGCAATGCCGAGATGCCCAGTAGCTATCCACCGGGAGCCGACATCGCTGCCATGTCCGAGGCTGGCGTGCCCGCCCTCGGAATCTTGCAAGACGGCCGCACTTACTTTAATTACCATCACAGCGCCGCTGACACACTGGATAAAATTATCCCCGCCGAGTTGCGCGAGAACGCCGCCGCCATGGCCGTCATGGGATATGCCTTGGCCAGCATGAAAGATCCCCTACCGCGATAGAGGAGGTCAGCGGTGTCGTGACGTAGCGCTGGCATCGTGCCGGCTGTCCCGAGAGCCTCCGCCCTCGCTGCGCCAATAAGTCGTAAACATTTTACCGTGGAATCGCATCGAATCATCGGTACATAGGAGAAAAAAATGAGCTTCCTTCGCGCCGCCGTACTCCCGTTGCTCCTGATGCTGGCTCCCATAGCTTACGGTCAACAGAATCAGCAAGCCGCTCCACCACCGGGCGACCAAAGCGCCTACCCGGCTGAGACCCACAAGATGACGACCGCCGAGAAGCGCGACACTCCGTCTGCCAACGGACAGCCCGTCGACCTCAACAGCGCCAGCAAGAAAGACTTGGCGGCTCTACCTGGGATCGGACCCGACTATGCCCAAACCATCATCGATGCCCGTCCCTTCGGTTCCAAAGAAGACTTGCTCAAGAAAAAAGTGATCCCCCAGGCGACTTACGACAAGATCCAGGACCGCGTCACGGCCAATGGCCCCAAGAAACAATCTTTACCTGACGGCTCCCAGCACTAACCACGCGGCGCGCCTTGCGCAAACCAGCCCCACCTGTGATTGCGACAGGTGGGGATTTTTACATCTCGGTTGCGCCAGGTAACAATGGCATTCTCGCCGTGGGGGTTCTGGAAGCTCTGCACCGAAATGACCGCCCCCAGGCAGGGCTGGCACGGCGGGATTTCAGAAGGTCGCCCGCGAAAAAAAGGTTGGCATCGTCCGCGCGCGAGGGCCTAGAGGTCCCGCTGCAGCCTTCGGAGCGGTTGACGCATCTTAATTTTGGCGCTTATGATCTTCGTTTGGCCTTAAGACTGCGGACGCCTCCGGGGGGTGTCCGCAGATTCTGATGTCACCCTTTTTAGGAGTCAACCGGGTAGAAGTGACCTATGGATAAGAAGAAGCTGGAAGCCTTCAGAAAACGTTTAGAGACGCGGCAGCAGGAATTGCGCCGCACCGTGAATCGTACCCAGGCCGACGGTCGCTCCGCCGACGAAGACACCGCCCAGGACATCGCCGACCGCGCCGCCAGTTCCTATACCAAGGAATTCCTGTTCAGCCAGAGCAACAACGAGCGTCAGCTCTTGCAGATGGTCGACAAGGCCCTCGCCCGTCTCCGCGAAGGCAACTTCGGTGAATGCATCCACTGCGGCAAAGAGATCAACGCCAAACGGCTGGAAGCCGTCCCCTGGACGCGCCACTGCATCGAATGCCAGGAAAAGCTGGAGCAGGGATTGTTGGAGGAAGCTCCGCGCTAAGATGAATTTGAAGATTCGAAGTGAGCACGCCGCCGGGAAATCGGCGGCGTTCGTGTCTAATCCGTTTGTCATTCCGACCCCCGAGCGAACGCGAGGGGCGGAGGAATCTGGGTCTATCGGCACGCATTATGCACTTCCGCACGCGCCTTACCTCAAACCCTCAAGTCACTGACTTCAACTGAAACGGCAGCTTGCGCAGCCGCTGCCCCGAGGCCGCAAAAATCGCATTCGCCACCGCCGGCGCGATCGGCGGCAATCCCGGCTCGCCCATCCCCCCGGGATCTTCTTTGCTGCCGACTAAATACATCTCGATCGGCGGAGCCTCATTGATCCGAATCGGATCGTATCCATCAAAATTAGTTTGCTCGACCGCCCCGTTCTTGATAGTGATCTCATTCTTCAGCGCGGCGCTCAATCCAAAAATAATCGCGCCCTCAGTCTGCGAACGAACCGACTCCGGATTCACAATCTGCCCGCAATCCACCGCGGCCACAATGCGATCGATCTTGAACTCGCCGCCCTTCACCGTTACTTCCGCGACCTCGGCAAAATAGCTTCCGAACGAGCAGAACGCCGCAATCCCACGCCCCCGACCTTTGGGCAGCGGCTTACCCCAATCCGCCTTTTCCGCCGCCACCTCCAGCACGGCGCGCAGTCGAGCCGGATCGGGATCGTCATCGCTCTTCGCCTTCCAGTTTGCCGGCTTCACCAGCAGCGTCTTGCGGAACTGCACCGGGTCATGGCCGGCCGCGGCCGCCAATTCATCAATGAAACTTTCCACCGCGAATCCGTTAAATGAATTCTCCACCGACCGCCACCAGGCCCGCGGAACGGCACTCGCCACGCCATTGAACTCGAGCCGCACATTTGGAATCGCGTACGGCATTTCCTTCGCGCCGCCAACTTCCTGCCGTTCCGGGGGGGCGTGCGGATCCCAATACCCGCGAATCGACGTCGAGGCCAGCGTGTGAAACCACGCCACGGGACGTCCATTCGCATCGACCACGCCCTGCATGCGATGGCACGACGCAGGCCGGTAAAAGTCGTGCGTCATATCATCTTCCCGGGTCCACACCAATTGCACGGGCTTGCCGACTACTCTCGCGATCTGCGCCACCTCCGCCGGATAGTCAGCCATATAGCGCCGCCCAAATCCGCCGCCCATGAGCGTCGTGTGCACAATAACTTTGTCGGGCTTGAGCCCGAGCACCTGAGCCACCGTCCCCTGCACCCAATCCGGCGATTGCGTCGGAGCCCACACTTCCGCATCGCCCGCGCGCACATGCGCTGTGATGTTCATCGGCTCCATCGTCGCGTGCGCCAATAACGGCATCTCGTACAACGCCTCTATTTTTTTCGCTCCCTGCGAAAGCGCTGCGTCCACATCGCCATCGTTACGCACCCGCTTGCCCGGCTTTTGCGCCGCGCCTTGCAATCCCGCACGCATTCCCTCGCTCGATTCCGAAACCGCCGCGCCGTGGTCCCAGGTAATCTGCAGTGCGTCCCGCCCCTTCATCGCGGCCCAGGTGGAATCAGCGACCACTACAATCCCTCCGGCAGTGAACTTATCGGCGCCGAGCGCTGGGATTTCAAAAACATCGCGCACACCCGCCACTGCCTTCGCTTTGCCCGCATCGAAGTGCGCCGCCTTACCCCCAAACGTCGGACATCGCGCCACCACCGCAAAGACCATCTCCGGAACCCGCACATCGATCCCGAACTGCGCGCTGCCGTTCACCTTCGAAGGCACATCCACCCGTGGCGTAGCATGCCCAATCAATTCAAAATCCGACTCATCCTTGAGCTGCACTTTCTCGGGATCGGGCATTGGCAACTTCCGCGCAGCCTCCACCAGTTCCCCGTAACTAGCCTGGCGATCCGATTTCTCGTGCAGCACACTTCCCTTCTTTGCTTCGCATTCGGCCGGCGGCACATTCCATTTCGCCGCCGCCGCCGTAATCATCAACGCGCGCACGGTCGCACCCGCCTTTCGCAGCGGCGTGAAACTCTCGATCGTGCTCCCGCTTCCACCCGTCCCCATGTGCGCATAAATATCCGGCCGCGTCTCCGCCTGTTTCACGCTCACCGAATTAAAGTCAATCTCAGCCTCCTCCGCGAGAATCATCGCCAGCCCGGTTTTGATCCCCTGCCCCATCTCCGACTTCGCCACGATCAGCGTGATGTGACCGTCCGGCTTCACATGAACATACGCATCAAACGGATTCGGCGCAGCTTTCTTCGCCCCTGGATCGGACTTCTGCGCACGCAGCAACGATCCCGAAAGCCTGACGCCAATCACGAGCGCTCCTGCTCCGGCGACCGCTCCTCCTACCACGAATTGTCGGCGGCTGATGGCCATGTTCATGCTCCTTTCCCAGCGCTAACACTGGCGCTAGAACGACTCGCGCGATGAATGGCCCCTCGTATCCGCTGATACATGCCGCACCGGCACAAGTCCCCACCATCGCCGCGTCGATCTGCTCGTCGCTAGGCTTGGGAGTTTTCGTCAGCAGGGCCGCCGCCGACATGATCTGCCCCGTCTGGCAGTATCCACACTGCGGCACCTGCTCGGCGATCCACGCCCTTTGGACCGGATGCGTATTGTCCGCCGACAGCCCCTCGATGGTCGTGATCTTCTTCGCCCCCACCGACGATACTGGAGTCTGGCACGCGCGCACGGCCTCGCCATCCAGATGAACCGTGCACGCTCCGCACAGTCCCATGCCGCAGCCATACTTCGTGCCCGTCAGGTTCAGCTTGTCGCGCAGCACCCACAACAGAGGAGTGTCGGGAGCAATCTCAACCTCGTGCGGACGATTGTTGATCACTAAATGAATCGCAGCCATGGGAGAATTGCCGAAGCGGAGGTTATTGCGTTAGACGAGGCTACCCCAAGAAGGTTTGAGTGCGCAAATGGAAGTTAGGCGCGCCGTCGACGAAGACGTAGCGCCGGCATCGTGCCGGCTGTCGCGGCGGCGGGACGGCGGCGCTACTTAGTTGTCCGGCTTCTTCATTTCCTCTGCCGCCGCCTCAGCTCCCGGCATCAAGTTCTTCAGCGGAGCCTTGCGCTGCTCCTCGAGTTCCGGACGCGGCAACGGTTTGCGCGGCAACATCTGATCCCGCATCGCCGTGTTGTACACAAAGATTGCCTCGACTACCGCCGCCTGCGCCAGATCATCCGGCTGCAGCCGCTCGTAAGTGTCCATGTTGGAATGATGCGTCCGCGACCCGTAATCGAGTTGATCCTGAATGAACTGAAATCCCGGCACGCCCACCGAGTCGAAGGCCTCGTGATCAGTCCCGCCCGTGTTCCTCATCGTCAGCGTGCTCACGCCCAGGTCCTTCAAGGGCTCAATCCACTGCTGAAAGATGGGACCAACCGAGGCATTCTCCTGCAAATAAACGCCGCGAACTTTTCCCGTGCCGTTGTCCAGGTTGAAGTAGCCAGATATCTTCTGCTGCTCCGGCTTCACCTGCACCGCGCCCGCGGGCTTGCGCAGGAAGTCCGGCAGCTTCACTTGGTCCGGAGCGGTCGAGAGCGGCACGTATCCGAAATGCTGCTTCACATAGCCGTACGACCCAAATTCTCCCTGCTCTTCGCCGGTCCATAATCCAACTCGGATCATCCTCCGCGACTGCACATGCAAGGCGTTCAGGATGCGCATCACCTCCATCGCGACCACCGTTCCCGCTCCGTTGTCAGTGGCGCCGGTCGCCGAAGCCCACGAATCCAGGTGTCCGCCCACCATCACCACTTCATCTTTCAGTTTAGGATCGGTGCCTGGGATTTCTGCAATCGTGTCAAACCCGTGTTCGTGATCGCCGGTAAATTCCGTCTCCACATCCATCTCCACAGTAACCGGCACGTTCGCCTTCAGCAGCCGGAACACGCGCCCGTAGCTCTCGATCGCCATCACCACGATGGGGAGAGCCTCGGCGTGTTGACGCTGATAGGTGAACCACCCCATCCCACTACCGCCATCATCAAAAATCGTTCCGCCGGATCCGCCATTATTTCGCCCATCGCGGCTTGGAACCACGATCCCAGCCGCATGCTCCGCGGCAAAGAACTGTCCAGCCTTCTCGCGAAATTCCAGCCGCTTGATGAAGGTCGCGAAAAAGTCTTCTTGCTCCCCGACGTGCACCGGATATTCGGCGGTCTGCTTGAGATTGGCATCGTCTCTGCGTTCCCACAGCGCCTTGTCGACCGGCTTCACGTCGCGCATCTCGCCAAAGAAAACAATTTGGCCCGCCAGTTTGCCCTTGTACTTTTCCAGCTCCTTCTCGTCCTTCGCATTTACCCAAACCGCGCGCCCATTGACAGGCCCCTTGCTCGCGGGCGACCAGGGCAGCGCCTGCGCAATAAACACCGCCGTGTCCGGCGCCGACATCCGCACCCAGGTGTTGAGCTGCCGCCAGCCCATGCCGAACTCGCCCCAATCCTCAAGATGCGCATTGCTGCATCCCATGGCGGCAAACTGGTCGCGCGTCCACTCATTGGCCCGCTTCAGGTTCGGAGATCCAGTGAGCCGCGGCCCGATCCCATCCATCAGCGCGGAAGCAAACTCCATCACGTGCGAGTGCGCCAGCCCCTCGTCGCGAATGCGCTGGTACATCGTGTAATCCAGATTCTCCGTCGCCGGTTGAGCCAGTTCGTACGAAGGCTTGCTTGCTTCGTCGGCTTTTGTATCTTTGGATTTCTTCTCAGCCGCAGACCCTGAGAAGCTCAGGCACAGCACAACTGCAAAGGTTGAGAGCAACTTGAGCGAGGGCATTCTTCGGTTTCCTCCTTATAGAACAGAAAACGCAGAGTAGCAGATACGTCACTATTTGCGAAAGGCGTAGCGCCCAGCCATTTCTTCGAGAGCGCCCGTTAACAGTTTCCAACGAGTTAGCTGGCGATTTCGCCACAAGAACTTCATTCCAAAGCTCTCATTATCCGATCGATCCGCAGATCTCGACACCGCCAATCAGAACCTGCGCGAGCTCTCGGCGCGCCTGCTCCAGTTGCAAGACGACGAGAGGCGCCGTATCGCTCGCGAACTTCACGACAGCGTTGGACAAATGTTGGCGGCTCTGAACATGAACCTGTCTACCGTACGAGGAGACATTGAGCGCCTGGCCAAAACCGCCGACGCCCTGACCGACAGCGAAAATCTAGTCCATGAAATGACCAGTGAAGTCCGCACCATTTCTCACTTGCTGCATCCGCCTTTGCTCGATGAAGCAGGCCTGTCGTCCGCCCTTCGCTGGTATGTCGACGAATTTGCTCTCCGCAGCAAAATCAGCGTTGATCTCGATCTCCCGGAGGACTTCGGCCGACTAACGCGTGAATCGGAGACCGCCATTTTTCGCGTGGTACAGGAATGCCTTACGGATATTCACCGCCATTCTGGAAGTCCGCTCGCCAAGATTCGCCTTCGCCAGCGCGACGATCAGGTGATGGTCGAGATCGAAGACAAGGGCAAAGGCATCCCGCCCGAAAAGAAAGAGGAAATGTCTTCAACCGGCACTCCCGGAGTTGGAATCCGAGGCATGCGAGAAAGGCTAAGACAGCTTGGAGGAACTCTGGAAATTAACTCGAATGGGACGGGCACCGTCATCGTAGTCAGCCTGCCAATCACCGAGACTTCCTCGCCTTCTCACCCCGTCGCGGTTACCGATACCTCGCCCGCCGCAGCGTAAGACTGCGCCCGCCGGAGAAACTTCCACCCTCTTGAAGGACGCGAAAGAGTGAAGCCTCCGACCCCCGTTGGGCTGCTTTCGAAATCCACGCGTGTGCAGTTTTGACCAGATTCGGAAAGCCCTGAATGGAATAATTGAGGAACTCTTCAGCGAATGTGTCCCAGGAGGCACCTCGTGCTCAACCTCGCTCGCTTTTCAATCTGCTCTATCTGTACCAGACCCCTGAAGCTTGAAACCTGCAAGGTGGATGAACTCGGGCAGGCTGTTCACGAGGGATGTTATCTACTTAAGATCAGTTTGAAACTGGCACGAGGCCAACCAAAGCTCAGGAACGACATTGCCGAGGTCACTGCCGAAAATCCCCTTCACCGAGCAATCGTAGAATTCCTTGACTCTGCAAGCACTGCTTCGGCTCCGATCTTCTGCCGCGATTGCGGATCAGCCGTTGAATACCGAAAGTCTACTTTCTCCTATGGAGCACAAAGCTGGGAGGTAGCGTTGCCGATCTGCCTTCAGTGCCACCCCATCTTGAACATCCCGATGTCTGACGCCTAGCGTTCGCAGGAAATGACTTGACGGCAGAGGAGAATCCAATAAGAACGACCCCTTGCCTCTTTTTGACGCCCCGTTTCGCCCCTGTTAAACTTCTAGTTTATCCGTCCCACCGTTATCACCAGAAGGGAAGTCCGTGCGCGCAGAAACCCGCCATCAACTGAAACAGGATGCCTTTAGCCGTGTAACGATCGACGCCGCCGAAAAAACGGCCGATTGGACAGTCGAACACCGTTCCACCGTCATCATCTCCGCCGTCGCAATCGCCGTGGTTCTTGCCGCCGTCATTGGAGGATGGTATTACCTGAGCGCACAGGACGAAAAGGCCAGCTTCGATCTCTCGCAGGCGGTTCGCACCATGGACACGCAGTTGCGGCCTGAAGGAACGCCTGCCCAGCCCGACGTCCCCAGCTTTACTTCCGCCAAAGAGCGCGCCCAAACCGCCCAGAAACAATTTCAGGCGATCGTCGACAAGTATCCCCACACCCGCACCGCCGACACGGCCCGTTATTTCCTGGGCGTGAACGCGGCGAACTTGTCGGACAATGCCGCCGCCGAGCGCAACTTCAAACTGGTGGCTTCCACCGCCAACCGCGAGGTGGCGGCCGTAGCTAAATCTGCCCTCGCCTCGCTCTACGGCCAGACCAACCGCACCAAAGAAGCCGCTGCTCTTTATCAGGAACTGATCAACAAGCCCACCGCATCCGTCAGCAAAGTAACGGCGCAATTGCAGTTGGCCGAACTCTACCAGAACTCCAACCAGCCGCTCGATGCCAAGAGAATCTACGAGCAGATCAAGAAAGAAAATCCCGGCGGCGAAGCGGGACAACTGGCCACGCAAAAATTGGCGGAACTAAAGTAGGAGTTCTGGCAGTTCTGGCAGTTCTGGCATTCTTAGCCGGCTTTCATCATGTTTGTTTTGTATATTAAGTCATGTTAATATGACCATAGTCTACAGGAGTGGTTATGAAGACTGTCGCCGCCGGTTATTTCAAAGCGCGTTGCTTGAAAATCATGGACCAAGTGCGATCCACGCGCGAGCCAGTGACCATCACCAAGAAGGGGAAACCGGTGGCCAAGCTCGTCCCAGCGGACGGGCAACCGGAAGAAATTTTTGGCTGCCTCAAGGGAGAAATTGAAATCGTCGGCGACATTCTGTCCCCCTTGGTCCCGCCGGAAGACTGGGAGGCTCTCCGCTGATTCTTCTCGATACCCATGCGCTCGCATGGCTCGTCGCGGAGCCCGAACGTCTTTCGCGGCAGGCTGCCTCCGCGATCCGTCGGGCACGGATCAGCGACGGCTTGGCAATCTCTAGCATCACCGTGTGGGAACTGGCTTTGCTGTTCTCTCGGGGAGTTCTCCGCAGTCAAAGTACCGTGCAGAGCGCGGTGCAGAACCTCCTAACCCGTTCCGGAGTCGTGATCATGCCAATCACAGCGGAAGTCGCGGCGATCGCTGCTCAGTTTTCAGACGACTATCCGAAGGACCCCGCGGATCGGCTCATCGGCGCGACCGCGATGGCGGAGGGGATGGCCCTCGTCACTCGCGACGAGCGGATACGGGAAAACCACCGCGTCAAGACGATTTGGTAGCGCCGCACGCGCGAGAAATTCAACCCGGACATTTCCTCTTTTTTCGCTGGTTGGGTACCATGTTGTGCAGCTTCCAAAATCCACAACTGGACATCCATGGCAGACATCACACTCCGCGTCAACGGCAGTGAAAAGAAAGTCAGCGTCTCTGCGGACACGCCTCTACTCTGGGTTCTCCGCGACACCCTCGAACTCACCGGAACCAAATTCGGCTGCGGCGCGGGATTGTGCGGCGCCTGCACGGTCCACGTCGAGGGTAATCCGATTCGCTCCTGCTCCACTCCGGTTTCGCAACTCGCGGGCAAAAGCGTGACTACGATTGAAGGCCTCGGAGCCAATGGCCTGCACGTGCTGCAGCAAGCCTGGATCGCAGAAGAAGTCCCGCAATGCGGCTATTGTCAGACGGGACAGATCATGTCCGCCGCAGCGCTGCTGGCGAAAACACCCAACCCGACCGACGAGCAGATCACCCAGGCGATGAACGGCAACCTCTGCCGCTGCGGAACCTACGAACGGATTCGCAAAGCGGTGCACCGCGCCGCCGGGAACGGAGGCACGCGATGAGCCCGCTTTCCCGCCGTGAATTCGTCGCCGCTGGAGTCGCCGCCGGCGCAGGACTGGTGATCGGCTTCTACCTCCCGCATAAATCCGGCTCACAGGAAGAATCTTTTTCGCCTAACGCCTATCTGCGCATCACGCCCGACAATAAAGTCACCATCGTGGTCGCACGATCGGAGATGGGACAAGGCGTGCGCACCGCGCTGCCTATGATCCTGGCCGAGGAACTCGAGGCTGACTGGAAGCAGATCGCAATCGAGCAGGCAGGAGCCAGCACGCTCTTCGGCGATCAAACCACGGGAGGAAGCGCGAGCATCCGCACCACGTGGGATCCGATGCGCAAAGCCGGCGCAGCGGCGCGCGAGATGCTGATCTCCGCCGCAGCCTTGACGTGGAACGTTCCGCGATCTTCATGCGCGGCGGAGAACAGCCGCATTAAGCACGCTGCTACCAACCGGAGTCTGAGTTATGGGGAACTCGTCGGCAAAGCTGCGACGCTCCCGGTTCCGACCGACGTCACGCTCAAACAGAGCAAAGACTACAAGATCGTCGGGCAGCGCCTGCCCCGCGTCGATTCGCCCGCCAAGGTAAAGGGCGAAGCGGTCTTCGGCATCGACTTCCGAGTGCCGGGAATGAAGTTCGCGGTGCTCTCGCGGTGTCCCACGATCGCCGGTAAAGTGTCGGGGTTTGATGACAAGGAATCGAAGAAGATCTCCGGCGTGAGTTACGTAGGCAAGATCGGCGACTCGGCCGTCGCCGTGGTCGGCGACAGCGTCTGGGGAGCTATGGAAGGCCGTCGCGTGCTCAACGTCACATGGGACGATGGTCCGAATAAAGATCTAAATACCGCAGCAGTCATGGCATCGCTGAAGCAGGCCGCGTCGAAGAAGGGTGCGAGTCTCTACGCGGCCGGAGATCCCGCGAAAACCTCTGGACGGCGCGTCTCCGCCGAACATGAATTGCCCTTCATGGCGCACGCGCCCATGGAGCCGGGGAATTGCACCGCGCACTACCAAGGCACGAAGTGCGAGCTGTGGGCGCCCACGCAGGTACCGCAGGATTGCCGCGACTCGGTGGCGACGGCAATCGGACTCGATCCGGATCAGGTGAAGGTCAACGTCACGCTGATGGGCGGAGGATTTGGCCGGCGTCTGGAGCACGACTATGCAGTGGAAGCCGCACTGGTGTCGAAGGCGATCAATGCTCCGGTAAAGGTTATTTGGACGCGCGAAGATGACATGCGCTTTTCCACCTACCGTCCGGCGAGCCTGCATCAACTCACCGCCGCGCTCGATGGATCAGGATTTCCGGTCGCGTTGACGCATCGCATCATCGCCCCCTCGATCAGTGGGCAAAAGGGACAGCCGGTTCCGAACGGAGTGGATCCCGATCTTCCCGATGAAGCCGGACCGGTGTACGGACTGCCCAACTACTCGATCGAATACGTCCTGACCGAGACGCCTGTGCCTCTGGGTTGGATGCGGTCAGTGTATGCGCTGCAGGCTGCATTTGCGCTGGAGAGTTTCATCGACGAACTCGCGGTCGCCGCTGGCAAAGACCCGCTGCAGTTTCGATTGCATCTCTTGGCGAAGGATCAGGATTTGCAATATTTCACGACGACGTGGCACACAGCGCGAATGCGCGCCGTGTTGCAACTGGCCGCCGAAAAAGCTGGATGGAACACACCCCTTCCCGCTGGCCACTATCGCGGCATCGCTTGCTTCGGCTGCTTCGCGTCGTATATGGCCGAGGTGGTCGAGATCACCATGGAGAAGGACCAGCCTCGCGTGCATCGCGTGGTAGCAGTTGTCGACTGCGGGCAAGTTGTGAATCCGAGCATTCTGGAGCAGCAGATCCAGGGCGGAATCGTTTATGGACTGGGCAACGCGTTGCGCGCGAAGATCACGATTGAAAAAGGCCGCGTGGTGCAGGGCAACTTTGACGACTACGCTCCGTTGCGGATGGAAGAAACTCCAGCTGTGGAGGCCTATGCGGTTCCGAGCGCGGAGGTTCCCACCGGAATTGGCGAGCCATCGGTGCCGCCAGTCGCTCCGGCGCTGTGCAATGCAATCTACGCAGCGACGAAGAAAAGAATTCGCGCGCTGCCGATTCTCAATTAAGAACTCGCGTTATTAAGGAGTTCCCATGATCCGTAAGTGGGTCGTTGTCTTTCTATTCTTGGCTTCCATGTCGCTGGCGCAGGGGCAGCCTGCCGCGCAATCCCTGTCCGCGGTTCCTCCCGCTCGTCTGGCGCACATTCGCCACGGTATCAATCTGAGTGAATGGTTCGCGCAGGTCTGGGATCCCAAGGGGTACACCAAAGAGCACTTTCAAAGCTGGACCACGGCGTCAGACATTGCTCTGATCAAGTCTGCCGGCTTCGATCACGTGAGGCTTAGCGTGAACCCGCAGCCGATGATGGATGCCGCCCGTCGCCACGACGGCAGCGCGGAATATTTCGGCTATCTCGACGCCGCGGTCAAAATGATTCTGGACGCGGGTCTCGCGGTCGAGATCGACATGCATCCCGACTCCGACTTTAAGACGCGTCTGGCCAAGGAAGATGACTTCGTCGAACGCTTCGCCGATTTCTGGAGCACAGTGGCGCAGCGCTACGCTTCATCGGACCCGGACCGCGTATTTTTCGAAATCCTGAACGAGCCGGAGATGCGGGACGCCTACCGCTGGTATGGAGTGGAGGCGAAGCTGGCCGCGGCCATTCGGCGAGGCGCGCCCACGAATACCATCATCGCCGCAGGCGCACGCTGGGACGACGATGACGACCTGGTTTTTCTCGAGCCGCTGCCCGATGCCAATGTCATCTACGTGTTTCATTTCTATGAGCCGCACATCTTCACCCATCAGGGTGCGGGATGGGGAGCGTATTACTGGCACTGGCTGAAGGGACTGCACTATCCGTCATCGCCGGAGAATGCCGCGCAAGTGGCGACGCTCGTTCCCGAGGCGCGCGATCGCATGCAGGTGATCCGTTACGGACAGGATCATTGGGACGCGTCGCGCATCGAAGCGGAGATCAATCAGGCTGCGGACTGGGCCAAACAACGTGGCGTGCCGCTAATCTGCAATGAATTCGGAGTGTACCGGGTGTTTGCCGATCCGCAAGACCGCGCCGCGTGGATTAAAGACGTGCGGACGTCGCTCGAGCGCCACAACATCGGGTGGGCGATGTGGGATTATTCCGGCAGCTTCGGCGTGGTCACGAACCGAGAGACAAAAGCCAAGCTGGATGAAGTCACGGTGCGAGCGCTCGGCTTGAAGATGCCAGCGGGGCAATAAGTCTTTCACGGAACGGATCGCGCGCCGCTGGTGTCTAACCAAGCATCACGGTGTTTCTCTTCTCTCCGCCGCTTGAAGTCTTCGCCTCCCGAGGTGGTCCATGCTTGAAGCCGTGCACCTGACGAAGCGCTACGCGTCATTGCCCGCGGTGCAGGATTTGTCGTTCTCGTTGCAGCCCGGACAAGTGCTGGGATGCCTTGGCCCGAACGGATCCGGCAAGAGCACAACGGTGAAGATGCTCATCGGATTGTTGCAGCCAACGCGCGGCGTTGTGCAGTTCGACGGTCACAACATTCAAGACAACCTTGCGGCTTACCGAAAGCGCCTGGGCTACGTTCCGGAGGAGCCCAATTTGTATCCGTACTTGACCGGCTGGGAATATCTGGAGTTGATCGGAACTCTGCGCGGGATGGCGCAGCGTGATCTCGAAACGAAAATCAATTCCCTGCTGGAATTGTTCTCCCTGCATCCGCAACGGCACGCCAGCATTGGTTCCTATTCAAAGGGAATGCGGCAGCGCGTTCTGCTCATTGCCGCGATCATGGACGATCCTGAGATCTTCATTTTTGACGAGCCGCTTTCGGGGCTGGACGTGACCTCGGCATTGATCTTCAAGAACCTGGTGCAAGCCCTCGGACAGCAGGGGAAACTCGTCTTCTACTGCTCGCATGTGCTCGAAGTGGTCGAAAAAGTTTGCTCGGACGTGCTGATCCTGCGGAAGGGCGTCGTGATCGCGCAAGACTCGGTAACGAACATTGGCCAGATTCTTGGCCAATCGCTGGAGAATACCTTTCTGCATCTGATCGACGATGTGGACACGATGAGCGCGGCGCGCGACATCGTCACGGTCATGAAGATGAAGGCTTCATGATTACCGAAGCGATGGAAGAACTCTTCCGCCGCTGGGAGAAGCACAGCCAGCGCCCCTTCTGGAGGATGGTTCATCTGTTCGTATCCCGGATCTTCCGCGGCGGCGGCGACGCCGATAGCGAGGGCCTCGATCTCGGCGTCGGACTTGTGCTCACTCTGCTTGCTCTTCCCGGGGGATTCGTATCGATGCTTTTGTTCGAGAAGTATGGAACGCTGCTGCAATGGATGCGGGGTGCGACGAACATTGATCCGCTGGCCAGCACCATTCCCGACGAATATTTTTTTATTACGCTTTCGATGGCCGTGACTGGCGCGGTCGCGGTGTGGCGATGGGACGCCATCTTGCCCGATCGCCGTGACTATATGAATCTGGTTCCGCTGCCCGTCTCGATGCGGACCATTTTTTTCGCCAATCTGATCGCGGTGCTGTTTCTCGTGGGGCTGATTGCAGTCGACGTCAATGCGGCATCATCCATTTTGTTCCCGCTGGTGGTGGGAGCTACGCAAAACGCTTTTCTCTTCTTCCTGAAATTTGCTGCGGTGCATGCTCTGGGAGTCGTGTTGGCAAGCGTGTTCTCGTTCTTTTGCGTGTTCTCGGTGCTGGGCTTAGGGATGGCGATTTTGCCGCCGCACGCATTTAAGAAAATATCGCCTTACGTTCGCGCGCTGGTGGTGGTGTACCTGGTAACTCTGCTTTGCACCAGCTTCGCCTTGCCGGACTTCCTGCGAAAGTTGCACGGGTCTGCGGCGGCATGGACGCGCCTGTTGCCATCGTGCTGGTTTCTGGGACTCTGCCAGTCGTTGCGGGGTCACGCGGATCCGGCGCTGTCCGCACTTGGAAGTTTGGCTCTGCCAGGATTCGGGGCGGTGATCGTGATTGCGTTTTGCGTTTACGTCGTGGGCTATCGTCGGCATTTTGTTCGCACTGCAGAGATGACCGAGGGTGGATCGACCGAGCGCGCGGCGAAAAAATCGCAGTTCGGCGGGTGGTTCGACCAGTGGGTGCTACGCACTCCTTTTCAGAAGGGCTGCTTTCACTTTGTGTGGAAGACTTTGTTCCGCAGCGAATCGCATCGACTGGTCTTGGCAGGGATCGCCGGGCTGGGCTTGGTTCTCGCCTCGCAGTCTCTATTGAATTCGTTCGAAAATGGGGAACCCGCGGGAAGGGCGATGGTGTCGGCCGACGGTCTGGCGCTCCCGCTCGTGCTTGCCTTCTTCATTATTGTCGGCCTTCGTATGATGTTCGAGATTCCCGTTGAGTTGCGGTCGAACTGGATTTTCCGGCTCATGCTCAACGCGGACAAACACGAGTGTGAGCCACTGGCGAGAAAAGTGATGCTGGTGCCGGTTTTGCCGTGGGTGCTGCTGATCTCGTTTCCGATCTATGCGTATTTCGGGGGCTGGGCGGTCGCTTGCTGGCACACCCTGATCGTCGTAGCCTGGTCGCTGCTGCTAACGGATGCGGTGCTGATTCGCTTCCGGAAACTTCCTTTCACGTGCTCGCTACCGCTGTTTCAGCAACATTCGATCGTAACGCTTTTAGGGTGTGTCTTCGGATTTTTCCTGTTTGCTGTAGTGACGCCACAGGTGGAGGCGTGGGCGTTCGCCGAACCGGTGCGGATGGTCGTTTTTATCCCCCTGGTTGCCGTGGCTTGGTACGTGCCTCGCCATATCCGGCAAAACGCCATGGATGTCGAGAAGGCACTGATTTTCGAGGAAGCTCCGACTCGAGCGGTCGAGGTGCTGCAGCTTGGGGATTAGGATGCCCGCTGCCTTGGAGAAATAATAATTTTGGTCCAATCTAGAATGCGCCCAGCCATTTGACCGGCAGGTGCGCCGCCAGGGCATTGGCCAGGCGCTCGTCCGCGGTGATCAAGTCTGTCTTAGCCTGGACCGCCAAGGCGACATACAGGCAGTCGTAAACGGATCGGTCATGCGCGAAAGCAATTCTCAGAGCTTCTGGCAGCAATAGGACGGACGACACCGTCGAGAAATCGCGAGCCTTCATGTCGGCCGCAACTGCCTCCGCCGCGTCCTGACGCCATCTCCGCTGCCGCGTACCCTTCCACAAAACATTGCCGACCTCGGCCCAGAAGACGTCGGGCACGATGAACTCGACTTCGCTGTCGACGTAGCGCTTCAGCAATCGTAGAGACTCGTCGGTCAATGGCTCTCGGGCCGACGGAATCGCCCACTTTACGGCAACGCTGGCGTCAAGAACCAGCGTGCTCAACGCTCGCGATCCTCGCGAATCATCTCCTCAGCCGAGGGAAATGGGCCGGGGGTTAGAGGGGGTTTGGCTCGGAGTTCAGCCATCCGGTCGTAAAATTCCCGGCGGCGTTTCAGTTCCGCCTCGGTCGGTATGTTTTGCTGCAAAAGCGAAATGACCTCGGCCGCAATCGACTTGCGGTTGGCGCGGGCGCGCTTGCGAAGGGCTTTGTAAATGTCGTCGGGAACGTTTTCTACGTAGAGTGTCGCCATAGTATTTACCTAGGAATATTCTAGCATATTCCAAGGCAATCTGGCTCTTCACTGCATATCGCCCAGTTGTCCCGACACGCTGACAAGCTGGGCATTGAGCAGTAGCCTCCGCTTGAATGGCGTAGAGAGAATTCCAAATATGCCTCAAGATAGGGAAACCGGTCTGAGAGCCAGTAGGTACGGCAAGAAATGTGCTCGGCTAATCGCCGACGCCATCGGTGCACAGATGCTTGGAAATAAGAGCAATGAATGCCTGTGGAATAATCAGCAAGTCCTGATCAAGACCGGTCATCACAAGACTCATTCCGTTGGCGTCTTGTATCACATGACCGAGAGGATTCAAGCCGTTCTCGGGACGTTTGAGCAGGCGGACGAATCATACCGAGTAATACGACTGCCGATTGAGCGTTGTGCGGCTATCATGAACGCGAAGCCAACGCGGAGCCTTGGGCCCTCCGCGAACAGAGTAGGAATGATACCTCGCAAAATATTTGAAGATGAGGGTCAAGTGGTCCAGATCGTGCGGATCGGAACCGCTTGGCAAATGACAGGGGAGCGCGAGGTCGGTAGTGTCTTAACACTGAGTTAAGACACCACACGCGAGGTCGCTTTTCTTGACACCTTCGCGCCTTCCCCTTTATCCTAAGTCTTGCTCCTTGCGGTACTTACGCCTCTTGGCGTGCTTCCGCGGGCCCTATCGGCAGATTGCCGCGGAGATTTCCAGATGTTTCTCGACATCAATGAATTGGAACGCCATCCTCTGGATTTTGAGGAGGAGTTTCAGCCCGATGCCATTGACTTGGGTGGCGAAGCCCGGCAGCGCACGCCGCTGAAGGCGTCCGGGCACGCAGAGGTGGTCGAAGAGCATCACGGCAAGCATCAGATAATCAAGGATATACGCCTCCGAGGACGACTGACGGCGGGGTTGGAGTTGGATTGCGCCCGCTGCGTTGAACCGGTGGCCCAGAATATAACGCGCGAATTTGAATTACTTTACCGTCCGCTCGGGGCCGACGCTGGCCGCGACGAGCTTTCGGTGACCGACGCGGAAGCCGAAATCGGCTATTATCAAGGCGACGGCATTCTGCTGGAAGACGTTTTGCGAGAGCAGGTGCTGCTGGCGTTGCCCTTGAAAGTCACATGCCGCGAAGATTGCAAAGGCTTGTGCGTGCATTGCGGCAAGAATTTGAATGAAGAACAGTGTTCTTGCACCACTGCAATGGAAGATCCGCGGT
>Ga0182024_10009557_pt1 | contig 20021 bp, 16 predicted proteins | sample P32metaG_FD_120480 | JGI IMG/M metagenome (GOLD analysis project Ga0182024, IMG submission 120480) | Permafrost microbial communities from Stordalen Mire, Sweden - P3-2 metaG (Illumina Assembly) | ecosystem: Environmental > Terrestrial > Soil > Wetlands > Permafrost | place: Sweden: Stordalen... | reverse complement strand
TGGCTCGCAAACTAAGACGCTACATCAACGCCTACTCCGCGAACGCTCGGCCGATCCACTGGAAATACTCTGACCCCACCCGCCGCGTCCGTAGTAACGAACTCACTGCGACAGGCCACTAGTTTCTATGCCGTTACGATTTCCAGAAATCTTCGCTTGCCCACTCGCAGCTTCACCGAGCTACCAGGCGACAGATCGAGCGACGCTCTGACGTCGGTCACGATCGCTCCGTTTAATTCCACCGCGTTCTGCTTGATCAACCGCTCTGCCTCGGCTCGCGACGGCGCCAGTCCCACTTCAGTGAGCAGCGCCGTCACCGCGCGCTTGCCCGCCGGCAACTTCTTCTGCGGAATCTCCGCCGGAGCCTGCCGGTCGCGGAACACGCGCTGAAAATCCTCGAGCGCTTTCTTTGCCTCCACCTCGCCGTGGAATCCGGCAATGATAATGTGCGCCAGCTGCATCTTCGCGTCCATCGGATGCAACACGCCTGTGCCAACCTCTTCGCGCAGCCGCACGATCACCGGCGGCCCAAAATCGGTGAGCAGCTCGTAATAGCTCCACATCAAGTCATCGGAAATCGACATCAACTTGCCAAACATTTCCCGCGGAGATTCAGCGATCCCCACGTAGTTTCCCAGGCTCTTGGACATCTTTCGCTCGCCGTCAAGCCCCACCAGGATCGGCATGGTCAACGCCACCTGCGACGGCTGGCCGTATTCCCGCTGGATGTCGCGGCCAATCAGCAAATTGAACTTCTGCTCGGTGGCGCCCAATTCCACATCCGATTCCAGCACCACCGAATCGTAAGCTACCAATAGCGGATACATCAGTTCGTGAATCGAGAGCGGCTGATTGTTGTTCAGCCGCGACCGGAAATCCTCGCGCTCCAGCATGCGCGCCAGCCGATAGTGGGAGCACAGCCGGATCATATCCTCCCCGGTCATTTTCCCCAGCCATTCGCTGTTATAGCGAATCTCGGTATTTTGGGGATCGAGTATTTTGTAAACCTGATCGAGATAGGTGGTCACGTTCGATTGCACTTGTTCGCGCGTGAGCGGAGGGCGCGTCTCCGATTGACCGGTAGGATCGCCCACCATCGCGGTGAAGTCGCCGACCAGAAAGATCGCAGTGTGGCCCAGGTCCTGAAAGTGCTTCAGCTTGCGCAGCACCACGGTGTGGCCCAGGTGAATGTCCGGCGCAGTAGGATCCACGCCTAGCTTCACGCGCAGCGGCTTTCCGGATTTCTCCGACGCCACCAGTTTGGCCTTCAAATCTTCCTCGCGGATAATTTCCGCGACGCCCTTGCGCAGGTAGACGAGCTGCTCCTCCACCGGTAAGAACTTGTTATGTTTATCCGCCACTATCTTTTCTCCGGAAGAATGATTACTCGCCGGCCTTCCATGCGGTAGCGCGATTCCAGCACGATTCGCACCGCCTCAGAATAGATCCGATGCTCCTCGCGCAGCACCCGCGCGGAAAGCGTCTCTGGCGTATCGACATCTTCAATAGGCACAACCGCCTGCAAAACGATCGGGCCGGCATCCAGATTCTCGTCCACAAAGTGTACCGTGCAGCCTGAATATTTTGCGCCGTGCTCCAGCGCCTGCCGCTGCGATTCGAGGCCGGGAAACGCGGGAAGCAGCGATGGATGAATGTTCAGTATTCGCCCCGGAAACGCCGCGATGAAAAACGGAGAGAGCAGCCGCATGTACCCGGCCAGGCAAACCAGCTCCACTTCCTTTTCCCGTAGCACCACGGTCACCTGGCGATCGTACGCCTCGCGCTCCAGCCCCTTCGAAGGGATCACCCGCGCGTCCAGGTTTCTCGCGGCCGCCCGTTCGATTCCCGGCGCGCCCTCGCGACTGCTGATCACCACCGCGATTTCAGCGTTCGGGATGCGTCCGGCGGCAACACTGTCCGCCAGCGCTTCAAAATTCGATCCGCGTCCCGAAAGCAAAATGCCGATGCGCTTTTTCATTGCGGGAGAAAGTTAGCACACTTCCAAGCGCAGTTCTTGGCGTTGCTTGGCGGCGGGACGCAGCACCGAATGGATTTAGACGGGCAACTTGCCGGTGTAAACAATGCGCGGCTTTCCCGGCGCAGCAGGTTCGGTGCGGCCGATTACGTAAAACTTTTCGCGGCGGCGCACCAATTCCGCTTCCACTTTGCGCAGATTCTTGGAAGGGACGATCAGAATCATTCCTGCGCCGAGGTTGAACGTTTTCAGCAATTCCGCCGGCTCGATCTTTCCCAATCCCGCGAGGTATTTGAATATCGGCAACACCGGCCACGAACCCAACTCCACTACGGCTTGCACGTTGCGCGAAAGCACCCGGGGAAGATTTCCGGTGATCCCGCCGCCGGTGATGTGCGCCATCGACGTCACCCAGCCGCGCGCCACCACATTTTTCAGCAACGGCCAGTAGCAGCGGTGCGGCCGCAGCAGTTCCGCGCCGATCTTGTTGCTAATCTCGGCCACGTAGCTGTGCGGCTTCAGCTTCGCGGTGCCGAACACCAGTTTGCGCGCCAGCGAATATCCGTTGGTGTGCAGACCGCTGGAAGGAAGCGCCACCAACACATCACCGGCCCGCACATTCGCTGGGTCCAGCCGCTTCGACGCCTCTACCGCACCGACGATAAATCCCGCCAGATCGTATTGGCCGGGACCGTAGAAGTCCGGCATCTCCGCCGTCTCCCCGCCGATCAACGCGCATCCCGCCTGCTTGGCCGCGCGGCTCATCCCTTCGATTACTTGCTCGACCACCTCTGGATCGAGCTTCCCCATCGCCAGGTAGTCGAGGAAGAAAAGCGGCTCGGCGCCCTGGGTCAAAATGTCGTTTACGCAATGGTTCAGGATGTCCGCGCCCACCGTTGAATGCACGCCGGCGGCAAACGCCACTTTCAGCTTGGTTCCCACCCCGTCGGCGCTGGAAACCAGTATCGGGTCGCGCCACTTCTTCACATTCAGGCGAAACAGCGCCCCGAATCCCCCAATGTGCGAGAGCACATCGCGATTGAAGGTTCGCCCAGCAGCGGTACGAATACGCTGCTTGGCTTCCTCCGCCACTGCAATATCAACGCCGGCATCTGCGTAGCGCATGAACTTGAACTCGATTGGCTAGATTTTCAGATTTTCAGAATGTCGAAAACAGACGCTTCCAGCGCACCTCGCGCGGATGAACCACGGCGTTGAGGTACGTGGCAAAACGCTCCCCGATGTGCCCCGGGTTCCACACATCTTCCGGTGCATCGATGGACATATAGATAATCAGCGGCGTGCCAATGATATTTTCCCGCGGCACGAATCCCCAGTAGCGGCTATCGTAGGAATTATCCCGATTGTCTCCCATCATGAAGTACTTCCCCGGCGGCACCTGGACGGGAGCGTAATTGTCCGCCGGATTGGGCGGGGCGTTCCGGTAGGGCTCGGGCAGCGCCACTCCGTTGATGTAGACCATCCCTTGCCGGATTTCCAGGGTGTCTCCGGGCAGTCCGATCAGCCTCTTGATATAATCCGGAGCCCCCGCCAGCGGCGCGCGAAACACAATGATCTGCTGCCGCTTCGGCTCGCGCCACAGCGGCACGTGCCAGGTGGTGAACGGTACCCCTGCGTCGTAGCCGATGCGGCTGACGATCAGGTGATCGCCGATCAGCACGGTATTTTCCATCGATCCGCTGGGGATCACCCGCGCCTGCACCAGCGTGCCTTCGATCAGCAGAAACGCCAGGATCACCCAGAACCACGAGATCAGCTCGCGCTTCACTTTATCGCTGGCCGTTGGCACGCGCTCGCTGCGTTCCGCCGCCGCCACGCCGGCATCAGCTTTCACGATGGGCCTCCACTTCGAGTTGAACCAGTTCCGTAGGATAGACCCCCGTGTAACAGGCGGTGCAAAATTCGTCGTTGGCATCGCCCACTGCGTTGCGCAGATTTTCCAGCGAAACGTAGCCCAGCGAATCCGCTTCCAGGTATGAACGTATCTCGTCCACCGAATGATTCGAGGCGATCAGCTCCTCGCGCGTGGGAGTGTCCACTCCGAAGTAGCAGGGCGAAATCGTCGGCGGGCAACTGATGCGCACGTGAACTTCCGTCGCGCCCGCTTCGCGCACCATGCGCACGATCTTGCGGCTGGTGGTTCCGCGCACCAGCGAATCGTCCACCAGAATTACCCGCTGCCCTTCCAGCATTCGCCGTACCGGATTCAGTTTCAGCTTCACGCCAAAATCACGAATGGCCTGCGAAGGTTCGATGAACGTCCGGCCGATGTAGTGATTGCGGATCAGCGCCATCCGGAAAGGTATTCCGGACTCGTTGGCATATCCCACCGCGGCAGGCACGCCCGAATCCGGCACCGGAACGACCAGGTCCGCCGCCACCGGATGCTGCTTCGCCAGCAAGCCACCCAGCCTTTCGCGGCTCTCGTTTACCGGACGCCCGAAAACAATGCTGTCCGGCCGCGAAAAATAGACGTGCTCAAAAATACAAAACTTGCTCGGCTTGGCCGCGGCGAATCGGATCGATTCCACGCCGCCGCGCGAAATGCGCACCAGCTCGCCCGGCTCGATCTCGCGAACGTACTCCGCATCGATCAAATCGAACGCGCAGGTTTCCGATGCCACCACCCACGCGCCGTTCAGCCGGCCCAGGCACAGCGGACGAAAACCCCGCGGATCGCGAATCGCGTACAGCTCGTCGGGGGTAAGAATCACTATAGAATATGCGCCTTCCACCTGGTTCAACGCGTCGGCCATGGCCCCGGTGAGCGTGCGCGCATTGCTCCGCGCAATCAGATGCACGATCACTTCGGTGTCGCTGGTAGTTTGGAAAATTGAACCGCGATGTTCCAACTTGCGCCGCAGCTCCAGCGCGTTGGTCAGGTTGCCGTTGTGCCCCAGCGCCAGCTTGCCCTTATTGCACTCGATCACCACCGGCTGGGCATTGGTCAGCGTGGTGTCGCCGGCGGTGGAATAGCGTGTGTGCCCGATTGCGGATAAACCCGGCAGGCGCTCGATCACTTCCGGTGTGAAAATATCCTGCACCAGACCCATGTCCTTATGGCAATGGATGGTCACACCGTCAGAGGAAGCTACGCCGGCGGATTCCTGCCCCCGATGTTGCAGTGCGTAGAGCCCCAGGTAAGTGAGGTTGGCGGCTTCGGACTGCCCAAAAATCCCGAAAACGCCGCACTCATCGTGGAAGTGATCGTCGTGGGCTTCGGGTACTTGGATGGCGCGGTTCATTCGGGTTGAATTGCCTGTTGAATTGCGTTTTTCCACTTTTGGTGGAGGGTTTCCGCACTGTCGCGGATGGCCATCTGGCCGTTTAGTTGGATGCGGAATTCGCCCTGGGTGACTCGTCCGATTCGCTGCGCGCGCACGGCGTATTGTGACGCAATCGCCTCAATACCAGCAACAAAATCGGGCCGCGCCGAAACCACCGCCCGGGCCCCGCGCTCGCTGAACAGTTCCGCTTCAAACGGCGCGGCCGTCGGCAAATCGACATGCGCCGCCAAAGCTTCGCTCACAAAGCCTGATTCGGCCAGCGTGACTGCCAGGCCGCCGTCACTGACGTCATGCGCGGAGGCGGCCAAACCTTCGCTCACAAGCGCCACCAGGCAATTCACCAGGTTTTTTTCTGCCGCCAGATCGAGCCGTGGCGGCTCGCCGCTTTGAATTCCGTGGACCACTTTCGCGTATTCCGACGAAGAAAGTTCGCGCCGCATTTCTTCGGTCGTCTCGCGACATTTCCCGGCGTCCAGCAGCACGATGGCGTCGCCATCCTTCTGAAATCCCATGCCCAGCGCGCGCTCCGCATCCTCGATGATTCCCAGCACCCCGAGGATCGGCGTCGGCGCGATTGCCCGGCCCAGCGTCTCGTTATAGAAACTCACGTTCCCGCCGGTGATCGGAATTTCCAGTTCGCGGCAGGCTTCCGCGATTCCATCGATCGCCTCACGGAATTGCCACATCACTTCCGGTTTTTCCGGGTTGCCAAAGTTCAGGCAGTTCGTCGCCGCCACCGGTTGCGCGCCCGAACACGCCACGTTGCGCGCCGCTTCCGCCACTGCATGCATCGCCCCCACGCGTGGATTCAATCGGCACCAGCGCCCGTTTCCGTCCGTCGACAGCGCCAGGGCCCGTTTGGTTCCCTTGATGCGGACCACCGCCGCATCCCCGCCGCCGGGCACCACTCGCGTGTTGGTGCGCACCTGATAGTCGTATTGCCCGAAAATCCATTCCTTTGATGCGATCGTTGGCGACGCCAGCAACCGCTTGAAATTTTCCGTGAATATGCTGCGCGTGGAAAATTCGATGAGCGGCGATTCGGCCGCACCGCTGCGACGGCTCGGCTCGGCGATCGGACGCTCGTAGACCGGCCCTTGTTCGGCGATAGCGTCCGCGGAGATCTCGGCCTCCAGCTGCCCGTGATTCAGCACTCGCAGGTTTTTGTCGTCGGTCACCCGGCCGATTTCCACCGCGTCCAGGCCCCACTTCTCGAATACCTTCAGTACTTCGCTTTCGCGGCCGCGCTCGGCGATCAGCAGCATGCGTTCCTGCGATTCGCTGAGCATGATTTCGTACGGAGTGATTCCGGTTTCTCGCTGCGGCACCAGCGCCAGATCGATTTCGATACCCATGCCGCCGCGCGACGCCATTTCCGAGCTCGAGCTGGTCAGCCCCGCCGCTCCCATGTCCTGGATCGCCAGCACCGCGCCGGTGCGCATCGCTTCCAGGCACGCCTCCAGCAGCAGTTTTCCCATGAACGGATCGCCGACCTGCACGTTGGGCCGCTTTTCCTGCGATTGCGCGCTGAATTCCGCCGAGGCCAGCAACGATGCACCATGAATTCCGTCGCGCCCGGTCTTGGCGCCCACGTAAATCACCGGGTTGCCCACACCACGCGCCTTCGCAAAAAACAATTCGTCGCGCCGCGCGATTCCCAGCGCCAGCACGTTTACCAGCGGATTGCGCGAGTAACTCGAATCGAAAACCACTTCGCCGCCCACCGTCGGCACGCCGAAACAATTTCCGTAGAAGCTAATTCCGCGGATCACCCCATCGACGATTCGCCGGTTCTGCGCAATATCCTCCGCGCCGGCCGCGTCCGCACCGTTTCCGCTTTCCGCCACAATCGGCCCGAACCGCAGCGAATCCAGCACCGCAATCGGCCGCGCTCCCATCGTAAAAATATCTCGCAGAATTCCGCCCACACCCGTCGCCGCTCCCTGAAACGGTTCGACGAAACTCGGATGGTTGTGCGATTCCATCTTGAACACCGCGCACAGCCCGTCGCCGATATCCACCACACCGGCGTTTTCTCCCGGGCCCTGCACCACGTGCTTGCCTTGCGTGGGCAAACGCCGCAGATGGACGCGGCTCGACTTATACGAGCAGTGCTCGCTCCACATCACGCCGAAAATTCCCAGCTCGGTAATATTCGGGTCGCGCCCCAGGATTTTTTGGATGCGCGCGTATTCTTCCGGCGTCAGACCGTGGTCCGCCGCCACTTCCGGGGAGATTCGCGTGGTTTGCGTGACGCTCATCAGTCGTTTATCGGGTCATCCGGGCAGGCTGTGCTGGGCGGCGCCGCTATCATAATGATGACAAAAATCAGGCAACGATCGCGCCCCTCCGGTTTTTGTTGGAAAGCTTTTCGGCCGCCTCATGCGCTGGCGGTGGCATGCTGCATCAGGCTCTGCACCATCGAATTCAGGATCACCAGGCCGTCGACGGAACCCAGCCCCGCCTCGATGGACCGCTCCGGATGGGGCATCATTCCCAGCACGTTTCGTTCGCGGTTGCAGATTCCCGCGATTCCCGCCAGCGATCCGTTCGGGTTCACCTCCGGATCGCTGTAATCCACGGTGCCACCGTCGGCCGCCGTGTAGCGCAGAATAATCTGGTCATTCTCTTCTAGCTCTGCCAGCGTGGACGCATCGCAAAAATAATTTCCGGCCATGTGCGCGATTGGCATTTTCAGCACCTGGCCTTCGTGGGCCCCGGACGTAAACGGCGTATCGGTTGTCTCCACCCGCGTGTGCACCTGCCGGCACAGAAATCGCAGGCCTTGGTTGCGCAGCATCGCTCCCGGCAGCAGTCCGGACTCCAGCAAAATCTGGAATCCATTGCAGATGCCCAGCACCAGCCCGCCGCGCCGCGCAAAACGTTCCACCGACTGCATCACCGGTGAAAAGCGGGCCAGCGCGCCGGTGCGCAGGTAATCGCCAAACGCGAAACCGCCGGGAAGAATGATCGCATCGCAGCCCGAAATCTGCTCGGACTTGTGCCACAGGAGCTCCACCGGCTGCCCGAGGACCGAGCCTACCGCATGGTAAGCATCGTCATCGCAATTGGAGCCGGGAAACACGACTACGCCAAATTTCATCGCTGGATTCTCCCCGCGTGCGATCCAATTCTAACACAATCGCCGCGAGGCTCTTGGAAGGGAGATCGGCTGAAAAAGGTGAAAAAAGAAGCCAGGAAAAAGGCGTTAAAAACGCGGGCTAAACTTTGGCTTTCTCATGCGCCGCCAACGCCTCAGCCGCTTTTTGCGCTTTAGCCGCCGCCATCTTCTCGCGTCGCGCCTTAGCCCAGCCCGGCTTGTTGGCCTGCGCCCCACGCGCGATCCCCAGCGCGTCCGCCGCCACATTCTGAGTAATCGTCGAACCCGCAGCGACGTAAGCCCCGTCGCCGATCTCCACCGGAGCCACGAGCGCTGTATTGCTGCCGATGAAAGCGCGCTCGCCGATGATGGTCTTGTTCTTGTTTACGCCGTCGTAGTTGCAAGTAATCGTTCCGGCTCCGATATTGGCGCGCTGGCCGATGGTTGCGTCACCCAGATAGGTGAGGTGCATCGATTTCGCGCCCTGATGCAGCGTGGAATTCTTCACTTCCACGAAATTGCCGATGCGGGCGTTCTCGCGCACGTCCGCATGCATGCGAAGCCGCGCGAAAGGTCCCACCACGGTGTTGTTGCCCAGCTGCGAGTCCTCGATCAGGGTATACGGTTCCACCAGCACTCCGTCGCCGAGCGTCGCGTCCTTAAGAATCGACCCAGTCCGAATCGTGCAATTCTTGCCGATGCGTGTTTTGCCCAGCAACTGCACGCCCGGCTCGATCACTGTGTCGTGTCCGGCCTTGACGCCGTCATCCACCACCACCGTTTCCGGGAAATAAATCGTGGTCCCGTCTCTCATCAGCGCCGCCGCGGTGCGCTGCCGGAAAAATCGATCCACCTCCGCCAGCTCCACGCGCGTGTTGCATCCCAGAATTTCGCGGGAGTCCGCCGCGAGATCGGCCATCACTTTTTCCCCGCGCCCGCTCAGCAGCCCCACCGCATCGGTGAGGTAGAGTTCCTGGTGCGCGTTGTCCGGACGCAGCTCGGTGAGCGACGGCCACAACTTGCCGAGCGTAAAGCAATAAATGCTGGAATTGATCTCATCGATCTTGCGCTGCTCGGGGGTCGCCGATTTTTCTTCCACCACCGCGGACACGCTGCCGTCCGCTTTCTTCAGGATTCGTCCGTAGCCGGTGGGATCGGAAAGTTTTGCAGTAAGCAACGTAGCCGCAGCATCGCCCGCGTGATGCGCCTCCAAAAGCGCCGCCAGCGTCTCCGCGCGAATCAGCGGCGCATCGCCCGGCACCACCAGCGCGTAACGCGCCGCGTTGCCAATGGCGTCACGCGCCACTTGCATCGCGTGCCCGGTGCCATTTTGCGGTTCCTGCAGGATCGCTTTGGCGCCCAGTGGCAGCACCGCCGCGCTCACATCTTCCGCTTGGTGCCCCACGATGACGACAATTTCGGTGATGCCCGCGCCCTGGCAGGCACGCACCACATGTTCCACCAGCGGACGTCCGCCCGCACGATGCAATACTTTCGCGACGCCGGAATGCAGGCGCGTGCCCTTGCCCGCGGCCAGCACTACCGCAACAGTGTCTTTAGCGCTCATATCCTCGCATTGTCCCTTTCCCAATTCGCTTTGGCAATCGCAACCGTATCGATGTTACCGGATGGTGCCAAAAGGAATACTCGCGCGGGCCGGCTGCGATTTCGGTTCAGGAGAAATCATTTACGTAGTGGCGGGAAGAATCACTGGTGTTCGGGCAGTCGGCGCGCGCGTCGCATGCGCCTCGGTCGCCGCTTCCGTCCACAACGACGGATCGGCCAGCAGCCGTGTGACCAGTTGCGTGTGCAGCGCATGACCCGCCTTGTGCGCGATCACCAGCGCCTTCAGCGGCCGGCCCACCAGCGCCAAATCGCCAATCAAATCCAGTGCCTTGTGCCGCCCAAACTCATCCGGAAATCTCACCGGGCCGTTCAAGATATCGTCGGCGGTCAGTACGATCGCGTTGTCCAGCGATCCGCCGCGAATCAGCCCCATCGCTTTCATCCCCTCGAAATCGGACACGAATCCAAACGTGCGCGCCGAAGCCAACTCCCGGCAGAACGTCTCCCGGTTCACTTCCAGCTCGATATTTTGCTGCCCGATCATCGGATGCGGATAATCCACGTAACAGCACACCCGGAACTCTTTACAGGGATAAATCCCGATTCGCCGGTCGCCTTCGGAAACTTCCAGCGGCTTCACCACCTGCAGGTAGCGCCGCTTGCGCCTTTGTTTCTGAAATCCCGCGCGCATCAGCATGTCGATGAACGGCTGCGCCGACCCATCCAGGATCGGTACCTCCAGGTTATCGATTTCGACGTACACATTGTCGATGCCGCAGGAATACAGCGCGGCCAACAGATGCTCGGTGGTGGAAAGCAACACGCCATGCTTCATCAAGCTGGTCGCGTAGCTCACCCGGGCCACGTTACGCACCTGCGCTTCAATCTCGAAATTCTCCAGATCCACGCGGCGGAAGACGATGCCCGTATCCGGCGGCGCCGGCAGCATGCGCAGATTGGACTTCACCGCGGTATGCAGACCCACACCCGAGGTTTGGACAGGCGTCCGGATGGTGAATTGATGAGCCATAGGCTGAGCCCCTAAATCGAAGCACTTCGGTAACCGAACCAATGCGTTTTTAGTGGCTTTGAATCATATACTTACCGTGTCTCAGGATTGAGACAAACTGATCGGTGTTGTAATCTTACAACACTTTAGCATCTTCACCTGTGGCTATGTGGCTCCCGACCGCCTACTTCAGTAACCGCTCGAAACCACCTCTTCAAACCCACTTGCGGTTCCCCCTGGCGTCCCCCTGCGACGCCAGGTTGTTTCGCTCCGGCCGTGCGCGTAAACTATGGAATTCGACATGGCTGACATGAGCTCACTGTTTCCTATCCTTAAAAGCCCGCTGGCGCCGCCCCCGTCGCCAGCCAGCCAGCATCCGCGTCCAGCCTGGCTGCGCGTCAAATATTTTGGCGGGCCCAACTACCAGGAATTGAAGCGCATCATGCGTTCGCTCGATCTGCACACGGTGTGCGAAAGCGCGCGCTGCCCCAACATGGGCGAATGCTGGGAACATCGCACCGCGACGTTCATGATCCTGGGCAATATTTGCACGCGCGCCTGTGGATTCTGTGCCGTGCCCTCGGGCGCGCCGGTCGGTCCGCCTGACGAAGCTGAGCCGCTACGAGTGGCCGAAGCCGTTGAGAAAATGGGATTGCGCTACGCGGTAGTTACTTCGGTGAATCGTGACGACCAGCCCGACGGCGGCGCGGCGATATTCGCGCGTACCATCGAAGAAATTCGCAATCGCGTGCCGGGATGCCGGGTCGAAGTTCTGATTCCGGATTTTCGCGGCGATTGGAACGCCCTGGATGTCGTCCTCGCCGCGCGCCCCGACGTCCTGAATCACAACATGGAAACCGTGCCGCGGCTGTACCGCCGCGTGCGCAAGGGCGCAGTCTACGAGCGTTCGCTGGAGTTGCTGAATCGAGTTGCTCGCCGGGATCGCGAAATGCCGGTGAAGACGGGAATGATGCTGGGGTTAGGCGAAAAGCGGGAAGAAGTTATCTCGGCGATGGGCGAGATTGCCGCGCAGGGCACCCACATCCTTACGTTGGGTCAATATCTGCAGCCAACGCCTGAACATCTGCCGGTAGAGCGATTCCTGCATCCGGACGAATTTGCGGAATTCAAGCGGCTCGGCGAACAAATGGGAATCAAGCACGTCGAGGCGGGCCCGCTGGTCCGCTCGTCGTACCACGCCTTCGAACAAGAGGAAGCGGCGCGCGCCTAGGCCAGCCAACTGAAATTCAGCGCACCCGGTTCAGCCAGCCCAACGCTCCCGCCGCAAACACGTACGCGCAGTAGCACTCCACCGCAAACGGCAATAACACCAGATATCCCGGCGCAGGCATCGCAAAGATTTTGAAATTCTGAAACACGGGAACGGTATATTCCCATCTCGTCCCCGCCCAGTAATTCCAGAACTCACCCAGCCAGCCGTACACCCAACCCGCCAGCAGAAACGAATACAGCCGCCCGCGAATCCCTTCCGAAAAATCCTCAATGAACGACGGCAAGCCCGCGCGGCGATTCAACGGGTCGAGGGCCATCACCGCCCCAACCCACACCAGCGCGAACAAGTACGTGCCGACGCGTTGCGGCAGAATCAGCGGCAGCACCACGAAAACAACGCCGACCGCCATTACGGCGTTTTCGCCGCGGCGCGAAATGCGCCGGACTGGCGACGGCCGCGCGGGGAAGAGCACCCGAATTAATTCGGCGGTCTCGAAAACAGCCGGCGTGATGGTCGCCAAGGACCATCCGTACCCCAGCATCCCCAACGGCCAAAATTTGGGAAGCCCCAGGTAAATCCAGTTGTGCAGCCGCAGATTGTAGAGCTCGAAGATCGCCCCCAGCGGAATCGAGAGCAGCGCCATCCGCGCGAAAACCAATGGCGCATCCTGCAGCCGCGAGCGGCCGTGTCCGCCCACCGCAAAAACCGCCGCATCCACGATCAGGATGTACGCGGTCCAGGCGATCGGCGAAAAATATGCCGCCACCGGAGCGTAGCCGCGAAACATCAGCCACTCGGCGCTCGCCAGCGCGACGATCCCCAGCCAGCCATAGAACGGCAAAGCGCGCCGGCGCTTGCGGACCCACTCCGCGATCAGAATGGTCAGCGTCGCGGCGGTGATGATCACTCCGTTTTCAACCATTGGCAGGGATGGTAGCCCAATCGGCGCAAGATTTCGACGGGCCCGGCCCTCCGACATTTGATACTCTTGAGTTCCTTCATCCGCCCTCGGCACGCGAAAGGCCGGCAGACCGGATCAGCACCGCGACTACCCAATGACGCAGCAGCCCAAAACTCTCGTGCGAGGTCTCGGATTGGTCCAGGCGACCTCGCTCAACATGATTTACATGGTGGGCATCGGTCCGTTCGTGGTGATTCCGTTTGTGATTCAGTCCATGGGCGGTCCGCAATGCCTCCTGGCGTGGGCGGCCGGAGCGCTGCTGGCACTATTCGACGGATGTATCTGGGCGGAACTGGGCGCGGCGATGCCCGAAGCGGGCGGCAGCTACGTTTTTCTCCGCGAAGGTTACGGCCGGGAACGCTGGGGCCGGCTGATGTCGTTCATGTACATTTGGCAAACTCTGTTTCAGGCGCCGCTGGTGATTGCCTCCGGCGCGCTGGGGTTCGCTGGCTACTCCCGGTATTTCATGGGCAAGTGGAGCGGCATCGGCACCATGCCGCCGTGGCTGGACAAAACCTATAACCCGGTAATTGCCTGCGTGATCGTGGCTCTGATCGTCATGCTGCTGTACCGGCGGATCGAGGAAATTGGGAGAATGTCGGTGGCGATCTGGGTAGTGGTGATCGCCACGCTGCTGTGGCTGATCTGGGGCGGGGCCACCCACTTCAACACCAAGCTTCTCGCGGTGCCCGCAGGGGGTTGGAGTCTTTCGTGGGTGTTTTTTGCCGGCCTCGGGCACGCTTCGGTGCAGACCGTCTACAGCTACCTGGGCTACTACAACGTTTGCCATCTCGGCGGCGAAATGAAAGATCCCGCCCGCAATATTCCCCGCGCCATTTTCATTTCGATCATCGGGATTGGCGCGCTGTATCTGGCGCTGCAGACCAGCATTCTGTCGGTAGTGCCCTGGCAGGAAGCTCAGAAATCTCAATACGTCGCCAGCCTTTTCATCCAGCGCGCGTACGGTGCATCCTGGGGAGCGCTGATCACCTTTCTGATCCTGTTTATCGCCTTTGGATCGCTGTTCGCGGCCACCCTGGGGTATTCCCGCGTTCCGTACGCCGCGGCCATCGACGGTAATTTCTTTTCGATATTCGGCCGCGTGCATCCCACCAAACAATTTCCGTACGTTTCCCTGCTGGCGCTGGGTGCGGCGGCATTTGTGATTTGTCTTCTGTTCAAGCTTTTTGCGGTAATTCGCGCCATCCTGGCGATGCGTTGCCTCATCCAATTCATCGGGCAGGCCATCGCGTTGGTGCGGTTGCGCCGTCGGGGCACGCTGGCTATGCCTTTCAGGATGTGGTTCTATCCCCTGCCGGTGGTAATCGCTATTATCGGCTGGGCGGGAATTTTTATTTCCACTGGACTGGTGCCGGTGCTGGCGTCTTTGGGCGCGATGGCGGCCGGATTTCTGATTTACATGGGCCGCGCGAAGGTGCAACACCAGTGGCCGTTTGAGGAGGTTTTGCCTTGAAGGTCCCCGATTATTGGTGGCGTGTGGCTGGCAATCGAATCCCTTCGGTGCTGATGGTTTGTCTAGCGCTTGCCGCGGCGCTGGGCGCACCGGCCCGGCTGAGCGCGCAATCGCTTTCCGAGAGCGTGGAGGCGACCGACAAAGCCCGGGTCACCACCCGCATCCTGTTTATCACCGCGCATCCGGACGACGAGGCATCATCTCTACTGGTCTATTTGTCCCGAGGGCTGGACGCCGACGTTGCGCTGATGACCATCACTCGTGGCCAGGGCGGCCAAAACGCGATCGGTCCGGAACAGGGCGCGGAACTTGGCATGCTGCGCACTGAAGAATTGCTCGGCGCCAGCCACCACAACGGCGTCACCCAGTTTTTCTCCCGCGCTCCTGATTTCGGATTTTCGAAAAGCCCCGAGCAGACCTTGAAGATTTGGGGCGAAGTTCCTCTGGAAGATATGGTGCGAGTGATCCGCACGTTTCGCCCGGACATCGTCATCAACGGCTGGGGCGGGGTGCACTGGGGGCACGGTCAGCATCAAGCCAGCGGCATCCTGACGCCGCAAGCGGTGGCCGCTGCTTCCGATCCGCAGAAATTTCCGGACCAGATCAAGGAAGGCTTGTCCGCGTGGAGCGTTTCTCTGGTTCTCGACAGCGAGCGCGACGAAATCGCGTCTGGCTATCGCGTCCCGCTGAACGATGTATCTCCGGTGTGGGGCAAGAGTTATAACGAGATGGGCCGCGAGAGCCTGGTCTTCCATCGCTCGCAGGGCGTCACCATGTTCGCGGGCTCTCCGTTTTTTCGGCGCCCGCAATATCTGATCGTTGAACCCAAAACCCCCAATGCGTCCAACGCTTCTCTTAGCCGCAGCGTGCTCGCAAATCCCCTTCCCGATCTCGCGAAGCGCTACCCCAGCCTGGAAGCGGTAATGCGCCCGGCGCTGCAATCAGCAGACCAGCAATTGGGTGAGGCGCGGCAATTCGAGCTGGAGCTCGATCGCGCCCAGGCGGCCGAAAAACTCGCGCAGGCCGCTCTGCGGATACAAGACTTGCAGAAAGCCCTGGCTGAAAAATCTACCGACGAAGCGACCGCGGCCGGATGGGAGCTCACCCGAGTGCGCCAACGCATCGATCTTGCGTTGCAGCAAGTGATCGCATTGCCGCTGGGCGTCCGCGCCGAACGCAACGAAGTGGTGGCTGGCCAAAGCTTTTCGCTGGACGTCGATTCGTCCGGATTCCCCGCCGTCCCGGTGAAGTGGAGCGTCGCGCAGTCCGGCCCACGGATGCCCCAGGGCTGGACCGCCCAGCGAGACAACAAAACAGACGACGCCGGCAAGGCCAACGGCGCCGATAATTGCTGCAAGTACACGGTGAGCGTTCCGGCCGATGCCACGCGCCCCAATCCGCCGAGCGACGCGATCCTGCCGTGGCCGTCGCCACCGGTACAGGTCCCGATACAAATTAGCGTTGACGGCTACGATCTGCAGATTGTTCAGCCTGCGGTCGCGGTGGTGACCACTTCGACTAGCGTGGATACCTATCCGCTCGACTTGGTGCCGGCCATCACTCTCTCGGTGGAACCGCGCCACGTGATGCTGCCGGCGAAAACGGCCGCCGGAAGCGAACCGAAACATATTGAGCTGCTGGCTCGCGTCCGCAATCACGGTACCCACAGCGCATCCGTTTCGGTGGGGATGGACGTGCCGGAGGGATGGAGCTTGGCAACCATCCCGGCGCTGGAAATTCCCGCGTCCGGCGATCAATTGGTCCGCTTCGTTCTGGCCCTGCCGGCGCAGGCCAAACCGGGCTCCTATCCGTTGAAACCTTATGCGCGCGTGGGCGATCGAGATTTCCGAATTTCGTGGGAGCCGCTGCCGTCGCGTCCCACGCTGCACTGGAGCGAACCGGTTGACGCCACCGTCGACGTTCTCGATTTGGACGTCCCGGAAAATCTCCAGGTCGGCTACGTGACCGCGGGAACCGACCCCATACCCGAAACAATTCGCCAATTGGGAATCCGCGTGGATCTGCTCGACGAGGTAGCGCTGGCATTTGACGACTTGAGCCACTACGACGCGATCATCGTCGGAATCCGCGGATACGAGTTGCGCCCGGACGCGGTTCGCTCGAACTCCCGCCTAATGGACTACGTCGAGCATGGCGGGACGCTGGTAGTGCAGTACGAACGCGATTTTGCGTGGACGAAATCTCTCGCGCCATTTCCCGCCACCATGGGCCAGATCGCCGCGCGCGTTACCGACGCGAATTCCCCGGTTCGCTTCCTGAAGCCGGAGAGCCCGCTGCTGAATTATCCCAACAAGATTAGCCTGGACGATTTCAACGGCTGGATACAGGAGCGGGGCCTGTATTTCTGGGGCGAATGGGATTCGCGTTATCAGGCCGTTCTGGGGCTACGCGATTTCGGCGAGCCGGAAGTGACCGGCGGGCTGGTAACCGCGAATGACGGCAAGGGCGTGTACATCTACACCGGCCTCTCGTTTTTCCGGGAGTTGCCCGCGGGAGTTCCGGGTGCGTATCGGTTGTTCGTCAACCTGATCAGCCAGTCGCGCCTGCACTCCAGAAACTAATCCGCGCCACGGAGAAATCTTACGGCATCTGTTGACTCCCATCGCGTGCCGGAATCGCAACCCACTCGGCAAGATTTTATCGAGCCAGCAATGGTTCGGATTCCGCAAGGATGGTTTCACATGGGCTGTGAAACCGGGCGCGACGACGAAAAGCCGGTGCACCGCGTGTGGGTCGATGGGTTCGAGATGGCCGCTCGGCAAACCACCAACGCGGAGTACGCGCGATTCCTGGCCGCCACCAACCACCGCACTCCGCTGAACTGGAACCAGCCGAATTTCGATCTTCCCGATCAGCCAGTCGTCGCTCCCTCCTGGTTTGACGCAGTGAAATACTGCGACTGGCTTTCGAAATCGACTGGCCAGCACTATCGCATTCCCACCGAAGCGGAATGGGAGCGCGCCGCGCGCGGCGGAGCGGAAAACCAACTCTATACCTGGGGCGATGCAGCTCCGGAAACAGTTCCGGACTACGCCATCCGCTGGAAGAATGGCCCGGAGCCGGTGGCGCGCTACGCGCCCAATCCTTTCGGACTGTTCGATATCGGCGACAACGTGCACGAATGGTGCGCGGATTTCTATGCCGCTCATTATTACCGTTCATCGCCGGAAAAAAATCCACCAGGGCCGGCGGCCAGTTCGCGGCGCGCGTCCCGCGGCGGATCGTGGCGGCACGCTATCAAGGTTTCGCGGTGCGCCGCGCGTTCCAGCATCCCTCCCGAATTTCAATACGCCGATTACGGATTTCGCGCCGTTCGCACGGGGCGCTAAAAACCAAGCGCAAAAGATGCGCCTAGGGCCAGCGGCTGTTTGAGCATATCGGCCGGCGGTGAGGCAAAATGGAAATTCCGGCTAGACATCGATCGCCAAACAAAATCGCCGCCCAGACTGGCGCGGCGAGTTTTTTTGGTTAGGAGTTGAAAGCTGAGCTGTTCTGCATTGCTGCGACTACCCCAATGTTCCCACTTCCAAAGAAGGGGCACGTGTTTTGGCTTTCGTTCGTTGCCGTTGGTTTTCTGCGCCCGGTGCTAGCGGCGTGGTATTCTCGCGAACGAACTGCAGGGGGAGAAATGAAAATGAGTGCAACAAGCGGCAGGACCATCCGCTGGCTCACTGTCTGGATGATGCTGGCTTTGCTTTCCGCGCCCGCGTTCGCGCAGAACACCACCAACAAGAAGAACAAGAAAAACAACAGTGATGCCTCAACGCTGCCCGCGCCTCCCGTCCCGGTTCCCGAGGAGATCGATCACGACATCGGCGAGATGCTCGGGGCGTGGCAGGTGGGCAACGTCGAAGCGATGCACAAATACTACGATGAGGACGTCACCGTGGTGAGCGGCGCGTTTGAACCGCCGATCGTGGGCTGGGCGAATTACGCAGTGTCGTACCAGAAGATGCACGACCGAATTCAGGAGATGCAGTTCGTTCGGAAGAATACGGTGATCCGGAGTCGCGGGGATTTATCGTGGGCGACGTATCAGTGGGAATTTTACGGCACCATCGATCACATGCAGACCAGTTTTCGCGGACAGACCAGCCTGGTGTTTTCAAAAGTCGGCGATCGCTGGCTGATCGTCCATAACCACTCGTCGCAGGTTTGCGACCAACAGGGTGGGGCAACGCCGCAAACTCCGCCCAAGAGCCCCCCGGCCCAATAGAAATGGAGAGAGTGCTTCCGGCGGCAGCGGGTTAGAAGCTCTGGAAACCTAGGTACAGCCACAGCCCGCCCGAGACCACCAGCAAGATCCCGGACAAAACCCACAGGGACCGGATTGGCGTTGCCAGATGAGCGATACGCTCAACAACTTCCCGCTGCTCGTCGGCAATCGACTGCACCGCACCTTCCAGAAACATTTGGTCATCCTCGTGCCCAACCAGCGTGCCGCGATAAATAATCAGGCAGACCAGGGTGGCGGTGATGACGCCCCAGAGCGAAGCTAGCAAAACAAAAATAGTGTGAAGATCCATCGAGAGTTCTCCGTCCCCGAAAGGCCGCGAGCAATCGATTGGGAGGGTAGCGGCTGCGGGGTGCAGATCGCGCAAAAAGTATATAAGCAGTATCGTCCGGATCAAGTCCGGAAATAGACGTAAATTAAGTAGGTGTCGTAAGAAGTACCCGCTAGTCTTGGTACTTTAAATAGCTAGTACTACGTTGGACGGTTCCTGAGACGCTCGGTGGGACTTAGCTTTCCCGGGGCACTCGCCTTCCAAACGGGGAGGGCCGGGGGACATAGGGGTGGCGCACCCGCCGCACTTAACGGTCCGGCCTTGGTCCAAAGGTAATGATTCGCCAGACCCCACGGCCCGATGCCGCAACCACCACAGTTCCGATCCAGTTTTTGGTTCTGGCCCGTTGGTTTTCTGCGCCCCGCGCTCACGCTCTGCGCCCGGTGCGAATGGACGGAAATGACTCAGTTCGAATTGACGGGAGATGGCCGACAAAGCCTTGCTACGGTAGTTACTATGAAGCCTAACTCCAAGAACCTTGGAACATCACCCATTGCTTGGTCACTTCCTTGGGCATTTGCCATCATTGCGGCGGCTTTTTTATTCAAAGGCAATGCAGCTCGGAATTGGATTGAAACAGGCCTTGTTATAGGAGCACTCGCCTTTGTGGTGCTGCAGCCTCAGCGACTTGTCTGCCGCCGCTAGATTATCGCAATCCGCTGGTATAACTTCTTCCGGATTCATCAAAGGCTACGGGTTACCCCGGCAATGGCCGCTGGCGTGACCGACCATGTTGGGGATATCTCCGATATCGCGGCCCTGCTGGAATGAGAATGAGTCACCACGGTATGGACCGGACACGTATGGA